>Ga0209160_1001033_pt1 | contig 23178 bp, 19 predicted proteins | sample GraSoiAngelo_153_FD_186167 | JGI IMG/M metagenome (GOLD analysis project Ga0209160, IMG submission 186167) | Grasslands soil microbial communities from the Angelo Coastal Reserve, California, USA - 14_1009_12_40cm (SPAdes) (version 2) | ecosystem: Environmental > Terrestrial > Soil > Grasslands ...
GAGCGATTCGGTGCAGGCGAGGGCGAGCAGCGCGGCTCCGACCAGAGCCGGAAGCACGGGGAACCTGATGCGCAGGTACATCACACCTCCAACCGGTGGTGTCCGCTGCGCATCAGGGTGGCAAACTCCGGGCCACACCCCCCGGAGGCGGGGATCCGCGGCATCCTGTCGCGGCCCCGCGACGGTGTTAGGGCTTCAGCCACCTCGCCAGATATGCGTCCTCCGCCTGGAGGATGAGCATCTGGCTCTGCTGGTTGTACGCCGCGCCGTGGCGGCCCGGGGGATACAGTCTGAGGTCGACGTCCTTGCCCGCGTTGGTGAGCGCCGTGAGCAGCTGCATGGTGTTCTGCGGGTGCACGTTGTCGTCCATCATCGAGTGGATGAGGAGCAGGTGTCCCTGAAGCCGGTCGGCCCGTTTGATGGCCGAGCCCTCGTCGTAGCCGGCGACATTGTCGCCGAGCAATCCCATGTAGCGCTCGGTGTAGATCGTGTCGTACAGCCGCCAGTCGGTGACCGGAGAGTTGGCAATCCCCACCTTGAAGACGTCCGGATACGACAGGATCGAGTACACCACGCTGTAGCCGCCGTAGCTCGTCCCCATGATGGCGACGCGGCTGCCGTCGGCCCAGGTCTTGCTCGCGAGATAGCGCGCCGCCTCGGCGAAGTCGTGGCTCTCCCAACGGCCGAGGTGCTGGTACGCGATCTTCATGAAGTCGCGCCCATAGTTATTGGAGCCACGATTGTTGAGCCCCACGACGATGTAGCCCTCCTGCGCCAGCCATTGCGAGAAGCCGCCGGTCGCGAACTGGTCGTACACCTGCTGCGAGCCCGGCCCGCCGTAGATCGCGAAGACCACGGGGTAGCGCTTCGTCGAGTCGAAGGGCAGCGGCTTGATGAGGGAGCCGTCGAGGCGCACCGAGTCGGACGTGGTGAAGCTGAACAGCTCGACGGGGGAGTAGGCGTGGGTCGTGAGCCACTCGGTCACGCGCGCGTTGTCCTCGAGCTTCTTCAGCATGCGGCCGCGCCCGGCGGTGGCCCACAGCTCCACTTGTCGCGGTTGATTGGCCGCCGACCAGCGGTCGAGGTAGTAGCGCGTGTCGGGCGACATGTCGATCGCGTGGGTGCCGCGCGTCGTCGAGAGGCGGCGCGCCCCGGTGCCGTCGAAGCGGATCGCCGACAGCTGCCGCTGCAGGGGTGACGCCTCGGTCGACGAGTAGTAGATCGTCCGCGTCTTGGGATCGATCCCCTCGATGCGCGTCACGCTCCAGCGGCCGCGGGTCACCTGGTTCACCAGCCGCCCCGCGTAGTCGTAGCGGTAGATGTGCTGCCAGCCGTCGCGGTCCGAGAGCCAGAAAAACTCCGCCGCCCCCACCGGGAACGTCATGAGGTTGTCGACGCCGGCGTAGAAGTCGTAGACGTCGATCCAGGTGCGCGAGCTGTCGCTCATGACGAGGCGCTTGCCGCCCGTCCTCACGTCGAAGAAGTAGAGGCGCATCACGTTTTGCGGGCGATTGAGCGTGATCAGCGCCAGCGTGTCGGGCCGGCTGGTCCAGTACAGGCGCGGCACGTAGTACTCGCCGCGCTCCCCGGGGTCGAGCCAGACGCGCCGCCCCGAGCGCACGTCCACCACGCCGATTTTCACGGTGGGGTTAGAGTCGCCGGGCTGGGGGATGCGGATCCGGGTCCAGTCGGGGTGCCGGCCCTCGAAGTCGCTGAGCTGGATCGTTGGCTCGGCGCTCTCATCCAGCCGCCAATAGGCGATGAAGCGACTGTCGGGCGACCAGTTCCACGCCTGGGCCATCCCGAACTCCTCCTCGTAAACCCAGTCGAAGTGGCCATTGTACGTGGTGGGGGTGGCGTCGGCGGTGAGGCGCAGCTCCTTCTGCTGGGCGAGGTCGTAGACGAACATGTCGCCGTCGCGCTCGTAGCCCATGAGCGTCCCCCCCGGCGACAGCTCCGCCGTGCGCGCGCCGCGCGCCGCGAGCGTCAGGGCGCGGTCTGCCAGCCCGTAGACGTAGTAGTCCGACGTCCCCGAGCGCCGGTACAGGGGCTGGAAGTGGGTCTGGAAGACCAGGTGCTTGGAGTCCTGGGCCCACTGGAACGACTGGTAGGCGAACGGCTCGGTGCCGCCGGGAAAGGTCAGCCCCCGGGCCCGGAACAGCAGGCTGTCCGTGCCGGTGGCGGGGTCGAAGACGCGGATCTCCTCGCCCGAGTCGGAGCGCGCTATAAAGGAATAGCGCCGCCCGCCGTCGATCCAGTTGACGTTGCGGGGGCCGGAGCCGCCGGCAAGCGCGGCGCCCGAGCGCAGCGCCTCCTGGAGGCTCGCGAAGCGGGCTTTCTCCTGCGCCGGCAGCAGGACGGGCAGGGTCAGGAAGACGGCTGGCAGAATGAAACGCAGGGTCGGCCGCATTGCGCGTCGCTCGGTGAAGGTGAGGGGGTGGGAATCTAGCGTCGCTTGACGGCTCTTGGAGGGCGCCGTATCTCAGGCGCCAATGCTCGTTGCCGATCCCCCTGCATATGTATAAAGGAGGCAGTATGCGCTGGGTCCTGATGCTCCTCGCGCCCGCCGCGCTCGCGGCGCAGGGCGCCACCGTGCGCGGCCGCGTGGCCGACAAAGCGGGCGCGCCGCTGGCGCACGCGGAGGTCTCGATCGACGGGACCGTGCTCCGCGCCAGCACGTCGGCGACGGGCGCCTACACGATCACCGGCGTGCCGTCGGGCACGCGCACCGTGCGCGCGCGGCTGCTCGGCTACGTGCAGGCGACGGCGCAGGTCATGGTGGCCGGGGGGCAGACGGTCGATCAGAACTTCGCGCTCCAGGCCCAGGCGATCGGGCTCGCGCCGATCGACGTCGTCGTCGGGTCGCACGCGCGGCACACCGCCGCCGAGGAGCTGGCGGTGCCGGTGGACGTGTATTCCAGCGCCGAGCTCGCCCGGCAGGGGACGACCGAGACCAGCCAGATCCTCCAGGCCGTCGCGCCGTCGGTCAACTTCCCGCACCAGAGCGTCACCGACGCCACCGACATCCAGCGGCCGTTCACGCTGCGCGGGCTGTCGCCCGACCAGACGCTGGTGCTGTTGAACGGCTGGCGGCGGCACCAGACGGCGGTCGTCAACACGTTCGCCTACGGGATGCCGGCCGGTTCTTCCGGGGTGGACATGAACACCATCCCCGCCGCCGCGATCGACCGCATCGAGGTGCTGCGCGACGGGGCGTCGGCGCAGTACGGTTCCGACGCGATCGCCGGCGTGGTGAACGTCGTCTTGAAGGAAGGGAACTTCACCCCGTTCCTGAACGCCACGACCGGCCGCTACACGCCGAGGAACTATCCGGACGACGGGACGACGGTGGACGTGAACGGCGGATGGGGCACGAAGCTGGGCCGCGGCACGCTCGCCCTGTTCGGCGAGCTGATGGATCGTCAGCCGACCAACCGCGCCTGGGCGGACATCTACGAGGACGCCGGCACGGGGAGGCCCGATTCGGTCAACAGCATCGGCCAAGTCATCGTCAAGCGGAACCCGGTGCCCCAGCCCAACCATCACTGGGGTGACGGTCTCGAGAAGGACGTGTTGTCGATGGGGAACTTGCGCCTCCCCCTGAACGATGCGGGGACGCAGGAGTTGTATGCGTTCGGCGGCTACAGCTTCCGTCACGGGACCGGGAACGGGTACCGGCGCTGTCCTTCCGCCAACTGTGCGGGAATCGGCGGGCGCAACTGGCCGCAGATCTACCCGCTGGGTTACCTGCCGGAATTCGCTCCCGACCTGCACGACTACTCGGCGGGCGGCGGGTTCCGCGCCGCGGCCAACGGCTGGACGATCGACCTGGGCGGCGACTTCGGGCACAGCGACTTCGTGTACGACCTCCATAACACCCTCAACGTGTCGCTGGGGCCGTGTCTGGACCCGGCGGCGACTTGCGCGCCCGGACCCGACGGCATCCTGGGGAACGCGGACGACCCTCGCATCCCCAACCAGACGTCGTTCTTCGCGGGACGCCTCACGCGCGAGGAGTTCGCGACCGGGATCAACGCCGCCAAAGCGCTCCAGCTCGGCCTGCACTCGCCGGTCAACGTGGCACTCGGCGCGGCGTTCCGCCGTGAGCGGTGGCAGACCCGGCGGGGGGAATTGGCCTCCTACATCGACGGCGGCCATCGCGCCCAGGACTCGACGGATGCCCCCGGCGGCTCGCAGGTGTTCGCGGGCTTTTCCCCGGCGGATGAGTCCAACTCCACGCGCACCAACGTGGGGGCCTATCTCGACCTCGAAACGAACCTCAACCCCAAGTTGCTGGGGAACGTGGCGGGGCGGTTCGAGCATTACAACGACTTCGGCTCCCTGGTCACGGGCAAGGTGGCGGTCCGTTACGCGCCGTCGCCGCGGGTGACGCTGCGGGCGGCGGGGAGCACGGGGTTCCGCGCGCCGGGGCTGGGGCAGATCCACTTCAGCAAGATCGTCACCAACGTGATCGCCGGGGCCCCCGAGGAGATCGGCGTCTTCCCGGTGGACAACCTTGCCGCGCGCGTGCTGGGCGCCAAGCCGTTGAAGGAAGAGAAGTCGGCCAACCTGTCCGGCGGGGCGGCGTTCACGCCGCGGGACAACCTCACGTTCACGGTCGATTACTTCCGGGTGACGATCACCGACCGGATCCTGTTGGGGGCGACCTTCGATGATGCGACCCCGGGCGTCGGTAGCCGGTTCCTCCTCGACAGCATCGGGCGCACCGACATCGCTGGGGTGGCGTATTTCACGAACGGGATGGACACGCGAACCCAGGGCGTGGACGTCACGGCCAACCTGCGGGTCCCGGCCGCCGTGGGGATGCTCGAGTTCACGGGTGCAGTGAACTACACCAAGAACCAGATCACCCGGGTGGACCCGGTCCCGGCGGTACTTGTGGCTCACGGGACGGCCGAGACGGGCATTATCGACACCGTCACGACCATCGCGACCACCCAGGAGCGGCCCGACTGGCGGGCGACGCTGACCGCGCAGTATTCGCGCGGCCAGCTCCACGCCCTTGCCCGGGGGTCGTACTTTGGCAAGTTCTCTTCCGCCCAGCCCGGCTTCTGCGACACCTGCCGCGAGGGTTACGGCGCGAAGACGCTGTTCGACGCCGAGATCGGATTCCGCTTCAACCAGGTGGACCTGTCGTTCGGGGCCCGGAACCTGTTCGACACGTATCCCGACCGGGCGAAGCAGGACTTCAACAACAACTTCGGGGTCTTCCCCTGGGCGGCGGCGTCGCCGTTCGGGTACAACGGGCGGTACGTCTATGTACGGCTGGAGACGACGCTGACGCGGTAGCCGGTCAACGCCGGGTGTGCGAAGGGGACGGTGCTGGCGCACCGCCCCCTTCCTCTATTTCAGTGCCCTCGCGACGCCGCCAGCTCAGCCGCGACCGGATCGGCGCCGGTCGTGATCAGCATTTCGAGCCGGTCGGTCGGCAGGAACTGCTTCATCCGCGTCACAAGCTGCGCCTTGGCCGTGGAATCGAGGGTCGCGCTGCCGCGCGCCAGCATGGCGACGGCCGAGCGATACGTCGTGAGGTAGCTCGACTCCCACACCAGCATGTCGGGTCCGCCGGGATCGCCGTGGCCCGGGTACACCGCCATGTCGGGGGCCAGCGCGTCGCGGACGCGCTCGATGTTCGCGAGCCAGCCGGCGGTGTGCCCGTCCGCCATGTACGCGTGCACACCGTTGAGGACGACGTCCCCGATGAAGGCCGCGCCCGGGGTCCCGGGATTGCGCCTGGTCCCGCGCCGTCCTTGCAGGACCCAATACGAATCGTTGTACGATTCGCCGGGTCCCAGGGCATGCACGATGAACGTCGCCCCGTCGAACGTCACCGACTCGCCGTCCCGTACGATCCGCGAGGGGAAGGTGCGCTGGGCCGGCCATTCGTCGCCGAAGAGCGGCTTCCACTGCGCTTCCTTGGCGGCGTCATTGGCGCGGATCACGCTATCGACGCCCGCGGTCGCGAGCACGGGCGGCGGCACGGCGCGGCCGGCGAGCAGATTGGTGACCCCGTTGTAGTGGTCGGGGTGGCCGTGGGTGATCAGCACGGCGAGTAGCGGCTTGCCGAGCGAGTCGAGCTGGGCGCGCAGCGCCTTGCTGTCCGATTCGGTGAGCGTGGCGTCGATCGCGACGACGCCGTGCGGCGTCTCGACGAGATACGCGTTGACGAACATCCCCGTGGCTCCGGCGGCGTAGCGATGGATCACGGGGACGGGCGTCTGGGCGGGCGCGGCACCGAGCACCAGCGCGAGCGGCGCGGCCCAGAAGGAGCGGGTGTTCATGGAAACGACTCTCCGCTGAAGATGTCGAAGAGGTGAAACGTCGAACGGGGCGGAAGGTTCCCTCACCTACGGAATTCCCAGCAGCTTGTGGGTCTGCAGGCTGAGCCGCCACTGCGGATGGGCGAGACAGTAGGCGAGCGCGAGCTTGGTGTTGCGCTCGCGCTCGGGGCCGTCCATCGGCTGCAAGAAGAAGTGCCGGAACGCGAGTCCCGCGAACCGCTCCGGCTCGGCGCCGGCTTGCGGATACACCAGCTTCAGCTCGTCACCGGTCTCGAGCACCAGCAACGCCCCGGCCTTGGGGCTCACCGTGAGCCAGTCGAGCCCGGGCGGCGGCTGCTGCGTGCCGTTGGTCTCCACCGCGATCTCGAACCCCGCCGCGTGTAGCGCTTGGACGAGCGGCGCGTCGAGCTGCAGCAGCGGCTCGCCGCCCGTGCACACGACGAACCGCGTCCCCCGGCCGTTGGGCCACGCACCCGCGACGGCGCGCGCGAGGTCGCCGGCCGCCGCGAACTTGCCGCCGCCCGGACCGTCGGTCCCGACGAAATCGGTGTCGCAGAACGTGCACACCGCGTCGGCGCGATCCTCCTCGCGGCCCGTCCACAGATTGCAGCCGGCGAACCGCAGGAACACCGCCGGGCGTCCCGTGTTCGCGCCCTCGCCCTGGAGCGTGTAGTAGATCTCCTTCACGGCGTACGTCATGCGCCGCGCACCGCGCCCTGGTAGCGCGCCGGATCGGCCAGGCCCGCTTCCGCGAACCCCTTGAGCCGCAGCTGGCACGCGTCGCAGCGGCCGCATGCCTCGCCTGCCGGCGACGGATCGTAGCAGCTCAGCGTCAGCGCGTAGTCCACCCCCAGCGCGGCGCCCCGTTCGATGATCTCCCGTTTCGTGAGCTTCAAGAGTGGGGCATGGATCGTGAGCCGTTGGCGGCCCTCGACGCCCGCCTTGGTGGCGAGGTCGGCCATGCGCTCGAACGCGGCGAGGTATTCGGGCCGGCAGTCGGGATAGCCGCTGTAGTCGAGGACGTTCGCGCCGATGAACACATCCTGACTCCCCAGCACTTCCGCCCAGCCGAGGGCGAACGCCAGGAAGATGGTGTTGCGCGCCGGGACGTAAGTGACGGGGATCCCCTGGCCGATCTCGGTGGCGGCCCGGTCCTTGGGCACGGGGATGTCGGCGGTCAGGGCGGAGCCGCCGAAGCGCCGCAGGTCCACGTCCAGCACCACGTGGTCGGCGGCGCCGAGCGCGCGCGCCACGCGGCGGGCGGCCTCCACTTCGGCGGCGTGCCGCTGGCCGTAGCGGAATGTCAGCGCGTGGGGCGCGAAGCCCGCCGCGCGGGCGATCGCCAGGGTCGTCGCCGAGTCCACGCCGCCCGAGAGCAGGACGACGGCCCGAAGCGGTGGATTCCGTGCTTCCGGTGTGGTCATTCGTGTCCTAAGCTAAATGCATGACCAAGCTGCCGACCACCGGCCCCCTGCCCAAGCCCAAGAGCCCCGAGGAGGCGCGGGAGGTCCTCAAGGCCGAGGCGTTTCCGGCGCCCGACGCGCAGCGCGTCGCGCTGACGGCCACGGAATTCACCTCCATCTGCCCGCGCACCGGCCAGCCGGACTTCGGCAGCGTGGAGATCGAATACGCGCCGCACGAGCGGTGTCTCGAGTCCAAGGCGCTCAAGTACTACCTGTGGTCGTTCCGCGACGAGGGCGCGTTCTGCGAGAGCCTCGCCGCGCGGATCGCCGACGACGTGGTGTACGCGATCGCGCCGCGGGCGCTGCGTGTGCGCGTGCACCAGAACGTCCGCGGCGGCATCGCGCTGCTCGCCGAAGCGGTGCGCGGGAGGTGGGCCGAGACCGACTAGCGACGCGTCCCGGCGTCGGTATCATTCGTCCCCCGCCCATGCCCATCCGGAGGAGTTGATGACCCGCCGTCTCGTGTTGGCTCTCTGCCTCGGCGCGCCCGCGGTGACGGGCGCTCAGGTCTCTACTCGTATCGACTCCAGCTGGTTCACCGGCCTGCGCTGGCGCGAGATCGGCCCGTTCCGCGGCGGCCGGGTCGACGCGGTGGTGGGCGATCCGCGGCAGCCCTTAGTGTTCTACTTCGGCGCCACGGGCGGCGGCGTGTGGAAGACGACCGACGGCGGCCTGTCGTGGCGGCCCTTGGGCGACGGCCAGCTCAGCGCCGGCTCGATCGGCGCAGTGGCCGTCGCCGAAGCGGATCCCAACGTCGTGTACGTCGGGACCGGCGAGCAGACGCTGCGCGGCAACGTGTCCCCGGGGGACGGCCTGTTCCGCTCGACGGACGGCGGGAAGACGTGGGCGCGGGCGGGGCTGCGCGACGCCGGGCAGATCGCCAGGATCGTCGTCCATCCTGGCAACGCGGACTTGGTGTACGCCGCGGCGTTTGGCCACGCGTTCGGGCCCAACCCCATGCGCGGTGTGTACCGCTCGGCGGACGGCGGCAAGACGTGGCAGCGCGTGCTGGCCCGCAACGACTCGACGGGCGCCATCGACCTGGCCATGGACCCCAGCAACCCGCGCATCCTCTACGCGGCGCTGTGGCAGGCGCAGCGCTCGCCCTGGGACTTCTCCTCCGGCGGCAAGGGCTCGGGGCTCTTCAAATCCACCGACGGCGGCGACACCTGGACCGAGTTGACCCGGAACAAAGGAATGCCGGCGGGCGTGATCGGCCGCATCGGCATCGCGGTGGCGCCGTCGAGCCCCGACCGCGTGTACGCCCAGGTCGAAGCCCAGGAGGGCGGGTTGTTCCGCTCCGACGACGCGGGGGCCACGTGGACCCGCGTCAGCGACGACCACGAGATGACGCAGCGGGCCTGGTACTTCAGTGTCATCGCGGTGGATCCGGCGAACCCCGATGCGATCTGGGCGCTGAACGTCTCGCTGCTCAAGTCGATCGACGGCGGCCGCACGTTCCGCCCCCAGCGCGGCACGCACGGGGACTTCCACGCTATATGGATCGACCGCGGGAACCCCCAGCGCATGACCGTGGGGAACGACGGCGGCGCCGCCGTGTCCTTCACCGGCGGCGCGATGTGGACCTCGGAGGGCAATGAGCCGACGGCGCAGTTCTACCACGTGATCGCCACGACGCACTTCCCTTACCGGCTGTGCGGCGCGCAGCAGGACAACAGCACCGTGTGCATCGCGAGCCGCAGCGGCAGCGGCGGGATCGACGAGACCGACTGGTACCCGGTGGGCGGGGGCGAGAGCGGCTGGATCGCCGCTCGCGCCGACGATCCCGACGTCGTGTTCGCGGGCAGCTACGGCGGCCACCTCACGCGCTTCGACGCCCGCACCGGCCAGGCGCGCAACATCAACGCCTGGCCCGACAACCCCATGGGCCACGGCGCGGCCGACCTGAAGTACCGCTTCCAGTGGACGTTCCCGATCGTGCTATCGCCGCTCAACCCGGGCGTCCTGTACGTCGGCGCCCAGGTGCTGTTCCGCTCGCGCACCGAGGGCCAGACATGGGAAGCGATCAGCCCCGACCTGACCCGCAACGACACCACCAAGCAGCGGCCGTCCGGGGGCCCGATCACCAAGGACAACACCAGCATCGAGTATTACGGCACCATCTTCACCGTCGCGCCGTCCCCGAAGGACTCGCAGCTCATCTGGGTGGGCACGGACGACGGCCTCGTCCAGGTGACGCGCGACGGCGGCAAGACCTGGCAGAACGTGACGCCGCCGGGCATTACCGCCGGCACGCAGGTGTCGACGATCGAGGCGTCGCCGCACGACGCGGCCACGGCGTACGTCGCCGCGACCCGCTACAAGCTCGATGACTTTGCGCCCTACGCCTTCGTCACGCACGATCTTGGCAAGACGTGGCGCCGCATCACCGCCGGTATCGCCGCCACGCACTTCGTGCGCGTGGTGCGCGAGGACCCGGCGCGGCGCGGCCTGCTGTACGCCGGAACCGAGTTCGGTGTGTACGTCTCGCTCGACGACGGGGCGAGCTGGCAGCCGCTGCAGCTCAACCTCCCGGTCGTCCCGGTGCACGACCTGGTCATCAAGGACAACGACCTCGCCGCGGCGACGCACGGCCGCTCGTTCTGGATCCTCGACGACGTGTCGCCGCTGCGGCAGCTGGCAGCGGAGGTGCAGCGCGGCGACCGCCACCTGTTCACGCCGGGGGACGCGTGGCGCACGCCGGGCGGCGGGTTCGGCGGCGGCGGCGGTGGCGGGGGCGGGGGCGGCGGCGCTCCGGGCGTGGGCCAGAACCCGCCCAACGGCGCGCTGATCTATGTCTATCTCAAGCAGGTCCCGGACACCGAGGCGCGGCTGGAGATCCTCGACGCGCGCGATTCGGTGGTGCGCCGCTGGTCCACGCGGCCGGCGAATCCGGAGGACTCGTTGCGGCTCACCGGCGGATTGAACCGCCTCGTCTGGAACCTCCGCTACGCGGATGCGCACCGCTTCCGCGGCCTGGTGCTGTGGGCCGGGGGCACCCAGGGGCCGGTCGCCGTGCCGGGGACCTACAAGGCCCGCGTGACGGTGGGCCCGTGGAGCGAGACGCAGCCGTTCACCGTGCGGGAGGACCCTCGCGTCAAGTACGCGACGGCCGACCTGCAGCGGCAATTCGACCTGCTCATCCAGATCCGCGACCGGCTCTCCGCCGCCAACGACGCGGTGACGCGGATCCGCGAAGTGCGCGGCCAGATCGACGCGGTCGTGGGGCACGCGCGCGGGCAGGCGGGGGCGCGCGACATCGCCGCGCGCGCCGACTCGCTCAAGACCAAGCTGGGCGCGATCGAGGAGGCGATCTACCAGGTCAAGAACCAGAGCGGCGAGGACCCGCTCAACTTCCCGATCCGGCTCAACAACCGCATCAGCGCCCTGGCGAGCGTGGTGGGGAGCGCCGACGCGCCGCCCACCGACCAGGCGGTCGCCGTGTTCACGGAGCTGTCGGCGCTGCTGCAGGCGCAGCTCGACCGGCTCAAGGCCGTGCTGGAGACCGATCTGCCGGCGTTCAACACCCTCGTCAAGTCCAAGGACCTGCCGGCGGTGATCGCCAAGTGACGTCCGTGCTGGCGCTGGCGCTCGCGGCGGTGGCGCAGGGCGCGGACACGATGGGCGTGATGGACACGACCGATCGCCACGCCACGATGGCCGCCGAGCATCAGATGGCGGATCCTCGGGTGGATGACCCGCACATGAAGTTGAGCGCCGCGCGGCCACTCACGGCGGCGGACTCGGCGCGCGGCGCGGCGCTCGTCGCCCAGATCCGGGCCGCCCTGGTGGTCTACCGGGACGTCCAGGCCGCGCGCGCGGACGGCTACCGCCAGTTCCTCCCCGGCGTGGCGCAGCCGGTGTACCACTTCACCAGCCGCTTCAACGCGGTGCGCGAGATGTTCCGCTTCGACCCCACCAAGCCCACGTCGTTGCTCTACCGGAAACGGCCCGACGGGAGCTTCGAGCTCGTGGGCGCGATGTACGCCGACCGCGCGGGCGCTTCCGAGGACGAGTTGAACGAGCGCATTCCGCTGGCGCTGGCGCGCTGGCACGAGCACGTCAACTGGTGCGTGCCGCCGCCCGGCGCGCGGGAGCGCTGGACCGAGACGAAGGACGGCCGGCCCGTCTTCGGCCCGAAGTCGCCGATCGCGACGCCGGATGCGTGCGCCGCGGCGGGCGGCCGGTTCCTGCCGCGGATCTTCGGCTGGATGGTGCACGTCACCGTCTTCGGCAGCGACGACCCGCGCGTGATCTGGGGGCACGCACACGAGCACTAAACGCGGCCTGGGCCTCGGCCCGCTCGTCGCGGTCCTCTACTTCACGGTCTCCGGCGGCCCCTTCGGCTTGGAGGGGCTGGTCGGGGCGGTCGGGCCCGGTCTCGCCCTGCTGCTGCTCGTGCTCACGCCCCTCATTTATAGTGTGCCCGAGGCGCTGCTCATCGGTGAGCTGGCGTCGATGCTCCCCATCGAGGGCGGCTACTACCAGTGGGTGAAGCGCGCCTTCGGTCCCTTCACCGGGTTCATCAACGGCTGGCTCTCCTGGGTTTATTCGCTGATCGACATGGCGATCTACCCAGTGCTGTTCGTGCAGTACGCGCGCTGGTTCGCGCCGGAGCTTTCCAAGCTCGGCGCCTGGGGGCTCGCCTTGGCGCTGATCTGGGGCGCGACGTGGCTCAACCTGCGCGGCACCCGCGTCGTGGGGGCGGCGTCCGGGTGGTTCGTGGCGGCGGTGCTCGCGCCGTTCGCGGTGCTCGCCGTGGCTGCGCTGTGGCACTGGCTCGGAGGTCCCGGCCCCGCGGTCCTGCCGGTCACGCCGTTTCACGCGGCCGGCACGTCGTTCCTCGGCGCCCTGGGGATCGGGATCTCGCAGAGCATCTGGAACTACAGCGGGTGGGATAACGCCTCCACGCTGGGCGGCGAGATCGAGCAAGCGGGCCGCACGTATCCGCGGGCGCTGGCCCGCACGCTGCCGCTAGTGACGGTCGTATACCTGCTCGCGATCGTGCCGGTGCTCGCGGTGACGGACTGGCGCGTGTGGCGTGACGGCGCCTGGCCGGACATCGCCGCCGGTGTCCTGGGTCCGTGGCTCGCCGCGTGGCTCGCCGTGGCCGGCATGATCAGCGCGTTTGCGCTGTTCAACGCGCTGCTGCTGTCCTACTCGCGTATCCCCTTGGTGCTGGCCCAGGACGGCCTGTTGCCGGCTCCGTTGGGGCGCACCGACGCGCGCGGCACGCCGCGGGCGGCGGTGATCGCCTCGGCGGTGGCGTACTCGGGGTTTGTGCTGCTCACGTTCGGGGGCCTGCTCGCCGCGGACGTGTTGCTTTACACGGCGGCCCTCGCCTTGGAGTTCGCGGCGCTGATCCGGCTGCGGCGGAAGGAGCCCGGGCTGCGCGGCAGCTTCCGGGTGCCGGTGGGAGTGCCGGTGCTCGTGGTGCTCGCGGCGCTGCCGGTGTTGCTGCTGCTGGTGGGCGTGGCGCTGGAGGTGCGGAGCCGCGAGATCGGCCTGCCGGGTGTGCTGGTGGCGGCCGCGCTCAGCGGCGTCGGGATCGCGGGCTACGGGGTGCTGCGGCGCGCGTCCGCTGCGGGGCCCGCCGAAAAACCCTCATAACGCCGAAGGTTTCCCCCGGGCTTGCGGGTTGGCCATTCGGCGCGCAGGGTATCGGGAACGTTTCGTTGTCCTGTTCTGAACCACGAGCGGCTCGGAGGAATCGTGGCACATCGCATTGTGTTGGTGTGCGTGGGACTGGTGTTCGGCGGCACGCTTACCGCCCAGCAGCGCCCCATCAGCGGGAAGGTCACGGGGAGCCTCGACGGCAAACCGGTCGCGGGCGCGAGCGTCGCGGTCGTGGGGACGGCGAGGCTGGCGGCGACGAACGCGAGCGGCGAATACACGGTGCTGGCGCCCGCGGGGCCCGTCACGCTGAGTGTGCGCGCGGTGGGCTACAAGCGCAAGACCGTGAACGTCTCCGGCGACCAAGCGACCGCCGACGTCGTCCTCGAGGCCGACATCTTCAACCTCGACGCCATTGTGGTGACGGGTCAGGCGACCGGCGTCGAGCAACGCAACCTCGCCAACGCCGTGACCACGGTGCGCGCCGAGGATTTGAACCGGGCCCCGACCCCTACGCTGGAGAGTGCGCTGCAAGGCAGGATCCCTGGCGCGCTGATCCAGGAGAACTCGGGCGCCCCCGGCGGCGGCGTGCAGATCAACCTGCGCGGGGTCTCCACGATCAACGCGTCGGTCGACCCCCTGATCGTCGTGGACGGCATCATCATCAGCAACGACGCGATCGGCAACAACCTGAACGCGATCACGGCCGCCGCGGCCGGGGGGAACGCGTCGAATCAGGACAACCCCGTGAATCGCATCGCCGACTTGAACCCGGCGGACATCGACAAGATCGAGGTGCTGAAGGGCGCGTCGGCGGCCTCGATCTACGGGGCGCAGGCGGCCAACGGGGTGATCATCATCTCGACGCGCCGCGGCCAGGCGGGCGCGCCGCAGTTCCGGATGACGCAGCGGCTGGGGGAGTCTCATGTCATCCACGTCTTGAAGTCTCGCGTCTTCCGCGACTCCGTCGAGGCCGACGCGGTGTACGGGACGAAGGCGCAGACCTACTGCCGGCCCACCTGCCCGTATTTCGACAACATCTCGCCGCTCTGGGACCGGCACCCGCTGTCCAGTGAGACGGACCTGAGCGTGAGCGGCGGCTCGGACCAGACACGCTATTTCGTCTCCGGGCTCGTGAAGCGCGACGGCGGCATCGCCCCCGGCACCGGCTACGACAAGCAGGCGGCGCGCGTCAACTTCGACCAGCAGCTCGGGTCACGGTGGACGCTCAACTTCCAAACGCAGGCGATCCACAGCCTGTCGCACCGCGGCATCTCGAACAACGACAACAGCGGCACGAGTCCCTACCTCGTGTTCCCGCTGACGCCGAGTTTCGTCGACCTGCGTCCGACCGGTTCGAGAATCAGCGACTATCCGGTCAACCCGTTCGAGCGCAGCAACCCGCTGCAGACCTATGCGTTCCTGCGCAACGACGAGGATGTGTGGCGCATTCTCGCGACCGCCACCCTTGGCTGGCAGCCCGTCGCGACCGATCAGCAGACGCTGCGCTTCACCTTGACCGGCGGGTTGGACAACTTCACCCAGCGCAACGACATCTTCTCGCCGCCCGAGCTCCAGTTCGAGCCCAACGACGGCCAGCCGGGCACCGTGGTGCTCGGCAAGACGCAGAACACCAACGTCAACCTGCTCGGCAACGCCGTGTACACTCTGACCCCGGCCTCCAGAGCATACCGAGCGACGACCTCGCTGGGCGTGCAGTATTTCGACAAGAGCCTGAACTTCACGAACCTGGTCGGACGCAACCTCCCGCCGGGCCAGATCAACATCGATCAGGCGACGTCGATCGCCGTCAACCAGGACCTGCAGCCGATTCGCGACCTGGCGATCTTCGGGCAGGAGGAAGTGCTGGGGTTGGACGAGCGCCTGTTGCTGACGGTCGGCGCCCGTGCCGAGCGGACCAGCCGCAACGGGAACGTGAAGCGGCTCTTCCTCTACCCCAAGGCCGCGGCCTCCTACCGCTTCACGGCCTTCGGGGGAGGCGCCGGCGACGAGCTCAAGGTGCGCGCCGCCTGGGGCCAGACGGGCAACCAGCCCAACTTCGGCAACAAGTTCACGCCCAGCGCCACCGGGACCATCGGCGGCCTGTTCGGCAGCTCCGCCGGTTTCACGGCCGGGGCGGCGAACATCAGACCGGAGCGGCAGACCGAGCTCGAGGGCGGAGCGGATGCCACGCTCGCCAACGGCCGATTGAACGTGAATCTCACGGGGTACACGCGGACGGTGTCCGACCTGATTCTCGTTCAGACACCGGCGCCATCCAGCGGACGGGCCGCGAGCGTGTTCAACGGTGGCCGCCTCCGCGGCCGGGGGATCGAAATGGCCGCGGGGTACGTCGTCACGCAAACCCCAACGGTGAGCTGGCTCGTCCACGCGACGTTCACGAAGACCACGAGCAAGGTGCTCGCGCTGCCGGTCCCGGCGTTCCAGGTCGGTGGGTTCGGGACGTCCCTGGGTTCGTTCCAGGTCGAGGTCGGCAAGTCGGCGACGCAGATCGTCGGCACCGATTCGCTGGGCAACGTGGTGCGGGTCGGTGATGCCACGCCGGATTTCCAGCTGTCCCTCGCGAACGATCTCACCTACCGCCGCTTCGGTCTCAGCTTCCTGTGGGACTGGAAGCACGGGGGGGACGTGATCAACCTGACGGAGCTGCTCTTCGACCTGTTCCGGAACAGCGAGGATTGGGCCACGGGTGGGCGTCAGCGGAGGGCGCTGTTCTTCAAGGGGGAAACGCAGCCGTATGTCCAGGACGCGTCCTACCTCAAGCTTCGCGAGGCGACGCTCTCGTACCATCTGCCGCCCAGCGCGGTGCACCAGATGTTCGGCGACCGCGTGCGGAACGCCACCGTATCGCTCAGCGGCCGCAATTTGATCCGGATCACGAAGTTCCGGGGCATCGATCCGGAAGTGTCCAACTTCGGCAACCAGGCGATCGCGCGCAACATCGACGTCGCGCCGTTCCCGCCCAGCCGGAGCCTCTTCTTCTCCATCGACCTGGACTTCTGAGGCGAGGGCGCCAACCATGAAAGCGACGACCTGCTTGCTCGCGCTCGCGGCCCTCGGCGTCTGGGCCTGCGACTTCAACATCACCGACCCCAATAGCCCCGGTCCGATCGGCACCGACCCGTCGCGCGCCGACGTCGCCGACCACGTCATCGGGGTCATCCTGGCCGCCCGCTCCGACGCCGCGGATTGGAACCTCGACGCGGGGATCCTGGGGCGGGAAGCGTACCGCTTCGACGGCTCCGACCCGCGGTTCATCAGCGAATTCCTGAACGGTCCGCTCGATCCCGGTGGCGGCGCGTTCGGCGGCGACCACTGGATCGAGGAGTACAACGCGATCCTCAGCGCTAACCAGCTGCTCGACGTGATCGGCACGGCGACCCGGCTCACCGCCGCGGAGCAGAACGGGACACGCGGCGTCGTGGAGACGCTCAAGGCGTACGAATTCGTCCTCGTGCTGATGGGGCACGCGGAAGACTCGATCCCCGTCGACGTGGACCTCCCCATCGGCGCGCCCCCCGCGCCGCTGGTCTCGAACGCCGCGGCCTTCACCTACGTGTCGTCGCTGCTCGATGCGGCCGACACGCACCTCGCGGTCGGCGGGACGGCGTTACCGTTCGCGCTGCCGGCGGGATTCACCGGCTTTGCCGACGTCGCCGGATACCGCAAGTTCAATCGGGCGCTCAAGGCCGCGGTCGAGGTCTACCGCGGCAGCCTGGGGTGTGCGGCGTGCTACACTACGGCCAAGACGCTGCTCGAGTCCGGCGCGACGTTCATTGACACATCCGCGACCGCGAACCTGGCGGCCGGTGTGTACTTCGACTACAGCACCAACCCCGGCGACGCCCCCAACCCGCTGTTCCAGAACCCGCAGACGGGCGAAAACTTCGTCAACCCGCGGATCAAGGACAGCGCCGAGACCAAGCCCACGACCGGGCTGGACGACCGGTTCACGTCGAAGACGGTGCCGCGCCCCAGCACCACGACGGAGAACCTCACGTCCGATGTGGGATGGATCCGCTATCCGGCCACCACGGCCCAGATCCCGTTCATCAAGAACGAGGAGCTGATCCTGCTGCGCGCCGAGGCGAACAACGCCCTCGCCCTGCCCGTGCTCGCGGCGAACGATGTGAACTACATCCGGGTGACGTCGGGAGGGCTGGCGCCGATCGCGGGGCTGGGCGCGCAAACGCAGGCGCAGATTCTCGGCGCCATCCTGCACGAGCGGATGTACTCGCTCCTCTATGAAGGGCACCGCTGGTTCGACCTGCGGCGCACGGGACGCTTGGGTCCCTACCTGAAGGACCGCGCGACCGACGCGGTGTTCCCGACCCTGCCGATCCCGCTGGACGAGGTGTTGGCGCGAAAATAGTCGCACCCGCGACCGACCGAAACGAAAGCGGGGGCGCCACCCGGCGCCCCCGTTTCCATTACTCCACATCCCACGCCTCTTTTGCAGTTACATCTCGGTGTACAACTTCGCTCCCGCCGCCACAGCGATCGGCCACTCGACGAGTGCGACCGCCGTGGAGATCACCGTAACATTCGTCGGGAACATGTGGAACGGCGCCTCCATCAAGGCGTGCAGGAGCCCATACAGCACCCAGATCGCCAAGCCGGCGTAGACCGCCGTCCGGGGACCGGGGCCGAAGCGCGGCCGGATCGCCGCGTAGAACCAGACCAGAAAAATGCCGTACAAGAAGTCCATGAGCACGAACCAGAGAATCGTGTTCGTGCTCATCACGGGGAGATCCTTCTTCAGCACCACGCCGAACAGCAGGTAATCCACCACGTTCAGCACCACCCCCGCTACCAACCCACCGACGATCACCTTCTGCAGGTTGATCTTGCCCATCGGGGACCTCGCGGAATGGGTGAGAGGGAGCGAACCGCCGAGCCGACAGTAGGGAACGCGGCTGGTGCCGTCAAGCCGCGACGGTCACCCCGAGCGCAGCGAGGGGGTCAGGGCACCACCAAGAGCGCCACGAGCCCCCCCAGCTCGTCGGCGATCGTGGCCACCCGATGCGGCACGACCCACTCCCCGTCCACCAGCAGGTTGAAGCGGTGGGTCCCGGAGGAAAGGAGCAGCGTGCCCTCCCACACGTCGTCGCCCACCGCCGCGAGCGGGGAGGGTTGCCAGTTGTTCCAGTCGCCGGCGATGGCGACCGCGCGGGCCCCGATGAAGCGAAATCGCACCACGCTGCTGTCCCCGCGACGCTCCGGCACGAGGGCCGCCAGCGGCGGATCGGCCCGCGCCGCGAGCGGGGGACGGGCCAACCGGATGCCGGCGCTGAAGAACCGTGTCCGGGGGAAGCCCTGATACGGATCGGGGAGAACTCCACCCGCGGCGACTTCGAGCGCGGTGGTCGGTGTGAGGAACACCTGCAGGAAACCGCCTACCGTGCCCTTGGAGCCGTAGAAGCTCGAAATGCGACGCACCGCCCACAGGCTGGCGGTCAAGGAGCCGCGGCGCAGCGTCGCGCCCGCGTTGGCGTCGGTGAACCAGGCCCCCAAGAACCGCGTGGGCTCGACGCTCGCCGACCAGTCGACCTGCCCGGAGTGCCACCACGTCCGCGCGCGGGCGCGCAATGCGGTGACCCAGGGCGTCCCGTTGTTGATCCATCCCGCCGAGGGCCCCGCGCCGAGGCCGAAGCCCCACGTCGGGGCGGCCCACAGCACCTCGCCGACCGCGTACGGCGCGGCCGTTTCTACGCCGCCCGTCCGCGTGCTCCCCGACCAGCCCGCCTCGAGCCCCAGCCGCACGCCGTCGGCGAGCGGCGCCGTCGTGGTCCAGCCGTCCGCGTGACCCTGGAGGAACCAGTCGCCCTGCGGCAGGGCCGCGAGCAGTCCACTCGCGTTGAGCGTCAGCGTCGGGGCGGCGTACTGCAGCGCGGGACTGAGGGACGCGACGCTCCATCTCGAGCCGTTGGCGTCCCGCACGGTCCCGACCCCCAGGCCGACGGAGGCCTGGGTCTGGGCGAGGATGATGAGCAACACGGGGGACACGGGGATGGAACCTAGCTCCGAAATGAAACGGGGGCACGGCAGACAGCCGTGCCCCAGTATGACCCTGCGAAGCCAGCCAGGTTACGGGCGATGACTTGCCGACTGTCCTGGACTGGTCGGCTTCTTCGACGGAGATGCCGGTACCGCCGGAGTGGCGGGCGTCGCCGGCGTCGCCGGAACCGCCGCGCCCCCGCCCGATGCCGGCGTGGCGGGTGTGGCCCGCGTGGCCGGGACCGCTCGGGTCGCCGGGGTCACGGGACGATGGTCGAGGCCCACCGGCTCACCCCGCACGTGCGTGGCGCGGTGCTCGGCGACCTTGGCTTTGGCCGTGTCCGAGGCATGAGCGTTGGGAATCTGGGGCGTCTGGGCCACGGCCACGGCCGGGAACACCAGGATCGCCGCGAACGGAATCAGTTTGCGCAACATGGGGGTTCCTCCTTCCGATGACTCAATCGACGCGCGCCCGCGCCCGTTCCACCGCCAACAGGCGGGTCAGTCGGGCCAGCCAGCTTCGCACCGGGACGACCGTGTCCCTCAATTGGGCGGCGTAGCGCTGGGCGCGCTCCATCACTTCGTTGACAACGGCGTTGGCGAGCTCTTGATCGAACAGCACTCCGTACGCGATGGCGTACAGCGTGCTTTCGATTCGAGCAGCAAACGCCCGGGCCGCCCGCGCATCGCCTTTAGCGATACGGGCGAGCAGGTGGCGGTCGGGCACAGGCCAGGCCCGCAGGGCGAGGGGTTCTGGCACGGCAGTCATAGCGTGCTAAAGAGGCTGGCCAAGGGCCCCAGGTAACGCTGGTCGTTACCGGCTGAACACGAAGTGACTCTTCATGATGGCTGGTTGCCGGGTCGCCATGGCCCCCGTAGCATCGTGGGGTGGGGACACGAACCGACGGAGAGATCGTCCGGGCGGTGCTGGCCGGCGATATCGAGCAGTACGCGGAGCTGGTGCACCGCTACCGCGACCGGTACGCCCGGTTCGCGGCTCGCATGCTCGGCTCGGTGGACGAAGCGGAGGACGCGGTGCAGGATGCGTTCATCCGCGCCTTCGAGCAGCTGCGGCAGTGCCGCGACCCGGACAACTTCGCAGGGTGGTTCTTCCTGATCCTGCGGAACCGGTGCCTCGCCGAGCGGCGGCGGGTCGCCCGGGCGGGACCGGGGCCCGAGGCGGTGGTGGTGCCGGCCGCGGAGCAGGCCGACGGCCCGCTGGTGCAGGAGGAGCGGCGGCGGGCGCTGCAGCAGGCGCTCCTGGAGTTGACGCCGGAGCAGCGCGAGGTGTTCGTCCTGAAGCACGTCGAAGACTTGTCGTATGAGGAGATCGCCGGGCGGCTCGGCGCGTCGATTCCCTCGCTGAAGATGCGGATGCACCGGGCCTACGATCGGCTGCGCGAGCGGCTCAAGGACGTGCTATGACGACGGTGTTCCATCCCCTGGTCAAGCGGTTTCTCGACGGCGAGCTGAATCTCGCCGACCTGCCGCCGGAGCTCCACGCCGAGGCGCGGGCGGCCGAGCGGCTGCTCGGCGCCGTGGATCGCGCTCCGGTCACGCTGCCGGCAGCGCTCGACGCCCGCGTGATGTCCGAAGTGCGGCGCCGGGCGAGCGCTCCCGCGCGACGGTGGTGGCAGCGGCTCGCCGAACCGTGGGAGATCCGCGTACGGCTCCGTCCTTGGATCCTGGGCCCGGCGCTCGCTGCGGCGGCCGTCCTCGTGCTGATTCTCGCTCGCTCGCAGCCGCCGGTGCCTGCGGTCGCGGTCGCGGCTGCGCCGGAGAGCGTGTACGTGCGCTTCGTCCTGTACGCACCGGGGGCGCACCGCGTGAGCGTGGCCGGCACCTTCAATCAGTGGGATGCGACCACCGCGCCGCTGGCGCCCGCCGGTGCCGCCGGGGTGTGGGCAACGACCGTCGCCCTGCCCGTAGGTCAGCACCAGTATGCGTTCCTCGTGGACGGCCGTCGCTGGGTGAACGACCCCGCCGCGCCGATGGTGGACGACGGGTTCGGCCGCCGCAACAGCGTCGTGGCGGTCACCGCCGGGGCCGCGGGAGCGCGCGCGCTGTGAGACTCCTCGCTGCGCTCGGAGTGACTGTCCTCGGCGTGACGGCGGTCGCGGCGCAGCAACCGTTGGCTGCGCGGCTCGCGGGCCGCGTCCCCGCGGGCGTCGTCGTCGCCGTCACCGCGCTGGCGGACTCCGCCGCGGCGCGCGGGCTGCCTGTCGATCCGCTCGTCGAAAAGGCGATCGAGGGCGGCGCCAAGGGTGCGTCACCGGAACGGATCGTCGTCGCCGTGCAGACGGTGCTCACGCGGCTGGGACGGGCTCAGGTCGCGCTGCAGGCGGCGACCCCGGGCGTGCCCCCCGCCGACGCTGTCGAGGCGGGCGCCTTCGCGCTCTCCGCCGGTCTCCAGGATGCGAACGTGCAGGAGGTCGCGCGGGCCTGCGGCCCGCAGTGTTCGGCCGCGGAGGCGCTGCGCGTCGCCGGGACGCTTACGGCCTTGGGCGTCCCACCTGCGGAAGCTGTAGAGCTCGTGCGCCAGACGCTGCGCTCGGGCGGGAAGGAGCGCGACGTTCTCGCCCTCCCCGGCCGGGTGGAGGCAGAGGTGGCCGGCGGGGCGACGCCGGCGCAGGCGGCGGCCGGTCTCGCCCGCGCGGCTGCCGCGCGCGCGGCGGCTCCCGGGCAGAGCGGCGCCCCCCCGCACGGGCGTCCGCCTCCGCGCCACCCGTAGTCTCGTTCCGTCGCCTCCGCAGTTCCATCTTGCGCCCGAATCGGGCACGCCGTACCTTCGCCGGACCACGTGACGGCCGCGACTCCCCAACCCTCGAGTCGCGGCCGATTCATGTTTTTCGGGAGGTGCTCCGATGCCCGAGAATTTGTCCGTATCCCTGAAGGCGGTGGGAATCTCCGGCTGTCCGCTGGCCACGACGACCCCGTGCCGCCTGCTGTTGCAGGAAGCGCTGCGCGCACTCGCCGCTCGAGCGGTGCGGCCCGAGCTGATCGACCTGACGGCGCTCCCCGCCGACGCGCTGCTGTGGCGCACGACCTCGCCCGCCGTGCAGGACGCGATCGCCACCGTGCTCGGCGCCGACATCGTCGTCGTGAGCACGCCGGTGTACCGCGCCACCTTCAGCGGCGCGCTCAAGGTGTTCCTCGACCTGCTGCCTCAGGACGCGCTCGCCGGGAAGACCGCCGTCGCGATCGCGACCGGGAGCACCCCCGGCCACTTGCTGGCGGTGGATCACGGCCTGCGCCCACTGCTCGCCAGCGTCGGCGCCGTGACCGTGCCCACGGGGGTGTACGGCACGGACCTGCAGTTCAAGAACGGGCAGGTGGACGGGCGCCTGCTGGAGCGGCTGGACCGCGCCGTGAGCGAGGCGGTGCTGCTCGCCGGCGCGACCGGGAGAGGCGGTCAGCGCCGCAGCAGCGCGTCGAGCGAGTATGCCCCTGGGCCGGCGGCGGCCAAGACCAACGCGTGCTTGTAGCCGACTAGCGCAGCTCCATCGCTACGCCCAGCGAGATAGCCTCTACCGTCTCCCGCCGCCCTCCCGCCAGCCGGGTCTGGTCGACGCGGTAGGCGAGGCGGGCCCACGGGCCGGGCCCGGGGAGCCGCACGGCGAGGCCGGCGGCGACGCCGGTCTCGCGCGAGAACGCGGGGAGCGCGTCGACGGTCCCCGTGGGAGCGAGCGCGAGCGCGCCGAACGCGTACGCCCGATCCGTGAACAGCATTCCCCGAGCCTCCGCGCCCACCTCCCAGAACCACCACCGCTGCCGGATTCCCG
>Ga0209160_1001035_pt1 | contig 23170 bp, 26 predicted proteins | sample GraSoiAngelo_153_FD_186167 | JGI IMG/M metagenome (GOLD analysis project Ga0209160, IMG submission 186167) | Grasslands soil microbial communities from the Angelo Coastal Reserve, California, USA - 14_1009_12_40cm (SPAdes) (version 2) | ecosystem: Environmental > Terrestrial > Soil > Grasslands ...
CGACTACCCGGAGCCGCTGAATCTGGGGCAGGACCGCATGGTGACCATCAATCAATTGGTCGACATCGTCGCGCAGATCGCTGGCGTTCGCGTGACGAAGAAGCACGTCCCGGGTCCGCAGGGGGTCCGCGGCCGCAACTCGGATAATACCCAGCTGCGGAAAGTGCTCGGCTGGGAGCCGACGATTTCGCTCGAGGAAGGGCTGGAGCGGACCTATACCTGGATCGAGGAACTGGCACGTCGGCGACTTGCGGCACCGAGCGCCGCCCGAGCGGAGCGTGGGTAGGCAGGCAGAGGAACGATGAGGATTCTCGTCATCTCGGGCGCGTTCCCGCCAATGCCTATTGCCGAGTCTGGCCATACGCTTCATCTCTGTCAACGTCTGGCGCTAGGGGACATCGACGTCCACCTGCTGACGACGCGTGGCGCGGTGACCGAGGGTCTGCCGTTCAACGTGCAACGTGCACCCGATCATGCGTGACTGGTCCTGGCGGGACACGCCGCGTTTCGTGAGATTCATGAAACAGTGCTCGCCGGACGCGGTCCTGAGGGCGGGTGGAAGGCGCGCTGCAGCGAACGTGCCTCACGTGAAATCCGGGGTCGAGCACGCGGCTGAGATCGAGAATCTCTACGAACGCGTCCTGTCCGGAAACCCGGGTGGCTGAAGCGTCCCCGATCGCCCGGACGGAAGTGGGACAGGGGAGCCAGTGCGCGTCGGCGCTGGTGAGCGTCGTCGTTCCCGCGTACAACTGTGCTCGATTCATCGGTGAGTCGCTCGATAGCGTATATCGTCAGACGTACGGCAATTGGGAAGTGGTCGTTATCGATGACGGATCGACAGATGAAACGAGAGCGGCCCTCGCTCCGCACATAGGGAGGATCCGGTACTTCTACCAGGAGAACCGGGGTACGGCCGCCGCCCGGAACGCGGGTGTGAGACAGGCGCGAGGCGAGCTGATCGCGTTCCTCGACAACGACGACATCTGGCTTCCCGAAAAGTTGGCGCGCCAGGTGCAGGTGATGCAAGGATCGTTGGAGTGCGGTCTCGTGTTCACCGACGGAAAGAGGTTCTCGGCCGACGGCATTCGCGCGGAGTCATTGATCTCGACTCGCCTGGACGGTTGGATCGCCGCTCACCGGACCGAGGACCCACTCGTCGCCAAGGGAGACATCGTCCGGAACCTATTCTTCGACAACGAGATCTCCAGCGCGTCGAGCGTGATGGTGAGAAGGCAGTGCCTCGAACGCGCGGGCGGCTTCGACGAGGCGATCGCGATCGCGGATGATTATGATCTCTGGTTGCGCATCGCCCGGGCGCATTCGGTTGCCCTCATCACGCGCTGCCTGTACATGTGGCGCTGGCACGACGGGAGTCAGTCCGGCACGATTCCGGAGCGAATACAGCGCTGGAGGGTAGCCAGTCTCCTGGTCCAGGAAAAGCACCTGTCGCTGGCACCACCCGACGTTCGTAGGCGGCTGCGGGCGCACATGGCGAGGGAGTACTGGGAATGCGCGAGGTGCTACTTCGACCTCAATCAATTTCACGACTCGAGGAAGATGCTCGTGGGCTGCCTCCGCCACGACCCGGTTTCTTTTCCCGCCATGGCGTTTCTTCTCGCGTCCCGCCTGAATCCTTCGATCATCGACGGAATGCGAAGGCTGAAGCGTCGAGTGCGAATGTGGAGACGGGGCGCCGGCCGACGCTTCTCGTCGGGGCCCAGCTGATCCCAGACGAAAATACAGATGAAATCAAGCGCCATGCCTTCCTCACTTGTTTCTCACGTGGTCGCAGAAGCTTAACGGACTGCCCATGCGATATCTTCAAGCAAGCACAACGGATCGCCGGAAACGAAAGAACGGGCCTCCGAAGTCTCTGCTGGTCAGCAACAGATATTTTCCGCCTCAAGCGGGCGGGATATCTCGCTTTATGGGCTCGGTGGCCTCTGCACTTGGCCCGGAGCAGGTATGTTGCCTAACAAGTGTTCCTTCCAAGCTTGATCGCAGGGTGGAAGATGTGGGCGTTCGAGTTTACCGACGGCCAGCTGCGTTTTCGGACACAACTTCTGTGCAAGCAATCAGCCTCGCCTTGGCCCTGTCCCAAATCATGCTCATTGAGCGACCACAGATCATTCAGCTTGCGATGGCCTATGAGGGATTTATAGGGCTGTGGCTTCGTCGCTGGCTTCGGCTTCCTTTTGTCATTTATGCACATGGCAATGAAATTCTGGATGCGATGGAATCAGAGTGGCAAACACCTCGTCAGGCCCTGCTGCGAGCTGATCGTGTGTTGGCCTGCAGTCAATTCACCTTGGATCTTGTCAAGAAGATTGGGGTGGACCCGGAACGTGCCCGGATCGTTCACCCTGGATGCGATTCTGATCGCTTCCAGCCTCTCCAGCCAAACGAGGCTCTCCGGAGAAAGATTCCAGGACTTCGATCCACGGACCGCGTCATCCTTACCGTAGGTCTAGAAAGCCTCAAAGGGCATGACATGGTCATCCGAGCACTTCCTTATTTGCTCCAGACTGTACCCGATGTTAGGTACATCATTGTCGGGTCCGGACCACAGGCGACGTTGGATCATCTCGCTCGTGAATTGAGAGTTAGGGATCGTGTGATCTTTGCTGGGCTGGTACCCGATGATGACCTGCCTGCGATCTATGCGTTGTGCGATCTTTTCGTCATGCCAAGCCGCCAGAATTTGGCGCAGCACAGCGTGGAGGGCTTTGGGCTGGTGTATCTCGAAGCCAATGCCTGTGGTAAAGCAGTGGTCGGAGGGCGATCCGGTGGAGTTGGCGATGCTGTGCAAGACGGTGTAACCGGATTACTTGTAGATCCGCACGACCCCAAAGATATCGCGAACGCTGTTGGAATTCTGCTTACCAACCGAGAGCTTGCCAGGCAGCTGGGTGAACAAGGTAGGTCTCGAGTTGTGAAGGACTTTACCTGGGACACCGTGGGCAAGCGAATTCAGGGAATTCTTGACTCTATCGTGCATGGCGACTCGACCCAATCATAGGATATCGTGGATTGTCCGGAGTTTCGTTTCTCCAGGCGCGCTCGAACGCCGCGACCGCCGAGGTGCGTGACAAGCTGTTTCCCCAAGGCGCAGCTGAAGGCCGCGATCTCCCCGTTGGTCTTGGTCGAGGCGCACGCCAGGACGAGGCGCGCGCGTTGGGCCAAGCCCTGCTGTGGTCGGACACCGCGCCCACTGTTCCAGCGTCTGCCGTTCTTCGGCGGTCAGCACGACGAGCGGTGTGTTGGACGACGTGTACGCATCGACGTCCTCCGTGTTTACGCGAAGAACGTCGGTGGACACTAGTTTGTTCCGTCATCTTCAACTCAGGCCCACTAGGTGAATGCCAAGAATGAAAAAACTACTTGCCACAGGATCATCGGGTCTAGTTGGTTCCGAAGTGTGTGCGTATTTCTGTGCCAAAGGCTGGGAAGTCCACGGTATCGACAACAACGGGCGCGCGGAGTTCTTTGGTCCCAGCGGTGATACGCGCTGGAATCAAAGGCGTCTTCAGGCAGAGCTTCCGACCTTTGTACATCATGAGCTCGATATTCGCGATCGCAAAGGCGTTGTCATGCTCCTTGTCGACCTTCGCCCCGATGCCATCGTTCATACTGCTGCTCAGCCTTCCCACGATCTGGCAGCGAAGATGCCATTCGAAGATTTTGACACCAACGCTGTAGGCACCATGAACCTGTTGGAGGCTGCTCGCCTCCACGTACCTGATGCGCCATTCGTGCACATGTCTACAAACAAGGTCTATGGAGATGCACCGAATGAGCTCCCTCTCGTTGAACAAGCTACTCGGTGGGATTATGCGTCGCCGACGGATTTCGGTGGCATCACGGAAACCATGAGGATTGATCGCTCTAAGCATTCGTTGTTCGGAGCCTCGAAGGTCGCGGCGGATGTCATGGTGCAGGAGTACGGTCGATACTTCGGGATGAAGACTTGCTGCTTGCGTGGGGGTTGCTTGACCGGCCCCAACCATTCAGGTGTTGAACTGCACGGTTTTCTCAGTTATCTCGTGAAGTGCAACGTCGAGGGGAAGCGGTACTCAATATATGGGTACAAGGGCAAACAGGTTCGCGACAATATCCATTCCCTCGATGTGGCCCGGTTTATCGACGCCTTTATCCAAGCCCCCCGTTGCGGCGAGGTGTATAACCTTGGTGGGGGTCGGGGAAATAGCTGCTCCATCGTAGAGGCCTTTGCTCTCATCGAACGAATCTCTGGCAAGAAGATGCTCTATGAGTACGTTGATAAGAACCGAGAGGGAGATCACATCTGTTACATCAGTAACTTGAACAAGATGCGGATGCACTATCCAGGCTGGAATATCACAAAATCTCTTGATCACATTTTTGAAGAAATATACGGCGCATGGCTTCAGCGGGGGTCGGTGTCCAGCGGCGCTCCTCTACGGTCTTGAGGTTGTCCCAGCAAGACCCTAACCGTCCATCCATTTAGAACGGACCCCGCAAGGAGAAGTCAATCGTGAAGATTCTCATCATATCAGCTGCATTTCCTCCCATGCACGCTGGTGAAGCGAGCAACACATATTTCCTTGCCAAGCACCTGGCGAAGAGGAATCTTGACGTCCATGTCCTGACGTCCCTGGGAAATACTGGGGGGCCGGATCCGGGTATAACAGTCCACCCCATCATGCGGCAGTGGTCCTGGCTAGAGTTGCCGCGTTTCAAAACTTTTCTCAAGCGTTGCTCGCCTGATGCCATACTTCTGATGTACATCGGGTTGATGTACAACTTTCAACCAATGATCACATTCGCACCGACCATTTCAAAAAAAATATTCCCTCATACTCCTTTTGTAACACGATACGAGAGTGCATTCGTTGGGGCTGATCCATCACAGACATCCCTGATCGCGCGCGCCTTTCGGAAATTCGTGGTGCAGCAGTGGGCCGGCCGGCGAAATGTTACTTATAGGTCTGGGACATTGCTTCGCGACAGTGATCAGATCATCGCTCTCTGTAAACAACATCGTGCCCTGTTGGTAGCTGAGTGGCCTCATTCACAATCAAAAACAACCATTATTCCACCCCCTCCCAATATCCGTGTGTGCCCGGATAGCGCCAGCGAAGCCCGGCAGCGCGGACGCGCGATACTTGGCTTGCCTCCCGATGAATTCGTGATCGCGTTCTTGGGATACCTCTACCCAGGCAAAGGCGTAGAGGTCCTTTTACAGGCATTTCAGAAGGTGAGGCATCAGAGAAGTCATGTGCGGCTCCTCTTCATAGGAGGAAAGATCGATTTGAATGTTGACGGAGGGGCGTCCCATTTTGAGACGATGGATAAGTTATCGAAGCAATTGGGGGTTGACGACAAAATTATCTGGACTGGAGCCTTCAAAGCCGAGGACGAGGAGGCATCACTTTTTCTTCGTGCCGCAGATATAGGAGTGTTGCCCTTCCTTCAGGGTGTGCAACTCAATAATAGCTCGTTTTCGACCATGGCGGCGCACGACCTACCTATTATCGCCACTCGTGGACCATGTCTAGACGAGCAATTCATTCATGGTGAAAATATATTCCTGTGCGGACCTAACGATGCACATGCTTTAGCTCAGTCCATGACTCTGATGATCGATCATCTGGAGTTGCGTGATCGTCTTCGGTCAGGCGTGCAGAAGCTCAGCAAAGAATGGTTTTGCTGGGACACAGCTATCACTCGGACGCTAGCAACCTTCGGCACGAAGAGTCGTCATGCGTTATGCTGAGACGGATCACGTCCGCTCTCTCATCTCGATCTGAACGAGCGAAACTCTCATATATCTTCGCTGTGAGTTCTACACGACGCGGCTGGAAGAGCTCATCGAAACGGTCTTTGAACTAGCTTCCAGCGATCGCGGTCACGCGTAATGACCTCGTGACCCATGGCGTCAAAATCGAGCCTCGTCAGCCACCGGACTAAATAGTTGCGCAACGATTGCATCGGCACTTTCGCGACGAGCGTCTCGGCGCGCTGGTAGCGCGCCGCGCGCGCGCGGATGTCAGCCGGCGCGGCAGCCCGCATCGCCTCGATCGCGCGGTTCATGGCTTGCTGCGCTGCTGCGCCGTCGGCTGAGAGATTTGTCCGATGCCAGCGAAAGGCGCCCAGAGTGCAATCGACACGATACAACCGCGCGTGCAAAAAAAATCGTGACCACAATTCGCCGTCGGGCATGAGCCGATAGCTTTTGTTTAACCTGCCGCCGGCTTGCTCCCAAAGATCACGGCGCCAGAACGTCGATTCCTGCTGGATCCACTCGTACTGGCCGATCAGATAATCGTACTGGTTGAACGGGCGGCCACTGTAGACTCCATAGAGCCTGCCGACATCGTCCCAATAGCCCGGCAGCCCCTCAATCCAGCGGACGCTGGGAAAGGCCGCGAACACCTCCGCAACTGTCTGTAAAGTCCAAGGCAGGTACATGTCGTCGGAATTGAGCCAGGCGAGGATTTCGCCGTCGGCCTTGGCGAAGCCCTTGTTCAACGCGTCGGGGTGTCCCTCGTCGGGCTCGCAAATGATGTGGTCGATATGGTCTCTATAGCGCTCGATGATCGCCATGCTGTCGTCGGTGCTTGCGCCGTCGACGACGATATATTGCAGGTTCGGATAGCCCTGGCAGATGATGGACCGGAGTGTCGCCTCGATGTAGCGTTCGCCATTGTAGTTGGCGGTGACTACGCTGATGCGCGGGACTGCGCCGTCAAGCTTCAACGAGTGCGTCGTTGGCACGCCCCATGGCCATCCGTACAACACGCTACGCTCCCATTCTTGCCAGCACCTAGTGTCCTGAGTTGAAAATAACGGAACAAACTAGTGTCCGCCGACGTTCTTCGCGTAAACACGGAGGGCGTCGATGCGTACAGGTCGTCCAACGCCGCTCGTCGTGCTGACCGCCGCAGAACGGCAGACGCTGGAACAGTGGGCGCGGCGTTCGACCACGGCGCAGGGCTCGGCCCAACGCGCGTGCCTCGTCCTGGCGTGCGCCTCGACCAAGACCAACGGGGAGATCGCGGCCACGGCCGGCGCCACGCGGCAAACGGTAGGGCGCTGGCGGCATCGCTTCGTTCGGAAGCGACTGCAGGGGCTGCTCCATCAGCGCCACCGCGCCCGAGAATTCGCAGGTTCCTGGTGACGATCGACGTCGCGGTCCTGACTCAACTGGACATCCACCTCATCGTCGACAACGCCAGCACGCATAAGACCCCGTTGATTCACCGCTGGCTGGTCCGGCATCCCCGGTTCCATGTCCATTTTACGCCGACCAGCGGCTCCTGGATGAACCTCGTGGAGCGCTGGTTCGCCGCCCTCACCGAGAAACAAATTCGGCGGGGCGTCCACCGCAGCAGTCGGGAACTGGAGGCGGCCATCCGTAGCTACATCGATATCACGAATGAACGCCCGACGCCGTTCAGGTGGACCAAGACGGCGGATGAAATTCTCACTAGCGTCGCACGCTTTTGTCATCGAATCTCTAATTCAGGACACTAGCTGGCCGGAGATCGCCGCACTGCTGCAGACCGCGTGGCTAGCGGCACAACGCATCGCGCTTTGTCGCGGAGAGACGCGATCGACGGCGGGGTGCTATCTCATCATCCAGCTTTTCGTTCCAATGAGCCCGAATTCGTCAGCGACTATTGGGGGGAGCATCGGGTAACAATAGTAGCTGTCCAACGCTGTAGAGGTCGAGCGACTAATGCTTTGTCACGGTATACAGAAAGCCCTCGGTATTGGGAATTATACTGTAGTCCGGACATGTATCCAGGATGTCCCCACCATGTTCTCTAAGAGAGGCTTCGATCTCGGGTCTCTTCACGCAGTACATCTCCATGACAGGCCCGCTCTCATACCGCAACTTGACGTAGAACCTCAATATTGGTTTCGGTGTCAGGGCCTTGATCGATTGCTTCACCCTGGGCAGCAGGGCGGTGGAGCGCAGGTGCGGCTGTGGCGTGCTGGGTGAAACAGAGTTCTGCTGCAGCACTTCGCTGGGCATGAAGAAAATGAGCAGTCCGTTCGGACGAAGCACCCGGATGAATTCCTTAACATAGGATTTGCAGTACTCCGGCCGCATATGCTAACGCCGCACGGTCAATCCAAGATTATTCGTCGTGTAGTCCCTGATCTGGTCGATTTCCTGCCGGCCCCGCTCCAAGAAATGCTTCGGTTTCCACTTGTTTCCCTTCTTGTCTTCCTCCAACAAAATGGCGATAGAGAGGATCCTGTTTTCCGAACTTATTCCAGTTCCTCTGAAGCTCTTTGAGATTCATGAGGTCTCCCCGGCATCGGGTGATTACACCTTTTTCGCATCGTCAGTACCTGCCCGCCGCTCTCTGTATTGTTTCCCGACTCCACTCATAACATAGCGAAGCTCAAGGACGTCGGCACGAGTCCTCCGAACTGTGTAATTGTTGAACAGTATTGTAACTGCCAATTCCAGTATTGACTGCGGCATGCAGCCGCGAGGTGCTCGCCGTTTTGGGAAGAGTCGCCGCGCTGCTCAGGATTCGGTCGCTCTGACGGTTAGGCAGAAGTGCGATCGATTCGACAGCTGCGCGCTCGTTTGCGCATGCTAGGATCTTCTAGTCCCAGAAAAGGTTAATTGTGCCAAGAGTGTCGGTCATCATCCCGTCGTACAACTGCGCCCGTTTCCTCGGTCGAGCGCTACAGAGCGTGCTCGATCAGACCTATTCCGACTATGAAGTCATTGTCGCTGACGACGGATCGACTGACGACACTCGCGAAGTCGTGATGCGCTCCGGTCCAAGAATCCGTTACATGTATCAGCGCAATCGCGGCCTCTCCGCCGCCCGCAACTTCGCGCTCGGCGCCGCCACCGGCGAATTGATCGCCTACTTGGATGCCGACGACGCGTGGTATCCGACGAAGCTCGAAAAACAGGTGGCATTTCTCGACGCCAACCCGCAGTGCGGTTTTGTTCACAGCGATGTCGACGTGATGGATGACCGTGACCAGATCGTTCGGCACAACTTCAATAAGGAAACGGGGCGGCCCGTGCCACGGGGCAAAAGCATTCATGTGCTCCTCGAATGCTGTCACGTGCAGATACCCACCGTTTTGATCCGCCACGATATTGTCCGCAAGGTAGGCTACTTCGACGAGCGGTTGATAGGCGTTCAGGATTTTCTTCAGTGGATTTTGGCGGCCATGGAAGGCGCCGAGATCGGCTATATCGATGAGTCGTTGGCAATTTATCGTTGGACGCCCGGCAGCATCAGCAGCAACGCCAAACGCAACACGGCCGACCTCGTGCGGATGTTCAACATCCTGCTCGAGGAAAAGGACATCGGGAGCCGCTGGGGGCCGGAGGCGCTCCAGATCGTCCGCAATCGGTTGTATTCCCTCGGCCGCGACCTCGCTTATCTCGAGCGCATCGGAGGAGAGGGTGGGCACGCGCGGCGCCGTTTGCTTGGGCTGATCAAAGCCTGGCCGCTCCGGTTAGGCCTGTACGCCGATCTCATCAAGGCGTGCCTGTTACCCATGCCGGCCCCGCGGCAACGTTCACCTGAGTGACAGCAGTGCCTTCGAAAGACCGTGCATGCTCCACCAGTTGACCGTGTTGGGCCGAAGTTTTCAAACGAGCTCCTCGAACTCCTTTCCCGTCCGCCAGTTCTCGCGTCAAGTGGAAAAACGCCGCGACCGATGGTTCGAGGAGATCAGAGACGCATGAGCACTACTATAGGTTCGATTTGCCTGGCCGTTAGCGAGCTGGCTTATATCGTCAGAAGTGGTAGCATCGGCACTTACTACTGGGAACTAGCACACGTCCTTGCCCATGCAGGCTGGCGGGTTCATGTACTGTACTGTGGCCCAGTCGAGGATGCCGGCGTCCTAGCCGAAGTCCCCCGGCGCTTGGCTGAAGCTCGGATCGGCTTCTCCAACCTCGATGCGTTCACGATCGGCGGAAATCTCGGTATCGCAGCTATCTTTGACGAACCCGGGTATCTCACTCGCAGTGAGAAGGTTCGCTGCGCCCTCGAGGAGCTTCACCGCGAGCATCACTTCGACTTGGTCGAGTTCGCAGAATTGGGAGCGCTGGGATTCCGTACGATCCAAGCCAAACTGGCCGGTTTAGCGTTCCAAGATGTCGGCATGATCGTGAACCTGCATGGCTCGAGCCAGTGGGTACGCGACGGGAATCTCGCCTGGATGGCAAACGCCGACGACTCGCGGCTCGACTTCTGTGAGCGCTATGCCTACGAAAACGCCGCCTTTCAAGTGAGCCCCTCTCGGTACATGCGGGACTACGCCTCCAGCATACACTGGAAGGTCCGAGCGGATGCTCGGGTCGTCCCATACCCTTCGGCCGCACCATTGCTCGGCCGGCGGGGCGAATGCGGGCCGGAGACCCCCGAAATCGTGTTCTTCGCCGAGCTTGAAGCACGGAAAGGCCTCGAGGTCTTTATTGACGCAGCCAAGAGCCTCGACCCCAGGATCCGCCTGAGCTTTGTCGGAAAGGACACCGTGCTGGCGAGCGGCGCGGCCTCAACGTATATCGAGGCCCAACTCAAAGACCGAGAAGTTTCCCTGTTCACAGAGCTCAATCGGGAACAGGCCCTCGACTATCTGTCGAGGGGTAATCGGGTAGCGGTGATGCCATCGTCAGCAGATAACTTTCCCTACGCGGTGATCGAATGTGCGGTCAACGGCATTCCCTTCCTGGCGTCGAGGGTTGGCGGGATTCCTGAGATTCTTCCGGAGGCAGAACTGCAGGCGAGACTTCTGTTCGAACCGAACTCGAAAGACCTGCTCCGGTGCCTGGACGGCTACCTCCAGGCCGACTCGTCCCAGCGGTGTGCTCTGAGCGAAAAGGCCCAGAGGGTCAGCGAGGTCTCAACAAATAATCGCCAGGTGGTGGAGTGTTACTCTCAGATGTTGCAGCCGCCATCTAAGCGATCTTCTGCCACTAACGCCTTCATGGGACGACCCGCTCGTCACTGTCTGCGTCACGTTCTCTACAACCTGGGAGCTTACCTGCCTAACGCCTTGGCTTCGTTGGCGGCTCAGACCTACTCGAAGCTGGAGGTGCTGGTCATCAATGATGGGTCCACCGATGCCGCCTCGATCCGTGTCTTTGAAGAGCAGCAGCAGCTCTATCCCCAATTCCGCTTCGTAAGCCATGCTAACGCCGGGGTAGGCGCGACCCGGAACCGGGGCATGGCGGAAGCAAAGGGTGAGTACGTTGTTCATATGGATGCTGACAACATCGCAGCCCCCCACATGGTCGAGCGCTTTGTCGCGGGGATCCGACGTCGCCCCGATGTCTCGGCCCTATCGTGTTATTTCTTAGCCTTCAGGGCGACTGATGACATTGCGCGAGGGAACTTTTGCTACGCCTACCGGCCGACCGGCGGGTCCCACGTCATGGGGAGCATTGAGAACGTCTACGGAGATGCCAATTCGATCTATCGCCCCGCCGACCTCCACGCGGTCGGCGGCTATGAAACCGACAGCGACACCGCCACCGAAGATTGGGAGCTCTTTGTCAAATTGGTGAATGCCGGCTACCGAGTCGATGTGCTCCCAGAATACCTCTTCTACTACCGGCACCGCGGGGAATCGCGCATACGAACGACGAACAACTACCGCAATAGCCAACGCGTCCTCCGCCAGTACTTTCGCGGGAAACAGTTGTCAGAGCCCGAGCAGATGGCGCTGTGGACCGCCCTGGTCAGCCTGCAGTTCCGCCTCATGCAGTACCACTATCGTCAGTCGAGCCTCCGCTACCGCATAGCGGATGAGCTGAACGACTTCCTCGAAAGGTTCCCCCGCCTATCCCGACTCACTTGGAGGCTGCTGTTATTTACTTGCAAGACGTGGAAGCGCATCTCATCCGGACTACGTAGAAGAAGTTAGCCTGATCGCCAAATGCTGGACATGGTCCGTGTCCTGCGACCTGACCCACCGCTCGAACACGACGCACGGTCAGCCGGTGGCTGTTCCCGATCATGCGCGGCTCATTTCTTTTGTGAATCAAAAATCGGATGTCTGGGATGATCGAACTGGACAAAGAACGTGACTCGGGTATCGAAACTACCGGGAGTCGTTCCCTCCGGAAGCCAGCCTTCAGAAACCGCAATGGGCTTCCCGAAGGCTTAAAGGCGAATCCCATAGTCCTGGGGGAGTGTTCGTGGGGATGTCATCCATGCCGACGATGTCGACGATATCGCCTCCCGCATACTTCCTGCCGCCCTCGCAGCGCAAATACAGGATATTGTCGAGCCCCCAGGTATTGCTGAAGTAGTCGACCATCTGGGCCCACACCGGGCGATAGCCGGCTCGGGATTTGTCATAGGTCCGCTGCGAAGGGGCTCACTTTGTACTGCCGAATTCAGATATTGTTGCCTATCGTTAACTTGACTCATGTGAAGCCCAACCTACAGTAGGCTCGTGGCGGCTTATCCCGGGGATCTGGCCGCGTTCGGAAAGCGCTCCGCAACCTCGCGGAATAACGCCTTTCTGTGGGCAGGGCTGGCGGCATTTGCTCTGACCGTGTTACTTGTCAATCCTCTCCGCGAGACAGCTCTGGACGACGACTTTGCGTACTCGCTGACTGTCCGGCACCTGCTTGAGACGGGTAACTATCAGACGCACGACTGGGCTGCGCCGAACATGCTCTTTCAGGCCTACTGGGGGTCGCTCTTTGCCCGCGTTCTTGGTTACTCCTTCGCTAGTCTAAGGCTTTCTACACTCGTCCTCATGTTGCTAGGGTTGATTGCCTTCTACCATCTAGCGAGAGAGCATGGGTTGGATGCGGTACCGGCGGGTTTGTCGCTGCTTGCGATGTTCGCCAGTCCACTCGTGCTGCGATACAGCTTTGGCTTTAACACCGACATTCCCTTCCTGTGCTGCCTGATCATTGCCCTGTTGCTGTGGACCCGAGCCATCGGGCTCGACAGCTACTGGATGATGCTGCTTGGGTCCGTCGCTTCAGCGGCGGCGATTCTGACACGCCAGTTCGGTATCGCCTTGCTCATCGGCCTCCTTTGCGTCTGGGGTTTGGATCGCGACCGTTGGCGACACGCATCCCTCTATATGGTGGGCCTGGCGCTGCCAACGGTCGCAGCAGCGTGGCAGTTCTGGTATAGCCTGTCGGCCCCCAGCTGGGGAATGCGCTATGCAAGCCATCAACTGGCGCTACATTTTGGCAACCTCGGCGAGCTCTTAACGGACCTACTGTGGCGGCCCACGGTCATCCTGAACTATCTAGCACTCTTCTCCGTTCCGTTTGTGTTGCTCGCGCTCATCGAACTCGTGATTGAGCTCCGTCAATGGCATGCCCAAAGGCGGCGGGCGATCACGCTCGGACTCGCGTCGCTCGGTGTGTTGTCACTGCTGATCGGGGTTGGAATTCTCTATGGCCGCATGGCTGGTGGGCGTTCCTTGCTCATGCCGTATCTGCCGTGGAATTTCGGCTTCTTACTGGAGATGGGCCGATTCGAGCGTGGTGTCGTCACACTCCTAACCTCGGTAGGAGCCGTCCTATTCGCTCGCCTATTCATCCGTCGGTACGCTCTTAAGGAATGGCGCTCAGAGATCACGCCCAAAGAGAGATTGCTCGACTTCGTCACGCTTTGTCTCGTGCTCATGCATCTGCTGTACGGCGGGATCGGTGATACATATATACTCGTCTTGTTGCCGTACACGCTCATTGTTGTTGCGCGGGAATTACAACCCCTGCTCCATCGTTTCAGGACCGTGCTCGCGCTAACCAGTCTAATCCTGGCACTGACCGCCGCCCTGTGGACGCGCGGCTTGCTCGAGCGCGAAGGGGCCTGGTGGACGGCGGCCGAATCGGCTCGCGTAGCCGGCGTTGAGCCCGGCGCGATTTTTGGGTCGTGGGTGTGGATATTCTATTACTCGTTTGCCGACTATTTGGTCGACATCGGCAATCGCACGCCAGACAACAGGAACGACCTATGGTACCGGTGGCTTCCGGGACGCTATAACCGGGCTAAATTCATTGTAACGGAACGGCCGATTGCGCCGTCCGGTGAGGAGTGGGAGGTGGTCCGAGAGGTCCCGTACAGGACCATGCTGTTCCAAGTAAAGCGAGTCCGTCTGGTGAAAAGACTGTCGACTAGTGGATAATTCGGACTGCCTGTCCTCGGTTCTCGGCAGTTGCGTGAGGCAGGGACGCCTACGCCAGCGCCTGGCACGGACCACCCGCCGGAGCCCACAGCGGCCGTTCCGACCGCACACTATAATACTGGAAATGAGCAAGCGACTTTTGGTGACCGGATCCAATGGTCTGATCGGGCCCGAAGTCTGTCCGTATTTTGCCGCGCGGGGATTCGCGGTCCATGGACTGGACAACAATCAGCGCGCAGCTTTCTTCGGGCCCGCCAGGGATACTCGCTGGAACCAGCAACGACTCCAGCAACTGATCCGACAGTTTCAGCACCACGAGGTAGATATCCGGGAGCCGCGAGGGTATCCAAAACGTCCTTCATCAGGTCAAGCCCGACGTCATCGTACACACCGCCGTACAACCATCCCATGATCTTGCCGCGACGATTCCCTTCGACGACTCTGATACCAACGCTGTCGGGACTCTCAACCTCTTGGAGGCCGCACGGCGGCACTGTCCGGAGTCCCCGTTCATCCAATGTCCACTCACAAGGTGTATGGGGACGCGCCCAATTCGATCTCCCTGAAGGAGATCGAGAAACGTTGGGTGTACGCGGATGAGAGATTCGCCAACGGACTCCCGGAAACGTTCACGACGATCAATCCAAACACTCCCTATTCGGCGCTTCCAAGCTCGCCTCCGACATCCTTGTCCAGGAATACGGACAGTACTTCTCGCTGCCGAGCTGCTGCCTCCGCGGGGGCTGCCTGACCGGGCCCAATCACTCAGGCGTCGAGCTGCACGGCTTTCTGAGCTATCTAGTCAAGTGCAACATCGACGGCACGGAGTACCGTGTCTACGGGTACAAGGGCAAGCAGGTCCGCGACAATATTCACTCCGAGGACGTTGCCGTCTTCATGTACGAGTTCTATCTGAACCCTCGATACGGCGAGGTGTACAACCTGGGCGGCGGCAAGGACAACTCCCGTTCCATTCTGGAGGCCTTCGAGTGACCGAGACGGTCAGTGGCCGCCCGCAGCGCTACACCTACGTGGACCAGAACCGGATCGGCGACCACATCTGTTACTACAGCGACCTGACCAAGATGAAGTCCCATTACCCGAAGTGGTCGATAACGAAAGATCTCTCTCAGATCACCCGAGAGATCGTCGCGTCCTGGCAGACCCGCTTGACGCCGTGATCGCCCGCGATGGACCACGCCCCCGATGAAGGTCTTGATCACGGGAGTTTGCGGCTTCGTTGGCAGTACGCTCGCCATCGAGCTGGCCAACACGCTGCCGCAGCTCGAACTCGTGGGCATCGACAATCTCAGCCGTCCGGGCAGTGAAAGAAACCGCCAGGCCATCAAAGGCCACGGCGTCCGCCTCTACCACGGGGACATCCGGAGCCAGAGCGACCTCGATCCCCTCCCGACGGTCGACTGGGTCATCGATGCCGCAGCGAACCCGAGTGTCCTCGCCGGCATATCCGGACCGACTAGCAGCCGGCAGCTCGTCGAACACAACCTCACCGGCACCATCAACCTTCTAGAATTCTGCAAGGCCGCCGGATGCGGGCTCATCATGCTTAGCACCAGCCGTGTATACTCGCTCTCCCACCTGGCAGCGATCGAGGTTGAAGTGAAAAACCATGCCTTCGTGCCCACCATCAACTCCCGGTCTCCTCGGGGAGTCACTGCCAAAGGGATCACGGAAGACTTTCCGACCGAGTCACCGTTATCCCTCTACGGTGCTTCAAAGCTCGCATCCGAGATCCTCGCCTTGGAATACGGGATTGCTTTTGGCCTTCCCGTTTTCGTCAATCGATGCGGCGTGCTGGCCGGAGCCGGCCAGTTCGGCAAGACCGATCAGGGCATCCTCTCTTTCTGGATCCATTCCTACTGCCAACGACGACCCCTGAAGTACATCGGCTTTGGCGGAACCGGGCACCAGGTGCGAGACTATCTTCACCCGAGAGACCTAGTTCCGCTTCTGGTCAAACAGATGAACTGCTCTACGACCCACCCGCCCTGGATCGGCAATGTCGCTGGCGGCTTGAAGAACAGTTTCTCGCTCAGTCAGCTCAACCAGTGGTGCGAGCATCGCTTCGGCCGCCATCCGGTCTACCGGGAACCGCACGACCGTCCCTACGACGCGCCGTGGATCGTGCTGGACACCACGCGCGCTCAGAACGTCTGGCAATGGAGCGCCACCACGCCCCTCGAAGCCATCGTTGATGAGATTGCCACCCACGCGGAGAAGAATCCGCAGTGGCTCGATTGGTCTGGCGATTCGTGACTCTCCAGCCAACTGATCGTCCTCCCCTTTCCTTGCTGTCAGTCGTCATTCCCGCCCGGAACGAGGAGGGCTGTATTACGTCCACCGTGGAGCATCTCCACTTGGAGCTGAAGCTCCACGGAGTTCCCCACGAGATCGTGGTGATCGACGACGGCAGCGCCGACAGAACCTGGGACATTCTCACCTCGCTGAAGGAACGTATGGCCGAGCTGGTCCCAATCAAGAACGACGGCCTCCACGGGTTCGGCCGGGCCGTAATCAAGGGCCTCGACCACATGAAGGGGGATGCCACAGTGGTCATGATGGCGGACGAGTCCGACGACTGCCGCGACGTCGTCCGCTACTGGACAGAGCTGAACAAAGGGTACGACTGTGTCTTTGGCAGCCGATTCATCAAGGGCGGCGGCACCGTCGACTATCCACGTCTCAAGCTGATTCTGAACCGACTGATCAACTACCTTTTGCGACTCTTCTTTCGCATCAAGCTCAATGATGTCACCAACGCCTTCAAGGCCTATCGCCGCGAGACCATCGACGGCTGCCGCCCCCTCATTTCGCCCCATTTCAACCTAACGGTCGAGTTGCCGCTCAAGGCGATCGTGCGGGGCTTTTCGTGGCATGTCGTCCCGGTCACTTGGCGAAACCGCCGGGCCGGCGAGAGTCATCTCGACTTGCGGGAGATGGGAAGTCGATATCTCTTCATCTGCCTATATGTCTGGCTGGAGAAATACTTTAGCCGAGGCGACTACAAACGACGGTGAAAGGTCTGCTTCATCGTTCTCCTGCCCTGGAAGGGGTCTCGTATAAGATGAATGCGCTGTTGGGCGATTACGGTACCCGACTAGCTTACAGTGTCTGACTATATGTGTGATGCGAATCTCTCTCGACTCTACGCGTTGCGGTTCAGGCTGGAAGAGAAGCGACGAAAGGATCGCGTGTGGCGAGTGCTGTGCCACTATTTCTTCCAGCGTTATATCCGCGACGGAGATACAGTCCTCGATATTGGCGCAGGGTATTGCGAGTTCATCAATCACATCGTCTGCCGTCGGAGAATTGCGCTGGACATCAGTGAGGAAGTTCGGGCTCACGCCGCTCCTGGCGTGGAGATCGTCCAGGGCTCCAGTATGGACCTTAGCGCTTTGGTTGAGCAGGGGGTTGACGTAGCTTTTGTCAGTAACTTCTTTGAACATTTGCCTACGAAGCGGGACCTTCTGAAGACGCTGACGGAGGTGGTGCGGGTGCTCCGACCGGGCGGACGTCTGCTTATCCTCCAGCCCAATATCCGCTATGTTGGCGGCGCATACTGGGATTTCTTCGACCACGAACTGCCTCTCACCGAACGGTCTCTCATCGAGGCGCTTGAACTCGTCGGCCTGAAGCCAATCGAAGTGCGACCGCGCTTTCTGCCCTTTACATCTAAAAGCGCCATTCCACAGCATCCGGCTCTTGTATGGCTCTACCTCAAGATCCCTATCATGCATCGGCTCCTAGGACGACAATCCTGGATCGTTGCAAGGAAACCGTAGGATGTCTCGAGAGCTTGGAGGGTCAAGTCCCAGAGGCGCCGGATAATCGAGGCGCCGATGCACTCGGATGGTGAGCGAACCGGGAAGATTTCGGGGATGGAGGGAGATAGCGGCCCACCCCGCGATCGTCGATCTGGAGCCCAATACGGCGCCCGCCGCCATGGCACTCATCGGTCAGCGCGAATTTTTTGGACCGACGTCGCCGATTTCGGGGCGACGGCCGGGGCCACGCGGTCGGCGTGAGCCCGGTGAGCTCGTCGCGGGCGCCCGGAGTTGGCGCTGCTCGAACTCGCCCATCGGAATCCCGAGCCAGCGATCGGCGGCGCGGATCACCGCCGCGTTTATCAGCTTCAGCAGGCGAATTTCATGTGACGCCAATAGTGCGGACGATGCTCACCCACGAACTCCTCGAGTTCGGCGTGATGGGTCATCCGCATGGCTCACTTCCTTTGTAGGGAATCAAAAATCGGTGCATTGATGATCCAAGGGTCCGAGAGCAGCTCGCGAGCGAAGAGATTCGCCGCAAGGTGATTCTTCGGATGTCTGGGATGATCGAACTGGACAAAGAACGTGATTCGGGGAGCCAATCGCTTGATGCTCTCAATGATCGTCCGCGTATCGAAACTACCGGGAGTCGTTCCCTCCGGAAGCCAGCCTTCAGAAACGGCAATAGGCTTCCCGAAGGCCCGAAGCGAATCCCATAGTCCTGAGGTAGTATTCGTCGGGATGGCATCCATGCCGACGATGTCCACGATATCGCCTCCCGCATACTTCCTGCCATTGCCCTCGACATCGTACCAGGATTGAAAATACAAGATATTGTCGAGCCCCCAGGTATTGCTGAAGTAGTCGACCATGTGGGCCCACACCCGGCGATAGCCCTCCTGACCCAACGTCGACCACCACCATCCGAGATTATTGCCGTGCATCGGCCTCCACAGGACGACGACGTCGTTGTCCCGAAGCTCCCGCAATCCTGCGGCGACATCGTTCAAAAGCCTCATCCAGTTGTCATGGATCTGGCCCGGATTCAGAAGTTCATCGGCATGATGGCCGATGACCTCGGTCGACCCCGTCCCGTTTTTGGGGCTCAACGGGTGCCAATGCAGCACGACGATGCCCCCTCTCTGCGAATGGGCGATGAGATGGGGATTGAGCTCGGCGGATAAAATCCTTTGATTTTGTGTACGGTAGACTTTCCACCAGTCACTGTATTCCGCGCCCGCGATCCCTACCCAATGCCCAGTCTTGTCGTGAATCATCCGGATGCGGTCGTAAACGTCCGGGTACGGGGGTAGCTGCCTGGGGTCTCCATCAGGATAGTTGGGATTATCATCAAGCGTACGTAAGACCTGGCCCGAAATAACCTTATGATCAGGACGGTTGGGAAGCTCGTAGAGCAAGCGAAGGACCTGCCGGGTCTTCGCCGAGGCCTTCCGATTGACAGGCTCCTGCGGCTCGGGCAGGGCTTGAGGGGTGAAACAAGAACTCACGGCCACGAGCAGAATCGTTGGAACGAGGGCTTGCCGAAGCTGGAACATAAGCCGTCTCCTTTTTGGGCTCGCCCGTTCAACCCGCGGCCGGGACAATTCCCTGCGACAGCGCGCTCGATTCTTCGTTGGCCCGGGCTGGCAAGGCCGAGCCGTACATCCTCGACCTGCTCGAGCGCCTCAGAACCGAGTCCCGAGCCGACGACGTACGCATTCTTCGCATAAGACGGTCGAACTGATGATCTCCGACCATCTCGCATCGGCGATCGCGCGCGGCTGCTATAATTCCTCGAACTCGGCTACGGTTTCGGGCTCGGCGTTCATCGGCGTTCAAGTGGGCATTGCGGCGAGTAAGGCGACTAGTCTAGTGTAGTTGGGACTATGCCCGGGCCGGCGTGTATGGAACAACGTTCTTCATTGACTCTAAGGAGCGGCTGATGGCCGTCTGGATGATGCATCATGATGAAGATTCGAGCGTGGAAATCCACTCAGCCCTCGTGGGAGGCCTGGTAGGAGCGGGGAGTTTGAGTCTCCTCGGGCGCGAGGGACGTAAAGCCCAGACCGAGGCTGACCCATGTGCGGGATCGTAGGCGTCCTGCGCGCCGACGGCGCGCCGGTATCCGGATCGCTGCTCGCGGAAATGCGAGACAGTCTGGTTCACCGCGGACCCGATGACGCGGGGCTATATCTGAAGGGTCCTGTCGGGCTCGGAGCGCGCCGCCTTTCGATACTCGACCTGACGCCGACGGGCCACCAGCCCATGAGCAACGGCGATGGCACTCTGTGGATCGTCTTCAACGGGGAAATCTACAACTACGTCGAGCTGGCGCAGGAGCTCAGAAGCCTCGGGCACCAGCTCGTCTCCCAGTCCGACACGGAAGTGCTGCTGCATCTCTACGAGCAGTTCGGCAAGGAGTGCTTACATAGGCTCAATGGCATGTTTGCCTTCGCCATCTGGGACGCGAGGGAGCGTGTGCTCTTCGCCGCCCGCGATCGCCTCGGCATCAAGCCTTTCTACTATCATCACGGCGGCGAACTGTTCATGTTCGCGTCCGAAGTCAAGGCGCTGCTGCAGGGCGACCCGAGCCTGCGACGGCCCGACAACGAGGCGCTCGCCGACTACCTGTTCTCGGGAGGTCCGCTGGGTACCAAGACGGGGTTCGCGGGCATCTCCCAGCTGGAGCCGGGCCATTGGCTGACGTGGCGCGACGGGCAACTAGCGGTCAAGCGATACTGGGACATCGCCTACAGGTACGAGGATCCGAAGCGGGAGGCTGACCTCCTGGCCGAGCTGGCCTGGGTCGTGGACGACGCGATGCGAATCCACAGCCGCAGCGATGTCCCCGTGGGTAGCCACCTCAGCGGGGGACTCGACTCCAGCGCTGTGGCCTGCTACGCGGCCCGCTATGTCAGGCCGCTCACGACGTTCTCGATCCGGTTCGGCGAGGATCCCTACTTCGACGAGACTGTGTACGCCAGGGCGGTCGCAGCGCACGTCGGGGCGACCTACGTGGAAGAAGTCGGCCACGCCCGCGATCTGGGCGGGTTGTTGCCCGCGTTGATCTACCACATGGATTTCGCTCTCCCGGCCGCGGGCGGCTTCGGCTATTTTGCCGTATCCCGGCTCGCGAAGCGCCACGTAAAGGTCGCCTTGACGGGTCATGGCGGGGACGAGGTCTTTGCCGGGTATCCCAAGTACTTCGACGTTGCCTTAGGTTCGACAGAGATGTTCGATCTCTCGGACGGACCATTCGCGGGACCATCGGCGATGGAGCGGGTGCGAACGGTGTTGCGAAATGAGGGCCCGGTCGGCCTCATCCGGCGGCTGGGCCGACGGTTCCAGCCGCCCGTGAGCTCGCTCGAGGATCGCTGGATCTCCTCTCACTGTGGCATCGAGCCCGCGCGCAACCCGCTGCTTCACCCCGGATTCGTGCAGACGCTAGGAGGCTATTCCCCGCGCAGCGCCTACCTGCGCGCGTTTCACGAGGCGAGCACGGATGAGATTCTCGACAAGTGCCTCTATCATGATCTGCGGGTCTACCTGCCCCAGTTCCTGGCTCTGGAAGACCGCATGAGCATGGCCGTATCGCTCGAGTCCCGCGTCCCACTCCTGGACCATCGAGTCGTTGAACTGGTCGCCCGCATCCCCCCGGCCCTCAAGGTTAGCGGGCGACAGCCGAAGCGCCTTCTGAAAGAGATCGTCCGGCCTCTGCTCCCGGCGAGCATCCGCGACCGCAGGGACAAGCGGCCCTTCCCGATTCCGGTAGTGCAATGGTTCGCCGGTGAGCTGACTAGCATCGTGCAAGACACCCTTCGATCCCCACGGTGTCTCGACCGGGGAGTCTTTCACCCCGACCGGCTGCGCAAGGGTGTCTTGCCGCTCAACGCGATCTGGCCGCTCATCAACCTCGAGCTCTGGTTCCGGATCTTCGTGGACCGTGAGCCGTACTGGGTGGAGCAGGCCGCGGCTCTGGCCCCATCGCGGCTTCTTCAATCGAGCGATACACCGGTCCCTTCCTGACCTGCGCATTCACACCGCGACATTGAGCTGACGCACGAATGCCGCAAGGGCTCCGTGCCTCGGCGGCGAGCGGCGCGGTGCGGTGGAACACTCCAATCGCGTCGAGGACATCCACCGCTAGGTAGTTAGAGAGCGGCGGCGCCCGGCTTGCTGCGATATTTCTTGCTGCGATAATGGTGATCGGAGGCACAATTGCTCATTAGCAATCTTTCAGGTTATCCCGCTCGCGCGACCGGCACCGGCATGGGGAGCCTGACGAGCCGCCGCAACGGATCGCATTGAACTCCGCCCTGATCGTCAAGTGACACGCACGCCGGAGACGCTGCAGCTTGTGCGCAATATCGGCTCGACGCTCGTGACGCGGGCCGTGACCATCGTGCTCGCGCTGCTGTCGTCGATCGTGCTCGCCCGCGTGCTGGGACCCGAGGGGCGCGGTAGCTTCGCGCTCGTCATGATCTTGCCAAGTCTCGCCGGCACGATCGGACTCCTGGGGTTCGAGCAGGCAAACGCCGTGTACGCGGGGCTCGAGCCCCTGCGCCGCCGGGCCCTGGCGTGGCAGTCGGCCGCCGTGGCGGCGGGGATGGGAGGCGCGCTGGCCGCCGCGGGCGCGATCTATTTCCTTGCCGGGGCCCCGGGGCTGGAGGCCCTCGCCTCGGCTCCATCGACTTTCGTGTTCCTCCTGCTGGCGACGATTCCCGCGCAGTTCGTCCTCCTGTACTGGAGCGCCATCATCCGGGGGATGAACCGGATCCAGCCCATGAACCTCCTGGAGGTCGGGACGAGGGTGGCGGGCCTCGCGGGCATCGTCGTCTTCGTCTGGGGGCTGGACTTCGGGGTGGCTGGTGTCGTGTGGCTCGAAGTGGCTATGACTCTCGGTGCCGCGATCGTGGTCGGCGTCCTGTTGTGGACGGCCGGCGGCTTGGGGCTGCCCGTGTGGGACGCGGGCCTGTGGAGGCGCGTGACGACCTTCGCGCTGCCGGTGCACATGGGCACTATCGCGGCATACTTGAACTACCGGGTCGACGAGATCTTCATCGCGACACTGCTCCCGACCGAGCAACTCGGGGTGTATGTCATCGCGGTCGCCCTGGTCGAGCGGATCTGGATCCTGCCCGGCTCTGTGTCCGCCGTGCTGTTGCCCCACCTGACAAGCAGCCGGGAGCGAGACGCGTCCGTTGTCGCCGCGATCTGCCGGCATGTGGCCATGTGGACGGGAGCGG
>Ga0209160_1001040_pt1 | contig 23136 bp, 16 predicted proteins | sample GraSoiAngelo_153_FD_186167 | JGI IMG/M metagenome (GOLD analysis project Ga0209160, IMG submission 186167) | Grasslands soil microbial communities from the Angelo Coastal Reserve, California, USA - 14_1009_12_40cm (SPAdes) (version 2) | ecosystem: Environmental > Terrestrial > Soil > Grasslands ...
CGCCAAAACCTATATTAGGGGTAATGGCATCCTCTAAAGAACGCGTCCCGGTAGTAATCGTCGAGTACGACGAAATCGCCCGCACCATCGCGAAGCGTATTGCCGAGATAATCAAGGAGCGTCGCCGGGAAGGCGGGCACGCGGTTCTCGGCCTCGCCACCGGTAGCACCCCGATCGGCATCTACCGCGAGCTGATCAAGATGCACCGCGAGGAGGGCCTCGATTTCTCCGACGTCGTGACGTTCAATCTCGACGAGTATTACCCGATGAAGCCGGAGAGCATCCACAGCTACCACCGGTTCATGCGGGAGAACCTCTTTAACCACATCAACGTCAAGCCGCAGAACATCCACATTCCGAAGGGCGACGTCCCGCGCGACGACGTCGAGGAGGAATGCGACAAGTACGAGCTGGCGATCAAGAAAGCGGGCGGCGTCGACCTGCAGATACTCGGCATCGGCAAGACCGGCCACATTGGGTTCAACGAGCCGGGCTCGGGCGCCGACTCGCGCACGCGTCGTATTTCGCTCGATACAGTCACCCGCCGCGATGCGGCGGGCGATTTCTTCGGTGAGGACAACGTTCCGACCGAAGCGATAACGATGGGTGTCGCCACGATCATGGAAGCGCGCGAGATCGCGCTCGTCGCTACGGGCGAGCACAAGGCAGCGATCATCAAGCGGGCGGTCGAGGGCGAGCCCGATCCCGATGTTGCCGCGACCTACCTTCAGCAACATCCCAACGCCGTCTTCTACGTCGACTTCGCCTCAGCAGCCGAATTGACCCGCATTCGCACGCCCTGGGTGATCGGCGAAGTAAAATGGAACCGCGAGCGCGAAATCGATGCCGTCATCTGGCTAGGTGAGACTACAGGGAAATCGGTGCTGAAGCTCGACGAGAACGATTATCGCGAGCACCATCTGAGCTCCCTGCTGGCCCGCCATGGAAAAGCGGGTCCCCTCAACGGCGAAGTTTTCAACGCCCTCATCGCCAAGATCCGCGGTCGCAGCAAGCTGCCGACCGGCAAGAAAGTCGTCGTGTTTTCGCCACACCCCGACGACGACGTGATCTCGATGGGCGGCATGCTCAACAAGCTCCACCAGAACAAGAATGACATCCTCGTGGCGTACCAGACCTCGGGCAACATCGCCGTGTTCGACCACGAGGTGCGGCGCTACGCGGATTTCCTGCGTCGTTTCGGCAATGACTTCGACATCAACGACTCAACGGCGGGAGCTCTGATCGAAGAAGTCGAAGATTTCCTCGAATCGAAAAAAGTCGGCGAGATCGACGCGTTCCCTGTCCAGGTGATGAAGCGGGCGATTCGCGAAGCCGAGGCCGTCTCAGGCATCGAAACGTTCGGAATGAGGCGCGAGCAGGCGCGATTCCTCAATCTCCCCTTTTATCAGACCGGCAAGGTTCGCAAGGATCCCATCGGACCGGAGGACGTTCGCATCGTTCTCGATCTGCTCGAGGAGCAGAGGCCGGAGCTCGTTTTCGTTGCCGGCGACCTGTCCGATCCGCACGGCACGCACCGTATGTGTCTCGAGGCAGTGCAACAAGCGTTGGCCAGGTACTCGGGTCCACAGCCCGAGATGTGGTATTACCGCGGAGCGTGGCAAGAGTGGGAGATCGCCGAAGCTGACGTTCTGGTTCCGCTCTCAGAGGACGAGTTGCGGGCGAAGAAGATGGCCATCTTCAAGCACCAGAGTCAGAAGGATCGGGCGCCCTTCCCCGGCCAGGACGACCGCGAGTTCTGGCAACGCGTCGAAGAGCGCAATCGAAACACCGCCAAACGGGTCGATCAGCTCGGACTCCCCGAGTATTTCGCGATGGAGGCGTACGTCGTGCGCCGCGGCGGCGCTCCGATCGAATCAGAGATGGTCGCTACCAGCTCTCTCGCAGAGCGGGAATCGACGCGCTCTCGAAGCGGAAGTCCAGCAGGAGCAGCTCGCTAACTCGTCTCACACGAGGAACGCCCATGCGCGTCCAATCAAGGTTGTATGTCGCGGCTCTCCTGGTCGGCGGACAAGCGCTCTCCGCGCAGTCGCAGGCCGGCCTGACCTTCGACGTATATACGCGAGGGGGCAGAGGGGGCGACACCGCGACCAACGTTGTTCACATGAAAGCGACACCCAACGCGCTGCGCATGGAATTCGAAAAGCGTCCTGTGGGTGGACAATATCGCGGCCTGCCAGTTGGAGATCATGGTGTCGTCATCCTTCGAGGCGCCGGCGCAGAGCTGATCATGCTTGATCCGGAGAAGAAGCAGTACATGTCGATCAAACCGCTGGAGATGATGACGGGCGCGCGACAAATGATGGAGTCGATGGGTGGGTCGATGACCTTTGATAGCGCTGGTTCGAGCTTTCACGTGGACAGCCTCGGGCCCGGTCCAACGATCGACGGCCACAATACGATGAAGTACCGAGTGACCGCTCGCACGAGAGTGCGGGTCGCGATGATGGGCCAGGAGCAGACGGTCGAGAGTCAATTCGTTTCTGAGTCGGACAACGCTGTCGATCTTGCCGAGTTCGGGAACGCGATGGGACCCGCCGCCGGCGTGCGTGACATGATGCAATCGATGGCTCAATCGGTCGGTTTGCCGAAGGGCTTCCTGGACCAGACAAGCAAGGAAGGGCGGAAAGTGAAAGGACTTCCGCTCCACACCGAGAGGCAAACGACGACCACAACACCCAACGGGACCCGCACCAGCAGTGAGACCTCCGACACGAAGAATGTGCGCCGAGCATCAATACCTGAATCGGCGTTTACGGTTCCCGCGGATTACAAGCTGATGCCCTTCCCTTTCGGGCAGACGCCGCCTTCCCCTGATCGAAACTAGACTTTCAGGATGATCTTCCGCCGGTAGAGAACGAGCAGGATCCCGTACCACAGCAGAACGTAGGCGATCGCGAATCCGAGCGACGCCACCCGCGGCGGCAGCCATGTCAGAAACACCGTCTGATAGATCGCATCCTGCAGTGCGACGGATTTACCCTCATAGGTGACGTGCCAGAGCGTGTAGATCAGTCTCGCCATCACCCCTGATCCGACGAACGCCACGATCGGATTCACCCCGTAGACCACGAACGGCTTCGTCCACCACTTCACGTTGTAGTTGTCGACGATCCACATGATCGTCGCCAGCGTCACTGCCGCCATACCGGCGGTGAACATCACGTAAGAGCTCGTCCAAAGATTCTTGTTGATAGGGAACGACCAGTTCCACATCAGCCCAATGACCATCGCCAGCGAGCCGGCGGCAAAGAGACCACTGATGCGATCGAGCAGCGGCTTGTCCTTGCGCGCGATCCACGTGCCGGCGATGACACCGAGCATCGCCGTCGCGATCGCGGGCAGCGTCGAGAACGGACCCTCGGGGTCGAACGTCACGCTCCCCGTCCAGGTGTGATTCGTTCCGAGAATCAGCCGGTCGAGATAGGCGGCAAGATTCCTGTCGTGCGTGTGCAGCAGCAAACCGCCGATCTCGTGCTCGCCCGGCACCGGAATGAGCGTCATCGCGAACCAGTATCCAAAGAGCAGGGTCGCGATGATGACGATCTGCTGTTTGAGATTCGTTTTGAGCGTCAGCAGTCCGGCGCAGATATACACGATCGCTATTCGAGGCAGCACACCAAGTAACCGGACGTGCTCGATTCGGTAGATGATTCTGTCCCACGCCGTGGCGTTGGGCAGCGATTGGATGGTGCCCCACTGATAGAACGGGAACATCGCCATCGCGAAGCCGAGCAGGTAGATGATTATCCCGCGGCGAAGGATCTGTTTTACGAGAGCTGAGTCGTCGTCCCCGCGCGCGCGACGCGCCGAGAGCGAGAGGTGGGTAGTGATGCCGACGATGAAGAGGAAAAACGGGAAGATGAGATCTGTCGGAGTCCAGCCATTCCATTCCGCATGCTCGAGGGGGGGAAAGATCGCGCCCCACGTTCCCGGATCGTTTACCAGCAACATTCCGGCGATAGTGATTCCGCGGAAAACGTCGAGCGAGAGCAGACGCTCGCGCGCCGGCGCCAGTGGTGCAACGGTGGCTGTCGTTGCATCGTAGCGGGCGGAAACCGTGCGTGGTTGCGCGGCTGTCGTCATGTCTCCCTCTGAGTGTAACGGTTGTGGCTGCCTCTATAATACGAGCGGCCATCGAGGACGTTACCTGATTATTTCCCTGACCCCGTATCGATGACTCCCGACCCTATCGACGACGCGCGCATAGTCACCTCGTGGCTCAAGAACGCCGCGCCCTGGACGACAGCGGTGAGGAAGAACGAAATCGCAAGTCGCGCTCTTGTCACCAACCAAGCGATCATCGATGCGGTGTTGAGCAGAGCGCCGCGCACGATTCTCGACATCGGTTGCGGCGAAGGCTGGCTCTCGCGCGCGCTGGCCGCAAACGGCATCAGAGCAATCGGTGTCGATGTCGTGCCGGCGCTAATCGAACGGGCCAACGAGGCTGGCGGGGGAGAATTTCGCGTCGCGTCGCACGAGGATATCGCGGCGGGCAAGCTCAATGTCCGCGTAGATGTCGCGGTGGCGAATTTTTCGCTGATCGGAAAGGAATCTGTCGAGGGAGTGCTGCGGCGCGCACCGGCTCTGATCAACCCTGGTGGATCGCTGGTGATTCAGACACTGCATCCGGTGGTTGCCACTGGAGATGAGCCGTACATCGATGGCTGGCGCCAAGGGTCGTGGACAGGCTTCAGCAAAGATTTTTCCGATCCGGCTCCCTGGTACTTTCGCACGATCGAGAGCTGGGTAAAGCTGATCACTGGTGTTGCATTCGATCTCGTCGAACTGCGCGAGCCGCTCCACCCTGAAACGAACGAGCCGGCGTCGCTGATTCTCATCGCAAAGCGATTTCGTTAGTCTTGCTCGCTCCTGTCCCGACCTTTATCGTTGGACACCTTTTACCGATGGGTCACCGTCAGCCCACCGGATCCCATCCGACGAGGAGATGCATCAAATGACGCTCGCTCTTGTTCGCCGCGCGGCCGTGTTTTGCGCGCTCACGATCGTTTCGCCGCTCCTTCTTGCCGCACAACAGCAGGCGACCAGCACGGTAAGTGGTCACGTCACCGATGCCTCCGTCGGGCGCGGCTTGCCGGATGTGCAGGTTCTGATCACCGGCACTCGCATCGGCGCCGTCACCGGACCGAACGGGGAGTTCACGCTGACCGGCGTGCCGATTGGCGCGCGCAGCATCACCGTGCGCCGCATCGGTTACGAGCCGGTCGTACGGCCAGTGACGGTAGTTCTCGGCTCAACCGCGACTGCCGATGTTGCGCTCCGCGTCAGCGCGGTGAACCTCAGTGAAGTGGTCGTCACCGGAACGGGCATCGCCACCGAGAAACGCAAAGTCGGAACGAACATCGCCACCGTCGATTCCGCTCTGATCAGTCGGGCGCAGGCGACGACGGTCGATCAGGCGATGCAGGGTAAGATTCCCGGTGCGCAGATCACGCAGAACTCGGGCAGCCCGGGCGGCGGCGGAATCTCCGTCCGTCTCCGCGGCGTCAACTCCTTCATCTCCGGCTCCGATCCGCTCTACATCATCGACGGCGTCATCGTAAACAACGAGTCCGGCCAGCTCGCCGACCTCGGCACACGCGCCAATCCGCAGAACAGACTCGCCGATCTCAATCCCGATGACATCGAGCACATTGAGGTAATCCGAGGTGCCGCCGCGGCCGCGCTCTACGGCTCGCGTGCCAACAACGGCGTCGTACAGATCTTCACCAAGCGGGGAACCAGTGGCAAGCCTCGCTTCACCTCGACGACGCGCTGGGGAACGAGCCAGCTTCGCGCACAGCAGCCGTTCAACTTCTATCCCTTCGACGTGAATGGCTTGCCGATCACCCGCTTCAACTATCAGGACGACATCTTCCACCGCGCGCCGTCGTGGGAGCAGAACGTTACTGTCGAAGGTGGCAGCGATCAGACCCGCTACTTCATGAGCGGAAACTTTGGGAATGAAGACGGCATCATGCGCTCCACTGCTTCACGGCGCACCGGCGCGCGCGTGAACCTGCAGCAGCAGCTTTCGCCGACGCTCGTCGCCAACGTGACGTCGAACTACGTCACCACCAACAATCAGCTGCAGGCCTTCGGTGAGCAGAACGACTACGGCATCATGGGCTCGCTGTTCTTCGCGCCGACCAACGTCGATTTCCGCCCGATCAACGGCGTTTACCCCTTGCCGCCGGCTCTCGGAACAAATCCACTGCTGGCGATCGCCCGCATTCGCAATCCGCAGACGATCGAGCGGTTCATTGGATCGACGAAGCTGAGCTGGACTCCTCTCAGCAAATTCCTCGTCGATTACACCATCGGCATCGACAACACCGGCTTCGAGCAGCGCCAATTCGTGCCGCGCAACGCCGTGCTCGGCACCGCCCCGTTGGCGACCGGACGCTCGCAGTCCGTTTTCGAGAACAATCGCGTCGTCAACCAGGACGCGGTAACGAGCTACGACTGGGGAGCGCTGGGGTCCGCCGAGATGCGGACCACGGCCGGCGCGAACTATACGTCGCAGCGTGTGCGCATCACCCAGGCGACCGCCAACGGTCTCGCTCCGGTTGGCGATCTCGTCAGCGCTGGCTCCGTTTTTTCCGCAGCGCAGACCGACGTCGAGCTGCGTACGTTGGGTTTTTACGGACAGCACGAGCTCTCCTTCGGAGACAAGCTCTTTCTTAGCGGCGGGGTGCGCTGGGACGCATCGTCGACCTTCGCCCCGTCGGAGCGGTGGCAGGCATTCCCAAAACTGTCTGCGTCGTACGTACTCGTGGACAACCGCGCTGGATCGCTCAACAATCTCCGCCTGCGCAGCGCGCTTGGCTGGGCAGGAAGTCAGCCTGGCATTCTGAACGCCTACTCGCAATTCATCACATTCACACAGCTTCCGTTCGCTGGACGCCCCGGTTTCGTCAATGACGTCACCTTCGGCAACCCCAATCTCCGCAACGAGCGCGCTCGGGAATGGGAGCTTGGTGCCGACGCCGGATTCCTCGGCGGCCGGGTAGCCGCCGAGGCGACTTACTACGATCGGCTGGTCTCGGATCTTCTCTTCTTCCGCCCGTTGCCGACGAGCACGGGCTTCTCCCGCCAGTTCTACCCCATCGGCACGATGTCCAACAAGGGCCTCGAGCTGCTGCTGAAGACGACGAATGTCGATGCCCCAAATTTCCAATGGACATCGACGATGACATACGCCCACAACAAGAATCTCGTCGAGAGTCTCACCATCCAGGACTTTCAATCGGCGGGCGGATATCCGAATCGTATTCGTGCCGGCGAGCCGGCAGGCGTGTTTTACGGATCGTACGCCGCGCGCGACTGCGTTACCGGCGCGTTGCTGACGGATTCGCTCGGCAGATACCGCCGCAGCAATCAGACTGCGGACATGGGTGCGACGCTCGCGATCAGAGAGGCGCTGAGTCACGGGACATGCAACGATTCGCTCAATGCGGTCATCGGCGATCCGAATCCGAAGTGGACTGGCTCGTTCCTCAACGAGTTCACGCTCGGCAAGAAAATTCACTTGCGAGCGCTGCTCGACGGCGTTTTCGGCAACAAGATCATGAACCTGTCGACGCGCGCCCAGAACGCGGGCATTGCCAGCAATTCGAAATCCTACGAGCGCGAGCTTCTTCCTTATGGCGATCCGCGCAAGCTTCCGCCGGGTTGGAACGCACGCACGCAGGGAATCTTCCAGTACTGGATCGAGGACGGCACTTTCGTGAAGCTGCGCGAGTTGAGCGCGAGTTACACCGTCGACTGGCCGGGTGTCCGCCGCTACTTCCGAGACGGTGTCGACCTCACTTTGTCCGGACGCAATCTCGCGGTGTGGACCAACTACAGCGGTTACGATCCGGAAATCAATCTCTTCGGTACGAACGCCGGTGGATTGCAATCCGTACAAACGACCGCAGCAGACCGCGGTTTCGACTTTGGCGGTTATCCCATTCCCCGCGTGTGGCAGTTGAGCGCGCGGGTCACTTTCTGACGCTCGGAGAATCTCACCTATGCGCATGATGAGACAGTGTCTGGGCGCCACGGCCGCGATAATGCTCGCCGCCTGCAACCTGGATCTACAGAACCCGAATCAACCGACCGAGGGTCAGGTTACCAGCAGTCCCGACGGGGTGATCGCGCTGGCAACGGGACTGCAGGGACGATTCGCACAATCGTACGGCAATTACGCCTACATGGCTGGTCTGGTGACCGACGAGTTTGCCTCCACCACCGCCGCGCTGATTTCGATCAGCGACGCCGAGCAGGGATCGGTACCGCCGGGAACCGGCATCGCGGAGAACGTGTTCAACTCGATCTATCGCACGGTTCGCACGGCGGACGATTTGCTGAACGGTGCCAATGCGCTGGCCGGACAATTCGACGCCGGAACCCGTAGCGGTCTCCGCGCGCTCGCGTTCGCGCTGAAGGCGGAATCGCTCGGTGAGGCGCTGCAGTCTTATCAGCAGATTCCAATCAACACCTTTGGCCAGACGGCGCCTACTTACGTCGCTCGCGCCGTCGCGTTGCCGGTGGTGCGTGAGCTGTTGGACTCCGCTGAAGCGGAAATCGCCGCCACGCCGCCCAGCACGTTCTTCAACAACAACATCCTCACCCCGGGCGTGAATCTGCCGAATGTCATTCACCTGTTGCGCGCGCGCTATGCGCGAATGGCAAATGACGACGCTACCGCGCTCGCGGCGGCGAACGCGGTCGGCCGTACCGGTCCGTCGGCATTGTCGCTCCTCACCTTCCCTTCACCGGCTGTGAACTTCTACGCGAACGTGACGGGTGGCACCAACGGAGTCTCGCCGCGTCGTCAGTGGAGATTGACGATGGAGGCCGGCGATCAGCGGTTCACGTGGTTCGTGGTCCCATCAGCTACCGCGACCGGCCGCGTTGGTGCGCTATTGGATCTGTGGAATCGCTACGCCAATCCCCAATCCCCGCTGCCCGTTTATTTCCCCGACGAGGCGCTGCTGATAAAGGCGGAGGCGCTGGTGAATGGAGGCCAGATCGTGCCGGCGCAGGCGGTAATCGATTCTGTTCGGACAGATTGCACCGGCGGTCGTGGCATCGACGATCCGAAAGCATGTCTTCCACCGCTTGCTGCGGGCCAGACGGCGGCAACTCTCCTCGACGAGATTTACAGACAGCGTCGGTATGAGCTGCTCGGCACCGGCCTACGTTGGGAAGACGCACGCCGGAGAAATCACATCTTCGGCCCGGTCGCCGCACCGGGAGTCCCCAACGAGGGCCAGCGCTGCTGGCTGCCTTACGCGCTCGGCGATCGAAACGCAAACTCGAACGTGCCTCCGGATCCAGCGGAGTCGACGAGTTTCCCATCCGGCTGCACCTACTGACGAGGCCATGAAAACAATGACGATCAAATCGATTGGTTTAATCGCCGCGTTGGCCCTCGTCGGCGCCGCGTGCGGAACGAAGGAAGCACCAGGTCCGCTCGACCCTGGCGGACCAACCGGTCGCGTGAGATTCGTGAATCTGATCACTGACCCCACTCGAGTTCCGGTGAACGCAATTCTGGAGGCCGTTCCGTTCGGCGTGAACCTGGCCTATGGGGCCACCACGCCGGCAACGCTACCGTCGCCATCGAACGCGAGTTACTCAGCGATCCTGAGCGGCACGCGCTCGCTGGTGTTGAAGCGGACCGCTGACACGAGCGTGACCGTGGCGACGATCAGCTTCACTGTCCCCGACAACACGGACCAGACACTGTACGCGACCGGCGGCACTGGCGGCGCCGCGGTGACCAACTTCATCACCACCGACGCGAACCCGATGCCGACAGCCAGCCAGGTCGAGGTGCGCATCGTCAACATGAGCCCGTCAGCGGGCGCGCTCGATGTGTTCGTAACGGCGCCGAACGCGGATCTTGCGGCGGCAACTCCAACCGCGGCGAATCTGGCCTACCAGGGCGCTTCACCGTACGTGGTCTTCGCCCCCACTACCTACCAGGTGCGCGCGGTACCAGCGGGCACCGCCGCGGCCGCGCGTTCGACGAGCGTGGTGCTCACGATCAATAACGTCGCGCTCGCCGGCGGAACTGGTCGTACCGTGGTAATCGCGGATCGGGCAGCGGGGGGAGCACCGCTCGCGGGGTTCGTGTTAACGGACCGGTAGCAGGTTGATCGCACCTGTTCTGCTCTTAACTGCAAACTGAACGGGTGCGAGCAGTGAGAAGTAAAGTTTGCGGCGGCCAGTTCACGACGTCGGGACGTTTCTAGCGCCCAACCGGTCTAGGACGAAAGAAAAGGATGTTGGCGGGTGGGTTGTTGCTCCTCATCCTTGCGCGTGAGCGATTTCAAGAAGCTGAACGTCTGGCGTAAGGCGCATGGCCTTACCCTCAATGTCTACCGCGTCGCAACTCGGATTCGTGGATCGGACCACGCCTCTCTACGAAATCAGATGCTCCGCGCCGCGATGTCGATTCCCACAAACATCGTGGAGGGAACTGGCCAAGAGAGCGGCAAGGAGTTCGGAAGATTCCTGTCGATCGCCGTGAAGTCGGCGTCTGAGCTGGAGTATCACCTTATCCTCGCCAGCGACATTCGGATCATGTCGCTGACTAATTTCAACTCGCTTTCGGCCCAAACGGTCGAAGTGCGGAAGATGCTCTACGCCTTGCGCAACCGAGTGGTAGCATCTCCCAGAACCACGCATAGAAACGTCCCGGCGTCGTGAACTGGCCGCCGCAAACTTTACTTCTCACTGCTCGCACCCGTTCAGTTTGCAGTTCAACAACGCTCGCGGGGTTCGTGTTAACGGACCGGTAGCAGGTTGATCGCACCTGTTCTGCTCTTAACTGCAAACTGAACGGGTGCGAGCAGTGAGAAGTAAAGTTTGCGGCGGCGACCAATCCGACAAACGGGCATCACCTGACGTAGTGAGCTGGCGCAACCGCCTGGTTTGCTTGTCGAGAATCCAGATGCTGCGCGGATCACCGATTGCGCCGAGCCGTCGCGTTAGGGACAGGTGACGGCCATCGGGCGCCCATGCGGGATCCTCGTTTTCGCCTTCATTCGTCAGCTGCGTCATCACACGATCCTTGACGCGAATCGTCCAAACCTGGAAGTCGCCGCTCTGCTGCTGGTAAGCTATTTCGTCGCCCTTCGGCGACCACTCGGGCCCGGTTCGATAGCTGCGCTTTCCGGGAACCACCGGAGTAAGCAGTCGCAGACCCGTGCCGTCCACGTTCATCGTGTACAGCTGCGGCGTCAGCGGCACCGGTGACATGAACACGATCTGCTTTCCGTCCGGACTGAAACTGGGCGAAGTGGTCTCCGCACCCCGGCGTCCGACGTAGGGGACGGCGACGCTGTCTTCACCGCTCGCACTCGCCAGCACAAGCTCCGCGGGCGAATCTCCGCCACTCGCCCAGACGATATTCTTCCCGTCCCTCGTATAGACCGGCGTGATGTTGAGTCCGCGAGTCGATGCCGAAAGGAGTCGCGGGCGCATCGTTCGCAGGTCGAATGTCGCGATTCTGGTTCCGCGGTCATCCGCGTCGGCGTAAGCAATCGTTTTGCCCAACGGGCTCCAGGCCGGCGAGAGCGCCGCACCCGCCGTCGGGAGAGTGCGCTCGTTCGCCCCATCGATGTCGATGATCTTGAGCTTGGTGCCGTCGATGAAGGCGATCCTCGTCGCCGAGATTCCGCGAATGCCTGTTATCCAGCGTTCGATTTCGTCGCTGACGACATGGATGCCGAGCCTTCGCTCGCGACCAACGGAATCCCGCACCACCGAATCCTTTGCCGCAATCCGCGCGAACACCGAATCGAAATGAATCGTGTCCTGGACCGCGTTCGCACGCAAAATTACGGCGTGGCGGTCGAGCTCGCGCGAAATGGAATCTCGCGCCGTCTGCGCGCGACGTGCGTTGGCGCGATCGCGGGTGGTTTTCATGGGAACCGTTTTGGCTGCCGCCCGCTCGAGACTGTCGCGAGTGGCGGAGTCCGCTGCCAGTGCCTCGGCGAGGGCGGCAGCTTTCCTCCCGAGTAGCTCGCTGAGCGAGTCGCGCGCCATGGTCAGTCTGTTGGCGGGCAGCAGCTTCGGGACCCTGAAGTAATCCTCTTGCCGCAGTACTCCGCGCGCCACGTCGAACAGTTCGACGTGCAATCCAGCGCTCGTCGGCCGCGCCCTTACGACCAAGGTGGCGCGAGTCTGAGCCAGCGGCGCGAAGTTGATCCGTCGAGCACCGGGCTGCCAGATCTCGGCCAGCGTCGCACTGTCGAGGAAGAGCGGCTGGATGCGGTCTCCGAAGTCGAAGTCACGCTGGATGATCGTGCGCGTGGAGTCGCCAGGTGTCGTGTCGACTTGCAGCACAACCACCGCAGGGGGAATCTCGACCGGCTTCTGAGGCTTCGGACGACTCGGGCGCGGAGTTCGATTTTGTGCCTGCACCGCCGGAGCAAGCACGGTGAGAGCCATCGCTCCGGCGAGGAGAATTCGATTCATGAGCGGTTCAATCTATCCGGTCTGTCGATCATACACCGTCCTCCCATTGCCGATTCCGGGCCGGACAACGCAAAGCCGCGGAGGGAATCCCCCCGCGGCTTTACTCGATCGGGTCGCTCGTTAATGGGTAAGATGGAACTGGAAAGGCATCTGCACGAGCTGCTGAACCTTCTTGCCCCCGATCTGCGCCGCCGAGAATCTCATACGGGGGAGCGCATCCTTCACGGCGGCGCTGAAAGCTGGGTTACTCGAGTTCATAATCTTGAGCGTGCCGGGTTCGTAGCGCCCGCTCTCGTTCACCACGAACTGCGCCAGGACCTGGCCTTCGATGCCCTGGTCCTTCAGTGACTGTGGATATTCCGGGGCCTCGCCGCCGATTTTGGCAACCGGCTTCTCGACCTGGAACTCCATGTACGGGCCGTGGTCCTCTTTGGCGCCCGCGTTCTTGCCGGTATCGCCTTCGTTGCCGGTGCCACCCTTCACGCCGTTGGCAGATCCGCCAGCGACGCCCTTGCCGCTGAAGTCGTTCTCGTTCGTCAGCGCCTTCGACAGGTCAATCGTCGGAATCTTCGTCGGAATGCTGACCGGTGGCGGAAGGACCTTGAAGCCCTGCGGCGGAGCCGGGGTCTCGACCTTCGGCATCACTACCTTGAGCTGCGGTGTCTTCGGCTTCGGGGCCTCGACCTTCTTTGGCGGCGGAGGCGGCTCCTTCTTGGGGGGCGGAGGAGGCTCTTTCTTGATCTCCACGAAGTTGAGCTTCTCGGCCTTCACCCGGTCAGGCTTACGCGTTCCGGCCCGAGCGGTGGCGAAGACGGCCAGGAAGATCACGAGCACATGCAATATGACACTGGAGATGGTCCCGCCTACGGACCGTCCCTTTTTGTTGGTTTTCTTGGATTCGAGTAATCGCATCATTGGCTGCTCCCCGATGAAAAACGCACTTTTACATAGAGCAACCAGCTTGCCATCAGAGCGAGTTTTCGGGCATCCGAAAATCACGTTCCTGGCACGGAATCGCACGCGCCAAGCTCCTCTGTTAACTCCTTAGCTGGACCGGAGTTACGCCGGGCGTCGCCTAGCGACTTCAGCGCGTCGCTGTCTTCTTCGCTGTGGCTTTGGGGGCGGCTTTCTTGGGAGCAGTTTTTGTCGGTGCCGCGGCGGCTGGAGCTGATTTTCCGGTTGCCCGTTTAGCGATGATTCCGCAGACCGATTCGAATGCGTTTTTGCCGGAAGTCCCTTGCTTCGGTCGATCCCAGACCATGTGTGCCTGGTCGCGCGGATCTACCTCGCCCTCGTCCCTCACCAGCACGTTGTTGGCCGCGTAGACGGTGCTGCGGACGCGCTTCACTCTCACCGGTGAGCAGCGGACGTAGGCTCGCTCTACGAGGCGGCTGTACTGCTTCTTCTGCTCGGTGATGCGGGGCCGGGCGTAATCCCAGCTGGTGACCGTCGTCCACGTACCCGGCGATTGAAGCGCCAGGCTGGCCGTGTCGAAAATGACGGTGACGTCGGCGTCCTTATAGACCTGCCGCCACGGCGCCTGCGCGCGGGCGGGGACTGGATTGACCAGGCAAGCCAGCAATGCGATCAGAGCAATTCGAGTCGCATAACGAATCATGAAATCTCCTCGACACCTGGAGCCTTACGTACGCCAGGGCTGTAATCGGTGTGACAGCGTTGCCGACGAATCTTAAGACGAGCTTGGATTATATACACGCATCACGTGGCATCGCCACTAAATCATAAAAATGAAGTCGAAAATCTCACGCGCGATTGGACCAGCAGCGATGGTCATCGCGGTGTCGATTGCGCTCCTGCTGCTGGAGCGCGAGCTAAAGTCGTACCACTACCGCGACTTGATGCGCCAAGTGTGGACCCTGCCCCACTCACACCTGGCACTGGCTCTCCTGTTGACGGCTGTCGCCTACGCCGTGCTTCCGGGCTACGACGCGATCGCACTCTCCTACGTCGATCATCCGCTTCCCGTCCGGCGCATCGCCTTCGGCTCGTTCATCGCCTACGCCTTGAGCCACAGCCTCGGCTTTCCGCTTTTGAGCGGCGGTCCGGTTCGCTACCGGTTCTGGAGCGTGTGGGGTCTGTCGACTTCCGAGATCGCCCAGGCAATCAGCTTCGCCGGAGCGACGTTCATCATCGGCATGATCGCCGTTGCCGGTTTCGTCTTCCTGCTCGAACCGACATCCACCATCGAGCTGCTGCGACTGCCGTTGAATTCGCTGAAGCCGCTAGGCGCGCTTTGTCTGGTACTGGTCGCCGCGTATCTCGTTCTCAGCGCCACCCGCTACAAGACTTTCCGATTCTTCGAGTGGGAATTTCCGGTTCCGTCGACGCGACTGGCGTTGGCGCAGCTCGGCGTCGCCGTAGTCGATTGGACTGCCGCCGGTGCGGTGCTCTACGTCCTCCTTCCGCCGGGCTACCACCTCTCCTTTCTGCCGGTACTCGGCGTTTTTCTGCTGGCGCAGTTCGCCGGCATTCTTAGCCACGTTCCGGGGGGCCTCGGAGTGTTCGAGGCAATCGTGGTGATCCTGCTCAGACCCTACGTGCCGGCGGCATCGATTGTCGGATCGCTGCTCGCCTACCGTGCCATCTACTACCTGATGCCGCTCGTGATCGCGTTGACCTTCCTCATCGCGTTCGAGCTGCAACGGCAAGGCGGACGGGTGGCGGAGTACGCCAGCCTCGCTGGTGGAATCGTCGGTCGCTGGATGCCGGCCCTCCTGCCACAGATCCTGAGCGTCACGACGTTCGTCGCCGGCGTGATTCTCATCGTCTCCGGGGCGACGCCCCCTGTACGCAGCAGGTTCAGCGCGCTCGACGCCGTGCTGCCGCTCGGAGTGATGGAGCTTTCACACTTCGCGGCCAGTCTCGCCGGCGCGGCACTCGTCATCCTCGCTTGGGCGATCAAGCGCAGACTCGACGCCGCGTACACCCTTACCATCGCCACGCTCGGAATCGGAATCGTCGCCTCATTGCTGAAGGGACTCGACTGGGAGGAAGCGTTCGCCCTGTCACTGGTGCTCGTCGCGCTCATTCCATCGCGCCGCGCGTTCTACAGAAAAGCAGCGATCACCAGTGAGCCATTTCCCAACGGCTGGATTGGCGCCGTGGTTGTGGTCGGTGTCGTCACCACCTGGCTGGCATTTTTCTCCTACCGCAACGTCGACTTCACCAGCTCCGTCTGGTGGGAGTTCAGCGGTCGCGGCGACGCACCGCGCTCGCTGCGGGCGATGATCGGCGTGCTGGGCGCGCTGATGCTTTTTGCACTGACGCGGAAGTTGCGGCACGCAGAGGCAGAACCCGAGCTGCCCTCGCTGCGCCAGCTCGATCTCGCAGCGCGCATTGCCGCCGGCTCTCCCGACACTATCGCCAACCTGGCGCTCCTGGGGGACAAGTCGCTCCTCTTCAGCGACACCGGACGCAGCATGATCATGTACGGCATCGCCGGGCGCAGCTGGATCGCCCTGGGTGATCCACTCGGACCGGAGAGCGAACAAGGCGAGCTGGCGTGGCGGTTCCGCGAGAGCGCCGACCAGCACGGCGGGTGGCCGGTGTTTTACGAAGTAAGCGCGAGACACCTGCCGATCTACATCGATCTCGGACTGACGCTGTTCAAGCTGGGCGAGGAGGCGATCATCAAACTTCCCGATTTCTGCCTCGACGGCGGCGGTCGAAAGGCGCTGCGTCGGACGCGCAAGGATGCGCTCAAGGCGGGAGCGACTTTCGAGATGATTCCGCCCGAGGAGACGCACATCTTCCTGCCCGGCCTCAAGCAGATCTCGGATGAATGGCTGGCGTCGAAACGAACGAAGGAAAAAGGATTCTCACTCGGTCGCTTCGATGAGCGCTACATCAAGAGCTTCCCCGTCGCGCTCATCCGAGTGGGTGACGCTGTCGTCGCCTTCGCCAACGTCTGGCTCGGCGCGGACAAAACCGAGATTTCGGTCGATTTGATGCGGTACACCTCCGTCGCCCCTCCGGGGGTAATGGAGTTCCTCCTCATCGAGCTTATGCTCTGGGGCAAGGAAAATGGGTACCAGCGCTTCAACCTCGGCATGGCACCGCTTTCTGGCATTGAGAATCGAAGTCTGGCGCCGATGTGGAATCGTATCGGTGCCCTGCTGTTCAGCCGCGGCGAGCCTTTTTACAACTTCCAGGGTTTAAGACTATACAAGGAGAAGTTCGATCCGATATGGGAGCCGAGGTACCTCGCATCGCCCGGTGGGCTGGTGCTGCCAAGAATTCTTACCAACGTCGCGTCGCTCATCTCGGGCGGGCTCGTCGGGGTCGTGGCGAAGTGAAGCTGATTGCGCTCTTTGCGCTGCTTACCTACAGCTGCACGCCGGCACATTCCGCGTACACGCCTCGCGACCCGGAGCTGCAGCACGAGCCGCTCTACTTCTATCCCGACGTGGAGGGTACGCGTCATCCCAAGGCGGGCGTCTTTTTCCTTGGCAACGATCTGGGCTTTTGGGGACCCCACCAGAAGCTAGCCGAGCAACTCGCTGAGCACGGTTACGCCGTCGTTGGATTCGACGTCAAGAAGTTTCTCGACCGACTGCCCGATTCCGCATTGCTACGGGACAGCGTCCTCGTTCACGACATTCCTGATTTGATGAAGCGCTCGCTCCACGAGCTTGGCGCCGACTCAGGCCCAATCGTGATCGCGGGACATTCCTTCGGCGCCGACCTGGCCCTGTGGACAGAGGCCAACGCACGTATCCCGGGCGTCGTCGGTGTGCTTGCCCTCGGACCGACCAAACGAGATCACCCGACGGTGACGATCAAGGATCAGGTGAACGCAGGGGAGCCGACCGAGGCCGGCAGTTTCGCCGTCGACGAGCAAATCCGGAATACGCCGCCACACGTTCGGATCGCATTGCTCCGCGGGGCCAGTGACAAGGAACGGAAATCCGACCGCGCTTTTATCGAGGCCGGCGGCGCGCGAATGACCTACACCATCATCCCGTTCGCCTCACATTCGCTCAAGTCGCTGATCATAGCTGGCCCGATGATCGAGCGCGCGCTCGATCTGCTACTTGTGGGCGGTTAGCTACCACTGCATCAGCCTCGGCTGAGATCTCGCGCAACTCGGCGGCGTTCATAGTCCGCACGATCGTAAGAATGGCGGCGAGCAGGGGGACCGCCACCAACAACCCGAGGAATCCGAACAACACCGACATCAGCGCCTGAATTCCGAGGGTGAGCGCGGGCGGCAGATTCACACCGGCTTTCATGAGGACCGGCACCAGCAGATGGTTTTCGACGAACTGGATGACGAAATAGCCGATGGCGACGAGCAGCGCTTTGTGCGGCGAGTCGATGAATGCCATCGCCATTGCCGGAATCGCGGCGAAGATCGAGCCGACGATCGGGATGAACTTCGAGATTCCCGCCAGGATGCCGAGCGGTAACGCTGCCTTGACGTGAATCGCGAACAGGAAAAGAGTCGTAACGGTGCCGATGACGACCATGGCGATGAGTTGCGTCACCAGCCATCGACGGAGAGTTGTAGCGAGGCGGGTAAGCGTCACCGCCACTCGGTCGCGTTCGCGAGCGGGCACCAGCTCCAGAATTCCGCCATGATAAAGCGCCGGATCGACGCCGATGTATGCGGCAATGAAGAGCACCAGCATCAACGCGCCCGACACGGCGAAGGTTGAAGTCAGCATGCTTAGAAACGAGTGCTGGGCGCCACGGAATTGTTTGGTGATCTCGCGCCGCAGATTCCCGCCAACTTCGACCTCGTGGGTGCGCGTAGTCGTGCTGGCTACAGCGCCCGGAACGACTGCGGCGGAATCGGTCGTGCTGGAGTCGGCCAGGACGACCGTGGCACCAGCCGGCGCGGTCGAGTCAACGCGCTGGGCAGTGGCGATCCGCACGCTGTCAGTGCTGCTCTCCTCGTTGAACAACAGGCCCAGAACCCCGTTCGCTCGATGCCCGAGCCAGGCATCGATCTTGTCCATCGCTTCGGGGAGTCGCACCTGCAACTCGCGCGACTGCGTTCGTAGTATCGGCGCCATCCACACGCCGGCACCCGTGAGCAGACCCAGAAACGCGGCAAGGATTATGGTGACACCGAGCGCGCGGGGCACTTTTCGCTTCTCGAGCCAATCGGCGCCCTGCGCTACGGGTAGCCCGAATAGAACGCCGAGGAAAAAGAGAAACACGACTGGGTGCGCGATCCACAGCAGGCGCAGCAGCACGTAGAAGCCAAATATCAGCGCCAGAACGCGTACGATGTCGCGAGTCTTCAGGCCGCCGGGATCACGCAGGTCCATACCCACATCCTAAGCCAGACTTGTGCCCGCCGACAGGCGAATGGACACCGCTGGTAGTTACAGAGGCGTGCCTTGACCTCGCTGGTACCCTCAATAGCTTCAAAACCCATGTACTGCATGCTTACTTATTGTTGGCGCGTTCCTCGAAATGGAGAGGAGCTGAGCATGTCGTGCATGAACACCACGAGTTTGCACAGCTAGAGCCCAACGCTCCGCAGCCGACCGGCCGCGCTCTCCGAGGAGAGGCGGCTTTTTTGTTCGACCGGACAAATGCAAGAGGAAGAGATGCCTGCAACACCCGAAGGACCGATCGCGATCTACTACGAGCACCCCGACTGGTTCAAACCGCTTTTCGCCGAGCTGGACCGCCGGGGAATTTCATATGAGCGAGTCGATGCCGCGGCGCACTCGTACGATCCGGCTGAAACCAACTCGCCCTATTCGCTGGTGTTCAATCGAGCGAGCCCGTCAGCTTACCTGCGCGGCCACGGCCAGGTGACGTTCCACACCCAGAGCTGGCTTCGACATCTCGAGCGAATCGGTGTGCCGGTGGTGAACGGCTCGGCGTGCTACGAGATGGAAACCTCCAAGGCCCTCCAGCTCGACATCCTGTCGGAACTGGGCCTCCCCTACCCGAAGGCGCGCGTCATCAACAACGCTTTGCTGGCTCCCGATGCCGCTCGTGGCCTGCGTTTCCCAATTGTGGTCAAGCCGAACATCGGCGGCAGCGGCGCGGGGATCACTCGGTTCGACAGTCCGGCGATGCTCGACGAAGCCGCACGGAGCGGGATGATTGACCTTGGCGTCGACCGGGTGGCTCTAGTCCAGGAGCTGGCGCCGCTGCGCGATGGACACATCACCCGCGTCGAGGTTCTCGACGGCAGATTCCTCTACGCGATCAACGTCTACCCGGCTGAGGATTCGTTCAACCTCTGCCCGGCCGACATCTGCCAGACAACCGACGGCAAAGAGCTCTCACGCACTGCTTGCGCCGTCGACGCGCAGAAGAATGGAATGCGCGTCGAGCAATTCAAGCCGCCCGCCGAGATCGTGCGCAAAGTCGAGCGGATCGCGGAACGGGTCAATCTCGACGTCGGCGGGATCGAATACCTGATCGACGATCGCGACGGCCACCACTACTTCTACGACATCAACGCGCTCTCGAATTTCGTGGCCGATGGCCGGAACGTCGTCGGCTTCGATCCCTTCGAGAGACTGGTGGATTACCTGGTCGCAAGAGTGAACGGCTCGCGGGCATCAGCACCGAGCAAGCGCGCCGTCGGATCCGCGGGCAGACAGCCCGCCACGGCGGGAGGACGGTGATGCGATACGGCTACTGGCTACCCGTGTTCGGCGGCTGGCTGCGCAACGTTCCCGACGAGGGAATGTCCCCAACATGGGATTACGTGAAACGGCTGGCGCAGCGAAGCGAGCAGATCGGCTACGACATCACGCTGATCGCCGAGCTGTTCATGAACGACATCAAGGGAATCGATGCCGATTCGCTCGAGGCATGGTCGACGGCGGCGGCGCTGGCAGCGGTCACCGAGCGACTGGAGCTGATGGTGGCCGTGCGGCCGACGTTCCACGAGCCGGCGATCTTTGCCAAGCAGGCGGCGAACATCGACCACATTTCGGGCGGCCGTCTCGCCCTCAATGTCGTCTCGTCGTGGTGGAAAGACGAAGCCCGACGATACGGCATCAACTTCGAAGAGCACGACGACCGCTACGCGCGGACCGATGAATGGCTGCGCGTCGTCAACGGCGTGTGGAACGAGCCCCGATTCAGCCATTCCGGCGCTCATTACAAAGTCGAAGAAACGATCCTCGAGCCAAAGCCATTTCGTCGCCCGCGGCCGACCATCTACGCCGGCGGCGAGAGCCCGGCCGCGAAAGAGCTCATCTCGCGCACCTGCGACGCCTACGTGATGCACGGCGATCCCCCGGAGCGCGTAGCGCCGAAGATTGCCGACATGCGTGCGCGTCGTGAGAAGCTCGGACTCGGCCCAATGCAATACGGCGTGGCGGCCTATGCCATCGTCCGTGAGAACCAGAACGAGGCCCGCCGCGAGCTGGAGCGCATCACCAACGTGCAGCCGGGATCACCAGGCTACCAGAATTATCAGGATTGGATCTCGCACACCTCGCTCGAACAGCAGGTAAGTCTGGAGGATTACTCAGTCTCCAATCGCGGATTGCGCGCGGGATTGGTGGGAACGCCGGAGCAGGTGGCTGAGCGGATCCGCGGGCTCGAATCGGTAGGTGTGGATCTGCTGCTGCTTCAGTTCAGTCCGCAGCTCGAAGAGATGGAGAGGTTCTCCGAGACGGTGATGCCGCTGGTTGAAACGGCGACGGTCAATTGACCGCTGTGATCAGCACGCCCTGACGATCTTTTATGGTCCGGTAGCACTCGCAGGCAGCCTTTTCGAGTCCCGGGCGATTGACCACGCTGATGTTGCCGCGGCCGTGAGTGATGAGACCTGCTTTCTCCAGAATCCCCATCGCCACCGTCACGCCCGGACGTCGCACACCAAGCATCTCGGCCAGAAACTCCTGCGTTAGATCGAAGCGGTTGCGCCCCACGCGATCCTCCGACATGAGGAGCCAGCGGGCGCAGCGCTGCTCGATGACGTGGAGGCGATTGCAGGCTGCAGACTGGGCCACTGTCTCGAACACGAACTGGCTGTAGCGGTGCAGCAGCTGGTCGAATGTCGGGCATTGCTGCGTGAGCGCGCGAAGATCGGCCGCCGCCATTCTGCGTGACTCGCCGGTGATCTGGCCGATCGCTTTGAGTCGGGACGATGGTGCGCCGTGGAAAACGGCGATGCCGACGAAACCGTCACTTCCCACCGTCATCGCTTCCACAGAGTCGCCGTCTTCCATCTCCGTAACCAGCGAGATGACGCAGTCCTCGGGAAAGTAGACGTGCTCAATGGGCTCGTCTCGACGCCAAACCACCTGCTTAGATTGGATCATCACCTTCTCGCAACGAGCGAGAACAGTGGCGGCCTCACTGGGAGAGACAAGGGCGAGAATTCTGTTGCGGATTTGGGGGGCGGGATGATGGGTCGGTGCCGACACATCCTTGGGGGCGTGAGCGGCTGTTTGGATCGATGCAGTAGCCATTTGAGCCATGGGTTTTGCCCCGATCGGGGACGGTAAACAGCAAAACCGCGGTCTGACACCGCGATGGTATCGCGCCGGTACAATTAGCAAGTAGCGAACCGGGTTGGAAGCAGCCAGGCGCCGGCGGCCGGGGAGCGGGCAGCTGCGAACGGCTCGGAGCTCCAAGCCGCTCCGCCCACCGCCCCCGGCTGGTAGTCATCATTTGCAGTCCCTTTTTGCCGTCGTTCTTGGGTCGATAAGGGCCGGTTTGCCGGCTGGCTCAGGTGTTATCTTCGAGGGGTCGAAACAGTCAATAAGACGGCCTGCCATCTATAGAGCAGCAGGACAGAAGTGCCCCACCAGAAGACATGACGATACCTGCTGACCCACAGCCCAACGAGCGAAAATTCCGCTTCAAGGACGAGTGGCTGGTCTCCCTGGTGGCGACCATGCCCGGCGTCACCCAGGAGCTCATCAAGCGGTGGCGCTTCCAGCAGAAACCTTACATCGCGCAGGCCCTGATCGACGGCGACGTGCTCTCGTTCAGGGAGATCGCGGAAGTCGTTAAAGACGCGTTCAGAATCGACTACGTCGATCTCACCCCGGGCGCGATCGACAAGAACGCGATGCAGATCCTGCCCGAAAAACTTTGCCGGGAGCACAACGTGCTGCCGGTCAAGGTCGACAGCCGGATGGTGCACCTGGCGATGGCCAATCCGCTCGACCAGGAAGCGATTCAGAGAGTGAGCTGGGCGACGAGCCGCGAGGTGACGCCCCTTTTCTGCCCGCCAGGCCAGCTCGACAAGCTGGTGCAGGAGACGCTCCGCCCCGACGCCATGATCTATGGGCTGATCGAGAAGCTCGATCAGACCGCGGCTCTCGAAGAGATCAAGGATAGGGAGGAAGACGAAGCGCAGCTGGCCCGCGTACATGCGCCGGTCATCAAGCTCGTCGATGCGATCATCGCCAACGCCATCAAGCTCCGCGCGTCGGACATCCACATCGAGCACGATGAGGCATCGACGCTGGTGCGGTTCCGCATCGACGGACTGCTCAAGAACATCATGGTGCTGCCGCGATTCATCGGCGTCGGACCGGTGGTCTCACGCATTAAGATCATGGCGGACCTCGATGTGGCCGAGCGTTTCCGGCCGCAGGACGGGCGCGCCAAAGTGCGCGTCTCGGGAGAAGACGTCGCGCTCCGCGTCTCGGTTCTGCCGACGCGCGTCGGTGAGAAAGT
>Ga0209160_1001041_pt1 | contig 23128 bp, 30 predicted proteins | sample GraSoiAngelo_153_FD_186167 | JGI IMG/M metagenome (GOLD analysis project Ga0209160, IMG submission 186167) | Grasslands soil microbial communities from the Angelo Coastal Reserve, California, USA - 14_1009_12_40cm (SPAdes) (version 2) | ecosystem: Environmental > Terrestrial > Soil > Grasslands ...
GCACGACGACACGAACCGGCGCCCCGTTCTGATTGGGCAGCACCTTGCCGTACATGCCGACGGTCAAGAGCGTGAGCGGGTGCATCGCCTCGTCCAGCCGGAGCCCTTCGACGTAGGGCCAGTCGAGTGACGAGAAGCCGAAGAACCCCGGTTTCTGGGCCGGGAACTGGTTCGGATCGAGCAGAGTGGTGAACTCGACGAACTTCGCCTGCCCGGTCGGCTCGACGCGCTTGAGCAAGGACGCGAGCGGAAAGCCGATCCACGGGATCACCATCGACCAGGCCTCGACGCAGCGCAGCGAGTACACCCGCTCTTCCAGCGGAAACAGCCGCGTCAGCTCGTCGATGTCGAAGGTCTTCGGCTTCTGCACGAAGCCGTCGACCTGGACCGCCCACGGACGCGGGCGCAACGTGTGGCCGAGCCGAGAGGGATCGTCCTTGTTCACGCCGAACTCGTAGAAGTTGTTGTAGGTCGTCGCCGCCTCGACCTTCGTCGCCGACTCATTCAGGCTGAACGCGGCGTTGCGCGTGGCCGCGAGGGGCTGGAGGGCCGGCGCGGCGGCCGAGCCGAGACCCGGCACCAGGACGAGCGCCGCGGCGGCTCCCGAGATCAGCTCGCGGCGGCTCAGGTAGAGCGTGGGGTCGGTGATCTCACTCGCGGTGAACCGCGGTGCGCGTCGAATCAGCATGGTGTCTCCTTCGGTCTCTGGCTTAAAAGGATCTCACACGGCCGCGAACTTGTAACCGTGACCATGGAGGGTCAGGATCCAGACCGGGCGATCGGCGTCGGCTTCGAACTTCCGTCTGAGCCGGAGTACGTGAGTATCGACGGTGCGGGTCGTGGGGAAACGCTCGTATCCCCACACCTCGTCGAGCAATCGCTCGCGCGTGATCACTTCGCCTCGATGCGCGATCAGGAAGACGAGCAGATCGAACTCCTTGCGCGTCAGCCGCACCTCGTGACCGGCCTTGAATACCTGGCGCCCGCGCGGGCGCACCCGCACGTCGCCGAACGCGAACTCCTCGAACCGCTCGCGCGGGCCGGGGCGCCGCAGCACCGCCCGGACCCGGGCGAGCAGCTCGCGCAGCGAGAAGGGCTTGGTCACGTAGTCGTCAGCCCCGAGCTCGAGCCCGCGGACGCGGTCGACTTCCTCGCCGCGCGCGGTGAGCATGATGACGGGCACGTCCACGCCCTTTGCCCGCAGCGCGCGACAAACCTCCCATCCGCTCATCCGCGGCATCATGACGTCGAGCAGGATGAGATCCGGCGCGCCGCTCAGGGCGAGCGCGAGCGCGTCTTCGCCGTTGGCGGCTGACGCGGTCTGATAGCCCTCGAACCGCAGATTGTCCTCGAGGCCGCGGACGATCTCGGGCTCGTCGTCGACGATCAGGATCTTGGCCATCAGGACCGTCCGAGCGGCAAGCGAAGTGAGAAGCGGCTCCCCTCGCCGGGCGCGCTCTCCACCGTGACATCGCCGCCGTGAGCCTCGGCGATATGCCGCACGAGCGCCAGGCCGACCCCGCTGCCGCGGCGCCCTTGTGTGTCACTCCGGCCGACCCGATAGAACTTCTCGAAGATCTTCGCCTGCTCCTCGGGCGCGATCCCCAGACCGCGGTCGGTCACGGCGATGACGAGCTGCCCGTCGACCACCCGGGCGTCGACCGTCAACGCCCGGTCGTCGGCCGAGTACTTGATGGCGTTGTCGATCAGATTCGCGAGGGCTTGCCCCACGGCGTCGGCGTCCATCGCCACTTCGGGAAGATCAGGCGCCACGCTCACCTCGACCTTGAATCCTTGCTGAGCCAGCGGATAGGCGAACGTCTCGAGCGTCCCGCGGACGAGCGGCTCGACCGAGGTCAGTGTCATCCGGTACGTCTGCCGCCCGCCCTCGATCCGTGAGAAGTCGAGCACGTTGTCGATCAGGCGCGTGAGCCGCTCACCCTCACGAGTGATGACCCGATAGTATTCCTGGCGCCGGCCTTCGTCCGTCACGCGTCCCATCTCGAGGGTCTCCCCGAACATCCGGATCACGGAGAGCGGGGTCTTCAGATCGTGAGACACGTTGGCGACGAAATCGGATTTGAGCCTCGCCATCTCGGTCTCGCGGCGCATCAGCCGCCACGTCGTGACGATCCCCGCCACGATGACGGCCACGAGCACGCCGAGAGCGCCCGTGAAGAACATCACTTGACGTTGGACCGCCTGGCGGGGCGACGCGCCCGGAGTCTGATAGACAGCCAGCCGCCAGTCGGGCAGCGTGTCGCGAAACTGGACGGAGAGCACGCGCTGGGCGTCGCCGATCGGGGCACGGCTGTAGACCGTACGGCCCTCCCGGTCGAGCACGGCGATGATGGTCGGCGACTCGAGCGCACCCAGCGTGGTCTCGAGGATCTCGCGGCGCAAGGTGTCGCCATCCCGGAGGAAGGCGACCACGATCGGCTCGCCGCCGCGCTCCGTGAGCCGCGCCAAGCAGATCTGATTCTCGGCGATCACCACTCGCTTACCGCTTCGCTCGACCTTCCTCAGCGCTGGCTCCGACACCAGCGGGCCGAAGAGGGCCGCGTCGCTTTCCTTCCACGCGCGCGGGTAGAGTAGCTCGCCACGCGGTCCGACGAGATACAGCCGCCGGATCAGCGGCGAGCCGGCGAGCACGGCGTCGACGGCGCGTCCCGGTGCCCCCTCGGTCCGGAGGGCGGCTTGCAGGCGATCCAGGAAGTCGTCTTCCGCGCGGCGCAACGTCATCTCGACCTTCTCGGCGGCCATCGCCGCCATGTCGCGCGCCTGCTCGCGATACAGAAGCTCCGACGAGACTTCCCACTGACGGATCGAGACGTAGCCGAGTACGGCGACGATCGTGGCGGGCGCCACGATCGCCAGGAGCGCCAGCGCCGAGAACCTCGCGGACGGCGACCACACTCCTGCGGCTACTCCCGCTCCGCCAGAAGCCGCCGAATCATCGCTTCGGTCTCGTCGTAGTCTCCCTCGCCGATGTGCCGATAGCGGACGATTCCCTTGCGATCCATCAGGATCGTGGTCGGCCAGGCCCAGACGCTCCAGCGCTTCCAGATCGTGAGCTCGTTGTCTTGCACGACCGGATATCGGACCCCGAGTTTCTTCGTGGCGTCCACGACACTCCCGTACGGCTTCTCCCAGGAGAATTCCGGGCTGTGCACTCCGACGATCGTGAACCCGTCCTTCTCGTAACGCTCGTACCAGCCCCGCAACTGCGGGATCACGTTCTTGCAGTTGATTCAACCGAAGGTCCAGAACTCGACCAGCACGACCCGGCCGCGCAGGCCCGACGTGGTCAAGGGCCCGCTGTTGATCCAGCGCTCCCCTGCCACTTCCGGCGCCGGCATACCGACACGAACAGCCTGGCCCGAGGCGGAACCCGCCGCCAGGACCCCTACGAAGACGAGCGACGCGATCCACCGCACGGCTACTGCTTCTTCTCCATCGTCTTGTCGCCCTGCATCATCTTATCGTCCTTCATCATGGCCTTTTCGTCCTTCTTCATGTCATCCGACTTCATCTCGCCCTTCATCTCACCCTTCTTGTCGCCCTTCATCATCGTGTCGTCCGACGTCATCGGCTTGTCGCTCTTCTTCGGGCCCTCGGTCTGGGCAACCGACTGGCCGACGACACCCGCGAGCCCGAAGACGACTCCGACCGCCGCGATGACGAGCGTGCGCCCGAGCCACCCCGTCCGCTTCAGCATGTGCACCCTCCTTGAAAGGTGGAATCGATCAGCTGTGAGGAGTATGGAGGGCGCCGACGCGTGAATCGTCACAACCGTGTCAAATCTTCGGGAGGATCTCGAGCCTCCGGCCGGGCGCGGCGGAGGGCGCCGGGGTCGTGGGGGTTAGACGACCTCGTCGGTGCGGGCGGTGGTCTCGCCGAAGCGTCCCATCGAGAACGGCGGCAGGCCTCGATACACCTCGTCCAGTCGCAAGTTGATCTCGCGGTTCGCCAGCGCGAAGAGGCTCCGACCCTGTCGATCGCCCTCGACCAGGAAGGGGCCGAGCTTCTCGACCTCGAGCACCCAGAGTGCCTGGGCGATGCCGAGCTCGAGCCAGTGCACGTCGACGACTCGCTTGATGCAGCGCCCATACGCCGCGCCCAGGCCGTAGCCGACGGTGGTGAGGTAGACGGCGCCGTGGGGCACGAACCATTCGCGATACGCGAGCTCGGTGAGCCCCGCCTTGCCGACGATCATCTTGGCGCCCGAGCGCTCGAACCAGCGGCTCATCGACTTGCCGAAGCGGAAGCTCGCCGTCGCCGTGACGGCCTCGACGGCGTACGTTCCGTCGGGTCGCACCGTCGCCGCCGGAGAGCAGTGGAAGTTCACATTGGTCATCCCGCGGACAACCGCCGGCAAATCGACGCCCTCGTCGACGACCCGGCGATAGACGCTCTCCCGCGCCGTGTACAGCACGCCATCGAGATAGACGACGTCGCCGAGCTTCAGCCGCGCCAGGTCGGCATCGGCGACCGGCGTCGTCAGCCGGACCTCGTCCATCCTGACGTCGTCCAAGCGCTGGATCACTGTAACGGGGCCCGTGAGCCCGGCGCCACCGAGGGTGGGCTGCCGCAGACGCTTGCCGGCGCCGTCTGTAACGGGGCCCGTGGGCCCGGCGCCACCGAGGGTGGGCTGCCGCAGACGCTTGCCGGCGCCGTCTGTAACGGGGCCCGTGAGCCCGGCGCCACCGAGGGTGGGCTGCCGCAGACGCTTGCCGGCTTCACTCGACCCCCTCGCGGCGGTAGTAGTCGGTGAACCATATCGGGTCGGCGCGAAACTCGACTCGGCCGTCGGGATGGACGCGGGCCGTGGCCCGACGCGAGGACAGACAGAAGCTGTGGAGCCCGACCGGCATGCCGCCGGTGTGCGAGTAGGCGACCTCGACGTGTGTGGCGACGACGAGCGAGGTGCCGGCGAAGCCCATCGCGCCGATTCCGATGTAGTTGCCGAGCGCGGTCAGCTCGTCCTCCAACGCCGCGATCGCCGGATCGGGGTTCCGGCTGCCGACGGCCCGCAGGCACGCTGCTTCCTTCCCCAGGCGCACACACGTGTCCTTCGACCCGCCGATGCCGACACCGACGATCGCGGGCTGGCACGCCAGGCCGCGCTTGCCGAACTGGACGAGCGTGTCGATGAAGAACCGTTTGATGCCGGCGATTCCATCGGCCGGGAACAGCATCCGATAGTCGCTGCCGAAGAGCCCGCCTTTGTGGACCGTCGTGATGTCGATCCAGTCGCCGCCGGGCTCGAACGCGTAGGTGACCTCCGGCGCGTGAACGCCGACGTTGTTGTCGTGGTCCGCGCGAGTCAGCGGATGGACGCGATTGGGCCGGAGCGGAATCGACGCGGTCGCGTCGGCGGTCGCACGACGCAGCGCGCGCTCGAGGGCCACGAAGCCGCCTTCGACGAGCGCCTCGTTGCCGGCCCGGACGTAGTAGCGCGGCAATCCGGTGTCGGCGCACATGGGACGACGCTCCTCGGTCGCGATGTCCCAGTTGCGGTCCATCTCGGTGAGCACGAAGCGGGCGATCCGGTTCTGCTCGCGATCGCGAGCCTTCCGGACACCCTCGCGATAGTCGGTGGGGATGTCGATGGCCGCCCGCGCCATCAGCTCGCGCGCGGTGTCTTCGATGAGCTTGATCGAGATCGGTCTGGCCATATCGATCTGCGGCTAGCTTATTACACCGACGGCGCCTTGGCGCGCACGACCCGAAGTCGGTCAGACGCCAGTCCCGAGGCACAGTAGGCGGCCAGCAGCCCGCCGCCTCCCAGCGCCACGAATGCCCAGCCCCACGTCGTCGGCGACGGACCCGGAACGTTCGTCAGGTCAAGGATCCGTCCGAACACGATGGGGGCAACGGCGCCGGCGCCGAAACCGAGGAACGATCGAAGCGCGAGCGCCGCACCGAGGTAGGGAGCGCTCACGGCCTCGGTGAGCGCCGTCGACAGCACGGGCGAGTCGCCCAGCGCGGTGAAGCCGTAGAGCGCCCCGACGACGAAGACGACGGCGATCGGCGCGGTGACGAGCCAGCCGAACACGAGCGAGCACGCCGCGCTCGTCGCGGCCAAACCGACGAGGACGACCTTGCGCCCCAGCCGGTCCGAGAGCCGGCCCATCGACGAGGAAGCGACGAGGCCAGTGAGATGGAAGGCGGCCGAAAGGTACGCCGCCAACTCGACCGCGCGAATCGCGCCGGCGCCCGTCGCGGCGAAGACGGCGGCCACGAAGGCCGGCGTCCACGCCCACATCCCCAGGAGCTCCCATGAATGGAACGTGTAGCCCAGGATCAGCCGCATCGCGGGACGTTTCCGCAGCACGGCCCCGCCGAAGCGCACTCCGGCGCGCGGCGGGTGAACGGCGTTCGGCGTCGAGCGCAGCGCGAACCACAGCACGACGACGCCCACGACCGGGCCGCAGGCGCTCACGAGAAAGGCCCTCTCGTATCCGCCCCACGCGAGCGAAGGCGCCGAGAGCAGCAACGACAGCGCGTATCCTGCCGACGAGCTGGCGATCAGCCAGCCGACCGCGGCGCCGCGCCGCTCGGGCGGGTACCGATCGGCGATCAGCATAATCGCCGTCGTGTAGGTTCCGCCCTGCGAGAGCGCCATGAGCGTGCACAGCCCGAGACCGGTCGCGTAGGACCGCGCCCAGAGCCCGAAGGCGATCGCCGTGACCGCGCTGAGCCAGGCTGAACCGAGGAAGACGCGGCGCGCGCCGACGCGATCGGCCAGCGCGGAAAAGGCGACGAGCGCGACGGCGTACCCCAGCTGGAAGCCCGTCGAGATCGACCCGGCGGCCGTCGCCGACATCTCCCACTGTGTCCGGAGCACCGGCAGCACCGCGGCGTACGTCATGAACACGGACGTCATGCAGGTCCGCGCGATGCAGACGGCGAGCAGCCAGCCGTCGAGCCTCATGGAGGACCGAAGGCGTCCGCGATGAATTCGGAGAATCGCGCCTCGAGCTCGGCCGCCACCGCGTCGGCGACCTCCGCGGCGCCCCCGGCGCGCTCCTGCGCGTCACCGCGGGACCACAGGTCGAGATAGGCGTCCTGGTCCTGCAGCCCGAGCCGCATCGCGACAGAGTCGATCAGCTGCTGGAAGCGATCGCTGAGCTGGCGGGTGACGGTCTCCGACGCGTCGCGCGCTTCGACCATCGTCGGCACGTTCTTCCAGGCGATGATGTGATAGCTCGCCATCGAGCGACGCGGGCGCCGACTACACGCCGCCCATGAACTGAGCGAGGAGAGTGATCCGATCTCCGGGGCGAAGCGGCGAGTCGAGATCGTGCTCGATGCCGAGCACGGCGTCGTTGACGAGGACCTCGATGTGCTCACCCAGCTCCTTGCCGTGCCAGAGAGCCTGATGGAGCTCGGGAAATCTCGCCGAGAGCCCCGTGAGCACGCTGCGAACCGTCGCGCCCTGCGTCAGCGGCTCTTCCAGAACGCGGCGGCCCGACCCGTCGCCGCCGACGAACTTGGTAATCCACGAAGCGATCTCCACTGGCAGGGTCAGAGCTGTCACGGTTCGAAATCTAACAGATTGGGACGGAGGGTCAAACGACCGAGCGGGGACGACTGCTACCCGGACCGACGCGCACGCTGTGCAGGCGACTCGTTCAGGAACTCGTCGCGCTTGGTCTTGAGCCGGCGCACGAGCTCCTCGTACGAGCCCGAGCGGACGATCCGGTCGAATTGCGAGCGGTAGTTGGCCACGAGGCTCACGTTCTCGATGAGGACGTCGTAGATCAGCCAGCGATCGCCTCGAAGGTTCATCCGCGACTCGACGGCCACCTCGGTACCGTTTCTCGTCGTGATGCGAGCCCGGACGGACGCCAGCTTGCCGTCGATCGACTCGCTGACATACCGGATCCGCTCCCCGCCGTACTCGTCCATGCGCGCGATGTAGGTCCGCTCCAGCAGGTCGGCGAAGAGCTGGGTGAACTCCTCGCGCTCGGCCTGCGTGCGGGCCTGCCAGTGACGGGCGAGGACCCGCTGGGCCGTCTCGGCGACGTCGAAGGCCTCGTGCGCGATCTTGCGCACCGCGGCCCGCCGATCCTGCCGCGCCATCGACGGGTCGTCGAGGACCTTGATGACCTGGTCGGTGTACTCGCGAAGCTGATCGGTAGGGCCGGCCCAGGCGGGCGCGCCGGCCAGCAGAAGGAGCGCGGCGGCGATCGTCAGTGTTCTACCCATGCTCGGAGTATACGTTGCGGGGCTCGGTAACACCGAAAAACGACCGGATCGGTGCCGGCAGCACCTTGAGGCTCATGGGGTGAGCGCCGGAGCAGGCACGCGAACCCGGAGCTCCCGACCGACGAGCCACGCTCCGGAGAACGTGAGGATCGCCGCGATGAGATAGACCGCGTGGATGCCAAAGGCGTGGATGACAAGCCCCCCCACGAGTGGCCCCGCGATGCCACGGACGCCCGCGAGCGTCGCGCCGATGGCGACGTACTGGGCCGTGCGCTGAGGCCCGGCGACGTCGATCACCGCCATCATCCAGACGAGCTCCAGGCCGACGGCCAGCAGCGAGTCGGTGACTGCGCTCGCGACCAGCACCCAGGGGCTCCAGGCGATGTAGTAGATCAGCGGGGTCGTCGCGCCGATGAGGTACATCACGCGGAGCGCCTCGAGGCTCGACTTGCGGTCGACGAGCCATCCCCAATAGGCGCTTCCAGCGAGCGTCGCGACCGCTGCCACGGATGCGAACACGCCGACCTGCGAGGCGCTCACCTGGAGGACGTCGACCGCCAAGAGCGGGTGTGCCGGCGTCTGGATCCAACAGCCGAAGCCAAATAGAAACGACGCGACCAGGAGCCGCCGGAAGGCGTGATCCTCACGCACCGTCAGCCACGCCTCTCGGAGACCGGCTGGCCCCTCATCACCGTCGATCTCCGGTTCGGGCACCGAGAGGCGACGCAGGCGCAGGCACGCGGCCATGCCGAGGAGCGCGGCGGCGACGAAGATCCACCGGTACCCGATCCGATCGAAAAGCTGGCCGGCGGCGAGCGCCAGCCCAATGCCCAGCACCGCGCCGGCCATCCGGACCAGGCCGAGGGCGCGGCCGCGCTGTTCCCGTGGGTAGACCCGCTCGATGACCGCGGCGTGGGCGGGCGCGACGGCGGCGCCGAAGAAGTCCCGCGCGATCACGAGACCGACGAACGACCAGGCCGAGCTGACGAATGGGACCAGCAGGAACACGCCTCGGGCGAGGAAAGCGGGCCAGACGAGATATGGTAGAGGGGGTCGCCCGTGGCACGCCTTTGCCCACAAGAGCGACAGAAGCAGGCACCCGCCCCCAGCGGAGGACATCACGGCGAGCTGAAGCGGCGTGGCGCCGAGCTCGCGCCGGAGAATCAAGCCGAGGAATGGGCCGGTCAGGCCCGCGAAGACCGTGAACAGGAGCGTCGCCGAGATATCGATCCTGAGGGCGCGACGAATCTCAGGACTGAACCGCGATCCGATCATCTCCGACTTTCGGGTTTGACTGGGGCGGCGGGGCCCGACTCGTGGTCCTCGCGTTCATCCCCAGCAACGATTATGTCGCATCTCGTCGCGCCGGCGTCGCTTCCCGATGATGTCGGCTAACCCTGCGTCGCACCGACGATCCGGGTCGGCTACAATCGACCGCATGAGTCCAATTTCGGCCGTGGACCCGCACCCCAGAGCGCGCGTCCGAGTCCTCGATACGGAGATGGCATACGTCGACACCGGCGCGGGAGACCCGATCGTCTTCCTGCACGGCAACCCGACGTCGTCCTATCTCTGGCGCAACATCATTCCGCACGTCGTGGGAGAGCGCCGTTGCCTGGCCCCCGACCTCGTCGGCATGGGCGATTCCGGCAAGTCGTCGAGCGGTACTTATCGGTTCGTCGAACATGCACGCTATCTCGACGCCTGGTTCGAGGCGCTTGGGCTCACGCGCAACGTCGTGCTCGTCGTCCACGACTGGGGCTCGGCGCTCGGCTTCCACTGGGCGCGACGTCATCCCGACCGCGTCACAGGCGTCGCGTACATGGAGGCGATCGTCCGGCCCGTGACCTGGCAGGAATGGCCCGAGACGGCACGCAAGATCTTCCAGGCGATGCGCTCGCCAGGCGGAGAGGAAATGGTGCTGCAGAAGAACGTCTTCGTGGAGCGGATCCTGCCGGCGAGCGTCATCCGCGGCCTCACCTCCGAGGAGATGGACCGCTACCGCGCGCCGTATCGCGAGGCCGGCGAGTCGCGCCGACCGACTCTCACTTGGCCACGCGAGATTCCCGTGGACGGCGAGCCCGCCGACGTCGTTCAGATCGTCCGCGAGTACGGCGACTGGCTTGCGAAGAGCCCAATGCCGAAGCTCTTCGTCAACGCGGATCCTGGATCGATCCTCGTGGGTCCCCAGCGGAACTTTTGCCGCAGCTGGCCCAACCAGGAAGAGGTCACGGTGAGAGGCAGCCACTTCATCCAGGAGGACTCCCCGGACGAGATCGGCCCGGCACTCGCCGCGTTCGTTCGGCGGGGCTGAGCGGGCTGGGCGCGCCCGGATCACTCCGGACGCGCCCCAAGATGCAGGTGCGGGACTAGTCTTCCTTGGTGACCAGCAGCTTCACGGTCACCTTGCGCTTCTCGGCGTTCGGCGTCCCCTTCTCAGCGATGGGGCCGAGACCGATCAGGTTGATCCGCGGAAGCTCGATGCCCTTCTCCACAAGGAACCGGCGAACCGATTCGACGCGGCGCTGGCTCAGCCCGACGTTGTACGGGTACGACCCGACCGGGTCCGCGTATCCCTGGAGATCCACCGTCAGGTTCGGATTCTCCTTCATTTCCTTGATGATGGAGGCCAGCGTGGTCTGTGCGTTGTCGTTCAGGTCCCACTTGTCGAACCCGAACAGAACCTGGTAGGTTTCTACCTGGTTGCGCACGTTGCGGTTCGACCACAGCCGCGTCAGCCGGCTGCTCGTCTCGTCGGCCTTGCTGTAGGCGCTGTCTGCCCGATCCTTCGCGCCCTTGGCCGTCTCCGTCGTCTGGGTGAGCGTACCTTCCGCGCCCTTCAGCCGGGTGTCGACGCCCTCCACCCGCTGATCGATTCGCTGGGTCTCGTCAGCCATCTTCTTGTCGACCCCGGTGAACCGCTGGTCGATCTCGACTTCCTTCTTGCCGACGAACTCGGTCACCCACTTCTTGGTGGCGCAACCGCTGACGAGCATCAATGCCGCAGGTAGCACCAGCCCAACCATCACAGCCTGTCGCATAGCCGCCTCCTCATGAATGCCCAGACCGATAGTGGTCGGGCTTGCGACGACACCGATGCAACCGGGTCGCCAGGTTTAGACCGCGAGTCTTTCTGCGGGAAAGTCAAGCACCCTCCGTCCACGGTGTTCAGCTTCACGACACATCGGAGTCAGCGGGCTGACGGCCGTCGCGCTTCCGACGTCAGTTCAGACGACCGCGCAACGAGTGGAGCGCCCGCTGCAGTTCCGCGTCGCGTGGCGCCAGCCGTACGGCGCCTTCGAACTCACGCAACGCCTCCCACCACCTGCCCTGTTTTACATGGATCCTCGCAAGGTTCATGTAGGGGAACTGACGCGGCTCGTAGCGCTTGGCCAGCTTCGCTCGCTCGAGCCAGGGAACAGCCTCCTCGAGCTTGCCCTGCTGCATCAGGTAACACCCTATGTCGTTGTAGGGGTTTCCGAAGTCGGGGTCCACTTCGATGGCCTTCAGGCATTCTGCTCGCGCCTCGTCGAGGCGACCCTGGAAGCTATAGGTCCACCCGAGGAACGTGTGGGCCTCGGCGGTCGGGCACACCTCGATCGAGCGCCGATAGAGCTCGATCGCAGGGTCGAGCTCGCCCTGCATCTGGCGGCTGTAGGCTTCCCGCCAGAGCTCTGTCGCCCGCTCGAAGCGCTCGGGCTCGCTCACCGAGTTACCACGTTGGCCACACCTCTCGCCGCAAACCCATGTCCCAGAACATCCACTCGTAGCGGCTCGTCGCAACGAAGTGAGCCTTCATCGCGTCCCGTTCGAGCTCCTGCAAGCCGTTCGCAACCTCGTCCGCCGCTGAGAGCACGGCCCTCACGACCGAGCCGAACTCTTCCGATGCGTAGGTGCCGATCCATCGCTTGTAGAGAGGGTCGGCGGACCCGGCGCGCTCGAGCTCCTTGCCCACCTCCCAGTAGATCCAGTAGCACGGCAGTAACGCCGCAAGCGCCTCGTGGAAGGGAGCGCCGTAGGCAACTGCCAGGAGATAGCTCGTGTAGGCGAGGTTCGTCGGCGCCAGCGGGGTGGAGGCCACCGCCTTGGGCGTGAGACCGAACTCCTGGAAAAAGCTCTCATGTAGCGAGCGCTCGACCTTGAGCGCGCCAGCGGCGTGCTCGTTGAACATGATGATCCAGTCGTCCTTCGGTGCCCGGGCGCCGGCCAGCGACAGGGCGCGGGCGAACTCGCGCAGGTAGAGCGCGTCCTGGACCGCGTAGAACTTGAAGCTCTCGCGCGGAAGAGAGCCGTCGGTGAGGCCGCGAAGAAACGGGTGCCGAAGGATCGCCGTGTAGATCGGCTCGATCGACCCCCAGAGTTCTTTGGTGAAGGCCATCAGCGGCCCTTGAAGGTCGGCTCGCGCTTCTCGACGAACGCCTTGGCCGCCTCCTTGTGGTCCTCGGTCATCCCGGTCCGCGTGTGGTGCCAGGCCTCGAGGTCGAGGCAATCCTTGAGCGTTCCGCTCTCGGCCGCGTTGAAGTTGCGCTTCATGTATCGGTAGGCGACGCGTGGCCCACGAGCCAGTTGACCGGCCAGAGCCATCGTCTCTTCCTCGAGCCGGGTGTCGGGGACGACACGGTTGACGATCCCGAGAGCCAGGGCTTGCTGGGCATCCACGATGTCGGCCGTGTAGTAGAGCTCGCGCGCCTTCGCGGTTCCGACGAGCTGAGTGAGGTACCAGCTGCCGCCGAAGTCGCCGGAGTAGCCGACGCGGGCGAAGGCGGTCGCAAACCGGGCGGTGTCGCTCGCGACCCGCAGGTCGCAGGCGAGCGCGAGCGAGAGCCCCGCGCCGGCCGCCGCGCCCCGCACCATCGCGATCGTCACCTTCGGCATCTCGTGAAGCCAGCGCGAGACCTCCATGCTCGAGCGGAGCGCCTGCGCGTTCTCCTCGAAGGTCCCGCTGAACTCACGCCCCTCGGCCATCGCCTTCACGTCGCCACCAGCGCAGAAGCCCCGGCCGGCCCCGGTGAGGACGACCACGCCCACCTCAGGGTCGCCGGCGAGCCGCGGGAGCGCCTCGAGCATCGCGCTCAGCATCGGCCCGGACATGGCGTTGAGCCGGTGGGGACGATTCAAGGTGAGCACGGCGACTCCATCCTTGACGACTTCCAGCAGATCCTGGCCCATTGGCGCGATCCCCCCGAGGTGACGGTGTCGCCGCCGATGGTACCATCGCGGCGAAGGGGAGGCGCGCCATGGAAGCCGTCGAACGCGAAGGGGTGAGGGACCAGGACACGTTCTACGTCTTGCAGGGCCGCGTGCGCCTGTTCCTGCGCGATCCGAACGAGGAAGTGCGCCTCGGGCCCGGCCAGACGTACACGGTGCGCGAGCGCAGGCCGCATCTCGTCACCAACGGCGGCGAGGGTTCGGCCGTCTTCCTGGTTCTGCAAGGCATCGGCGAGTACGACTACGTTCCGCTGACGTAGGCTCTCGCTTCACGTCGATTCCTACGCTGCGATGGCGAAGCCGAACAGCCCGGTCGAGGTCCTGATCGCCGACGCGGCGACGGCCGAGGTCGTCGAGGCGTTCGGGCGGCTCCTGCCCCAGCTGTCCTCGTCCGCCGCGCGGCTGACTCGCGAGTCGCTCGCCGAGATCATCGGCGCGCCGCACAACACGGTACTCCTGGCCCGTGATCCGAGCGCCGGCAATCGCATCATCGGCACCCTGACCCTCGTGATCTTCCGCATCCCGTCGGCGATGCGCGCCTGGATCGAGGACGTCGTCGTCGACGATATGGCCCGCGGCCGCGGTGTGGGCGAGGCGTTAACCCTGGCGGCGGTAGATCTGGCCAAGCAGCGAGGGGCCAAGACCGTCGATCTCACGTCGCGTCGATCGCGGCAGGCCGCCCATCGGCTCTACGAGAAAGCCGGCTTTCACGTGCGCGACACGAGCGTCTACCGCTTCGGTCCCAAGCCCGACGCCTGATTCTCGGATTCAGAACGCCGGGTCGATCGCCCGGAGTTCCTGGGCCGACAGCGTGAAGTCGAGGCCCGCAGGGTTCTCCGCCCGTGCTCGGGTCGGCTCGCCGGGGCTCCTCGGCTCGGCCAGACGGCACGAGCACGTGGGCTACAATGGCACCGATGATTCCGCGGCTCGCCGTAGCGGCGCTCCTGGGCCTGGTGCTGTCCACGCTTGGCGCGTTGGCCCACGCGAGCCCTCCCGATCCCGGGTGGATCGGCGGCTTCTACGACGCGGCCGATGGCGACGACGTGGTCCTGGCGGTCACCGGCATGGACGTGGCGCCCGGGCTGAAGCCGCTGCTCGATGTCGAACCCCACGCGATCCATCTCGGTACGGTCGTGCTCCCGCCGCCGCAGCCCGAGCACGCGTTCGCGCTCAGCGCGCCCGCGGTCCGCGCTCCCCCGCCCGCCTGAGCAAGCCCCTGGTGACGACGGCAAAGGCTCGGTGGGTGACGATCACCCGCGGCATCGTCCGCGGACCAAGGAGCACGAACCATGATCGGTACACAGGATCTGCTCGTCGCGCTGGCGCTCGGCGTCTTTTTCTTCGGGGCCAAGAAGCTCCCCGAATTGTCGCGCTCGCTCGGCCGGGCGCTCAGCGAGTTCAAGAAGGGGCTCGAGGACACGCCGGATCAGGAGCCGGCGCCGCCGCCCGCCGAGAAGCCTGAGGTGAAATGAGAGGCTGGATCATCCTGATGGCTATTCTCCTCGTCGGCGCCGCCCTCGGCGTCGCCGGGACCATCTACGTGCCGCCGCGGCTCGATCCGTATCTGCCGAAGGATCTCCGACTGCGCTCGCGGGTCGTCGAAGGACAGGTCTTGCAGAAGCAGCGCGAGGGCAACCGCGTGCTCGTGAAGATCCAGACCGATCAGGGCGTGATCCTCGCGGCGTTCACGAAGCGCGTCGCCGAGATCGACCTGCTGGTGGAGCCCGGCGCCACGATCGCGATCTCGCTGCCGAGCGATCAGCCGGTCGTGGACGATCCGGCCATCGAGAGGGTCAAGCGCCCGAAATAGCAGCTCACGCGGCGGGTGTCGCCATCATGGCCCGTGGGTCGCGGACCCGCGCGATCAAGAGCGCGAGCGCGACGCTGACGGCGACCGCCGCCACCGCGAACACCGCGATAAACCCGAGCGCGTCCGCCAGGAGCCCCGCCGCCAGCGGTGCCACGAAGGCGAACGGTGCCTGCAGCGTGGTGCCGAGGCCGACGTAGGTCGGCTGCGCCGAGGTCTCGGGCGCGAACTCGAGCATCACGTTCAGGTTCGACACGTTCATCGCGGCGATCTGGATCCCCATCATCACGAAGACCATGCCGAAGGCGCCGAGCGTCGGCGCGGCGATCGCAACCACGTTGCCAGTCAGGGTCGCGCCGAAACCGAGGATGATCACCAGTCGGTGGCCCCGGCGGTCGGCGAGCCAGCCCAGCGCGGCGTTGCCGACCATCTGGCCCACGAACAAGAGCGTGGTGAAGACACCCACCTGGGCGACGGGGGCATCCCACGCACGCAGGGCGTAGACCGTGTAGAAGCCGTTGCCGATCGTGCCGACCACCCCGAACGCTCGTGCCGCGAGAAACCACGCGAGGTTCGGATCCCGGCCGAGGAGTGCACGAATCCGGGCGAGATACTCGCGCAACGGCACCGCCGGCGCCGAGGAGGTCGAGGCCGGCTCACGAACGACGACCAGCGCGGCGAACGAAAGCCCAAGGCAGACGGACGTGCACACGAAGCACAGACCGTAGCTGGCCGGCGCCGAGATCGTCGCCAGGATGCTCGCCGTCACGACGCTGGCGACCAGGCCGCCCGCGCTGGCCGCGAGGTTCGCAAATCCAAAAAAGCGGCCGCGCAACGTGACCGGGACCACCCGTCCGATCAGGTCCATCCATGCCGGCATCAGCGCCCCGCCGACGCCGGTGACGATCAGCAGCATCAGGAGCATCACGCCGAGCGTCAGCGCCGGAGCGCGATCGGCGAGGAAGAACGCGGCTAGCGCCAGCACGATGAACGGCACGCGCTCCCAGACCGTGTAGCGCACGAGGAACGGCAGCTTCCGCTCGAGCGTCTCGGTGTGGCCCGCGGCGAACAGCGACGGCATGAACCAGCCGAGCGTCATGACCGCGGGGATCGCGCCGATGACGACGTTGGGCGCGCCGAGATAGGCCGCGAAGGCCGGCAGGATCGTGGACTGCGAGGCGAACGCGAGCCCCACGACGAAGAGCGCGTAGTCGGCGCCGAGCGCCGCCACGTTGTGGCGGAGATTCGCGCTCACGCGATCAGCCGAGGCGGATGTCGAGCCAGCCGTGCGGCGTGACGGTGAGGCGCTCGGACTCGCGCACGAGCACCGTCGTCGTCGCCGACTCGAAGACGGCCGGGCCCTTGATCTCCTGCCCGGCGGCGAGCGCCTCCATCCGGTGCAACGGCACCTCGACCCAGTCGCCGAGCCAGACGCGACGCCGCGCCGAGGACACGGCCGCGCCCCGCCCGACGGCGTGAGCACCGGCCGGCAGCACCGGCAGCGCACCGACCACCGCCACCCGCGCGTTGACGACGACGACTTCCTGGCCCGGCGCGCTGTAGGCATAGAGCGCTTCGTGGCGCCGATGGAAGCGCTCGGCCACCTGCTCCATGAGGTCGGCGGCCTGGAGATCGACGCCGTCGAGATCCACCTGGATCTCGAAGATCTGCTCGCCGTAGCGCATGTCGACCGCGCGCCGCACCGTGACCGGCCCATCGAAGCGCGCGAGGCGCTTTCGGCCTTCGCGCTCGAGCGTCGCGAAGAGCTTGCGCAGGCCCGCGGCGGTCATCCGCCCGACCTCGCTCACGTGCGAGCGCACGAGCTCGTAGCGCAGATCGGTCGCCAGCATCCCCCACGCCGAGAGCACGGCGGCAACCGACGGCACGACCACGCGCCGGATCTCGAGGAGGCGCGCGACCTCGGTCACGTGCAGGCCGGCCGCGCCGCCGAAGGCGACCAGCGCGAACCGACGCGGGTCGACGCCGCGGCGGACCGAGACGATCTTGATACCCTCGGCCATGTTGGTGTTGACGACCCGCGCGATGCCCTCGGCCGCCTGGAGCGACGTCGTGCCGAGCTCTCGCGCAATCGCGTCGACGGCCGTTCGCGCGGCGCGCGCGTCGAGCGCGATGCGGCCGCCGAGGAAGTTCGCGGGATCGAGGAACCCGAGCACGAGGTTGGCGTCGGTCACGGTCGCGCGCGTGCCACCCTTGCCGTAGCCGGCGGGGCCCGGCTCGGCGCCGGCGCTCTCGGGGCCGACGTGGAGAATCCCGCCCGCATCGACCCACGCGACCGAGCCGCCGCCGGCGCCGAGCGTGTGGATGTCGATCGCCGGCAGCGCGACCTTCGCGACGCCGATGGTCTTCTCGCCGGTCAGTTGCGGCTCGCCGCCCTGGAGGAGGGCGATGTCCGTGGACGTCCCGCCCATGTCGAAGGTGATGAGATTCGGCTCGTCGATGAGTCGGGCGCAGTAGCGGCCCGCGGCGACGCCGCCGGCGGGGCCGGATAACACCGCGCCGGCGGCCAGGCGGGTCGACTCGCGCACCGGCGCCACGCCGCCGTGCGACTGAATGATCAGGACGTCGCCGCGGTAACCGTGGCTCTCGAGACGCGCGGCGAGATTTTTCAGGTAGCGCGCCAGCGCCGGCCCGACGTACGCGTTCACGACGGTCGTCCAGACCCGCTCGTACTCCTTTATCTGAGGCAGGACCTCGCAGGAGAGCGACACGTACGCCCCCGGAAGGCGTCGCGCCACGGCGCGTCCGGTCAGCTTTTCGTGCCGGGGATTCCGGTAGGAGTGTAGATAACAGACGGCAACCGCTTCCACCTTCGCCTTGGCCAGCGCCGCGATCCCGGCTGCGAGCGAGCGCGGGCTCAGCGGGGTCGCGACCGCCCCGTCGAAGCGCATGCGCTCGCGCACGCCCAGCCGGCGCACGCGCGGCACCAGCGGCACGGGCGGCGGCATCCGCAAGTTGTAGCGGTCGTCCTTCAGCCCCTCGCGCATCTCGATGACATCGCGGTGGCCCTCGGTCGTCAGGAGACCGACCTTCGCCCCTTTCCGCTCGAGCAGCGCGTTGGTGGCGACGGTCGTGCCGTGAACGATCGATTCGGTCTCGGCGAGGAGCCCGCGGAGGTCGGTGCCGAGCTCCGTGGCCAGGAGCGAGAGCCCGTCGATCAGTCCGACAGACGGGTCAGGCGGCGTCGAGGCGCATTTGGCGATCGCGAGGGAGCCGCGCTCGTCGACGAGGACGAGGTCGGTGAAGGTGCCGCCGACGTCGATGCCGACCCGGTAACGTCGGCTCAGTAGAGCGTCCTCTGGATACCCTCTTCGCTCTCGCGCACGTAGTCCTCGAGGCTCTTACCCTCCGGCTGGAGCTTCTCGTAGAGCACGCACGCCATCGAGGGGAGCACGGAGCGATCCGGCCACGCCTCGGGCTCCCAGAGCCGCGAGCGCCGAAACGCCTTGGGACAGTGCAGGAAGCACTCCTCGACCTCGACGCCGATGGCGACGAGCGGCTGCTTGCCGCGCGCCGCGACCGATTCGAGCACGTCCTCGTCACGCACGATCGTCGCGCGTCCGTTCACCCGCAAGGTCTCCTCGCGGCCCGGGATCAGGAAGATCATGCCGACGTGGGGGTTCGCGAGGAGGTTGCGCAGGCCGTCGAGCCGCTTGTTGCCCGGACGGTCGGGGATCACGAGGTGCCGCTCGTCGAGCACGCGCACGAAGCCCGGCGCATCGCCCTTGGGCGAGACGTCGCAGCGTCCGTTCGTGTCGGAGGTGGCCAGCAGCAGGAAGGGCGAATGCGCGATGAACTCGCGGCTGGGCTCGTCGATGACCGCGGACTCCTTCTTGATCGCCCGCTCGCTCGGCGTGCCCATCAGGTCGCGCAGCTCCTTCTCCGAGGTCACCACTCGCTTGAACATTGGACCCTCCTCACGCTCCGCGCGCTCTCCGGCGATCATCGTTCAGCCAAAGTAGACGGAGCTTGCGACCAAGTCAACGGTCGGTGTGGTCACGGCGTGGGGCGTACGGGTACGGCCCCTCCGGCGATTTCCCCTCAGCGAAGCGCGTGAGACTGAACGCGTCGATGTCGACCGTCTTCGCCCGGCCGTCCACGATCAGCTCGGCCATGCACGCGCCGACCGCGGGCGAGATCTTGAAGCCGGAGCCACTGAACGCGGTCGCGAGATACAGACCATCGATGCCGTCGACCCGCCCGAGGATCGCGTGCCGATCGCGGCTGTAGCAGTCGACGGCGCGATAGCCGCGCGCGAGCGTCGCGCCCTCCATGGCCGGAATCCGGTGCGTCAGGATCTGAGCGCCGATCGCCGCCGCGCCGGGTGCCAGGACCATCGGCGCGTCGGGATCGAGGTCCCACTCCTGGCAGGGCACGCCCACGATCGTGCGGATGCCGCTCTCGGGCCGGAAATAGGTCCCGAGCACGTTGTCGATGAAGATCACGTGGGGCTCGCTGAGCGCCCGGGGCCGCTCCACCTGCACCGTGTCGAGCCCTTTGACCCGGGCCGGCAGCTCGAGCCCGATCTCGCGGCACAGACGCGGCGCCCAGGCGCCCGCGGCGACGACCACGGCGCCCGCGTCGAGGCGCCCGGCGCTCGTCTCCACGCCGGTCACACGGCTCTCGCGGCGCAGGATCCTCCGCACCGGGGTCCACTGGAGGATTCGAGCGCCGAGCTCGGACGCACGACGCCTGAAGCCCTCGACCGTACCGGCTGGATCCGCGTAGCCGCTCTCGGGCTCCCAGGCGGCGGCGCCGATGTCGTCGACGTTGGCGAAGGGCTGTAGATCGTGGAGCGCGGCTGCCGTCAGCGCGGTGGTGTTGACACCGATGCCACGCAGCATCTCGACGTTCTTGCCGAGCGCGTCGGCGTATGCGGGCGCGACGACGTTCACGAACCCGGTGTGCGTGAACACGGTCGGGCCGCCCATGATCTCGGGCCAGTGCTTGAAGACCGGGAAGCTGGCGAACGCCAGGCGCGCGTCCCACTCGTTCGTGTAGTGCATGCGGATGAGCGCGCTCGAGCGACCCGAGGCGCCGTTGGCGAGCGCCGCTTGCTCGCAGAGCACGACACGGCCCACACCCCGCGCGGCCAGCGCGTGTGCGATGCTCACGCCGTTGACTCCACCTCCGACAATGACGACGTCGGCCGTCCCGGTCACGCGGAATACCTTATCATGTGCTGAGCCCGCCGGGCGTTTCACATCGGGGCCCGCGCGGTGTCTTCACTGGTGATGGGCGCACAGCCATTCGAGACCATCGTGGGGGCGCACCATGGGGAGATCTACCGCTATCTCCGGAGGGTAACCTCCCGCACGGCGGAGGCCGAGGACCTCTCCCAGGAGACCTTCCTGCGAGCGTATCGCGCCTACCGCACGCTCGGCCCGGAGGCCAACGTCAGGGCGTGGCTCTTCGCGATCGCGACCAACCTGTCTCGCAATCACTTTCGCTCAGAGAAGCGCCGGCGGGTCGCTCACCAGGCGATATCGGTGGAGCCCCGAGAAGCCGATCCCGAAGGCCCGGAGCACGAGGCGCGGCTCGGCGAGGCCCGAACGCTGCTCGAGACCACGGTGCAGGGGCTTCCGATGAAGCAACGCCTGGCGTTCGTCATGCGCAAGATCCACGACATCGACTACGAAGCGATCGGCCGAAGCCTCGACTGTTCGGCGGAGAGCGCGCGAGCGCACGTCTTTCAGGCGCTCCGCAAGATCCGGCTGAGCCTCAACGGTCACGAGCTTCCGCCCACCGGGGGCGTCGACCGGGGGGCACCGCCCGCCGGTCCGACAGAACGTCGCGGGGCCGGGGCCCCGCCCTCCGAGAGCCCACTCAGCAGGGAGCGACCGCGATGAAGCGTAAATCGCAAGTATGCGTGGAGATCGAACCGGACCTCGTCGCCGCGGCGACGGGCGACGCCGAGCCCGGAGCGGCACTTCGCGTCGAGCAGCACATCGACTCGTGCGGCGCCTGCCGCGGCGAGTATGACCGCTATCGCGAGATCGAGGGCGTCGTGGGCGCGCTCCGAGGCGCGCCGGCGGCGGCCGAAAGCGTGGCCCGCGCGCGGCAGGGACTGGAGTCGAGGCTCGCCGATCTGAAATCGCGCCTGGTGTCCTACCGTGTGTTCTCCTCTCCGCTCGGCCGTATTCTCATCGCGCGCTCGGAGCACGGGGTGTCGCTCGTCGAGTATCTCGACGGCGGAGTCGATCTGAGCACGTCGCGGCTGCGTCGGATCGCCGGGGTCGAGCTGCAAGAGGACGGCGCCGAGATCGAGACGCTCTACCGCGAGCTCATGGAATATCTGCACGGCGATCGCACGCGTCTGGAGTGGCCGCTCGACCTGCGGCTGGCGCGCAGCGACTTCCACCGCTCGGTCCTGCGCGCGACGGCCGCGATCCCGTACGGCGCGGTCACGTCGTACGCCGGGATCGCCGCCGAGATCGGCAAGCCCGCGGCGACGCGCGCGGTCGCGCAGGCCCTGCGCTGGAATCCGCTGCCGATCGTCGTGCCCTGTCACCGCATCATCGGCACGTCCGGCGCGCTCACCGGCTACTCCGGTAACAAGGTCGGGCTCAAGCAGCAACTCCTGGCCGTCGAGGGCATTCAGGCGATCGGGACGCGGAGCGACTCGCGCGTCGCCCGGAACATGCTCTATCACTACGACCGCAACGATCAGCACGAGTACTGCCTGCCGACGTGCGGCGACATCGCGCGCCGTCCGATCGGCCCCGTCACGTTGCTGGCCTCGCGCGAGCTCGCCGGCGTGATGGGGCTGGTGCCGTGCTCGGCCTGTCGCCCGGATCTCCACCCGCTCGCGGCCTGATTCGCGCTCGCCGTTTCACGCCGGCCTCCTCGCGGTGTCGTAGGGAGTGACAGGAGGAGGTCGACATGCAATCCGTGGTGCACGGTACGCTGTCCGTGTTGATCGCGCTGTTCCCGATCGCGCTGATCGCCGCGCTGCTGCAGCTGTCGACGTGGCGCCAGCGCACGCGGCTCGCGGAGGTTTCGCGGCAGATCGCGGTGACGGACGCGATCCATGCCGCACTCGGCGCGGTCGTCTCGCCGGTCGTGCGCCGCAGGCTCTGGCGCGGCTGGCAGCTCACGATCCCCGTCCCGCTCGACCGGCCCGACATGGTGATGCGGGTCGTCCAGTCCGCATACGGCGCCTTCGGCGCGGCCGAGCGGACGAGGCCGGGACGCTTCGAGGTCGTGTTGACCCCACAGGAGAGACCGGTCCCGCGGCCAAGCTACACGCTGGTCGCGCCGGGCGCGGCGAGAGGAGAGTCGGTGTCATGGACATGAACGTGTATCTGGTCGAGTGGTGGGCGAAAGAACGTCTCGACGAGCTTCGGGCCGCGCTGAAGCGAGAGCAGCTGGCAGAGTCGCTGCGTCAGCGGCCTCCGCTACGCGTCACGATCGGGCTGGCGCTGATCAGCCTCGGGCAGCGCCTTCGGGGAAGCGCCGCCGGGACCGGGGCTCCGACGGCCGGAACGTCCGCAGCCTTCTAACCTCTGATCGAGTCGGGGGAGCTTCTATGCTTCCCCGACTACTTCTTCACGAAGCCGTTCTCGCGATCGCTGGCCCGCGCGTGCCGCGCGCGCCTGGACGGCGGTCCGTAGCCGCCGCCGCCGGAGGACTCGATCAGGAACACGTCGCCCTTCCGGACGGGCACTCCGACTTCTTTGGTCTTCAAGACTCGGCTCGGTCGTCCGCGTGACTCGAGCCGGTAGCGATGGGGAAGGCCGTCCTTGCCGCCGAGCAGACCGTACGGAGCGTGGCGAATGCCGTCGCCCGCCGTGTTGGCCACGGCCGGGTCCTCGATGTCGACCCGCAACCGAAGGACCGCGCCGACGCCGCCGCGGTGCATCCCGTCGCCGGCGGAATCGG
>Ga0209160_1001044_pt1 | contig 23111 bp, 32 predicted proteins | sample GraSoiAngelo_153_FD_186167 | JGI IMG/M metagenome (GOLD analysis project Ga0209160, IMG submission 186167) | Grasslands soil microbial communities from the Angelo Coastal Reserve, California, USA - 14_1009_12_40cm (SPAdes) (version 2) | ecosystem: Environmental > Terrestrial > Soil > Grasslands ...
CACTGGGGCCGCGGCCAGTACGCCACGGAGTCCGCCCACATGCCGCACGCCCATCGGGCGCAGGCGGAGTGGACGCCCTAGCGCCTCATCAACTGGGCGGAGACGACGGGCCCCGCGACCACCGCGCTCGTCGCCGCCCTGCTCGCGAGTAAGCCGCATCCCGAGCAGGGCTATCGCGCGTGTCTGGGCCTCATGCGCTTGAGCAAGACCTACGGCGCGGCGCGAATGGACGCCGCTTGTGTGCGGGCGCTGCACCTCGGCGCGCCCCGCTACCGCACCGTGCAGAACATCTTGGCGAGCGGCGCCGACCGGATCGCGCTGCCCGACGCCTCCGCGCCCGCGCCGCGCTTGCCGATGAGCGACGCTCGCGCGCGTAACGCCGACTTGAACGAGGTGACAGGCTTCGGCTCGATGGGTTTCGGTGCCAGTCGTAGCTTGCTCATCACTCCCTCCTTCTCGCCGCCGCCGGCGCGGGCTTGACGGGCTCCATCCGGAGTGTCGGTGTTGTGGTGACCGTCGAAATCGCTCGGAGGTCGTCCTCGCCCATCAGCTTCCTGGCGGCCACGACGCCGACCGACAGGGCGTTGTAGGCCCGAGCCCCAAGAGCTCCGTGGAAGAGCTCGGCATCAACTTCGATGTTCTCGCGTGCCCCGCGGACCGCGATGACCTCGCGTCCCGCGAGCCGGTCGAGGCCTGTGCGCTCCATGGCGGCGAGGATCTCCTGCGTGAGCTCGCGGTCGGCGCGCTCCGCCTCGCGAGCGAGTTGTCTCAACTCCGCGAGCAGATCGACCTTTTCACGGAGGGACGCGAGTGCCAGGAGGGGGATCACTTTACCGGCCGGCCGGGCGCCGTTTAGGGCCTTCGCGCTGCTGGTCGGAACTGGGGTAGAATTTGCCGTCATCGCGGCTCTCCTCTCAAGGGTTCGGGTTGCGGTGGCCACGGCCCCGGCGTGTTAGCGCACGCGCGGGGCTTCCTCGTCTCCGAGAGCGAATCTTATGCCGCCAAGGGGATTGTCCTCAGTAATCCATCAGCACTCCAAGCGTCTGAGTCGCGATGCCGATCCCCGTCGCCCACAGACCGAGACGAAACCAGCGTTCGGACATCTCGTATCGGCTCGCCCTCAGGGACGTGTGAAGGCCGACGAACAGCAGGAACGCGCCGGAGACGATCAGGCACTTGGCCGCCCAGTGCCTCGCCATCGTCGGCGTGATCGTCATCGTGGGCGCCTCACTCCAGCAGCTCCGTCAGCTCAGAGATCGATACGTCAAGCTCGCGTGCCAAGCTCTTAAGTACCTTGAGCGAGGGATTCTTGGCGTATCCCGTCTCGAGCTTCGCGAGATAGCCACGTGGGATTTTCGCCTTCTTGGCGAGCTCCACCTGCGTCAATTCCGCCTTCTTCCGCAACTCACGCAGCACCGTAGCTAACCTCCGTGGCGTCATTATGTTTCCTCCAGGAACATTGGTCAACAGGGGAAGTGCCCCATCCGGTCGCGCATTACCTCCCCTCAGTCACGATGGTAGTCGAGCACCGCGCGCAACGCCACGGCTCCGGTGGGATCTACTGTCGGCCTTCCCTCGAGTAGCCTGCGCAAACCTTTTCACGGATTGACTCGCCCGCGAAAGGTGCTACTCATGAAACTCCACTGAGGAGGTGCGGGTCATGCTTCTCCGATTGGTTGCTCTCATCCTTGTGCTCTTCACCGCGAGTGCTGCGCACGCGCAGAGCTTTAGCGAGAGCTTCTCGATCGTCGTAACGAGGGCGGATGGGTCCCAAGAGTGCCGACCCGCGTGCGCGGGATCGACCGTGGTGGCCGTGCCGGAGCTGTCGATCTTGCGCTCCCTCACGAAGCACATCGGCGGGCGCCACCTCCATGCGGCCCTCAACCCGACGCTTCAGCGCGTGACCACCTGGGGCGCCGCGAAGTTGCTGCGGGCGCCGCATGATGGCGACCGAATCTTCCTGCCTTCTGTCACGCTTCGGGTAGAGCAATGGTGCAGCGGCATCGCGGCCATGAAGTGGCTCCTTCTCCTCGGGGTTGGTCTAGTCATCGTCGGCAGCCGACGATTCAGCATGGCCAGCAAGATCATGCTGATCGCCGCGGCTCCGCTGATCGCGATTGAATGCAACATCGCTCGCGTGGCCGCTACCGGCGCGGGGATCGAGTGGTTGGGCCACGCGAGCCGCGGGGCGATCAAGGAGTGGACGGGGTGGGGGGCGGTCGCGTTCGGCGTCGCGCAGGTCGTCGGCCTCGGCTTGCTGGTGAATCGGCCGGTCCGCTCGCACTAGATTTCGCGCTCGGCCTGCTGCTGAATCGGAGGGTCGCCCCAGCGCGCTAGATTCGGGAAAGGGGGCGGCGGACTACGCAACCCGGCCCCGACGCGCGGCAAGTTGTTCGACTGGGACGCCGCCACGAAAGCGCCGATGGAGAGACTCCATACGCTTACTTCCGGCGCAGCGCCCACAGTAGCGGACACGTTCTCCGGTTCCGGGGACAGGCATTCCCGAGCCCTCTCAGCGGCTTCATGGACTACGTGAAGCTGAAGATCTGGACCGACGATGCCGAGCCCGCCGACGTGCGCGGCGACGAGGTCGAGGAGCACCGCGCGAAGTGGCGATATAACAACGGCGCGCGGAAGTACCTCGTGCGTCGCCAGTCGACGCCGCGGCTCTATTTCCCGATTCCGACGATGCAGCAGGCTCTGCAGGGTACCGAGCCGCTCTGGCTGATCGAGGGCATGAAGAAGTCACTCTCCGTGATGCAGCTCGGCCTACCCGCGATCGGCATGGAGAGCGCGTGGAGCTGGCACGTGAAGGACTCGCGCGCGCTGCTCTCCGACTTCTCGTTCATCAGGATGAAGGACCGCATCGTCGAGATCGTGCCGGACAGCGACGTCGGGACGAATCCGATGATTGCCCGCTCGATGCGCCAGCTTGCCGATGCGCTGCGCGCTGCTGGCGCCCGCCCACGCCTGGTGCGTCTGCCCGGGAGGTGAAGGGCGCCGACGACTTCATCGAGATGGGGAGAAGGTGATGGCCGCGACCGCCGACGACCTGAAGGGGCTGCCGAGAATGGAGCTGGAACCCGAGAAGAAGCCGCAGGCGCAGCGTCTCGTCGAGCTCGTCCCCGACGAGGCGCTGTTCCGCTCGACGGATGGAGAGTCCGCCTTCGCGACGCTGCCCGTGGGCGACCACCTCGAAACCATGGCCGATCCGGTCGAAGGGAATGCGCCGGTGGCTCGTCGGCCGCTTCTATTTGATGGATGACAAGCCTCCCAGCGCGCAGGCACTCACTGACGCGCTCGGCGCGCTCGAAGCGAAGGCCCAGTTCGGTGGGCGAGTTCATGATGTGCATGTTCGTCTTGCCGGCGTCGAGGGCGCCAACTATCTGGACCTCGCCAACCCGAAATGGGAAGTCGTCGAGGTCACTGCTCGAGGCTGGCGCCTGATCACCGACCCGCCCGTCAAATTCCGCCGGGCGAAAGGGATGCTCCCGCTTCCGGATCCGGCGGTCGCCGGCACGCTTACCGAGTTGCGCAAGTTCGTGAACGTCCGGGACGACTCGCAGCGGACCCTACTCATCGCCTGGGCACTCGCCGCGCTCAGACCGAGCGGCCCGTACCCGGTGCTCAACCTCACCAGCGAGCACGGGAGCGGCAAGACGACGACCGGTGAGGTGCTTCGTCGGCTCATCGACCCCAACAGCGCCATGCTCCGGGCTGAGCCGCGCGACGTTCGCGACGTGATGATCGCGGCCACGAATAGCTGGATGGTCGCCTTCGACAACCTCTCGGAGCTTCAGCCGTGGCTGAGCGACTGCCTCTGCCGCCTCTCGACCGGCGGTGGGTTCAGCACCCGCGAGCTCTATACCGACATGGACGAGATGATCTTCTCGGCGCAGCGGCCGGCGCTGTTGAACGGCATCGAGGAGATCGTGACTCGAGGCGACCTGCTCGATCGCTCCCTCCTGCTTGACCTCCCACCGATCCCGGAAGATCGGCGCCGATCAACGGGCGAATTCTGGCGTAGCTTCGACGCGGCGCGACCTCGGCTTCTGGGAGCCTTGCTTGAGGCGGTGAGCATGGCCCTCCGGCGCGAGCGCACGATCCGCCTCGCCAAGCTCCCAAGGATGGCGGACTTCGCGATCTGGGCGACGGCTGCCGCGCCGGCTCTCGGATGGTCGGACAACCACTTCGTGTCGATCTACACCGCCAACCGCGAACAGGCTCACGAGCTTGCGCTCGATGCGTCTCCCGTGGCCGCCGCGCTCCGCGCCTCAGCCGAACGCGGGGATTGGAGCGGAACCGCGGCCGAGCTGCTCGAGGCCTTGACCGCGGCGGCCGACGATGCCACGAAACGGGCCCGAAGCTGGCCCACCACCCCCCGATATCTCGGCGCCGTTCTGCGACGCCTGGCCCCGAACCTCCGGTCTGTCGGCGTGACGGTGGAGTTCGACAAGCGGGAGCTTGGCGCTCGACGCCGGCAAGTCGTCATCCGGAAGGCAGACCAGAAAGTAGAGGCCGACCAGCGTTCCGACCGTTCCGATGGTTCCGGCGCGGGTTTACAGGACGGCCTTGTGTTCCCGGGAACGATGGACCGCTCCCGCCAGAACGAAGCCGGGAACGATGGAACCACGCACAAGAACAACGGGAACGATGGGAACGATGGGGCCCCCGTACTTTCTAACGATGAGGAGGAAGCGAGCTTTGACGACCCCGGCGGCTACCCTGGTCAAGTCCCTCCGGGCCCGCGGCGTTCAGCTCCGCGCTGTCGGAGACCGTATCCGCTACCGGCCGGCCTCGGCCCTCACGACGGATGACCTTGAGGCCCTGCGACAGCAGAAGGCTGAGGTCCTCCCCTTGCTGGCCACAGCCCAGCCGTCACCGCCTGCCCCCACGCTTACTCTCGACCCCATCGCCGTCCGCGAGGTCCTCGGCCCTCACTACGATGAGCATGACCTCGGTATCCTCCGCCTCGACGTGCTCGCCATGGTGCGTCAGCTCGAGATCGAGATCGAGAACGGCGTGATCGACAAGCGCGTGCGCACGGTGCTCGGTCGTCTCCTCCGCGACTGGCTCGACCCCGATGAGGTAGCTCGACTGCTTCGACTCGGGGGCCGGCGGTGACCCCCGACACGCCGAGCACGTCACTACCGCCGGCGCCTCTGCCCACGCATTGCGATTGGCTCCCACCGCGGCTCTGGTCCTGCCCGCAGTGCTTGGCCACGATCCTTACGCGCGACGCCGGGCCGCGCTGCCCCATCTGCGGCTTCCGAGAAGGCACGTGAGCTACGATACATCTTCCTCGCGGCGGAGGCCGAGGTCGGCGCGGTGATTCGCGACGCTGTCGTGCGTGCAGCCGGCGATCCGTGGCGCGCGCTGGATCTCGTCCGCGAATGGCGCAAAGTCAGCGAAGAACGACAAGATCGAACTATCCAGGCCGTCCGCTTCCGCGCGGCTTCGATACCGCTGATCGACGAGCTCATTGACCACGCGCGCGAGATCAGCGGCGACGACGAGGACGCGGTCAATCTGCTCGTCGATGCATATCTGAAGTCGCCGGACGTGCGCGCCCGCGTTGAGGAGCAACTTGCGGAGGTCGCCGGCGCGGCGCTCGTCGCTTGGGTCCAGATCGAGTGTTCGGCCTGGGCGGCAGGACGCCTGGGATGAGCGTGGACGCCGTGGCCGAGCTTCGCGCATGGGTCGCCGTGGTTGCCGCTGGGGTCGTCAGGGAGCCTGCGGCGATCTCGGTGGAGCCCGCCGGGAGGCTCGGACGCAGCACCTTGGTCCTGCGGCTTCACGTGGCACCGGATGATACCGCGTACATCATTGGCCGAGGCGGCTCACTCATCTCCTCGTTGCGCACGCTGGTCGCCGCAGCCGGCGCGCGCCTGGGACTTCGCCGAGTGACTCTCGAGCTCCCGGTCGAGATCAAGCGCCGATGAGCGGCGACCGGATACCTTCGATGCCGGCGGTGGTCCACGAGATCGCGGCCCCGGCAACATCGTGGGACTCGTACTTCTCGATCACGGCCCTGTCGACCTACTCGTCGTTGAGCGCGCGGCGCCTGCGCGCGTTTCTCACGGCTGCCGATCACCCGTTGCCCTACTACCGTGTGGGCGGGCGCGTCCTCGTGAGGCGCAGCGACTTTGACCACTGGATCCAGATTTTCCGCCAGCCGCCCGACAGCCGGGACACCGGCGCGATCGTGCGGGCGCTGATGGGCCCTGACGAGACCCACGAAAGCCCGCATCGTCACGAGCGCGTAAGGAGGGCCTGACGTGGGGGTCCGAGTCCGATTCTGGAAGGGCGCGTATTGGATTTTCGTCAACGTCGGCGGCCGACGCAAAGCCCAGAAGATCGGCCCCGACAAGCGACTGGCCGATGAGGTGGCCCGCAAGGCCCGCCGCGCCATTGCCCGGGGCGAGTTTCGTATCGCCGATCGAACGCCCGCGCGGACGACGAGCGGGTTCAAGGCCGTCGCCGAGGAGTGGCTGCGGACCTGCGAGGGCGTCCGCGACATCCGTCCGAACACGGTCGACAACTACCGCACGGCCATCACGATCCACCTGATCCCGCACTTTCAAACGACGCCCCTGGCGGCCATCACCCGAGGCAAGGTCCGCGCCTTCATCGCCGACTTGCTCAGTGCGGGCGGCTCGGCGCGGTTCAAAGACCGGGCGCTCGGTCGGCTCACCGTGCGCAACGTGGTGGCCGTGCTCCGGATGATTCTGCAGGACGCCGAGGACGAAGGGCTCATCGCCAGTAACCCGGCGGTTCGCGTGGGTCGGTTCGGCGCCCACACCGCGCACCCCGATCCGTTCACTCCCAACGAACTCCAAGCCATCCTGGCCGCCGCCCAGCTCGAGGCGGGCCCGGACATCGCCACCCTGCTCCGGCTGTGGGCCCAATCCGGGCTCCGCGAAGGCGAAGCGCTGGCGCTCCGGCGTGACGCCCTCGACCTTGATCGAGGCACGGTGACGGTGCGGGCGACGTGGAGCCACGGGCGACTCGGGCCACCGAAGAACCGGTACTCGGAGCGGACCGTCAGCTTCCTCTACCCGACCACCGAGCCGACGACGACTGAGTGGCGCCCGGGCAGCACGCGCAGTAGTCGCCTCGTGCTCACCGATCTCCGGCGCCTGTCCGGGCCGATGGATCCCTCCGCGTTCGTGTTCGGGGGCGCAAAGCCCTATTCGCCCGAGAAGCTGCGGGTGGTCTGGGCTCGCGTGCTCAAGGCGGCCGCCATCACGCGCCACCGGCCGCCCGAAACGCTGCGACACTCGTGGGCGTCGATCGTGCTCAGCCGGAATGCGCCCCTGCTCGCCGTCGTCCGCGCCGGCGGCTGGCGAAACGCGCGCGTCCTGCTCGACGTGTACGCCAAATGGGTGCCCGAGGCGACGATGGGCTACGGGGCCAACGGTCCGGAATCTGCAGCCCAGGCGCAACCGCGCCCAACCGTGCACGGCGAGACGCCGGCTAACCCGTGGAGCGATCGGGCGGTTTCTGAGTCCTCCGAGCTATTTCGCCACGTTGAAGCGGAAGTGACAGATCTCGCCGTCCCGCACGACGTAGTCCTTGCCCTCGAGCCGCTGCTGGCCGCGCGCCCGTAGCTCGGCGAACGAACCCTCGACCGCCACCAGATCGTCGTGGCTGTTGACCTCGGCGCGGATGAAACCGCGCTCGATGTCCGAGTGCACGGTTCCGGCAGCCGCTTGCGCCCGGGTGCCCTCCGGGATCGGCCAGGCGCGCACCTCGTCCTCACCCACCGTGAAGAACGAGACGAGCCCGAGCAACGTGTAGCACTCGCTGAGCACGCGATGGATCGCCGGCTCCCTCAGGCCCAGATCGGCCAGGAAGGCGCGCTGCTCGTCGCCGGCCAGCTCGGCCACCTCGGCCTCGATCACCGCCGAGACCCAGCCGATCCGCGTTCGCGCGCGCTGCGCCGCCGCCTCCAGCCCGAGCTTCTGGACGGCTTGTGGTCCGTCGCCGATCGACTTCTCGTCGAGATTCAGGCAATGCAAGATCGGCTTCTGCGAGAGAAAGGTGAATCCACGAACCGCTCGCGCATCGTCCGGTGTGAGCGAGACGGCGCGCAGCGGCGTCTCGCTCTCGAGGTCGTTCTTGAGGCGCGCGAGGATCGCTTGCTCTTTCACGTCCGCGTCCTTGCGCTGCTTCTTGATCGACGCCTCCAGGCGCTCGAGGCGCCGGTCGACCACTTCCAGGTCGGCCAGGATCAGCTCGGTGTCGAGATCCTCGATGTCCCGCTTGGGCGTCGGCGCGCCGAGCGCCTCGTCGGTGAAGGCCCGGACGACGTGCAGGAGCGCGTCGGCGTTCCTGAACTCCTTCGTGTCGAGCCCGGCGCGCTCGCCGCGCTCGATGCCCGCCAGGTCGACCACCTCGAAGGTGGCGTACGTCGTCTTCTTCGGCTTGAAGATGGCGGAGAGCCGGTCCACGCGCGGGTCCGGCACCCGCGCGACGCCCGTATGGAGCTCCGCGCGGCCGGAGTCGTAGCGCGCGGTCGGGACCTTCGAGCCGGTGAGCAGGTTGAAGAGCGTGGTCTTGCCAGACTTGGGGAGCCCGATCAGGCCGATCTTCATGGGGCGATTATGCCAGGTGTCGTATCCTCGATTGCGTTCTGAGCCATCCCTCGAAAGACATAGACCTCAAGGGCGCGGCCGTGGCCGTGCTCATCTCGATTCTCTGGGGCGCCAACACCGTCGTGATCAAGATGGGCCTCGAGGAGGCCCCGCCGCTTCGGCTGGCGTGCATGCGGTTCGTCGTCGGCGGCGCCGTGATCTGTCTCTGGGCCTGGCCACCGGCCGCTTCGCCGGCTTCCGGATCGAGCCCGCCGAGTGGCGCCCGCTGGCGTTCTTGGGCCTGCTGTTCAGCGTGCAGATGGCGGCGACGAACGTCGGGACCTGGCTCACCAGCGCGGCGCACGCGTCGGTCCTCCTCAACCTTTACGCCGTCCATACCGTCGTGCTGGCCCATTTCCTGATCCCCGGCGATCGGCTCACGGTTCGGAAGCTCGCGGGGGTCCTCATCGCCTACTCGGGAATCGTGCTGCTCGGCGCGCGCCAGGTCGCTCACGGCTCGCCCACCTTGCTGGGCGACGTGGTCGTGACGGTCGCCGGTGTCCTTCTCGCCGAGCGCACCGTATACCTGGCGCGCGCGGTCCAGCGCCTGGACCCGGTGAAGCTCCTGCTGGCCCAGGCGATCGTAGGTACTGCGCTCTTCGTCGTCGTGTCGTCGCTCGTCGAGCCCGCGCCCACCCGCTGGACGTTACGGCTCGCCGGCTCCATCGCCTATCAGGGCGTGCTGATCTCCGGTTTCAACTTCGTGGTGAACCTGGCGCTGCTGCGCCGGTATCGCCCGAGCGCGCTCTCGGCGTTCTTTCTCACCCAGCCGATCTTCGGCGTGATCGCGGCGGCGCTGGTGGCCGGGGACCCGCTCACACCCGACCTGCTGATCGCGTGCGCGGCGGTCGCGGTGGGCATCGGGCTCACGAGCCGGTAGGGACCGGTCGAATCGCCGCGCCGGGCGGGTATAATCGCGGCATGCCGTCGGTGCCGTCGAAGACGCTCGAGATCGTGGCGAACCCGCATCCGGACCGTGACTACGAAGTCACGATGACGGTGCCGGAGTTCACGTGCCTCTGCCCCATGACCGGCCAGCCGGATTTCGCCACGATCCGCATCCGCTACGTGCCGGACCAGCATCTGGTCGAGCTGAAGTCGCTGAAGCTCTATCTCTGGTCGTTCAGGCAAGAAGGGGCGTTTCACGAGGACGTGACCAACCGAATCCTCAACGACTTCGTGACCGTCGCCAACCCGCGCTGGCTCGAGGTGACGGGCGACTTCAACGTGCGTGGCGGGATCAAGACCGAAGTGCGCGTCACCCACGGCAAGCGCCCGGACGTCTGAGGCGTCTCGTCCAGCCGCGACGTCGCGTCGGCCTCACGTCGCGAGAGCCAGGAGCACCATCCCGAGCAGCATCACCAGCGCGCCCAGTGCCGACTCCCTCACCTTTTGACCCTCGCCGAACGCGAAGACCCCGATCACCATCGCGAACAGGATCTCGACCTGCTTGACCGCCTCCACGTACGAGGAGAGCGTGAGCGTGTAGGCCTTGCCCTGGCTCAAGGTGGTCAGCGCCGCGAATAGCCCGAGCGCGACGAATTCCCTCCAGTAGCGCGGCACGGCCTTGAAGTGGCGCGCCGAGGTCGTCAGCGCCAGCGGTGTCACGACGAGGCTCGCCGCCAGATAGGTGCCGAATGTGCCGACGGGGGTGTTAGAGGCGAGGATCGCCTTCTTGATCGTGATGACCGACGGCGCGTAGAGCAGCGCCGCCAGCAGGGTGTAGCGCTGGCCGCGATCGGTGAAGAGGACGCGCAGCGGAGCGAGCGGCGAGACTTTTGCGCTCCGGACGTTCAGGAGATATACGCCGGCCGCGCTCAACAACACACCCGCCACGCCCAGAGCGCTTGGCTGCTCGCCGATCAGCACCCCCATGCCCAGGAGGATCAGGAGGCTCACCTTCCAGAGCGCGGTGACGAGCGAGATCTGCGAGAGCTTGAGGGCCTTCGAGAGCGCGAGGGTCGAGAGGGTCTGGCAGACGCCGAAGAGCAGGCACCAGACGAAGAAGCCGGGCTTGAGCTCGGGCCAGCCGCTCGCCACGCAGGCGACGAAGGCGAACGGCAGGAGAAACGTGAAGCGGCCCCAGACGTTGATGTACTCGTCCAGCGCGTGGCCGAGACGTTTCATCGTCGTGTTGCGAAGGACCTGGAACAGGGCGGCCGCCAGCGACAGGAGGAGCCACATGATGAGTGATCCTAGTCCGCGAGCGCGCCCGGGCTCAGAGCTCGAGCGCGACCTTGATGGAGTCGGCCGCCGCGTGCGCCGCGAACGCCTCGCCGATGCGGTCGAGGCCGAACCGGTGGGTGATCAGCGGCCCGGTCCTGACCGCGCCGCTGTCGACGAGCCTGAGCGCTTCGGGAAACTCGTCCTGATAGATCATCGAGCCCGTCAAGGTGACCTCGCGGCGTACGATCGAGAAGAACGACACCGAGGTGGGCTCGTGAGGCAGCCCGGTGAGGACGATGCGGCCGCCCGGCCGAACCAGCTCGAGCGCGTGCGTGACCGCCTCGGGCGCGCCGGCGGTCTCGACCACCAGATCTACGCCCTCGCGCCCGGAAAACCGCCGGGCGGCGTCCGCGAGCGGGCCCTCGACGGTCGCGTGCGTGGCCTCGGCGCCCAGCTCGCTCGCGAGGACGAAGCGCCGGCGCGAGCGGCTCACGACCATCACCCGCGCCCCGCCGGCGCGAAGCACCTGGAGGGCCAGGAGCCCGAGCGTGCCGGCGCCGACGATCGCCGCGGTCTCGCCTCGCTTCGGCGCCCCGCGCGCGACGGCGCGGACGACGACGGCAAGCGGCTCGGCGAGCAAGAGCGTGTCGGAGCCGGCGCCGGCCGCCGCGCGCCAGCAGCACTGCGCGGGCACGCAGACGAGCTCGGCGAATCCGCCGTCGACGTTGATGCCGATCGTGGTCCGCGACAGGCACAGGTTGCGATTGCCCTCGCGGCACAGCGGACACCATCCGCACGAATAGTTCGGCTCGACGACCACCGGATCACCCGGGGCGACCCGCGTCACGTCCGGCGCGACCTCCTCCACGCGGCCGACGAGCTCGTGGCCCATCACGCGCGGATACGCGACGGGCCTGGCGCCCGACCAGATCTCGTAGTCCGTGCCGCACAGGCCCGCCGCGGTGATGCGGACGATCGCCTCGCCCGGCGCCGGGCGTGGCTCGCGCACGCGTTCGACCCGAAGATCCCGTGGCCCGTGAAGCATCGCCGCTTTCATCGCGGACAGCCTACTCGACGGCCCACCCTCGGGCAACCTACGCGGCCGAGTGGCCGCCGTCCAGGAAGAGCGTCTGGCCGGTCATGAAGTCGGAGCTCGCGGAGGCGAGGTAGACGGCCAGCGGGCCGATCTCCTCCGCCCGCCCGATGCGGCGGGCCGGAATGTCGCGCGTCAGCCGTTGGTTGATCGCCGGATCGGCGAACGCCTCGTTGGTCATGTCCGTCGCGAACCACCCGGGGGCGATCGCGTTCACCTGAATGTTGTGCCGCGCCCACTCGACGCCGAGCGCGCGCGTGAGCGCGATGATGCCGCCCTTCGTCGCGCCGTAGACCGTGTAGCCTGGCAGGCCGACCTGACCGAGCACCGAGGCGACGTTGATCACCTTACCGGATTTCTGGGCGATCAAGTGAGGGGCGGCCGCGCGGCAGCCGTTGAAGACGCCTGTCAGGTTCACGTCGAGCATGAACCGCCAGTCCTCCGGCGTCATTTCGACGAGCGGCGCCACCTTCGCGACGCCCGAGTTGTTGACGACGATGTCGAGGCGGCCCAGCTCGCGGATCGTCCGCTGCACCAGCGTGTCGACCTCGGCGTAGCTCGAGACGTCGGTGGGCGCGACGAGCGCTCGGCGCCCGCCGGACGCGGCCAGGCGCGCCGTCCCCTCGAGTGCCTCTTTCGATCGGGCGGCGAGCGCGACGTCCGCGCCGGCCACGGCCAGCGCCACCGCGATCGCGCGGCCGAGGCCGCGGCTGGCGCCGGTGACGATCGCGACCTTGCCGGCGAGGACTCCCGGCTCCGACGTCAGCGGTAGAGCTCCTCGATCGCGTCCTTGTATTTCTGCGAGACGACCTTGCGTTTCACCTTCAGGGTCGGGGTCAGCTCGCCGCCGTCGAGGGAGAAATCGGTGGGCAGCACCGTGAAGCGCTTGATCTTCGCGTAGGACTGAAGCTGCGTGTTCTTCTCCTCGACCGTGCGGCCGACGCGCTCGGCCACCTTCGGGTGCTTCACGATCGCCGCCGCCTCGCTGGTCAGGATCCCCTGCTCGCGCGCGAACTTCGACAGCTCTTCGGGGTTGATCGTGATCAGCGCCACCGGATACGGACGCCGGTCGCCGTAGACCATCACCTGGCTGATGAACGGATCGGCCTTGAGGAGGTTCTCGATGTTCTGCGGCGCGATGTTCATGCCGCCCGCCGTCACGATCAGGTCCTTCTTCCGATCGGTGATGACGAGGAAGCCGTCCTGGTCGACCGTTCCGATGTCGCCGGTGTGAAACCACCCGTCCGGATCGAAGACCTCGCGCGTCGCCTCGGGCTGCTTGTAGTAGCCGAGCGTGGCGATGTTGGGACCGCGCGCCAGGATCTCGCCGTCCTCCGCGATTCGCAGCTGGACTCCCGGCAAGGTCTGGCCGACCGACCCGAACTTGAAGCGGTCGGGCCGGTTGAACGTGAGAGCCGGGCACGTTTCGGTGAGGCCGTAGCCCTCCAGAAGGAGAATGCCGGCCGCATGGAAGAACTCGGCGATGTCGCGCGCGAGAGGCGCGCCGCCGGACACGGCCCACTGCAGTCGGCCGCCGAGGGCGGCGTGGAGCTTCGAGAAGACGAGCTTGTGGGCGACCTTTCGCTTCAGCTCCAGGGTCGCTGGCACGGGCTGGCCGCGCTGCTGGTGGCGGCTCACGTCGCGCCCGACCGACACGGCCCAGCTGAAGATCTTCTTCTTCGCCGGTGAGCCCGCCTCGACGCCGGCGAGGATCTTTCCGTACACCTTCTCGAAGACGCGCGGCACGCTGCAGATGAAATGCGGGCGCGTCTCCCTGAGGTTCTCCCCCACCTTGTCGAGGTTCTCGGCGAACGCCGTGGTCAGCCCGTGAGTGACGCCGAGGAACGACTCGAGCCGCGCGAACGAGTGCGCGAGCGGCAGGAACAGGAGGTGCACCCACCCCTCCTGAACCGGGGTCGCCTGCTTGGAGGCGGTCACGGCGGCGACGTGATTGCCGTGTGTCTGCATGACTCCCTTGGGAGGGCCGGTCGTGCCCGAGGTGTAGACGATCGTCGCCAGATCGGTCGGCCGAGTGGATGCGACGCGGTCGGCGAGCGTGCTCTTGTGCGCTGCGTCGCTTTCACGGCCCAGCCGGCGGAGCGACTCCCACGTCATCACCATCTTCGGCGGCTGAGGCGCGTCGTAGCCCGCGATGACGACGATCTGCTGGAGCGCCGGCATCTTATCGCGCGCCTGCAGGACTTTCGCGAGCTGGGCGGAATCCTCGACGATGATCGTCTTGGCCCCCGAATCGTTCACGACGTAGGAGATGAGATCCGGTGGATACGTCGGATAGACCGGGACCGTCACGCAGCCCGCGCTGAAGATCGCGAAATCGGCCTGGACCCATTCGGCCCGGCTCGCCGACAGCAGCGCGACCATCTCACCCTTCTCGCGGCCCAGCGCGATCAGGCCGAGCGCCACCTCGCGGACGACATCACCCACCTCACGCCAGGTGATCGTCTTCCAGTCGGCGCCCTGCTTGAACTGCTGCGCGGGACGGTCACCACTGCGCTCGACGCGATCCCAGAACATCCGAGCGAGGGTGTCGGTGGCCATAGGGTCCTCCGTCTAAAGCATCAATCTGAAAGGGATAACCGACGGTAGCACATGGCCGATAGCGCAGTGCGCTAAATAATCGTTGACGGCGTAACGCGTCGCGTTATACTCAAATTCGAGTCGAGCGAATCGAAGAAGTCGAACGAAAAAAGAAACGCAATCTGCAGGAGGGACGAATGGACGATCAGAAGAGAGCGCAAGAGATGTTCGGTCAGCTCACGGGGAAGGCGGTCGAGACGATGACGGTGTGGGCCGACGCCAATCAGCGCGTGCTTCGCGAGCTGGTCGAGCTCTCGACGGCCACGGCGAAGGAAGGCGTGAGGCTCTGTGGCGAGCTACAGCAGGGCGCCCTCGAAACGCTCCGGAGCTCCCAGAGCGCCGCGGCTCATTGGCAGAGCGCCTGGGCGAACGGCCCGAAGGATCCCGCGCAGCTCTACCAGAAGGCGCTCATGACGGGCGTCGACGGCGTCGAGAAGGCGTTCAAGCTCATGGAAGGTCAGGCTCAAGCCATCACGCGCTCGGCCGAGCGGCTTCAGTCTTCGGCGGAGCAGGCCGGCAAGGGTATCCAGGAGACCTATATTGCCGTCGTCGAGAAGATGAAGGACGTCTACCAGAGCTAGCGGCGGCTACTTCTGATTCTTGCGTTTCTCGAGCCGCTCCTCGAGGGAGCGTAGACGCTCACGCAGTGTCGAGACTTCCTCGCGGAGCTGCTCGGCATCCGGCTCGGCGGCGCCGTCGCGCCGCGGCTCGACGCGAGGCGGGGACATCCCCCACCCGGCTCTCGAGGCCCAGTCCTGGAAGATGCGCTCCAAATCCCGCTGACTCGACACGATGCCCTCGAGACTGGACTTCATCGACCGCTGGACGAAATCCTGCCACGCTTCGCCGTGCTTGATGAGCTGGTGAAGGAACGCGGTCGGGAGCGCGGCGCGATGGTTGCGCTCGTTCTCGAGAATGATCTGGGCCAGGGTCACCGAGGTCAGGTCCTCACCGGAGGCAGCGTCCACGACGGCGATCTCCTTGCCGGCGCGGATCATCTCCTCGATCTCCTCGAGGGTCACGTACCGACTCTCCTGCGTGTCGTAGAGCTTTCTGTTCGAGTACCGCTTGATGACGTACGCCATAGCAATCCTCTACGGGGTGGCCCTTGAGGGTCACTATGAATGGCGTAACACCCCGCGTCAAGAGCCTGGCCCCGACTCACCGTGCTAGACTGACGATCCACGCCCACAGGAGGTGGCTCGCATGAAGCTCAAGGGGCGCACCGCGCTCGTCACCGGGGGATCTCGCGGCATCGGGCGCGCCATCGCGTTGGCCCTTGCCGAAGAAGGCGCCGACGTGGCCATCAACTACGTCTCGAGCGAACCCGCGGCCAAGGAAGTCGTCGAGCAAATCCGGAAGATCGGGCGGCAGTCGATCCTCGCGCAGGCCGACGTCGGCGACTATCCCGACACGTTCCGGATGGCGCAGGACGTCCTGAAGCAGTTCGGCCATCTGGACATCCTCGTCAACAACGCCGGGATCAGCTCGGACAAGACGTTCGTCAAGATGGACCACGCCTCTTGGCGCAAGGTGCTTGCCATCAATCTCGACGGGGTCTTCAACTGCACCAAGGTCTTCGTCGACCAGATGCTCCGACAGGAGTGGGGCCGCGTCGTGAACATCACCTCGGTGATCGGCCAGATCGGCAACTTCGGTCAGGCCAACTACGCGGCCTCGAAGGCGGGGGTCGCAGCGTTCACGAAATCGCTCGCGAAGGAGCTCGCCGGCAAGGGCGTCACGGTCAACGCGGTGGCGCCGGGCTTCATCGAGACGGACATGGTCCAGGGCATTCCGGAGAAGGTACGCGACAAGCTCTTGAGTCAGATCCCGCTCAAGCGCTTCGGGACGGTGGAGGAAGTCGGTCGCGCGGTCGTCTACCTCGTCTCGTCCGACGGCGACTACATCACCGGCGCCGAGCTCTCGATCAACGGCGGACTGCTGATGTAACGAGCACGGCCCACAGCCGCATGGCGTGGGCCGCCATCGCCCAGGGCTGGACCGCGAGCGCCACGAGGGATCCAGCGCGGCGCGGCCGTTCGTCGTACACCACGCGCGCCTTCGACGGCATCACCCACGCTTCGCCCGACAGCACCTCTTCGCCCCGCTGGTTCACGCAGACCGTCTGAAGTCGGACGCGATTGCGCTCGCGGACCACCTCGAGCACGTGGACTCGCGCCGTGATCGTATCCCCGGCCTTCACGGGCTTGATGAACTTGAGGCTCTGGGAGAGATACACGGCGCCGGGCCCCGGGAGCTGCGTGCCGATGACCGCCGAGATCAGTCCGGCGGTGAAGATGCCCGGCGCGATGGGTTCCTTGAACGGGGTCGTCGCCGCGTAGTCGGCGTCGCTGTGGACGGGATTCAGATCGCCCACGGCGTCGATGAAGCCGGCGATGTCGTCCTCTTCGACCTGCCGGACCAGCTCGGCGTGATCGCCGGGAGCGAGATCCGCGATCGTCCTGCCGATCATCGGGGTTCTCGCTCGGCGAGGCGCCGCAGCTTGGCGCTGATCGACTCCTCGAGGCGGTCGATCCGATCTTCGAGCTCGACGAGCTGCTTCGCGACGGCGGTCAGCTGGGTGCGTGAGGGTAGGTTCAGCGCCTGAAGCGCCTGCTCGATCTGCTGGTCCATGGCCTTCTTCGCCGGCGCGGCGGAGACCAGCATCTGGTCGAGCGACTGTCCCATCAGCTTCGCGAACTGCTCGGTACCCATCGCCTGACCGAGGACCTTGGACCAGGCTTCGATCCACTGATCGAGGAACTGTTTCCACTGGGTCAGCAGGTCGGGAGTGGCCGGCGTCTGGGCGAAGAGCTTCGCCCAGGTCTGAACGCCCTGGTCAAGGACGGGACGCCAGAACGCCATCGGGTCGGGTGTCGTCGTGGCCGACGCCGCGGCGGTCTGGTTGATGAGACGCGTCCAGGCCTGGGCGCCTTCCTCGAACTGCTTTCTCCACTGCTCGAAGAGCTGACTGGATCCGTCACCCATCAACTTCTCATGTTACGCCTTCGTGACGCCACGCGTCAACGAGCGCGTTGGAGCAGCGCGCTACGAGCGCGGGGCGAGCCAGGCCGAGACCTTCGGCCAACAATGGACGGCCGCGCCCCGCCCGGCGATGAGCGAGATGTGTCCGCCGGGCAACTCGATGTACTCCTTCTCGCGGCTGCCGACGCTGTCGATGAGCGCGCGGACGCATTCGGGCGGCGCGATGTAGTCCTCTTTCGCGCCCACCACGAAGACCGGACACGTGATGCGCTCGAGCCGGATCGGCCGGCCGCCCATGATGAGCTCACCGCGGAAGAGCTTGTTGTCCTGGTAGAAGTCCCTTACCCACTGACGGAAGAACTCGCCGGGAAACGCCACGTACTCGTTCGCCCACCTGTTCAGCGCCTGGAATCCCTCGACGTACTTGTCGTTCCATAGATTCCACCAGAGATTCAGGTTGGTCGACAGGTCCATCGTCGGCTTGAGGAGCTTGAAGCCCGCCTTGACCATGTCGGCCGGGACCGAGCCGAGCGTGTCGACGAAGCGGTCGACGTTGAAATGCTCCTTGCCGAGCCAGAGCCCGAAGAGCCCGACCTTCGTGAAGTCGATGGGGCCGGCCATGTTGACGAAGTTCTTCACCTGCACCTCGGGGTGCGAGGCGACGAACGACGCCGAGATCGGCGCGCCCATGCAGTAGCCGAGCACCGAGAGCTCCTCGGTGCCCGACGTCTCGAGCACGCGCCGGGCCATTCGCGGCAGGATCTTGGTCACGCACTCGTCGACCGTCAGATCGTTGTCTTCCGGGCCGAAGACGCCCCAGTCGAGCAGGTAGAAGTCGAAGCCCTGCCGCGTCATGTGCTCGATGAAGCTGCCGCCCGGCAGAAGGTCGAAGATGTACGGTCGGCTGATGCCGAGGTTCGGCACGAACAGCACCGGTGTCCGATGGGTTCGCGCCGACTCGTAGCGGTACAGGCGCGACTTGTTCCGCTTGTAGACCTCCACGCGCGGCGTCTGGCCCGTCTTCGGCTCGACCGGGTTCGTCACCATGCCCTGGAGGTTCCGGAGCCGGCGGAATCCCCGCTCGAGCTCGTCCTGCCACTGCTTGATCGTCTCGGCGGGCGCGTCGGCGGCGAATCCGGTCGTGAACCGCTCGACGACGTCGGCGAAGCGCTCCTGCCCCATCGTCAACCCTCTACATTTGGAACATCGAGCCGAGCTTCATCGCGAGCCCCATGTCCCCCTTGACCTTCAGCTTGCCCGACATGAACAGCATCTGGCCGGACTGCTTGCCGGAGAGCATGTCGAGCCAGTCCTGGGCCGAGATCTGAAGCGTCAGGTTCGGATTCGTGCCCGCTCCCTGGTTGACGGTGCATGCGCCGTCTTTGATGACGGCATGCCAGGTGCCGCCGCCGTCGCCGCTCACGTCGTACTGGATCACCGCGGTGGTGCCGGCGGCCTTGTCGGTCCGGAACCGTGAAGCCATCGCGTCGAACGTCTCCTTCACCGTGGGCATCGTGTCCTCCCTAAATATGATGACTCAAAACGTGAAGAGGTCCATGCCGCCGGTCACCGTGAGCACCGCGCCTGTGATGTAGCGCGCGCGCTCCGAACAGAGGAAGGCGACGGCGTTGGCCACATCCTCGGGCTCACCCTCACGCTGCATCGCCACACGCTTGACCATCCGGTCATAGAGCGGGCTCAGCTTCGCGTTCGGCGCGATGATCCCGGGCGCGATCGCGTTGCACGTGACGTTGTAGCGGGCGCCCTCGAGGGCGACGGATTTGGCGAAGCCGATCAGCCCGATCTTGCTCGTCGCGTACGCGGTCTGGCCGAAGCCCCCCATCAGGCCGGCGATCGACCCATGCAAACGATCCGTCCCCAGCGCCGCTCACGCATCCCCGGGAACACCGCCTTCGTGACCTTGTACGTCCCGGTGACGTTCACCGCCAGGTTCAGCTCCCAGTCCTCGTCCTTCATGTCCTTGAGCTGGGCCACCGTGTAGATCAGCCCGGCGTTGTTCACGCAGATGTCGACGGGGCCGAGATCGCGCTCGACTCGGCTCACCACATCCTGGATCTGAGCCGACTCGCGGATGTCGCACGCGTACCCTCGGGCGCGCCCGCCGGAGGCCTCGATCTCGCCGGCCGCGCCGGCGGCGCCGTCGCCGTCGAGATCCAGGATCGCGATCGCGCAGCCCTCGGCGGCCAGCGCGACGGCGTCGGCCCTGCCGAGACTCCGCGCCGCGCCCGTCACGAGCGCGATCTTGCCGCGGATCCCCAGGTCCATCCTACTTCCCCTTGAAGTCCGGCTCGCGCTTGGCGAAGAACGCCTGGATGCCTTCCGAGGCGTCCTCGGTCTTGAGCGACTTGAGAAACGCGCGGACCTCGACGTCGATCGCCTTGTCGATCGACGCGTCGAGCCCTTCGTCGACCGCCTCGATGATGAGCCGGGTCGCGATCGGCGGGCGCTTGGCGATCGCGCGCGCGAGCGCCTTCGCCTCGTTGAGCGTCTCGCCTTCCTTCGTGAGTCGGTTGGCGAGGCCGAGCGCCAGGCACTCCGGCGCCGGTACCTGCGTGCCCAGGATCAGGAACTCGAGCGCCTTGGTCCGGCCGATCAAGCGCGGCATCCGCTGCGAGCCGCCGAAGCCCGGCGTGATGCCCAGGTTCGACTCGGTCTGTCCCATCCGCGCCGTTTCCTTCACCAGTCGGAAGTGGCAGGCCATCGCGATCTCGCAGCCGCCGCCGAGCGCGTGGCCGTTGATCGCGGCGATGACGGGCTTGGGGAACCTCTCGATCTTGCGCATCACGCTGTTGCCGAATCGGATGAAGGTGTCGACGTCGCCGCCGGAGAAGGCCGACCCCAGATCGGCGCCGGCGCAGAAGATGCGGTCGCCCGCGCCGGTGATGATGACCGAGCGAACCGCGTCGTCGTTCTCCACCGAGTTGAGCGCGGCGTTGAGGTCCCGGACGAGCTCGACGCTGATCGCGTTGGCGGGCGGACGGTTGAGCGTGATGACCGCGAAGCTCTCCTCACGCGCGAAGAGCAGGGTCTCAAACGCCATGGGCGCAGACTCCCTTGAGAAAGATTGTCGCGACGGGCTCGGCCGCCTCGGTGAGCCGATACGCGCGCTTGCCGAGCACCCAGGAGGTCGCCAGCTGATCCATCGCGCCGAAGAGCATCTTGGTCGCGATCTTCACCGGCAGGTCACGGCGGATCTGTCCCGAAGCCGCGCCCTCCTCGAGCGCGTCGTTGATCACGCCGAAATAGGCGGAGACCTCGTGTGCCGAGGCGCCGCGGAAGAACTTCTGCCCCTGCCGCAGCTCGACCTGCAGCACCTCCGCGAGCTCGGGGTTCTCCTCCAGTACCCGGAAATGCAGGGCCACGATCTTGCGGACCTTCGCCAGCGGGTCGCGCTCGGCGGCGACCTCGCGGCGCACGGAAGCCACCCACTCCGCCATCTTCTCGCGGAAGAGCGTCACGAGGATCTCGTCCTTGGTCTTGAAGTAGAGGTAGATCGTGCCGCTCGCGATGCCCGCCTCGCGCGCGATGTCCGAGACGCGCGAGTTGTAGTAGCCGTTACGCGCAAAGACGCGGATCGCGGCGTCGATGATCTGTTGGGGCTTGTCGGGGTCGCGCATGAATTCTGACTGAACCGCCGTTCATTTTACGGGCGCTCCGACGGAGAATCAACCTCGAACGTCTGGGAATCAACCTCGAACGTCTGGATTGTCGGCTGCGCGCGGCTCAGACGCCGCGGTAGACCTCGCGCCGGCGGACGCTTCGCTGGAACTCGACGTACGCCTCGCGCGTCATGCCCGGGACCTTGTTCGCAATCACCTCTCGGGCCCCGGCGGCGCCGTCCCAGAGAAGGTCGACGACCATCGCCGCCATCGCCCGGGCCGGCATCACGTACGCGAGATGTCGGTCGACGATCTCGTAATCGGCCGCATGCCCGGTGCCGCGCGCGCCGCCCATGTACGGGTGGAGCACCGGAATCACCTGGCTCAGGTCGCCCATGTCGGTCGAGCCCGCGCGATGGCCCGCCTCGCGGCATTCGCCGGCGCCGAAGAGGGCGTCAACGTTTCGCCGGAAGGCGCGCGCCATCGTCGCGTCGGTACGCAGCGGCAGATAGCCAGGCAGGGTCTCGATCTCGACCTCGGCGCCGAGGGCCAGGGCACCGGCCCGGAGGGCGCGGTCGACCTTCTCGTTGGCGTCGCGAATGCCCTCGAGGGTGCGGCCGCGCACGTACGTCTCGATTCGCGCCTCGCCCGGGATCACGTTCACCTGCGAGCCGCCGTGGGTCAGGATCGGATGGACGCGGATCGTGTCGTCGTCGCGGAAGGTCTCGCGCAGCGCATTGATCCCCGCGAGCGCGATCTGGGCCGCGTAGAGCGCGTTGACGCCCATATGGGGCGCGCCGCCGGCGTGCGCCGCGCGCCCGATGAAGCGCGCCGTCTTGCCGAAGCGGCCGTTGTTGGAGCCCGGAACGCACGCCGGACTGTCCTCGGCCCGCGGCGTGGTGTGGATCATCATCGCCAGGTCGACGTCGTCCAGGTGGCCCAGGCGCAGCAGCTCGCACTTGCCGCCGAGGAATTCGAGCCGCCCTTCGCGAACCTCGTTGAGCCGCCACTGGAGGTCGCCGCCTTCCTCGGCCGGGACGGCCATCAGCGCGAGACGGCCTCCCAGATGCTCGAACGCCTTGGTCGTCACCAGACCGATCGCGGCACCGATCAGCCCGGCGATCTGAGCGTTGTGGCCGCAGGCGTGAACCGCCCCCGTTGCGGGATCGGCCTCAGGATGGCCGGCGACCACGAGCGCGTCGAGCTCGCCCAGGAGCGCGAACGTCGGCCGAGGTCCCTCGCCGCCGGCCAAGTCGGCGCGCACGCCCGTGAGGGCGAGCCCGGTCCGCGGCGTGAGACCGAGCTTGCGAAACTTCGACTCGACGAGCGCCGCGGTTCGCGACTCCTTGAAGCCGAGCTCCGGGTGGCGGCGGATCGTTTCTCCGACCTCGATGATCTCATCGGCGTGGAGCTCGATCGCCTCGTCGACCGTTCGCTTGAGCTCCTCCCGAGTCACGGCAATGTCTCCTCTCCCACCTTTCTTCCTCGCCCACCTTTCCTCGGCTCCGTCCGGCAGGCCTGGCGTAGGATATGACGGACTCGCGCCCCAAGCGGCGCAAACTCGAGCATCTGACCCAGACCCGGGAGAGTGGACCATGAAGGCTGCGGCGGCCGTCGCGGAAGTTCTCAAGCGTGAAGGCGTGAAATTCCTCATCGGATACCCCGTCAACCCGATCATCGAAGCCGCGGCGGAAGCCGACATCCGCACGATCATCGTCCGCCAGGAGCGGACAGGGCTGCACATGGCCGACGCCGTCAGCCGCATCTCGTCGGGCGACCGGATCGGCGTGTTCGCGATGCAGCACGGCCCGGGCTCCGAGAACGCCTTCGGCGGCGTCGCCCAGGCGTATGGCGACTCCGTCCCGATTATCGTGCTGCCGGGCGGTTATCCGCGGCGGATCACGAACATCCAGCCGAACTTCAACTCGTTTCTGAACTTCCAGCACGTGACCAAGTGGTGCGAGCAGGTCATCGTGCCCGACGCGGTGGTCGACGCGATGCGCCGCGCCTTCA
>Ga0209160_1001045_pt1 | contig 23102 bp, 21 predicted proteins | sample GraSoiAngelo_153_FD_186167 | JGI IMG/M metagenome (GOLD analysis project Ga0209160, IMG submission 186167) | Grasslands soil microbial communities from the Angelo Coastal Reserve, California, USA - 14_1009_12_40cm (SPAdes) (version 2) | ecosystem: Environmental > Terrestrial > Soil > Grasslands ...
CGAAAATCGTAAAGTCGAAGAGGACGAGGCCGAAACCTGAAGCGAAGACCGGCAAAGACTATCAACCATGGTCGGTGCGCCTAGCACAGGAATTCTATCTGTCGAGTTTCCAGTGCCTTCTCACACCGTTCTCAATTATTGACTGGGGCATCAGGTGTTTTAGCGTCTTGTAACGCTTCTCTCTGCCAACAGCGTACTCTAGCTTCGGGTTCCCGCTCGTGATGATTCGGAGAACCATCTCTCCTACGAGCCTCGGATCCGCTCCATTCTCGAAATCCTCATCTAGTGCAGCGGTAGCTCGTTGCCGCAGCTCGTCATAGTCGCGTATCGTATGTTTCGTAGTCTTTCTAGTGTTGCCTAGGTTGGTCTTGAAGAATCCCGGTTCAATAACTGAGACCTTGATACCGAGGCTCTTGACCTCATGCCGTAACGCTTCAGACCATGCCAGCAACGCTGCCTTCGCCGCAGCATAGTAACTTTCGAACGGAACCGGCAGAACCGCTGCCAGCGAGGATATGTTGACGATCTGCCCCGAACCCTGTTTCCTCATGGTCGGCAGTACGGCTTTCGTCATTCTGACCGGGCCGAAGAAGTCTGTTTCGAGTTGCGCCTTCGCTTCAGCGATCGACGTCTCCTCAGCGCCCCCGGTCAGCACGTAACCAGCATTGTTCACAAGGATATCCAGACGTCCCGTTTCATCAAGTAACTCTTTCACGCCGCCCTGGACCGAGTCGTCAGAGTCCACATCAAGCGCGAGCATACCGACACCTGACTCCTGAGGCTTTGCCGAAGGATTCCGGCTCGTACCGTAGACCTTGAAGCCGCGACCCAACAGCAAACGGGCAGTCTCTCTGCCGAATCCAGACGATGCGCCAGTGATGAGAACTACTCTATTCTCAGGCATGATGTATGGAAGGGAACCTATGGACTAAATCATTTGGGAGAGAGACCAGAAAAGGAGATTCTGTCGGTCTGCCGCCTATCCAGACGTCTCTAGGACCCATAGGCTAACGGTTTGCTGAGAACTTCCAAGCCCCTTTCGAGATATGCCTCAAGTTCTCTGAGTTGCCCCAGCGCCTCAGTACCCTCTCCGAGGGTCATGCTTGTGTCGATTCTCCTAGCATGGCTCAGAATCTTGCTGAAGACGCCCCGGAGGTCCGCCTGCAGCTTACCTGCCTCTGTTCCGACTTCCGCCTCTTGAACCGTCGTACTGAACATGCTTCTGCCGTCACATCTCAGAGAATATCATGAGCAGAGGAGCCCGAATCTATTCCGACCCCTGCAATAGAACCAAATCTGAGCCATTTCGCTGTTTCTTGAGAACTTAAACAAATTCCTAGGAGAACCACCATCTCTATCCCGGACAATGTGTATCTCGAAGAAAAAATGTCCCAACCAGACATTCAATCGACAGTGCGAAGAGGCATCTCAACGCGCTCAGTAGTGCTCGTGATCCTGCTCGTCGGACTCGGTGCGGGAGCAGTAGGCTACGGACTCAACAACGCCTTTGCAGCCACCAACCCATCACAGCAAAGCACAGCCACCAACGGCCAGTGGTCCGGCTTGAAGGGGGCCGGGCCAGCTGGCTGGGACCATGATGGCGGCTCCACGCTAAGTTTCAGGGCCATTAGCACAGTAGCCAACGTCACAGCAACCGGATTCGCGATCACCGACAGCACACATTTCACGGTCACAATCGCCTATCACGGCACGGGCAACACACCGGCCATAACTATCGTCGGTCTCGCTCCCGGACTCAGCGGCAGCACCACAGCTGCCTCAGGATGGACCAGCCCGACAACCGTAACCCTCACTCTCACGGGCACTGGATCGCTCATCACGACGATGCACGCGCAAGCACTGATCGTACCTCTAACCAGCTAGCATGATAGTCCATGTCCAACCCAAACTCCCCCTTTTCTAGAAATATTCCAAGCAAGTCCCAGTCGTTCCAAGCTCGACTGGATATGACCCTACGATTCCTATCGCTGGGAGATGAGTGTCTCTCGCGCGGACTAGTAACTATCGCAATGGCTATCTTCCTACTCGGGTTTCTATTCGTCCGACTACAATTCTCCTAAGTTTCCCCAGCAGTCTTACGAGACAGCCGTGAATTGAGGCATCACCAAGTCCGCGAATCGCTTCAACAAGCTCAACCCTTCCTTGTCCGGGAAGTAGAGGATGAAATAGGAAACGCCGAACTCCTGGAAACCTTTCATCTTCTCGGTTACCTCAGCTGCTGTCCCGATGAGGGGCCGGGTGGAACGCATTCGTTCGACAAAGACTTCCATCGACTCCTCCGCCTTCCGATACTGCCCATAGTATCTGTTGAAAGACTCACGAAACTCGTTCTCGTTGCTCCCGACCAGGCAGCTGCCATAGTAGGATCTCTCGATAGTATTGAGCTTCCTACCAGCATTCTCACAGAGCACTCTTAGAACCTCCAGCTTTCGCCCGTACTCATCAACACTCAACCCGACAGCATTCCATCCGTCGGCCAGGTCCGCGACAATACGAAGCAACATCTTCTCTCCGCCTCCACCGACCCAGATCTTGGGCGACGCAGGTCTTGGATAACACCAGGCGCCATCGATCTTGAAGTTCTTGCCCTCCAATGTTGCTTGGTCTTGAGTCCACATCGATCGTATGATCTGGACTGCCTCCCGCAACTGCTGCATCCGTTCTCCAACCCGTGGAAACGGGATACCGTACGCCTTGTACTCCGGCTCGTGCCAACCCGCACCAACAGTCAGCATCAACCTCCCTCCACTAACATGGTCGAGGGTCGAGGCCATCTTGGCCAGCAACGATGGATAACGGAAACCGACAGCACTTACAAGGGTCCCGAGCGTAATCTTCCTTGTAGCTTGAGCCAGGGCCCCCAATGTTACCCATGGGTCAAGGCAGGGCTGCCGGAACGTCTCCTCATTCCTTCCCATCAGATGGTCGCAGATGAAGAGACCGTCTATCCCAGATTTTTCAGCCTGCAGCGCAACTTTCCGGACCCCGTTGTATGTTACCCCTAGATGGTTCTCGATCTGAACGCCGAATTTCATAGTGATCATTAAGCCCGCGAATATTGAGATCGGTATTTATCGGCGTAATCCGCGGAGTCTTCTGTAGTACAAGCCGAGCAAAGCAACTGCAACGCTGACAACGAGCACGGGCCCTACGAAGGGCAACATGATAACCGAGACAGCGAGCGAAATCCACGGAAACAATTTTGCTCGGCCGCCTTTGAGTAGTTTGACTCCCGACGCGGAACCGATCACGTAGACGAGAATTGCCGCGCCACTGGGAATCAGGAGCGCCGTCTGTAAATCGATGCTCAGAAAATACGACACGACCAATGTGATCATTCCTAAGCCAGTTAGTAATGCGAGTGAAAGGTGAGGAACACCCGTCTTGCTGTGGATTCGAGCTATTGCTCTGGGAAGGCCTCCTTCCTTGGCGACGGAATAGATGACTCGGGACATCCCGGTCGTGTAGGCGTTTACTGTTCCGAATATGATGAAAACCGCGAGAACTCCGGTACTGATACCTCCGTAAATGCCGAGGGCGTTCGAAAGGATCGCGGCGAATGGAGCGACACTCCCTCCAGCTTTGTAGGCCTGGGTTCCAACAGTCGCGATAGCTACCGAGAGGTACAAGGCTCCGATTACGATTACGCTGAGGGTAATGCTTCGGTTGAAATCTCGCTCTGGGTTTTTGAACTCCTCCGCTACATTGGACACGTTCTCATACCCGAGATACGACCAGAAGATCAATGCTGCAGCAACGCCGATCGGCAGAATCCCGTTGGGGAAGAAGGGAGTGAAATTCTCGACCCGAACAAGTGGGGCAGACGCTATCACTGCCGTCAGTAGTAATCCGACAATGGCGACTATCACTGCGAGCTGAACTTTCCCGCTGACGACGATTCCTCGATAATTGATCAGGAAAGTTCCAAGAATTATCAGCCCCGCAACGACGTAGATCATTGTCTTGCTCAATGGAATCGCGTATGAGAGATAGGAAGCGGCAATAACGGTAACTACAGGAGCGCCGGTTACATACCAGACGATGAAGAGCCAGCCCACAGCGTCAGCCGTCTCTAACCCGAAGGATTCGCGCGCGAATGAGTAGACTCCGCCTGATTCAGGTTTGCGGGCCGATAGGCTTGCGAAGGTGTACGCGAGCGGATAACTAGCCAGTGATAACAGGAGCCATGCAAGCAGTGAGGCTGGGCCCGCAATCTGTGCTGCCAGTCCTGGCAGGACTAGGACTCCTGAGCCTAGGACAGAGCTCATGTACAAGGCTACGGCGTAGCGCATCGTCACGGCTTTGCGGAGACTTGGTTTGTCTTCGGACAGGATTCGTCAACGGCTCACCCTGGTCTCGGTTGGATAAAGGCTGGCTCATCGCGAAGGGACAAACCCGCAAACCTGGGCGGATTACTTCGTCGTGACCGATCTCAATATTTTCGACAGCCTCTGGGGAGGGTATTCTTATTCGTCTTCTCGCCAGCGCTGCGTCGATCGTAACACGGTTCGTATGAATTCTTTGTAGCCGCTGGTCATTTCGTCATAGGCTTTTGCCACCTCGTTCATGTCGGGGATGAGTTCCCTGAGTTCCAGGGAGAGTTTTGTGTCTGTGTTACGTAGGCGGAACCGGTTTCGGATATTTCCGAGGATGGACCCGAGCTTGTCAGTCCAGTCTCTTTCCGCAAGTATCCGTACGAACAGCTCTCCTAAGTCGTATTTCTCGCCGGTAATATTTGTCTGGAGTTCAGACAGTTCCAGCGCCTTCTTGTGTATGGACTCTGAGAGCAACTGTTCAGGCGATTCATAGTCCTCAGAGGTCACGGCCTAGCACGACGCTGTGCTATGCCTCTTCCGTCGACAATCGTAATAGTGTCGTGTTACCTCTCTCCGCCCGCGGCACCCGCCAAGAGCAAGTGTTGGGGGAGAGTTGGGGAAGAGCGGCGAGCAAGAATCTATTTGAGCCTGGAAGCGATCTCTATGATAGAAATGCATGCCCACCCGCTGAGCCCGGGTACAAGCCAGAATCCGATTGGACAAGCTGTACAGCTGGCAGTTACGCAGGGCTTACTGCTTCTAGTGCCGCCTCAACAGCAGGACACGTGCCCCGTCTGCGGTCATATGCAATCTTTTGGTTGGAAGTTCTGCAGTAATTGCGGCACAAGACTCCGATGCCCATCGTGCAACACGCAGAGTCTTGGAAAGAACTACTGCCACAACTGCGGTCTAGCGTTGAAGTCTTAGACGCTGACGGTCAGGGCTTAGGCGCATTCTTTGCGCATTTGCAGAAGCCTTGTTCTTCGCCGATCTTGTTCTCCTCCCTTGTCAGTTGGTCGCTATGGATGTAGCGTTGGCAGTCCGGGCAGAAGTGTTTCCTGATCTCGGCAAGCCGTCTCCTGTTCTCTTCCAGATCCAATAGACGTGTCTTGCCTGGGCGTTCGTTCTCCTCGACCTTCCGGAGACGCCTTCGTTCTGCCAGGGTGAAGCTTAGCTGGGCGCGTTCCCATGGAGGCACGCGCTTCTTTTCAGACATCACTCCATGTTTCTATCTGGTGCTCTGTCATAATCTTTCCATTCGTGTAGGAAATAAGACCAAAACAAGCCCTGATCTCGATTCTGAAACATGGCTAAAATTTCGCCCATAATTCGTTCGGGAACTTCCCTAGACTTCCCCTCTCTCTGCCTTCCCATCCAAGCCTGGACCATGCCCTGAATCGCAATATTCGCCCATTATCACCATTATCACTGCCGGACAGGAAATCTCCTCGCCAAAAGGGGGGGTCTTAGCGACTCGACCTCGCGACGCAAGAGTGGTCGACCCGGAAGCCTCCATCTCACGAAATCGCCTGTTATCAGCCCCGATCTTGAGTCTGGGAGGCTACCGCAAGATCACCGCTAGATTCGCTGGGCTAATCGCGTCCTTCGCCGAGCCAGCCAAGCCCGGATTGCGCCTTGAATAGCCTATCTCGCCCATTATCAACGCCAGACAGCGGGTGTTCTAGAAAATAGGGGGTCTTAGCGACCGACTCTCGCGTCGCATGAGTGCTCCTTCCGACCTCGTCGCACGGGTGATTATCTCTGATCGAGAATAATCGGTGTTCCATTGTTCAAATCTGTTGAATTATTATCCCGATCATGATGGTTTTCGAAACTATGAAGTTGAAGATGCCCTTGAAAATACACAGGCTACTATCTCTCCTGGCTTTCGTCCTCGCCTTGATCGGCGGTGTATTGCTCGTCGTATCCGCCCTCGGCGGACTTGGACGTTTAAGCATCGGCTCCCTAGCCATCAACGGCCTAGTCTTCCTGTTCGGTCTAGGCGCCATCCTGGGAGGCTGGCTCATCTACACCGGCATCCGGAAACTCGGCGGCATCATAACACTACTCGCAGGAATAGTCCTACTCGTGTTGACTGGAGGAGCAGGCACCGCCGTACTACTCGTAATCGTCGCCGGCGTCTTGGGACTAGTTGCCGCCGAGATGAAGCCCTGGTGGGCTTTCTGGCGATAACCTGACCGGCCTTAGAATAATCCCGTTCGGTCTTCCCTTCTCCGTCTAGCCAGTCGTCTTTCCGGGTTCGCCTCCCTTGGCCGCCAGCTCGACCAAGAGTCGTTGTCTTGTCGCTTCTATCGTAGACGTCGAGTAGAATACGACTAGAATGGTGAAGAGTCCAACGCCGGTGAGGAAGAGATACCGGAGTAAAGGTGTCGAAGGAGTGAAGGTGAACCCAGTAGTCAGGGCAATCATGATAATCGCGACCAGCCAGAGTAGAGTAGTTATTGTCAGCGTAACCTGGAGTTTCATTCTCTCCAACGACTTCGACAGCGGTGTGATCCCTGATAGACCGAGTAGAATACCTGTAACCGTGATGAGAAGACCAGTAATGTATGAGATTGCATAGTTACTGACCTCCTGGAGGGTGATGGTATAGGCGATGGTCCCGAACATCGCAAGAGACGCAAGTATCAGTAAGAACATCGCAGTGTTGTGCCAGGAACTTTTCGAGCTTCCGGGTTTCAAGTTCACACTGCCCCTCTGAGGAGGTTCACTTTCAGGTAGGGTTATTGGGTTTTGCTAAGCTGCACTCTCATCGTCTAGCGAATAGTTTCATTCTCGGGTTCGCTTCTCTCTCTTGGATTAGACACGGCTATAGGCTAATCTTCGCTTTGGCTGCAGGTTTGAAGCACGAAGGCTGGATTCTCGACCTCTACCACAAAGCTGGCCAGATGGTCATATGGCTAAAGAAAACCGATGGTAGCTGTGTAAGACTCACTGATCCCTGGAAGCCAAAAATCCATGTAGGCGGAAGTTATCGGGACCTCCTAGATCTCGCTTGTCGCCCCGGTCTTGAAAACGCTATTTTCGTTGAGCGGTATGAGAAGGCTGGCGACCGTGAAAGATCGAGAGTTTTAGAGGTAGAAGTTGATGGAGACCGGGAAGCAGTAGGACTGGCCAGGAAGCTCGAACAGTTTGGCCGTTATTCCAAGTTCCGTTTCTACGATATCGACGTCCCCTCGCCGCAGATGTATCTGTATCGCAGAGGCCTCTTCCCGCTAGCTTTTGTTGAAGCGGAAGAAACCGTTCGAGGAGTTAGCTGGACTCTTAAGGACTCCAGGGAATCCATTGATTATCAACTGCCACCTCTAAGAGAGGTGGGTTTTGAGATCAAGACCGAGAAGATCAGGAAAATTCGAAGCTTCGACGATAAACTAGCCTCGTTCCATTTTGCCCGCAACGAAAAAGAGATACTTTCCCTGGACTCGGGCGATGAAATAGACAAGATCTTAGGCTTGGTAGAGGCATTCAGGGTCGAGGACCCTGACGTGATCATGACCCATGGCGGCGATTCTTTCATCTTCCCATATCTTGCTCGCAGAGCCCAAGAGCTTGGAATTCTTGACCAGCTAATCCTTGGCCGAGACATATCGCCTCTCCGAGTTTATGAGGTTCAGGGCCACAGCTACTTCTCTTACGGCAAGATACTGTATCGTGAGACTGCCGCTCGCCTTCTGGGTCGGTTGCACGTGGATCAGAACAATGCCTACGTGAGCGCTGACTGCGGGCTTGAGGGTCTTTTCGAGGTGTCACGGACGTGTATCATGCCGATCCAGAGGGCTAGCCGTGCGACGATCGGCACCAACATGACAAGCCTCCAGCTATACCACGCGGTCAAGCGAGACGTCCTCATTCCATGGAACAAGAATCAGCCTGAAGAACTGAAGAACAGCGGTGAGCTGGTTGTCGCTGACCGTGGCGGATTCATCTATCAGCCTGAGATCGGTATTCATGATCATGTTGGAGAGCTGGACTTTGCCAGTCTCTATCCGACAATCATGACCCAGAAGAATCTCAGCGGCGAGACCGTCAATTGTTCTTGTTGTCCGGACTCTGCAAATCGTGTTCCAGAGCTCGAGTTCAACATCTGCGAGCGATCGGCAGGCATCGTTCCTCTTTCCCTGAAAATCCTGCTCGACAAACGAGCCCGGTACAAGGCTGCAAAGAAAGCTGCGGTGGACGAGGAGTTGAAGACACGTTATGACCAACGCCAGGCTGCGCTCAAGTGGATACTAGTCTGTTCATTCGGCTACCTTGGATTCAAGAATGCCCGGTTTGGAAAGATAGATGCTCACATAGCGACCTGTGCCTTCAGCAGAAAAGTTCTGAGAGAGGCCACGGCTCTGGCTGAGGCTCGTGGTTTCACGCTTGTCCATGGAATAGTCGATTCTTTCTGGCTCCGCAAACAGGAAGCGACAAGAGGCGAGTACGAGGATCTCTGCAGGGTCCTCCGTGAAGAGCTTAGTATGCCTATTTCTTTTGAGGGAACTTACAAGTGGATTGTTTTTCTCAGTTCGAAAACAGACTCGAAGGTTGGAGTGCTTAACCGATACTATGGTATTTTCGAGGATGGAACGCTCAAGATTCGTGGAATAGATCTTCGGAGGCATGATACTCCGGATGTCGTTAGAAAGTGCCAGCGCATGATGCTGGATATCTTTACAAGAGCTCGTGATTCAGGCGAGTTCAGGCTTCTCATCCCTGAGGCTCTCAGGGTCCTGGAAAGGTTCGCGGGTTTACTGCGAGAGCGCAAGATTCCTCTAGAGGATCTTGTGATAGTCAGGAATCTGAGCAAGAATCCGGACGAGTATACTCACGAGGTTCCTCAGGCGATTGCCGCGAGGCATCTTGTTGCACAGGGGGGTTCGGTGCACGCAGGGCAGCAGGTCAGCTACATTCTAACAAGTGATCGGACCCGCACGGCTTTACCGCGGGAGGTTGTTGGTGAAGACACAGTCTATGATTCGGAGCGGTACGTGGACCTGTTGTGTTCGTCAGTAGCGAATCTTCTCTTGCCTCTTGGGTATGATGGCAAATACCTTCGATCCATGCTCGGAAGGAGCAGATACGAGCTTGCAGCCCCGAAGATCAGCTGACGGGGACCCGGAGGGTACTGTTCTCTCTGAGAAAAAATCGCCCAGAATAAGCCCTGATCTCGAATCTGGGAGGGGTGCTCTAGATTGCCCTGAGGATCGTTCGTGAACCGGTCAAGATCTCCCGACTTTTCGCCTCGGCATCTAGGCCAAGATTGTGCCCTGAACCGCCTGTCTCACCTACTTTGCCTGCCGGACAGAAAATCTCTACGAGAAAAAAGTGGGGTATGTTTCAGCGGTCTTACGTCGCATGAGCGGTTTTCCCGAGAATCAGCGTTGGAGATATCTTGTCAGTGTCTGATTGTCTAAGGTAACAATCTCCGCGTTGCCTGCTGGGATGGACGGATGCTTTGTAACGGTCAGCCGCGTAAACTCTCCCTTATCGTGAAGAGTAGCGGAGACGTGGGCCATTCTAGCCAGAACATCGTCCATCGCCTTGCTTCTTGACTGCAAGTTCGTAACCACAATGATCATGTTTCGCTGTTCTGCAAGAATGGCCAAGGAACGAATATCTTTGGAGAATAGATCAAATGCTTCCCTCTTTTCTTTGACATCGGGATCGCAGTAGAGAGCGGTAATATCTGATACGATCGCCAGCCTGGCGTCACACTGGTCAATTGCCTGCGCGAGCTCATCGGTTATGAGGCTGCTTAGCTGGTGGTGAGTGAAGGCCCTGCTGAGATGAATCCGCAGCTTCGTCCTCTCCTGATCGAGCCCGAGATTGAAAGCGTGCCGAGATACAGTGTACGAATCGAACACGTTGCCCCCGTCAACAAACACGACATCACTATCCAATCCGGGCGGAAGAGGATTGATAGCTCGGACGCAGAAGAGATGGCTGAGAGCATTAGACGCTTCGCCCTGAAGGCTGACTAGCTCGCCGAAGCGGAGAGCAAGGGTTTCATCAAGCAGTTCAATCCCCCAAGGCAGATCCGACCGGACATCTCGGAGCAACGTGTTTCCTCTACTCAGCTTAGCTTCGAACAGCTCGCCAGGCTCGAACAGCTCCTCCACGTTTTTGCAGATCATATTCGTAAGAAGCCGTTTTCCCGGTGGAAGAACTGACGGCTGGACCTTGATGGTTTTTTCAAGCTCGAAACCGCATCCCGGACAGATGTCCAGGAAGACAAGCTGGACTTTGCGTGGATTGATGAACAGTTTAGAGAGAACTAGGTTCTCATCGCAGAGGCTGCAACTATACAGAAAACCTTGAGCGCTTGACTGGTCCTGGTCTAGTTGCCATGTCTTGGACTTAAGGGGTTCAGTGTGTCGCGTCCCCATGTCCGACTCATTGTGACTGTCCTATTCGTCGCGTTTGTTGCGGGGAACAGCGTCTTCAACGCCCTTTTCCGTGATGCGGAAGTAGGTTTCGGATTCTGGCAGATAGGGCGAATCTATGACCTTGGCGACTCGTAGTCCCTGACTGGACTTTTTGAGCATGATACGATGTGTGGATGCGTGGGCCATGATGTTCCCGCCCGCGGGACGCATAGGGTCGCCGAAGAAGGCTTGCGGATTGGCCTGCACCTGATTGGTGACTATGACTGCGAGGTTTAGGGCTTGAGCGATACGGAGGAGCTTGTGGAGATGGCTGTTCAAACGCTGTTGTCGTTCGCTGAGGGACTCTCTGCCAATGTATTCGCCGCGGAAGTGTGAGAGGATGGAGTCGACGACGAGCAGTTTGATATTTTCTTCCTTGCAGATCTTGAAAGCATGATCGACAGTCAGTATCTGATGGTCGCTATTGTAAACGCGACTGTAGATGATGCCATCGAGAATCTTGTCAGCATCCTGCCCGCTAGCCTGGGCCATCTGGAATACTCGTTGGGCCGCGAAAGTTCCTTCCGTGTCGATAAAGAGGACTTTTCCCTCCAGTCCTCCTTCTGCGGCGGGAAGCTGAGTCTGAATACTCAATTTCATAGAGATCTGCGATTTGCCCGCACCAAATTCGCCGACGAACTCGGTGATAGCCTGAGTCTCAAGTCCACCACCCAACAGCGTGTTGAGGTTGCTCGACCCAAAGCTGAGGCGAAGCAGAGTCTTACGTCGCTCCCATAACTGTTTTGCAGTGACAAAGTCTGTCTGGATGGTTTCGCGGGCGGCCTTACTGATCTTGTGGGCAACGCTGGTTTCGAGACCAGCTTTCTCGACTAGCTCGCGAATAGGTGCAATTGCGAGAGACGAAATAGAGTCGTAGCCTGCCTCTCGAAGCTTGTTTGCGGTGACGGGTCCGACGCCATCTAGGTCTTGAATATCTAACACTTCAGCGGTCATGTGAACCTGTATGGCTTAGGATCCAGGTCCACTTATCTCTCACAGTGAGGAGTGAAAGTATTGTTTGGGCGAGGACACTCGATCTATAGAACGGCGTATCTATTTCTCAGGATCTTTGGCAGATGAAGGCGAATCCCTCTTTTCCAGCTTAGATGACCACTGGTTCATGGTCTTAGACAACAACTCCCGGAAACGCTTCACCGCCGACGCAAGCCTCGACAGCTCAGGAATATCCCGTGACGTATACGTGGTTGACGCGGCTGAAACAGGCAGGGAAGCACCCATGCCGGTTAATGGCTGGTCCATTCGGACCCATCCGTGCCCCAACTCAGATAGTAAAGGAAGAACGCTCGTGTCCGTTTCGCCCGTCAGCTTGTAAAGGCTCGGTTCCCGAACATCCAACCGTGAGAGCTTACTAGTAAACGAGGCTTCTTTCGAGAACTTAAGATCGGCCTGGAACGCCCGAGCCAGCTGTTCAGTCAACGCTCTCACCTCTAAGAAACAGTCAGGCAACATACCTAGAAGGAGGTTCACACGGAGGCTTTGCGACAAGGGATGAAGAACCCGAACGAGATAGTTTGGAACCGCATGGCGAGAGAAAGTCTCTGAAAGACGACCTAGCCCCATAACCCACGCTAGATGGGACTTGAAATCTTCGCGTAGTCCCAAGACTTCGCTCCAGGCCTTGCTCCCCTCCCCAGATTGGCAGAAATCCAGGTTTCGAGTCAGCGACATGTTCACTTGGCGAAGAACGTCGACGTCTACTGGCGTGACCAATGGGTCGGGCAAAGGATCTCCAGCCCTTGAGGGCTGGTCAGGGAGGGAAATAGGCGAAATGTTCCCCGTGCACGGCCATGGTCGTTCATGACGAGTATCCTAGGCGAATAGAAGAAAAAGTCCAGCTAGGGCGGCGGATGCGACGAGAATTACACGGGAAGGGTCTGCGCCACAATGAATCCCATACTGGTTATCAAGCAATAGCATGTTCAATCTCCGGATGGACTTGTGCGGCCTAGGAACTCTGTTAAGCTGACGACAATGTATCTTGTGACGTGAAGGCGGCACTATCAATTAGCGACAGGGAAGTCAGTCAGACTCTGACAATTCGGAAGTCGATCCGGCTTGTCCGGCAAGCTTATGTCAAACGAGCCAGGGGACGGGTTCTCGAACCACTCCGAACATGGTTCACGGTTCGAGGCGGCGCTTCTTTCTATTTCATGCCTGCTCATGTGTTTGGCCTTGGAACGGTATCCGTGAAGGTAGTTAGTGTGAATCCTCGAAACCGCAACGGTTCTCTCCCCTCCACCTCAGCCTCGATCTTTGTCTTCGATTCAAAGACCGGATCGGAGTTGGCTCGAATTGCAGGGGACACCTTGACCGCGATTAGAACTGCAGCCAGCTCGGCTTTGGCTACGGACATTTTAGCCCTCAAGGAGATAGATACCCTAGGAATCATCGGAACCGGAAAACAGGCGCAAGCTCACCTCCCAGCGATAATGGAAGTAAGAAATGTCTCGCGGGTCCTGGTTTATTCTCGATCAAAGGCCCATCGGGCTGCGTTCGTTCGAAGCGCGTCCAAGAACACTAGGGTTCCTGTTACTACAGCCACCTCCACCGAAGAGGTAGCTCGAAAATCCGACGCTCTCGTCTTGGCTACCAGCTCCCGTGTCCCTCTCTTCAACGGCAGTATTGTCCCGCTTGGGACCCATGTGAACGCCATTGGATCCGCTCTTCCAAACTCACGAGAGATGGACACAACTCTCGTGAAAAGATCCGTTCTTGTTGTAGATTCAATGGAACAGGCTGTCGCGACCTACGGAGACATAAGGATCCCACTCGAGGAGAAAGCGATAACGAGATCACACATCATTGGAGAGCTGGGCGAATTGCTCCTCAACCCCAGTATCATAGATAGAAGAGGGAATGACATTACAGTTTTCAAAGCTGGAGGGCTAGGGGTCTTGGACGCGGTCTTCGCGGACTATATTGTCTCCCAGTTCTGATCATTCTCAGGCAACTCGAATCCCGGCGAACCCTAAGAAGACGGACCTCCTGAATTGCGTATCACATTTGGGCGTAGTCTACATTGCCGAAAAATTATGGGTAGCCGTCAAGGTATTAGCGACTCCTGAAATGGCTGAGAACGGAACCAATTTAATAGTGGGTCTTAGGTTTCGCGGTCTTCGTGGGCCGGTAGATCAGCCTGGTACACAGCGCGTTCAAGGGCTGGCCGAAGATCGCCCGCTTGGCAGGTCGTCTTCGACCCTGAATGCGGGAAGGCACTAGCACTGCTCCGTAGGGCCGCGGGTTCAAATCCCGCCCGGTCCACCACCAACACGTCTTGGCACGCGAGGTTCGAGTAGGTCCCCGGGGGCCCGCAAAATTCGCTGTTACGGGGTTTCCGGAGATGGTTTCCCAAAAAAGCGGTTTTAAGAAATGGTTTTCAAATGGGCTGTTTCAGAAACCTGTTTTCAAGAGACCGGATTTTCAGGAAGCGATTTCAAGAAGGCAACTTCGAAACGCGATTCCAAGAATCGGATTCCGATGACTGGTTTCCTGATGCCGGTCGGAAGGGACAGGTTCTACCATTTCTGAGCGACCGCTCCATAGCTCTCGGCCAATAGATCGTACAAGGTACTCACCCTAGTGCTGCCTGTCCAACGAACAGACGTAGTTGGTCTTATAGGTGCACGCAAAACGAAGATAGGGCATTCGGGAGTATCCTTTGCCAAGTCGACAGCGCTCTTGGTTTGAGACGCTCAACCCGGCCACGGGCAAGACGCTCAAACGTTACAAATCATCGACGAAAGGCGATGTTGACAAAGCAGTTGCGAAGGCAAGAAAGGCCTTTGAGAAATGGCGTCAACTCTCGCCAGCTAAACGGGCAATCTATCTAGAAAGAACAGCAAAGACGCTCCGGGCACAGAAAGAGAAGCTGGCTCGAATAATCACCCTGGAAATGGGGAAACCGATCAAAGAGTCGCTTCCGGAAGTTGCAAAATGCGCATGGGCCCTGGAATACTACTCGGAAAACGGCCCGAAGTTTCTAAACCCAGAGGCAACAAAAACGGATGCGACGGACAGCTATGTAGCCTTCGAACCGATTGGCGTCATCGGCTCCATCATGCCATGGAACTTTCCATTATGGCAGTGCATGCGGTTCGCAGCACCCGCTTTGATGGCCGGCAACACAACCGTCTTCAAACCCTCCAGCATAACACCCCAGTCGGGATTGGCCCTCCAGAATGCCTTCGAATCAACTGGGATCATCCCCGGATGCTTCAACATCATTCTCGGAAGCACCCAAGTAGCCAACTACCTAATCGAATCCAATACCGTAGCTGTCTCATTCACGGGCAGCGTAAACGCGGGACGAACGGTGGCTCAATCGGCGAGCGGTCAGCTGAAGAAATTCGTTCTAGAGCTGGGGGGCAGCGACCCCTTCATAGTTCTGGATGACGCGGACATTGAAGCCGCATCGACCGGCGCGGTCGCAGGCCGCTTCATCAATAACGGCCAAAGCTGTATCGCCACCAAACGAATCTTTGTAGTCAGAAAAGTTCTAGACGAGTTCCTAGAAAAATTTGTGAAAAAGACCAAATCACTTAGAGTCGGGGATCCTTTTAGCCCGGAGACGGATATCGGACCCATGGTCAGGGAAGAGGCACTCGAGACCTTAGACGGGCAGGTCAAAGAGGCCGTCAGACAGGGAGCTCATCTAGAACTTGGTGGCGAGAGACTGAGGCGCAAAGGTTCCTTCTATCCTCCCACCGTTCTCACAGATATAACACTGGAGATGAGGATGATGAAGGAAGAGACGTTCGGACCGGCTGCACCTGTTATGGCAGTCAAAGATGAAAATGAAGCGATCAGATTTGCCAACAACAGCGAATTCGGGCTGGGAGCAGCGGTTTGGGGAACTGATACGAGAAGGGCAGAAAAGGTCGCGCGAGAGATCTCGGCCGGACTGGTAACAGTTAACAACGTTGTTGTCTCAGACCCCCGATTGCCCTTCGGCGGAGTTCGGCACAGTGGAATTGGTCGAGAACTCTCAAGATATGGAATGCTGGAATTCACGAACATAAAATCGGTCCGGGTATACGAAAAGTCGCCGCTAGCTCATGCCCACGTGGAGTGATAGCCAGCTAGGGATGTTTCTTGGGAGGCAGAACCACTCTTCTCTACTCTGAGAGGTTTCTGGATTACAACCTCGGATCCCTTCATCCCCTGCGTCCTGTAAGAGTCAAGCTAACCCATGACTTGATTCAGTCGAAAGGATTACTCGATGAAGACGACATCGAGATTGCCGCACCACGAGTCGCGTCTGAAGAAGAAATTCTTCTCTTTCACGAGAAAGAGTATGTTCGGTTGGTTCAGAAGTATAGTGAAAAGGGCTCAGGGCTCTTGGACGCGGGCGATACTCCTGCTTTCAAGGGATGCTTCGAAGCGACAAGTCTAGTCGTGGGTGCGTCCCTAGAAGCCTGCGACAAGATAATGAGCGGAAAAGTTAGTCACGTCTTCAACCCATCTGGGGGACTGCACCACGCACATCCTGAACGAGCATCAGGGTTCTGCATTTTCAACGATCCCGCAATCAGTGTCAATTACTTGAAGACGAAGTACATGATCAGACGACTGGTCTACATGGACATCGATGCGCATCATGGAGACGGTGTCATGTACGGGTATTACAGTGATCCATCACTATTGGATATCGATTTCCACGAGAACGGCAAATACATCTTCCCCGGAACTGGGTTCCCCGATGAGATCGGAGAGAACGAGGCGAAGGGCCTCAAGCTAAACATCCCACTTCTCCCTGGCACGGGGGACGAGGCTTATCTGAAGGCGTTTCACAAGCTTATTCCAGATATTGTAAGAAAATTCCGACCCGAGATTATTCTCGTCCAGTGTGGCGCAGATGGCCACGCGAATGACCGTCTCGCCCATCTTCGACTAACTACAAACACATACGAGGAAGTTGTTTCTGAGATGCATAGCCTCGCGCACGAGCTTTGTGAAGGCCGATTCCTACTATTCGGCGGAGGAGGGTATACCCTTGCCAACGTCCCGAGGGTCTGGACCGTCGCCCTCGCAACTCTTGCGGGAAAAAAGCTGGATGATGAGATTCCTGAACGCTGGTCCGGGGAGTTCAGAGAGCTCACAGGAGAGGATCCTCCGAACGCTCTTCGCGATCGGCTTACGAACGACGATTCGAAGACGATTAGCGAAGTGGATAACGTGTTGGAGGAGCTGGCAGGCTACCTCGCAAAGTGGCGGCCTTAGTGCAACGTTTATCTTTCAAGGCCTGGAGCGTTCGCGGCAAGGACCGTAGATGGGTAGCAAAGGAACCACATCGCTAGGCAAGATGGGTGGAAAGGGTACACACATCAGATGCAGGAGATGTGGCCGACACTCCTACCATGTTCGCAAGAAACGTTGCGCGGCCTGCGGCTTCGGAGAGATTACGAAGCTGCGACGCTACTCATGGCAGAACAAGAAGATCAACCGGACAAGAATAGTCTAGAGCCGCAGTTTCCGTCCCACGACTGGTTTGGATTTTCTCTTCTTGAGATCGAATAACTGACGCGGTTGCCTATGGTCGAAGTCAGATGTCCGCGTTGCAACCGTCCAATGCGTTGGAATGGCAGACTGAAAATATTCATCTGCCACACTGACGGATTCATACTTGGTCCTAACGACCCGTATGTGAAACGCTTGGAGTACGAGATTAGCCAGAATCTCCCTCCCTCTTCAGGTCACTGAGGACACGCTTGGCTCGTGGGTAAGAGTGGGCTCGGCAGGATTTGAACCTGCGACCTTCGCCGTGTCAGGGCGACGTCCTAACCAGGCTTCGCCGACGCTTCAACGGCGTCTTAGACGACGAGCCCCGATTGGGGGCGAGTCATGATGGCGTATCAAGTTTTCCCGGAGATTTGTTCGAGTGCCTTATCGAGATTCGCAATACAGCTTATACCAGTTTTACGCAGGAGCTGGCTCCTCATGAAGAGAAAAATATGCAATTTCACATTGGCGATTTCTCTGCTCGTACTTGTACTTGCGACCGTAAGCTTCTCCGCGCATGCCCAGCCGACAGTCCACTGGCGGCTCGACAAATCGGCCTACGCCCCTGGCGACTCGGGAACGATGACCATCACAATAATCAACACTAGCGGAAGTCCTCTCGCGATTCGCAATTTTACAGTGTACTATCCATGGGCAGGTTACGACACCAACGGGAAATGGCTCTCGAATGCCAACATCAGCTACGACCTCTCTCCATTCAAAGCCTTGACCACGACCGGTGCTAACAACTACTCGTACACGACGCCGCTGTTCAATGTCCCGTCTTGGTGGGGTATCAACAGTCCAATACAGTACAGTTGTCCCGGAAGCACCAACAACCGGCATGGTACATACTCCGGATGCATACTTCTCGGAACAAATTCGACCTCGCGTTACGAAGGACACGATTTCTTTGTGACAATGGCCCAAGCCTTCTACAACCCGTCATCGCTGTCTACAATTTCAGAATGGGTACCAGTTGCCAGTCTCGTAGTTCTAGTCATCGCGACGGCTTTTCTGGCCTTGGCTTGGGATAGCCTGCGTAAGCTTCCGAAAAAGTAGAGTCCCCCTCTCTTTTTCGCCTTCCTGTTCTTTTCTATGAGATGGATTAGCGGAAACTCTGTCAGATCGTGTGGCGAAGGCATTTTACCGGTGATGCTTGGGAGTGCCGGTCGGGCCCGTAGCTCAGTACGGACAGTAGCGTCGGCCCTCTATCGATCAGGGGAGAGCCGAAGGTCGCGGGTTCAAATCCCGCCGGGCCCGCCAGAAACTAGCCGTGATCTCTTTCTTTCTGCTGACCTACAATCAGATGCTCAATCGCCCTCAACTGTCGATGGAACCGGTGGGGCAATGCGTCCTTCAAGATTGCAAAGTCGGACGGTCTGAAGATGCTGAAGGCTCGGCTGATGGCGAGAAAGGCTAAGACAAACACGACGATCAGGATTGGTAGCCTACGAAAGGGGCTGAGGTGTCCTATGAGAAGGTCATCGACTATTGCCAGGGGAACTCCCACTCCAACTGCGAGAAGAACTGCGATGGGCAACGCGTTCTCTGTGTGCGTTTTCACTGAGGACCCCAAACTCCAGCGAGCCAAGATGACGGTTCCTGCAGCAAGCACCATTCTCCCTAGAGCCCCGCCTAGTGTTCCCAAGACTCCGACACTGAAGGCAACTGTGAGCAAGCCGACGGCAGTTGAGGCGAAGGTGACGATAAGAACTTGTCTTGTTCGGCCAATTGCCTGTAGGGATGTTGTGAGAATGGCTCCTTGCGCGGTGAAAATTGTGGCGAGAGCTAAAATGGCGAATATTCCGGCCTGGCTAATGTAGGTAGGTCCGTAGACAAGCTCGATTGCGGTGGGGGCGATAGCGGCGAGGGCTGCTCCCAGTGGTAGGACTGCGAGGTTGGTCAGTCTGAATGCTACGGCCAGCCGTTCCGAAACCGCTTGTGTTCCTCCGGCGGCGTGGCTTGCGGAGAGAGCGGGGTAGAGTGCTTGGGTTACTGGAATCCAGAGGACGGAGAGGAAGCTGACGCTGGAGACGATCAAGTAGTAGGCGCCGGTGGTTGAAAGTTGACCAATGATTGCTTGTAGAATGGTAATGTCGCCGTATTGTTGGCCGAAGGCGATTAGGGCGGATCCGAAGACGGGTAGGCTAAACGCTAAGAGTGGTTTTATGGGATGTGAGCTTCGCTCTGGTAGCTGTTCGTGCCAGAGATACGAGGAGAGGAGTACCGCGGCGAGCCCGCCTATGAGCCATCCTGAGACGATTCCTGTTACACGATATCCTAGATAGGCCAGTATGAGTCCGAGACCGCGGCTGAAGGGAATGTAGAGTGCGTTTTGGTAGAGGTTCCGTGCGTAGGCTCCGACCCCGATGAAATAGGCGCCATAGACGAGGATTAGATCCAGCAGGAAGCCGGAGAAAAAGGTCAAGATAAGGAGAGTTCCAGCGTCAGACCTGCCGATAACCGAGGGTCCGATTAGGGGAGAGATGAACCCGGAGATCGCGAAGCCTACGGCTCCGACCAGGATGGAAAGTCTCAGGACCGTTCTTGCTACTGCGCCGGAGGTTTGGCGGTCGCCCTTTCCAATGTTACCTGAAATATAGCGGGTTGCAGCCGAGGGCAGTCCTAGCTGTGTCAGAGCGACAAATGCGGCTTGGGCCGCGAGAAGCAGGGAAACTTGACCAACCTCGTCTGGTCTCAGGATTCTCGCGAGGGCAACGTAGAAGATCAGGTAGGTTGTGTAAGTGATGATCTGCTGGGTTGTGAGATACGCGGTGCCTCGCGGAACGTTGTAGACTTCGCCGGCCTTGGACATGACTCGTTATCCGTGCCCGTCATCGGCGGAAAACTGACTGGATGAGGTCAGGGAGTTTGACAATATTCCAAGACACTTAGCCTCGAAAAAATGTGTCAGGTAAAGTGTTGCCAGCCTCGCGCTTCAACCGTAATTTGCTTTCCTCCGATCTGAGCCGCGACCCCAAAACGTTTCTTCTCGACTATCCCTATCTTCCTCAGCGATGGAACACGTCTTTTCAGCTTGTTGAAGCTCCGCGGTTTGACCGTCACTACGAGTTCGTATTCTTCTCCTCCGTAGAGCGCGAGTTCCAATGCGGAAAGTCGGTGATCTTTCGCATATCTCTCCACTTCGGTAGCGATTGGAATTGTATGGAGGTTGATTCCGACACTGCTTGCCTCTGCGATCTGGTGGAGGCTCCAGGCTAGGCCATCGCTTGAATCAATGGAACTACTAGTTCCATGGCTCTTGGCTAGAATGATTCCTTGTGTCAACCGAGCCCTCGGCCAGCGCACAGCTTTGACAAGGGTCGGGTATTTCGCGAGATCATTCTTCCTCTTGGAGATTAGAATCCTCAGGCCGGCGCTTGATCTCCCGAAGGGTCCTGTCACGGCGACTATGTCCCCTGGTCTTGCTCCCTCTCGTCGAACCAGAGTCTTGGGGTCGGCAAACCCAACTCCGGATATGTCTAACACAAGATCGTTTGCCTGGTTGGTGTCTCCACCGATGATCTTGCAGTGGTATTCTCGTGTTGCTTGGCCGAGACCTTGGGCTATATCTTGGACTCTCTTTTTTTTGGCGGGTGCTGGAAGTCCGAGGGAAACCATCAGGGCTTGTGGTTTGACGCCTTTTGCGGCGAAGTCGCTGACAGTTGCGACGACGGCTTTTCTTGCCGCTTCTTGAGCTGTCATTCCTGGTGGGATGTCAGTGCTGCCGATGAGCATATCGGTTTTCACGATGATCCAGGTCTTTGGTGAAAACGGGATTGCGGACACGTCATCATCGAAGCCTAGTGGTGTCCCTGGTTGGCCTGTGAATTGGTTTGTGAGTATGCGAATAATTTCGTGTTCTGTTAGACTTTTCATCTAGGAGCAGGATGGTCGATTATGGTAGGAGCTTTAAGTCAAAGCGTTGTCGAGCGTTGGCTTGGTGCCTCGGTGGCTCAGCCTGGTAGATGTTTCTCGACACCGGAGAGCATCCGCCTCGTAAGCGGAAAGGCATGTCTCTCGTGCCCCGCAGGGTCGCGGGTTCAAACCCCGCCCGAGGCTCACCTAGGCGCCAACAATCGCACAAGACGGGCCCAGAGTCACGAGCTGCTAGCCTAAATCCCGGATCTGGAGCCACCTAGAGTAGGCACTTTATTCATCTACGACGGATGGCGGCACGACCAAGTTCCTTACGCGATGAGAACAAGGCAAGGTGGACCGGTCTTCCAGTCATTCGATTGTCTAGGCGCGAAACCAGAGGCTCCAGTCTTACGTGTCCGAGATGCGGGGAGAGACTCCAATCGGACAGGAGACTGAGACGTAAGCTCTGGTGTAGTGGCTGTCGAATAGTAATGGACCGAGACAGGGTAGCAGCTGTTAACCTGGCTCGGCGGGGACGGGTGAGGCTCGCACGTTCCCGGCCTCCCATCATACTAGAGGCACAAGGCAGGGCAAGTGAAGCAATGAAGGGGAACCTGAAGCCTACGGTAATCCCCGGAGTCGATGCCCTGAAGCTAACTCAACCAACGAAGAGTTAACAGAACCCCCTGTGAGATCATGTGTCGTGGCGGGTTGTCGTCCACATTCCGATTAGTTTCACTATGACTATCCGGGTTAGTCTACTCCTTTTCAGTATTGCATCACATTAGTAGCTCTTCATGGAGAATACTGTAGACCTCTCTTTCAAGAGATACTCAGTCATCCAGATTTCAGGGGAGCTGGTTCTCGTTTTTTTCGCGTCAACCAAACCAATAGTCTTAACGAAACCGAGTTGAAAGAGGCAGAAACTTGGTGAAGACAGGAAGCGGAATAGTTGAGGGCCTTTCCATCCTCCTTCTCGCCGCGGCTATCATGGGATCAAGTGGTAGCATAACGATCCAGAATGGTCCTACAGAGCATTTCCTCTCAATGATTTCCGGTTTTCCGACGAATCCTTTCTACAATCCCAACTATGGCTACTCCAACTTCCATTACGCCGTAGGAGGTGCGTCCGGAGAGGATCTGGTCCCCATCGGAGTCTACTCCAATACAGCTGGCGGAAACCTGATCTGCGGAAAATCCTGCTCCAATGACACTCTCTATAACGCAGCCCAGGGAACCCTTTACGTCCCGATCGGGCTCGCCTCGGATCACGTCGCCTACAATGATTGTGTCTCGATAATCTGCGGGATAAACCTGGCAAACTGGAGCTACAAACTCCCTATCGGTATACCAGATTATTGCAGCGGCCAGCCCACAAGCCTCCCGGGACTTGACAATTCCAACAGATGCTATGATGTTAGAGGGTTCGACCTTCAAGGAGGGGTCACAGGCGCAAATGGAGGAATCCTTCTGACATCCTCTAACCCAGCCGGAGACCCTACATGCACCAACTACAACGGTGACACACCTGACAAAGGGAATGTTCCCTCCAATAGCTGTTGGGCCGCGGATTATGCGGTGGTACAAGCAGCCCAAGCCGTCAACCCGCCGTGCATCTCGGGGGTCACTGCATGCATATTCAGCTCATCTGTAACTGCCACAAGCAATACGACAGTAGCCAACCCAATCATCAATGGCAGACAGTACAGCGGAACCTTCGTTCAGCTTGGGACACAGATCACTCAGAAGACGTGGTACATTTATCGCGAGATAACAAGTCTAGCCATCCAGATCGTACCCCCCACAATTACCTTACTCTGCACAAAAACAAATGCCGGTGTCGCCAACGTCTGCACTGGCTCAAACGCTAACGTTTGTGGTCTCTTCGGCGTAGGCAAATGCGACCCAATGCCCTCACTTATCGGTGCACTGCCGACCTTTCAGAAGGATA
>Ga0209160_1001047_pt1 | contig 23074 bp, 23 predicted proteins | sample GraSoiAngelo_153_FD_186167 | JGI IMG/M metagenome (GOLD analysis project Ga0209160, IMG submission 186167) | Grasslands soil microbial communities from the Angelo Coastal Reserve, California, USA - 14_1009_12_40cm (SPAdes) (version 2) | ecosystem: Environmental > Terrestrial > Soil > Grasslands ...
CAGGCCGCCGCCCCACTCGTCGGTAAACACGACTTTGGTCCCATCGTTGGAGAACGAAGCCGAGTGCCAATAGGAGTAGTTCGGATCGTTCACCGCATCCAGACGCTTCGGATGGATCGGGTCCTTAATGTCGAGCACAATTCCGTTTCCGGAGCACGCGCCTGCCGCCAACCCAATCGCTGAGTACACCGTGATGTCGTGGCACTGATCCGTGTCCTCCGGCTTCTCCATGCCCTTCTTGCCGTGGGTGCCGCCGTTGCTCAGACCGTTCATCGCGCCCGTCCTCGGATCGATAAATACCCGGGGGCTGGACACCACCTTCGCGTCCTGCGGCGCAGCCACCGGAACCTTGATCACCTCGATACGAAAGAGCGCCGTATTCGGGTCTTTGTCCGGCTTTTCGCCGGAGCACCCAGCCAGTTCTTCCGGCTGACGCACAAACGATGTGCCCGACACGTAGATATAAACGTTGTCTTTGTCGTTCGGATCTAGCAAGAGAGTATGCGTATGCGATCCGCGGCACGTCTGCACCGCCGCGACTTGCTTCGGGTTCAGGATGTCGGAAATGTCGAAGATCCTCACGCCGCGGAAACGGTCCTTTTGCGCAGCCGGAATGCGACGCTTTTTTTCTTTCTCCTTGTCTTTGTCTTTCTCCTCCCCTGCAGGCGGTGGAGGCTCCGGCGGAAATCCCTCGACGCCGCAATCCAAACGTCCATTCGGCATCTCCACCGACATGAACAGCAGGTTTTTGTACACCGATACATCTCCCTGCCCGCCCGGGCACACCATTGTTGTCAGCAAGGTGGTGGTCGCTGGATGGGAGATGTCATAAATACTCACGCCATAAAAATTCCCCTGAAACAAGTGGTTGCCCTGGAACGCAAGATCCGAGTTCGCGAAAGCAAGCTGCGCGATCACCAAATGCATCGGCTTCGGAATCTTTGCGGTGTTGCCGATACCGAGCTGTCCAATCGTCTTCTGCACCTTCGGATCATCGGGATCAGTCGCGCCGAGTTGAAACGCGTCAGACTTCTTGAATAGCATGACGTGCTTGATGCCCATCGAAGCATCACCCGCGTCATACAGTCCCGGCGTCAGCTTGGCGCGCGGATCATTCGCATCCGACCCCGCCATCCCCGGTGGCAACGTCGGAGCCGGCTCCGGCGCAAACGGATTCCGTTCTTCCTCTGGCTCGTCTACGGTTTCCTTCTTGGCTGGCTCTTGCTTGCTGGGCTCCTGCTTCGCTGCCTCCTGCTTAGGCGGAGGGGATGCAGGCTCCTGCGCTTTCATCCGGCTTATACCGAAAGATAAAAAAATCGCGGCCACCGCCACGCGAAAAGCAAAACTGGACACTCGGTTCATCGTTTCTCCTCCGAAGGTTTTTTCTCCAACATCGCTTCCATAATCCTGATCTCAGCTCTTTGCGTACTGTCCGCATCCGTCGCGAAGTTGAACACGTCGGCATCCTGCCCCGCGCCCGCGGTGTCGAACAAATCTTTCACCATGATCAGCGCGCCTTTGTGGTGCTGAATCATCCCCGTCAAAAACAAATGGTCGAATTCGGCGCCCTTCGCCTTCCGCAGTGCTTCCATCTGCTCCGGCGTAAGCATACCGGGCATTAGAGCCATCGGTTCGCGCGACATATTCATTCCCGGCATTCCTGGCGTCGCCATGGAAGCTCGTTCTCCCCGAGCCGCCAGCCACCGCTGCATAAATTTAATCTCGTCCGACTGCGAGCGACTGATTCGTGCCCCTAGCAACCGCAGATCCTTGTTTTCCGTATGCGACGCAATCAGCGCTGTCATCTCCACCGCTTGCGAGTGATGCATGATCATGCCCTGCATGAACTCCACATCCGCTTGCGACCGGGGCGGCAGCGTGGCCTTCGTCGACGCCGGCAGCGTTCTGCTCGGCTTACCCGGCGCACCCGGCTGTACCACAACAGGATCAGTCTGCTGTGCCCACATAACGGAGGAGAAGAGGCCAGTGGAGCAGAAGAACCCTGCGGAAGCGCTCGCGGCAAGCAACATGCCGGCCGTCACCTTCACAATCTCCGGGAATCCCTGCCGAATCTGGGCACGCGCAGCTGGGCAATTCCCATTTGACAGCACACTAAATATCATTTGCCGCGTCTCTCACCGATGCCGTTCGATCCGTTTTAATTGTGGAACAGCTGTCAACCCGACGCTCGGATGAAGATACGATGTGGAACCTGGCCGGACGGAGCAGCCGTGAGTTCAGCTTGTGCGTTTTTTCCGGACTTTCGCGTTCCAATCAAACACCAAGCAGCAAAAAACTACGCCCCACGGTCACGCCGCGAGCGCAGCATAGACCAAGAGTGGGGGCGATAGCAATGCTTAACGGATGGGTAGTGACTTGAAATTAGAGCGACACCACAGGACGGATGCGGAACGTCAGGCGGGGACACCTTCAACGATGGACTCGGGAACAGCGGTGGGGATAACACGGCTCAACCGCCAGCCCGCGGCTGCGAACAGGTCGCGGAACTGCTTTTCGGTACGCTCACATCCGCCGGGAAAGATCAGCATTTGCAGGTCGAGGAATTTGCCCGGTGCGAAATCGTTGCCGGGCTGAATCACGTTGTCTACGACGAGGAGCTTGCCGCCGGAATTCACGCCCTCTCGGCAGGCTTTGAGGACATTGATGCACCCCTCATCCGGCCAGTCGTGCATGATGTGTTTCATGATGTAGGCATCGGCGCCCGCGGGAACCGAACAAAACATATCACCGGATGCCAGCGTGCAGCGTTCCATCACCGGCTTGAGCGGTCCGTCCTTGGCCCCCGCCACGACGTGTGGCATATCGTAGAGCGTGCCTTTCAAATGTGGATTCCCCGCCAGGATCGTCGCTAGGAGAAGTCCGTGCCCGCCGCCCACATCCACAAGGGAATGAATTTCGCCGAACGAATAGGCGTCGGCCACCGCCGGACCGTCAATCGTGGACAAATCGGTCATGGATTGTTGGAAGAGTTGCCCCTCCTCGGGGTGCTGCTCAAAGAATTGAAAGATGGGCATGCCGTAGATTTTGTCGAGGGCTTGCTTTCCAGTCCGCACACAATAATCGAGGTGGGACCAGCCGAGTCCGTGCCAATCCCTGCCGTGCATGATCGCGAAGGCTCGCAAGCTGGGATTCGCGTTGCTGCGCAGCACGGAAGAAAGCGGTGTCTCCGAAAACTTTCCATCGGGGCCTTCCGAAAGCACTCCCACGCAGGCCGTGGCGCGCAGCAGACGATAGAGTGCGCGCGGGTCAGCTCCTATCTGGCTGGCCAGCTCGTCAGCCGACTTCGGCCCGTGTTCGACGAGGTCGGGAATGCCGAGCCGCGCCAGGCAGGAAACGGCGCCCACAACGAACACGCCATTCAACAGTTGAAACATGCCGACGTGGGCAGGCGGCGTCTGGCTCTTTGCAGTCGGTGCGTTCATTTTGTCCACCGAGCTTTCGATTTGAGGTTGCGGAGCGGCCGACATTGTACACTCGAACTGCGCTTGCAGACGCTGCTTTACTCCGCTAACTCTGCGCATCAAACGGTTCTGGCAACAGATTCAAAATGGGAACTACTGGGGAGGATTAGGCCCCGCCAGAAATCCGCCGTCGAGAACCAGGGACTGGCCGGTCATGAAGGATGCGCGGTCCGAGCACATCCACACGACGGCTTCCGCGATTTCCATCGCCGTTCCAAAACGGCCGATGGGATGGAGGCCGAGCGCAAACTTCTTCGCCTCCGGTGCGCCCCAGAGCCGCTCCCCCATGGGCGTCTCGATCACCGCGGGGCACACCACGTTTACTCGGATACTGCTTCGCGCGTTTTCGAGCGCCGCAGTCTTGGTCAGGGCCATCACGCCGTGTTTGCTCGCGCAATACGCGGCGGCCCCCGCGGAACCGATGAAGCCTGCGACGGACGCCATGTTGACAATGGCGCCGCCACCGCCCTGCTTGAGCATCTGCTGAATCTCGTACTTCAGGCAAAGCCAGACGCCTTTGAGATTGATGTCGATGGTGCGGTCCCAGTCTTTCTCGGATTGTTCGGCGATGGGACTCCAGGCGCCTTCGATCCCGGCGTTATTGAACGCGACATCCAAGCGGCCAAATTTCTCCACTGTTTTCCGGACGAGCACCTGAACTTCTGTGGCTCGCGACACGTCGGTCTGCACAAACAGGCCATCGCCACCGGCGACACGGACTAGATCAAGCGTTTTCTTTCCTTCCGCTTCGCGCCGCCCGGCCACCACCACTTTGGCTCCCGTCTTCGCAAAAAGCACAGCGGTATCACGCCCAATACCGGACGTCCCGCCAGTCACAATCCCAATTTTGCCGTGCAATTCCGCAGTCATGATTTCTCCTTGCGAATCAGAGCTTCAAGATGGAGAGGCAGAGTGTAGGTCTTGCGCGCAGCCGTCGTCAAATCGCCGGCCATGTCCTGTAAAGTTCTGCGGGAGTGGGGCAAGCTAGCCGGGCTGCGTGGCGGTTATCGATGAGGGAACGAATTCTGAGCGCCGGGTGCCCCCGGCGCGTGTTTGCGCCTGGTGCTTTTGACGTTTCCACGCAACAGCCAGAGCAGCCTCCTGCAGGGAAGGTTAGCCGCGCTTTTAGGAGTAGAATCCATGCACGGGAATCAGAGAATCATGGAGCTGGCCGAAGTCCGCCTTGGAATCACGATCTCGACTCCTTCCACGCCGCGGTTCTCAATTCCTTAACCGGTTCCCGCTTTCCCCTTGCGTCCCTACCTCTCCGCTTCCTTACCTCCCCTTCCCATCGTCACGTGACGAAAGACTCGTCACCGCAACTCCTTTAGATTCCGCACTTACAAACTGTGACGTCTGTAAGTCCTTTAGAATGCGCTCTAACGTAAACTGCCGGGTGGAATTGGTATTTCTAACTAAATTCTTTGAAGGAAAAATGAAGTCATTTCGCTCAAAAAAACTTCATCCCTTGCTTTCAATTCTCAGAAAATCGAGGAACAAAATGGCCGCCACAATTATTAACTCTAATCCGCTCAACGATTCCCACGCCCTCACGGCATCCCCTCAGGACGGCTGTAAACACCACACTCGCAACGGTCGCTGCCGCATGCCTGTCGCAGATCCTCTCACCTCGCTCTGCGCCGAACACGCTCGCCGCCAGCAGAAGCGCGACAACGCCGCCAATCTCTCCGCCGACCTTATCGCCGGCCTCACCGAATTCAAGTCCGCCGTCCCTATCAACGACTTTCTCTCCCGGCTTCTTCTCTTCCAGGCGCAGGATCGCATCTCCCCGCGCCGTGCCGCCGTCATGGCCTACACGTGTAACCTGCTCCTTCGCACGCTCCCGGCCATCGACAAGGAGGTCAATCCGCCAAACGACGAGCCGCAGCAAATCGTCTTCGATCTGCCTCGCCCCAAACGCGACTGATGAGAAACTGTCATGACCATCGGAGGACGTATTTGTTCGCACAACGGATATGGCCCGCCGCTGCTGCTGCGGGACGGATTCCGCGGGAGGTGCACAGAGGCCGAAGAATAAGATCTGAGAAAAGGTTTGCGCGGCCAGCCGTCTTGCAAGACCTCTCATAGCGCTGCCTCTCGCTCGCAGTTCGAGCAGAATTTGGGCTGAGCTGTCTTCGCAGGCTGGATTATGCTTGCAGGCTGGTACTGTGCTCTTACCTTGGATGCGAAAACTGCCCGTAAAGTTGACCTGGAGCTTGGTGCGCACTCACGCCAATAGACGACATAAAGGTTCGAGTGGCCTTCGCTCAAGCTGCGAAAAAGTCCGCGAAGGAAACGGCTCCGGACCGTACGCAAAGGTGTCAGCGGACTTATCAGCGAGGTCGCGACCGGGCATCTTGCCGCCAGGTTTCGCCACCGATTTCACTTCTCCAGTAAGCGCGTTCACCACGCACTGAGTCGGTGCGGTTGCCTGCCTGTCGTCTCCTAAGGGTATAATCGTCGCCAACATGCCTCTCCTCCCCGGCACAAGCCTTGGCCCCTACGAAATCCTTGCGCCGCTCGGAGTGGGCGGAATGGGTGAAGTTTATCGGGCACGGGACACGCGGTTGGGGCGTGATGTAGCCATCAAGGTGCTGCCAGGGTCGTTTGCCGAAAATGCGCAGAGCATGGCGCGATTCAAACGCGAAGCGCAAGCGCTGGCTTCGCTCAACCATCCGGGGATTGCGTCGATTTTTGGACTCGAAGAATCCAATGGCATTCGTGGAATCGTTATGGAGTTGGTCGAGGGTGATACCCTCGCGGATCGACTGCGCCGGGGCGCGATGCCGCTCGATGAAGCGCTGTACATTGCCAAGCAAGTCGCCGAAGCACTGGAGTATGCGCACGACCGCGGCATCATCCATCGCGACCTGAAACCCGCCAACGTCAAAGTCACGCTCGATGGAAAAGTGAAGCTTCTCGACTTCGGTTTGGCGAAAGCGGCCGAAAGCGATTCCGCCACTTCCGACATTTCAAGTTCACCGACGTTGAGCGCCGCCGCTACCCAAGCGGGCATCATCCTCGGCACCGCTGCTTACATGAGTCCGGAGCAAGCGAAAGGCAAATCCGTGGATCGCCGCGCGGATATCTGGGCGTTTGGCGTGCTGCTGTTTGAAATGCTGGCCGGCAAGCCGTTATATGCGGGGGAGACGACATCGGAGATCCTTGCTCGAGTAATCGAACGCGAACCGGACTTAAATCAACTGCCTGCAAGCATGCCGCTGGCAATTCGTGAGCTGATGCGCCGCTGCCTCACGAAAAATCCGCGACAGCGATTGCGCGATATCGGGGAGGCACGAATTGCCCTGGAAGAATTCCTGGCGAATCCGGCCGCGGTGCAGCCCGGGGCTGCCAGCGCAGTCCCCGCATTGCCACCGCCGCGAAGGCGGCAACTTGCGTGGCTGTTCGGCGGCGTTGCGCTCGGCGCACTCGTTGCAGGCGCTGTTTTCTGGAAAACACGGCCTGCCACTCCCCAACAGTCCATGATGCGCTTTAGTGCGGTCACCAACTTCACGGGCGTTGATGCACAACCCTCGTTCTCACCGGATGGGCGCTCCGTAGCTTTTTTGTCCAATCGTGGTGGCTCTTCCAACATTTGGGTAGGGCTGGTTTCCGGTGGGAGCCCTGTGCGAATCACAAATGATCCCAATTTCAAAGCGCGGCCGCACTGGTCGCCGGACGGTTCGAAAATCTCGTACAGCCGGTTGAATGAAAGCGGCCTGTGGGACATCTGGACGGTACCTGCGCTGGGGGGAGCTCCGCGCAAACTGTTGAGTATCGCCAACGGTTCGGCTTGGTCTCCCGATGGGATGTCCCTCGCGTATGGGGATTCTTCGCGGCACACCCTCTGGATTTGCGATTCCACGGGAAGCAACGCGCGCGAGCTGACGCAGCCGGAACGCATCGCGTGGCACCTCCAGCCGGCCTTTTCTCGCGATGGGGGGAAAATCGCGTTTGTCCGGAGAGGTCCCGGACCCTACTCAGAGTTAGCGTCCGTCGAAGTGTCCACGGGGAAAGTGGAGCCTATCACGGAAGATCGAGCTTTGGCGCTCTCTCCGCTGTGGTCGGTTGACAACCAGTTTGTGTACTTCGCCTCTACCCGCGGTGGCAGCATGAACATCTGGAAGACATCGGCAAAGGGCGGCCCTCCCGTTCAGATCACCGCCGGCCGAGGGGATGAAGTTTCTCTCGATCTGTCCGCTGACGGGAACAAAATTGTCTTTGACAGCCAACGTTTGGCTACCAACCTTCTGGAAGTCAACGTGGACTCCGAGGCAGAAGCGAGTCGCCGGTGGCTGACGACGGATGCGAGCCGCGGAACACTGGCGCCCGTTTATTCGCCGAATGGCCGACAGATTGCGTATTTCACGAACCGCAAAGGGGCTGAGAATGAGGCCATATGGATCATGGATGCGGACGGTTCCAATCCCGTTAAACTCGTAGAAGACAGCTATTTGAATGTTTTTCCACGGTGGAATCGTAACGGGCAATCGTTAATCTTCACGGCGCGGCACCCCGGTATTGAGTCATCGCGAATTTTAAGGAAGCTCACACTCTCCGATACGACACCGTTGCAACTTCCCCCCGAGCCGGCAGAATCTATCTGGGGCGACGTGAGTCCGGACGGGCGCTTGGTCTTTCGCGGAACCAACGGCCTGCCCCAGATTTACGATCCTGGGAGCAACAAGACGGAAACCCTTAACGGTGTGCGGGGAGGTTTCCTCCACTGGGCCCCAGACGGCAAGCACCTCTCGTCTGTGATTTCTGCCGCCCATTCTGGCGACCCTGAGGCGGGAGTGTGGGTTTACGATTCCAACGGGGGCACAGCGCGCCAGGTTTTTCGTGGTTGGGTTGCATACTATGCCTGGGCCGGGGTCGATGAGCTTTTCGTGTTGGAGGGTCAGCCCAATCTGAGTGCGGTTCTCTGGCGTGTTCGCTTAGATGGCTCCCCATCGGTGCGAACTCGAACAACACTGCCGCCCGCTTTCGATCTCCCGGACATAGGTTCAGCTGCTCTTCAGTTTTATTTTCGATTCGACGTGCACCCAGACCGGCGGCGCATCATCGTGGAGGCATTTCGGTTTCATGAGTCTGACATCAGCATGATCGAAAATATTCGCTAGCTGCAATTTCTGGCGAGATAATTCAGCAGCGGGGAACCATTGGCCTGGCCATGCTAGCTCGTTCCGACAACCAAGTGGGAGGCAATGGATTCTTCAAGATCATTTAGGGAATCGCGTATCCTCGAAACCATGCTTCCGCGCGCCGGTTCGCTGAGGAGCTTCGCGACTCGGAGCAGATTCTGGCTAGCTTTGATCTTCGCACGAAGGTCATTCACGAGATCAAGAGCATGAGGCTTGCCTGAGAAGGACATCTGGTCCGAAGTTGCCTGTAAACTATCGACAAGCTTGTCCAAGTTTTTTATGCGATTCTCCAGCTCGTTATCCGATGCATATTCATCTCTTTGCAGAGGTTTACCTGGGACTCTCCATTCGGTCTGCGGATTCCCAGCAACGGCATGGTGTGAACCCATAAGCATCCTCCTCGGCCAGCATTCCCATTTAGCAATGGGTTTGTCCTACCTCCGAGTGATACAGGGCGCTTTTTGTAGTGCAACAGCAGTGCCAACCTGGGTGCTTTCTGGAAGACTATGAGGGAAAGCGACTTATCAACTGCTCCGCGGGCGATCTCCGGAGCGAGGAGCGTACTAGAACTGGAAAATTGTTCATTCTAGGTATGCGAGTTTCACTTCTCCGATCAGCGCGCGACGTGTCCGTATGGATTATATTCGAAGTCTCGGCGATACCGTAAGCCGCTTGCTCGCTCATGATTGGGAGTTTGGGTTCTTCGCATTGTTGACGGGCTGCAATTCCGCAAAACGATTCCATGGTTTTGTTCAGCAAATCAGAGCGGGTTCGTCACAATGGAGAAACCAGCGGTCGAGGATGACGCGGCGAGAAAACCACTGGTTTGCCAACAGAATTCGGGCCAGTGAACTCACCAGCCACGTTGGAAGATGACTGCCAATGCTGAAAGCCCATTCTTGCTGTACTTTTCCGAATCGCTGCGCGAGCAGGAAGCGATATTTTTCTGAAAGTGCCGGACTGTTGACGCCGCCCGCGGCCAGGATGGCCTTCGCGGCAAGGAGTCCCGACTCGATCGCTGGCCGTATGCCTTCGCCACTCTGAGAATACGCCAAGCCGGCGGCATCGCCGATCAGCAGTACACCGTCGGCGGCCACGTTTCGTTTAGCATGTCCGTACAGAAGATACGAATGGCCCACCATCTTCGCAGGCAGATCGAAAGCAATTTTCCTCGCCTTTTTCAAAAAAGTACTGAAGGCCACAAGGTGATTGGGCAGGCCATGGGGATCGAGTCTCCCCAAGCCCATATTGAGAAAGTTCTTTTTACGGACGCACCAACCATAACCCTTCATGTCGGGACAAAAATAAAGCTCTGGAATCTCAGGCCGGATGGAACATTGCTCGCGCTGGGTTTCTGACATCTCGAATTCCATTTCCTGGGCGGCAATGCTGACCTCTTGGCGGGCGTTGGCTCCCCGCAATCGGGCAACAGGACAAAAATGCCCGCCAGCGCCGATCACCAGGCGAGCCTTGAACTGGCCATTGACAATCCAGCGATCGCCCGATTGTTCCAGGCTGGCAAGAGCTACGCCTTGGTGAATGCGCGCACGGCAGCGCTTTAATAGAAAATCATCGAACTCGCAGCGGCGAATTCCGTAGCTGATTGGTCGGCCATAATCGGTTTCCACTTCTCGGCTGCCCATCCGGCTGGTGCGAAAGCCCTGGATGTCCTGCAAAACATGGCCGCGTGAATATTCTTCGAGATCAATTGCGAGCTCGTCGACGACGGGCGGGGTGATCCATCCTCCGCACACCTTGTCCCGGGGAAAGGTCTGCCGGTCCAGGATCACAACAGTCAGGCCCGAATCGCGCAGTTTCCAGGCGCAGGAACTTCCGGCGGGACCGGCTCCCACGATCAGGACGTCGCATACATCCATTTGGTCTCCTGCTCCTCGTGCTGTGCTTTTGTATACAAGTGCGCGCGGGTCCATGGAACTAGTTGGCAGGCATTTCGCGCGAAAACGATTTGAAACAGTTGCAGGGTGCCGACACGAAATCCGGCGACAGCTCCGGCGAGATAGAGTCGCCAGGTTCTCACGAATTCCGGGCTGAACATTTCGGATATCTGTTGCTCGGATTTGTCGAATCGCGCCAGCCAATGCTCCAGTGTTTTTGCATAGTGGCGCCGCAAGTTCTCGACGTCCAGGATGGACAAATCCCAAGGTTCAAAGATTTGCATGACCTCGCCGAGCGCTGGTGCGTAGGCGCCGGGGAAAATGCGTTTTCTGGTCCAGGTGCTGAACGGGCGCGGATAATTGCGCCCTATGAAGTGGAGGAGTCCGCGCCCAGTTTTGGTGAGCGACTGGTGGATGATGCTCCCCAGGTCCCGGTAGTGTTCCCGTCCGACGTGTTCCAACATTCCCACGGAGACGAACGCATCACACGCGCCGGAGATGTTCCGGTAATCGTCTTCGATGAATTCCACTTGGTGGTCGAGTCCCAGTTCTTTGGCTCGCCGGCGGGCGAACAAGATTTGCTCGCGCGAAATATTGAACGCCCGGACGGTCACTCCATAGTTTTTTGCCATGTGCAGGGCCAAGGCGCCCCAGCCGCAGCCTGCTTCCACGACGCGCTCCCCGGGCTGCAGCTGCACCTTGCGGCATACGTAATCCAATTTCGCGACTTGCGCTTGCTCCAGCGTTGCACTGGGAGACGAATAATAAGCGCAGGTATAGACGAGCTGCGGGTCGAGCCAGAGGCGGTAAAAATCGGTATTCAGATCGTAGTGTCGCTGGATATTGCGACGCGAGCCGCGCAAAGAGTTGCGCTGAACATATTCCATGCACTTGGAGACGAGTTTGACGTACCAGCTGTGATGTTGGGCTTCCGACATGGAGCGATACAGGAGTTCCAGGGCGGAGACGAGATCTCCCTCGAGCGTGATTCGCCCCTCGCTGTATGCGTCGCCGAACTCCGCTTCCGGATCGAGCAGCAAGCGCAAGAGAGAGTTTCGGTCCTGGATGACGATGTTGGCCACCGCCAGCGCGTCTCTTGGCGAAACTTCGGCGCTGTTCCGGAGTTCGAGCCGGACGGCGGGGTGACCCACCGCTCGATGGATTTTTTGCAGCAACCACTCGTCGATTCGGGAGGACTTGTTTTGAGCAGCCATGGCGAGCCCCTCCTTGGCGGATGATGGAGGTCGGATGGATTCCACGATCATACCTCAGCAGGCGGAGTTGCGAGTAGCGAGCACTGGCGAACTTGGGGGATGTCTTCAATCCAAGATCCATTTTTGGAGATTCAGCGGCAACTCCATAGGCTGGCGCCCGGTAAGTCGGTCATCGGAAACTGATCCACGACTAAGACATCGCACAAGTTGCGGCACCCTTCACCCGGTGCCATAATTCCCCTTTACAGCACAGAAATGTGTGTCAGAACGTCGGATGCGCATGAGGAAACACTTTACTTGTTGCGGTTTCTGAGGGGGCTCTATGGCATTGCGCGATAGCTGGATTGAAAAGAGAGAAGCGGCGATGGCGGGCTCGAACGGGAGCGGCAATGGCACGCATGCGTCCGAGGGAATCAATGGAGGGCATGCGTGCGAAGCACGCAATATGTCGCAGATGCACCTGGCACGGCAGGGCGTCCTCACGGAAGAAATACAGTACGTGGCGAAGCGCGAAAAGCTGGAGCCGGAGCTGATTCGAAGCGAAGTGGCGCGCGGTCGGATGATCATTCCCGCGAACGTGAATCACCGGAACCTGGAACCGATGGCGATCGGAATCGCGAGCAAGTGCAAAATCAACGCGAATATAGGGAACTCGGCGACGAGTTCGAATATTGACGAAGAATTGAAGAAGCTGCATCACGCCGTGCACTATGGCGCGGACACCGTGATGGACCTTTCGACCGGCGGCGACATTCCGGTGATTCGGAAGGCGATTATTGAGGCTTCCCCAGTACCGGTAGGGACGGTTCCGGTGTATGAAGCAATTTCACGCGTGCGGCGGCCGGAAGACCTGACGTTCGAGTTGATGCTCGAAGTGATTGAAGAGCAAGCCGAGCAGGGCGTGGATTACATGACGATTCACGCGGGGGTGATGCGCGAGCATGTGCCCTACGTGCGCAAGCGGATTACGGGCATCGTGAGCCGCGGCGGCTCGCTGATGGCGCACTGGATGGAGCATCACAAGAAACAGAATTTCCTGTATGAGAACTTCGACGAAATTTGCAAAGTATTCAAGAAGCACGACGTGAGTTTCTCGCTCGGCGACGGGCTGCGGCCGGGGTGCATCGCGGATGCGAGCGACGAGGCGCAATTCGCCGAATTAAAGGTCCTCGGCGAATTGACGAAGAAGGCCTGGGAACACGAAGTCCAAGTGATGATTGAAGGGCCCGGCCACATTCCCATGGACAAGATCAAAGAGCAGGTGGACTTGGAAATGGAATGGTGCCACGAAGCACCGTTCTACACACTGGGGCCGCTGGTAATCGATATCGCACCCGGCTATGACCACATCACCAGCGCGATTGGCGCGGCGATGATCGGGTGGCACGGGGCGTCGATGCTGTGCTACGTCACGCCGAAAGAGCATTTGGGATTGCCGAATCCGGACGACGTGAAACAGGGAGTGATTGCGTACAAAATCGCGGCGCACGCGGCGGATGTGGCGCGCCACCGGTCAGGGGCGCGGGACCGCGACGATGCACTGAGCTATGCGCGGTTCTTGTTCGATTGGAACAAGCAATTTGAGTTGTCGCTTGATCCAGAAACCGCGCGGACGATGCACGACGAGAATCTGCCCGACGATTTTTACAAGGAAGCGAAGTTCTGCTCCATGTGCGGGCCGAAATTCTGCTCGATGAACATTACGCAAATGGCGGAGGCAGAATCCGGGCAGGACCAGGCGGAACGGAAGCAGAAGTTTGTGGAGCTCCTCGCGAAGGTGCAGAGCGCCTGAGGAAGGCTGCAGGTATTTGCCATGGGAATGTTTGAGGTGAAAGTGGAATTGGCGAACCTGGCTGCTCCGGGCCGGGCGGAAGAAGTTTCTCTTCTGGTGGACACGGGCGCAACGCTGTCATGGATTCCGCGCGAGGTTCTCCAAAAGCTCGGGGTAACCGCATTTTCAAAGCTTCCATTTTCACTTGCCGACGGACGCGTGCTGGAGCGAGATACCACGGCCGTGATTCTGACCATTGATGGAAGGAAAGCTCCTGTACCCGTAGCTCTTGGAGAGCCTGGGGAAGAAGCAGTTCTGGGTGCGACGGCCCTCGAAGTCTTGGGCTTTGTGGTGGACCCCGTTGCAAAGAAATTGATCCGCGCAGAACCTCCGCGCTCTGCGAACTCGTCCCTCAGGGGATTCGAGGATCTGATTGCGGGAGTAGACCTGCTCGTAGGGACTACGTATGTGGAACAATTGGGCCTTCTGCTGCGTATTCTTTGTACAGCGGAGTGGTGTACTTGCCTTAGGCCAAATCAAGGCTGAGGAGGTGCGGAAATGTTCTTCCTGATTTTCTCAATGCTGCTGTATTTCCTGCCGACGCTCATCGGGCGACACAAGGCCGACGCGATGGGGATTTTCATTGTTAACCTGCTGTTCGGCTGGACGATCATTGGCTGGGTGATTGCGCTGATTTGGGCGTGCGCCGCGGAGAGGTATGTTCCGCTGCGGGTTGTTCCTGTAAGTTCGGGTCGGTTCTGCTGCCAGTGCGGTGCGCTGTCAGCCTATGGAGCGCATTTCTGTGCGGCGTGCGGCAGGGTGGTGTGATTGGCGGATTCCCCGGAAGCACGAGTGACGAAACCGCAATCCGACCAGGCGCTACAAAAGGAGTTCAACCGGTGGGCGGAGGCGGGGCGCGGCGAGGCGAGGGCATGGAGCAAGATCACCTGCCGATCACGCTGCCGGTGCTAGAAAAGATGAGGCTGGGCGCGACGGACAACGTGCTCGACGTCGGCTGCGGGGCGGGGTGGTTGTCGAGGCGGCTGGCGAAACTGGTGCCCCAGGGCCGCGTGGTGGGGATGGACATTTCCGACGAGATGATCCGTCACGCGCGGCGTGCCAGCGTGGATTTCGAAAATTTGATGTTCGTGACGGGAGAAGTGGCGGAAATTCCCTGGCAACCAAATTTTTTCTCCCATGCCATTTCTGTTGAATCGTCGTACTACTGGCCGGACCCAGCCGCAGGCATCCGAGACATTTTTCGCGTTCTGCAAGAAGGCGGGTCGGCGTGGATCCTCATCAACTACTATCGGGACAATGAGCATTGTCACCAGTGGGGCGATTTGCTGGCGGTGGAAACGCACCTGCTTTCTGCGCAAGAATGGGCGGAACACCTTTGCGCCGCTGGCTTCCAGAACGTCACGCGCGAACGCATTGTTGATCTTTCGCCATCGCCGGAAGTTTATACGGGCCGGTGGTTCCGCGACGTTGAACATCTGCGCGCATTCAAGGCCGAAGGAGCATTGCTCGTTTGCGGAACCAAGTAAGAAGTCCAGGTTGCCTTTTCCGAACCCACAATCCAGGGGTTCAGGTCTTCTCCGCTTGACGGCTGCTACAATGGACGAAGGTTTCCCTCTCCCACTGAACGAAAGAGACTTACCACACGGGAAAACTTTCGTTTGTGAGATATGCATGACTGATGCCGCGCCCCAATTGCGGGTTCTCGTGGTGGATGATTCACCCGTTTCCCGAAAACTACTAGAGCATGCGCTTTCCTCCGAACCGTATCCCCTCCTGTTTGCGAAAAACGGGGAGGAAGCGCTGAGACTCTTCAGCAAGCACAAGCCTGAGCTGGTCATCACCGACTGGATGCTGCCTGATCTATCCGGTCCCGAACTGTGCGAACGAATCCGGACCGATGCGCATAGCTCGTACACCTACATCATTTTGGTCACGAGCATCACCGAAAAGGACAGCGTCGTGGAAGGATTGTCCGCCGGCGCGGATGATTACCTCACAAAACCCTTCGACTCAAATGAACTGCGGGCCCGGATAGGGGTGGGACGACGAATCATCGGCTTACATCATGAAATCGACGCGAAGAACAAACTACTCATGGAGATGGCGAACACCGATCCGCTCACGGGCTTGCCGAACCGCCGGGCAATCGAGGAATGGGCGGAGCGGCAACTACGTGGCGCGGCGCGTCACGGATTTCCTTTCTGGGTTGTACATGTTGATCTGGATGGCTTTAAGAAGATCAACGACAGCTACGGTCATGAGGCAGGTGATCTGGTTTTGAAGAAATTCGCGGAAATTCTAAAGAAAAACACGCGTGCATCTGACATCAGTGGCCGGATGGGTGGGGATGAGTTTTTGCTGGTCATGACGCATGTGGATGGGAAAAACATCCACCTGGCAGTTGACCGCTTCCGCAAACACCTTGCTTCCGAAAAGTTTTTGTTTGGCAGCGGGACTGTAGTTACGGCGAGTTTTGGGATTTCCGGGTTCCAAGGGAAAGAACCTCCCGACTTTTCGATGCTGGTGCGGCGTGCGGACCAGGCTCTTTACTGCGCGAAACGCGCAGGGGGCAATCAAGTGAAGATCGAATCACTGTGAAGCCTCTCGCAGGCGTGTGTGCGCGATTCTCCCATTCTGGTGGCCGGTAAAACTGAACTCAGGCGGTCATGGATCGTCAAGGCGAGGTTTATTAATGTCATTTCTGAGCGGCGGAGTGGCAGTGGTGACGGGAGCCGGGTCGGGCATCGGCCGGGCACTGGCACAGCAATTGGCGGCTGCGGGTTCGGCGCTGGCACTGGCTGATATTGACGAAGCGCGACTTGGGCAAACGACGGAGACTCTGGGAAAAAAGAGTGCGATGATCACGACCCATGTTGTGGACGTCGCGAAGGAAGAAAGTGTGAAATCCTTCGCGGACGAAGTGAAGGAACGGCACAGACGCGTGACTTTGCTGATCAATAATGCTGGAGTTTCCTTGCACGGAGATTTTGAAGAGATTTCTTTGGATGATTTTCGCTGGCTGATGAACATCAATTTCTGGGGAACGGTGTATGGAGTGAAGTATTTCCTGCCCCTACTGAAGGGCGAGAAGTGCGCGCAAATTGTGAATATTTCGAGCGTATTCGGACTGATCGCTCCAGCAGGACAGATACCCTATGCGGCGAGCAAGTTTGCGGTGCGGGGATTCACGGAAGCGCTGCGGCACGAACTGGAAGGAAGTAATGTTTTTGTTTCCTGCGTTCATCCAGGAGGCATTCGCACACCGATCGCGCGGCATTCGCGGCTGGGGGCAGGGACGCCGGCGCCGAAGCGCGAAGCAAATATCGCGCGATTCGAACGGCTGGCGCGCACGCCTCCGGAAACGGCTGCGGCAAAGATTTTGCGCGGCGTGGAACGCCAGGCGCCGCGCATTCTAATCGGAATGGATGCCTACCAGATCGACTTTCTCCAACGTTTGCGGCCTGCAACGTACTGGAAATCGCTCGCGCGGAAGCTCGAAGATCAGAAGCTGGCAGGGAGAGAATCCCGGCTGAGAGAATCGCGCCATTGAGCGCTGCTCTTAGGGTCAGAGGGCGCGATGTATTTTGACGGAGTTTCGCGCAGGATATATACTGCGCGGAGGTAGAGAACCTTGAGGCTGGGGTAACTTCACATGGGCGTGCTGGATCAGCGCTTCGAAAAGAATTTCATGATTACGTCGGTGGACTACGTGTTCAATTGGGCGCGGAAGAGCGCTCTCTGGCCGCTGACGTTCGGACTGGCATGCTGCGCGATTGAGATGATCGCATCCACCACTTCACGGTTTGACATGGCGCGGTTTGGCGCCGAAGTGTTCCGGCCATCGCCGCGGCAGGCGGACTTGATGATCGTATCTGGGACCGTAACGCTGAAGATGGCGCCGGTAATCCAGCGCGTGTGGGCCCAAATGCCAGACCCAAAGTGGTGCATGTCGATGGGGGCGTGCTCGAGCGTGGGCGGGCCGTTTAATGTTTACTCCGTCTTGCAAGGGGTGGACCGCATCGTTCCCGTGGATGTGTACATTGTGGGCTGCCCGCCGCGGCCAGAGGGGCTCTTCTTCGGATTGCTCAAATTGCAGGACAAGATTGACCAAATGACGCTGGCAAAACGGCCCACCGAAGTGCGCTTGCGGTCAGGTATGGTGGAAGGTTTCAAGAAGGGTGTGATGGTGGCGCAGACGCCAGAGCCAAGGTGAAGGAAAGGGAGTCAGAAAATAAAAAAGGGGGAGCGAAGAAGAGATGGCGTTTGCGAGAACTGCAAAGATCAATGAGATCACGCCGGGAACGATCCGGGAGTTTCATGTGGAAGGCAAGGCCGTCGCGTTGGCCAATCTCGGGGGCAAGTTCTATGCCATCAACAATACCTGCCTGCACCGGGGTGGGCCGCTCGGGCAAGGGGTTTTGGAGGGGGATATCGTTACCTGTCCTTGGCACGGCTGGCAATATGACGCGACTACAGGGAAAGTGAAGCAGAACCCGGCGGTGGGGGTGGATTGCTATGCAGTCGAGGTCCGGGGCGAAGACATCTTCGTAGACGCTGGGTAGTTGACTCTGTATCTCATAGAAAATACAGCAGATAATTAGATCGTGACCAAATATGGCCACCTCTCTACCAACTTCCGGATGAGAATGTAGCGCACCTAACCCTCATATTTTGTTTCGCTTTTTGGTTACCACCGTGTATAGTTCTGCCGACTCCAAGCCTCGATGGCTACACCGACTGTCCAACGACACTACTGGATTTTCAGCGCGGACCCTCACCACTATCACTGGGACACCCTCTTCGTAAAAGGCAAGGAGATGTGGGATGGAGCAGCAGCAAAACCGGATGCGATCCGCGCGTTGAAGCAGGCGCGCAGAGGTGACCGAGTACTGTGTTATCACTCAGCGCCAGAGCGCGCACTCTATTCCATCGCGGAGATCACCCGCGATCCCTACCCCGACCCGCACAACCACAAAGGGAAAAACCTGGTCGCAGATCTGCGCGCATTCGAGAAACTTCCCCGGCATGTGACACTGGCGGAATTGCGCGCGAATCCGGCGCTGAGAAAAATGAAGCTGCTGAAGAACGTGAGAGTGCTCATTTCTTCAATCAGCGATGTGGAGTACCAGGAAATCCTACGCATGGCCGGGATCGTCGCCACGCCCGGAATACCACTGCCCTGACGCACGACGCTTCTCCCTTCGACGTGGATTCGAAAGTGACGGTGAGGGTGGGAAAGAATCATCTTCCGCAGCAGAATTCGGGGTGACAAATGGCTACGATGGGCCGTTCCGGTTTTTTCGCAACGTGTGCAGTTGCCATGCTGGCTTTTTTCCCGCAAAATGCGCGGCGGGATTCCATGCTTGACGATATTCCATCCGGGAGAACACAGGTACTCGATTTGGGCTACGCGATTAACGACAAGTTGGTACCTTGGCCGGGCGACGAAAAGTGGTTCGAAGCGAAAGTCAACGCTACGATCGACAAGAATGGGTATTTCACGCGGAGCTTCTGGATGCTGGAACACTACGGGACGCATCTGGATGCCCCGGCGCACTTCCCGCCGGGAAAAACAACCGTCGATCAGATTCCCGTGGAGCAGCTCTTTGGACCCGCAGTGGTGATCGATGCGCGAGCCGAGGGCGCGAAAGATGCGGACTACCAGCTTCCCGCAGCGCGCGTTGAGGAATGGGAGAAGCGGCACGGGCGGATACCGGAAGGAGCGATCGTGCTGTTGCGGACTGGCTGGGCTTCGCGGTGGCCGGATGCGCAGAAGTACCGAAATCAGGACGCGCAGGGGAAGATGCACTTTCCTGGATTTTCTCTGGAGGCTGCAAAACTGCTGATCGAACGGAAGGTCAGCGGCCTGGGTTGCGATACGATGAGTATCGATTGCGGCGCATCGGGAGATTTTGCGGTGCATCACCTGGCGCTGGGCGCGGGACTGTATCACCTTGAAAACCTCGCGGACCTAAGTGCATTGCCGCAAACGGGAGCATTCCTGGTGGTGGCGCCAATCAAGCTCGAAGGTGGCTCGGGCGGGCCGGTGCGGGTCTTTGCCCTGTTGCCTTAGGCCACGAGAATTCCTTCAAACATTTTGGGCCGTTCTTTCATCTGAAGTATGCTGCGGGATGCGCTGGGTTCTGTGAAACCAAACGCATCTTGAAGTAAACACCTCGGTACCGTAGGAAAAGGTCCGGGGACAATGACGAGGGTGCGATCTAGAGGAGCATGTCCCCCTTCTTTAGTAGGAATTTTCCAAGCAGCCAACTGAATACGTCAGGCTCCGCATACGCATTGTTCCAGGAATTGTGGCCGACTCCGGGATATTCTGTGTAGATAACTTCGGCGAGGTCTGCGATTGTTGCCTGGGGGTGCGCGTGCACGGCATCCTGGCCGATCACGGTCTTCATGGCTTCGGCCATGCGGCGAGATTCTGAGGCCGGGACGACTGGGTCGTCGCCACCGTGAAAAATCCAAACAGGTGTCTTGCCGATTCTCTTAGCGGCCTCGAGGTAAGGCGATTGGTCGTCGGGAGATTGTGCGCGGGCCTTGTCGGGCATCAGGATCCCCCCGCAGATGGGAGCGATAGCCGCGAATTTTCCCGGATATTTTCCGGCAAGATACCAGGTCCCGTAACCGCCCATGGAAAGCCCAGTCAAATAAATTCGATGGGAATCGCCGTGAAACTCCTTCTGCACCTGCTCCAGAGCGGCCATGGCGACGTCTCCCATGGCGGAATCCGTCCACCAGACGTCTTTGCGGCACTGCGGCATAACGACGATGGCCGGAACCCGGCTCCGGTCTCTGCGGATCGCTGTGCTGATGCCAACCTCGGTTTGGATCAGGCCGTCGTCTCCGCGTTCCCCGGCGCCATGAAGAAAGAGGATCACGGGCCATTTTTTCTTGAGTGTCCAATTGTCCGGAACAAAAACCTGATATTTGTATTGCACGCTCGCCACGGTCACGGTGCGGTCGAGAAATCCGGTTTCGATTCTCTTAGCTCGCACGGGTGCTACGGTCAGCAATGCGGCAGCGACGGCAAACGCAATCGCCAGTATCAAACTCCTGCGGCGAATGAACACAAGACACCTCCGAATGCGAAACTGTAACACGAGTTAGGAAGAAGAGGTGCGGACAATCGCGAGCCGGGAGGCCGCCGATCCTCACGCGGAGCGGTGCTCTGTGCTATTTTTGAGGGTCGCCACTCTTATGCCGGAACTTCCCGAAGTCGAAACGGTAGCGCGCGGATTGCGGCAGGCGATCCTCGGACGGCGCATCCTCTCAGTCTCGCTTGGCAAAACGGATTTCATCGACGATCCCGTGGCGCTCGAGCAGCATTTGCCGGGCCGCCGGATCGAGGCTGTCGAGCGCTATGGAAAATTCATGCTGTTGCGGCTCTCCGCGGATGCACGAGGCAACGGTGTGCGCGGGGGCGAGGGCGCGAGCACGGCATCCCTGCTCGTGCATCTGGGGATGACCGGGCAGATAGCGCCGAGCCCCGCGGAAAAACCATGCGCAAAGCACACCCATGTTTGCCTGTTGCTGGATGACGGCCGCGAACTGCGCTACATCGACGCGCGGCGCTTCGGACGCATCGCCTATCTGACGGAAGAGCCGCTGGCCCAGGAATTGATAGGATTTGGCGCCGACCCGCTCGAGGTAAGCAAGGAAGAGTTTGTCCACAGTATCCGCGGGCGGCGCGCCCGCATTAAGGCGCTGCTCCTGGACCAGAGCGTGCTGCGCGGTGTCGGCAACATTTACGCGGATGAAAGCCTGTGGAGAGCGAAAATTCATCCGGCGCGGATGGGAGCGAAATTGACGCGGGACCAAACCGCCGCGCTGTGGAATATGTTGCAGCAAATTTTGCGCCAAGCGATTGCGATGCGCGGTTCTTCGATTTCCGATTTTCTTGACGCCGAAGGCGAGCCGGGAGAATATCAGCGGCGCCATCGCGCCTACGGCCGCGAAGGAAAACGCTGCTACCGGTGCAAAACCGTCATCCGGCGCGGGATTGTGGCCGGGCGAAGCAGTTATTTTTGTCCGAAGTGCCAGGCCGCGCCGCGCGGATTCCTTGCCCTGCCGTTCCCGCGGAAGGCGAAGCAGGGCGGCAACTGATCCACGGGCATGCGCGCCGTCGTCCAGAGAGTCAGCCGCGCGAAAGTGACCGTGGATGGCTGCGTGACCGGCGAGATCGGTCCCGGGTTAATGATTCTTCTCGGTGTCGGCCGCAGCGATACCTCGGCGGTCGCTGCGCGGATGGCGGAGAGATGCGCGAACCTGCGTATTTTTGAGGACGATCAGGGCAAGATGAATCGCTCGCTGCTGGACGTGAATGGCAGCGTGCTTGCCGTCTCACAGTTCACTCTGTACGGCGACGCGCGCGGGCAGCGGCGGCCCAGCTTCATCACCGCGGCCCCGCCGGAACCCGCCAAGACTCTCTATGAGGAATTCTGCGAGGCCCTCCGCAAGCTGGGCGTGACCGTTGCAACGGGAATTTTTCAGGCCATGATGTCGGTGGAGCTGGTCAATGAAGGTCCGGTCACAATTCTTCTCGATTCGGACAACACGTTCTAACCGCCAGTTCGTCCAGGGAAAAAGGACGGGCGGATGGAGTTGCGCCAGGGCTCTGAACGAATTGCGGGCTTTGGGAGAGCAGCGAAACATCGATGGCATGGCCCGATTCGGGATCCGCGCCAAGATTGTGTACGGCGTGGCGAAGCCAAAGATGGATCTCCTGGCGCGTAGGATCGGAAAAGACCACCAACTGGCCTTGGAATTGTGGGCCACCGGCGTGCAGGATGCCCGGATTCTGGCTGGGATGATCGATTTGCCCGAAAGAGTCACCGCGGCTCAGATGGAGACATGGGTTCGTGATTTTGACAATTGGGATGTCTGTGATGGAACTTGTTGCCATCTATTTGTCTTTGCCGTCCCAGCTTGGAAGAAAGCGCTAGAGTGGAGTCAGCGCGAAGAAGAGTTCATAAAGCGCGCCGGATTTGCGCTGAGGGCCTACCTGGCCTATCGCGACAAAAGAGCGACGGATGCGCAATTTCAAAGATTGCTGCCGGTGATCGAGCGGGAGGCGTTCGATGAGAGAAATTTTGTGAAGAAAGCAGTCAACTGGGCCCTGAGAAACATTGGAAAACGAAACATCCATCTGAATCGCGCCGCGATCAGGACAGCCGAGAGAATCCGCAGGCAGGGCTCGCGTTCCACGCGTTGGTTGCCGCAGACGCGCTTCGCGAACTGGAAAGTGCAGCGGTGCAAGCCCGGCTCCGGCGAAAGAGAAGCGGAAGAAAATGACTGTGAACGGAAAACAGAAAGAACTGAAGATTCGCCGCGCGAAGCCCAGTGATGCGCCTCGTATTGCCGAACTCAGCGGACAGCTCGGATATCCTGCGACGGCATCGCAAATTCGCAAGAGACTGCGGGCCATCCGGCCTGCCTCGCAGCACGCGGTCTTGGTAGCGGAACGGAAGGATGTTGGAGTTGTCGGCTGGCTCCACGTCAGCAAGCAGCCGTTGCTGGAAGTCGAGGTCCGCGC
>Ga0209160_1001048_pt1 | contig 23073 bp, 21 predicted proteins | sample GraSoiAngelo_153_FD_186167 | JGI IMG/M metagenome (GOLD analysis project Ga0209160, IMG submission 186167) | Grasslands soil microbial communities from the Angelo Coastal Reserve, California, USA - 14_1009_12_40cm (SPAdes) (version 2) | ecosystem: Environmental > Terrestrial > Soil > Grasslands ...
TGGGTGATGCGTTCCTGCGCCTGCTGGCGAGCCCAGTAGTTGTCCGTACCGTCGGCGAACAAGACCTTGATGTTCGAGAGCCCGAAGAGCGTGTCCGAGCGCAGAAACGTCACGTCGGCGATGCCGTTGAGCTCGTTCTCGAGCGGAACGGTGATGAGCCGCTCGACCTCTTCGGCGGCGTGACCGGGCCAGAGCGTGATCACCTCGACCTTGACGTCGCCGACGTCCGGATAGGCCTCGATCGGCAGCCGGTGGTAGGAGACGATGCCCGCCGCCGTCAGCACCAGGGCGAGGGCCAGCGTGATGAAGCGCTGGTTGAGCGCGAAGGCGACGAGCCGGTCGATCACCGCGTCGTGGCCTTCAACAGGATGCTGCCGGCGCCGACGACGCGGTCATCGAGCCCGAGGCCCGTCGTCACCTCGACGGCGTCGCCGAGGTCGTCGCCCAGAACGACGGGTCGCCGCTCGAGCTGGTCCTTCCCTTTCACGACCAGGACGTAGGTCGCGCTTCCCTCGCGATGGACCGCACTTTGTGGGATGGTGAGCGCCCGCGTGGCGCCGGTCGCGATGGCGACGTTGACGAACATTTCGGCCTTGAGCGTCCGGCCGCGGTTGACGACGATGGACCGGACCTTCACGGTGCGCGTCTCCTTGTCGACCGCGTCACTGATGTAGCTGACCCGCCCCTCGTAGCGCTCGCCGGGGCAGCAGCGCAGCGTGGCGACCATCGGCTGATCGCGCCGCAGGCGCGGCACGTCCGGCTCGTACACGTCCGCTACGACCCACATCGTGCCGAGGTCCGCGACGACGAAGAGGTTGACCGGCGTGTCCGACTGGCCGTACGCGACCACCTGCCCGGGCGTCACGTTGCGCTCCACGACGACGCCGCCGCGCGGCGCCTTCACGACGATCGTGGTCGCCGAGTCGGCCCGCGCCGCGATCTCCGCGAGCTGCGCCGGGGAGACGCCGAGCGTCTGCAGGCGCGAGGCCGCCCGTTCCCGCTCGGCGACCGCCTTCCGGGCGTCGTTCTCGGCTTCCCGAAGCTCCTTCTGCGCGACGGCCTGGGCATCGAAGAGCTCGCGGCTCAGCCGGGCCGCGGCGGCCGAGCGCTCGACGTCGGCCACCGCCTTCGCGTAGTCCGTCTTGGCCGTACCCAGATCCGCGCTGTCGATCACGAACAGGCGCGCGCCGGGCTCGACGACGTCGCCGGGACGCGCGAAGACCTCGAGGACCCGCCCGGTCGCCGGGGCGTGCACGCGCACGAGGGACTCCTCGTTGAACTGCACTTTCCCGGTCGTGTCGATCATGCGCTGGCGCGTGCGGTACTCGGGGGCGACGACCGCCGGCGTCACGTCGGATGCCGCCGGCGACTCGGGGCCGCGTTTGGACGGAGCCGCCGGCGCGGGCGACTCACAGGCGGCGCCCGCCAGCACGAAGAGCGCGAGGACGACGAGCCGCATCGTCACCCTAGTTCGCCCACGAGCCGCCGACGGCCGCTTCGAGCTGGTACAGCGCGGACCAGAAGTTGCCCATCGCGCGGAGATGCTCGAGCGCCGTCTCGCGGTAGGTCCGCTGGGCGTCGAGGAAGTCGAGGAGGCTGGCGCCCCCCCGACGGTACGCAAACTCGACGGTCGTACGGGCCTGCTGCGCTTTCGGCAAGTAGGTATCGCGCAGCATGACGACCCGCTCGCGCTGGACCGTCAGCGCGGACAGCGCGGTATCGACCTCGGCGAGCGCCTGGACAGCCGCCGACCGCGTCAGCGCGTCCGAACGCTCCGCCTCGGCGCGCGTGCGCGCGATCTCGCCCTGATTGCGATCGAAGATCTTGAGAGGAAAGCTGAACCCGAAGCCGATCGTGTTGTCGGGGCCGATCCGCTGGTACTCGATCTGCGGTGTCACGTCCCACCACGCGTTCGCGCGCGCCAGGTTCACGTCGGCGCGCGCCTTCTCCCGCGCGGCCCGCGCGGCCTGGAGGTCGGGGCGGTTGGCCAGGGCGAGCCGGCGCAGCTCGTCGCGCTCCAGAGGGACGTCGCGGTAGTCGAGCTCGCCGACGACGTCGAACGAGTCGGCCAGCGCGTCGGGCCCGACGACGGCCCGCAGGGCGATCTTCGCGGCCTCGATCGCCTGCCGCGCGTCGCCGGCGTCACGCTCGAACGCGAAGCGCTGGACCTGCAGGCGAAGCAGCTCGAGCTGGGAAATGTCGCCCTTCTCGGCCCGGATCCGCTGAAGGCGCTCGATGTCGTCGAGCGTCCCGAGGTTCTGCTCGGCGAGGGCGAGCGTCGCCCGGGCGACGAGAACACCGGCGAAGGCGCTCTTGACCTGCGCGATCACCAGTCGCCGGACGTCGTTCAGCTCGTGGCCCGTGGTCCGCGTCGCCGCGCGAGCGCTGTCGATCCTGCGCTGGCGCTTGCCGCCGGTCTCGATGGGCTGGGCGAGGATCACCGTGTGCTGCGGCAGGGCCGCACTACCTCCCCCGAACTGCTCGGCGCTGTACGACGTGGTGGGGTTGGGCCGAAGCGAGGCCGTGATCTCGTTGGCGCGGACCGTCTCGAGCTCCGCCCCCTTCGCGCGGAGCGTCGCGTTGTGGCGGATCGCGGTGTTGACCGCATCTTCCAGGGTGAGCCGATCCAGGCGCTCCTGCGCGTCGCAGACGCGGGTGATCAGGGCGATACCGAGACACACCAGGAGACCGAGACATCTGTGCCGGCTTCGGTACGCGCTGCGCCCCCGCGAAGCCATGCTCATGGCTTCGCGGCCGGACACGGCGGCGCTGGATCCGTCCACGAGCGGTCGACGGCCAAGGTGCCGCGGAGCACGTTGCTCATGCGGCCCGAGCGATCTCCGACCTGGACGTAGTAGTAGTACGTCCCAGAATCGTTCGGGGTGAACCGGGCCTCGATCTCTCCCGCGTGCTGGTCATCAGCCGCGGCGAGATTGACCGGGAGCGTCCGATAGCCGTGCCAGGCGCTCCGGCCGTACCGTCGAACCCACGCGCATTTTGCGCTCACGATCTCCTCCGTGGCGGTCTCGAGCCGAAACCTCGCGCTGACCGGACAGCCGGCCCGTGTCCCCGACGGCACGAATCGCAGATGCGAGATCCGCGGTCCGTGGACCGACGGCTCGTCCATGTCGACGAGGGGCGCGCATGCAGCGAGGCCGATCGACAGTACGACCGCTGTCCACCATTCAGAGGCGCGCCTGCAAGGGCCGAAGGAGCGGATCACGATTCCTTCTCATTTCACGCTCGAGAAAGGTGATGGGGGTCGCCGTGCCGGCGCGCGGACTGCGAACACAGTCTATGCATGACGCGGAACTGGACGACCCAGAACCGCGGGCGATCCCGCGGCAGGGCGACGGAACTCTAGAGGGCGGGTGGGGCCCGCGTGGGTGAGGACGAGCGCGGGCCAGCGGGCAGCCGATTCTCGTCGGCGGCGGACACGAGCGCGCCGACGAGCACGACCGGGCGCGCTTCGGCCCTCACGTGCGACTCCGCGACGCCCACGCCGGACGTCACCAGGAGGACGACGTCGTCGTAGTCGCCGTTGTCCCAGAATCCCCCGATCCAGTCCGGGTCGGGCGGACTCGCGTGCGCGAGGACCGCCAGCGACATCATCGCGGCGGCGACGAGGAGTGCGAGCGAGCGCTGCGGGGACATCAGTCATGACTAGCATCGCATCGGGCGACGTGTCAAGGCGACGAGCGCGAGGGGCACGTATGTCGAACGGGGCATGGGCGATCCGACCGCCCATACCCCGCCATGACTTCGCGGACCGGGCTGGCCTAGAAGGACAGCCTCACGCGCGCGGCAGCGTAGTAGCCGTCATTCTGATCTCGCTTCGTGACCACACCGTTCAGAAGTTCCCCCGTTTTCAACGCCCCACCCGCCACCAGGTAGTAGCCGGCGAGGTCGAACGCCGTGTTCGGCGCGAATCGCCAGGTGAACCCGCCGTTGACCTCCGTACCGATGTAGCGGTGATCACCCTCGACAAAGCCCTTGTCAGCTACGGCCACCCGGGCCGGGCAGCCGAGGGCGCTATTCGCGACGTTGAGGGGCTGCGGACAGCCGGAATTCGTGTCCACCTTTTCCGCTGTCCAGGTCGGCGCAGCCACGCCGTACACGCTCAGGGCCGGCGTGATACTGTACGTTGCCCTGAGGGCGAACTGAGCGCGGCCGTAGCGATCGTAGCCGATGTTCGTGTCCATACCCTGGTTGGCGCCGCCGCCGCCGTTGAAGTAGTCGACGCCGAGGCCGAGGATCCCGAGCCAGCCACCGCTGAAGTAGCCGGTGTCTAGATCGAGCGGCTCGTAGTAGCGCTTGCTCAGGGACAGGTTGTCCCGAGCCTTGTTCCCGGTCGTGTACATTGGGCGGCCCTCGAGGAGCAGCGGACCCAGCTGGAAGCTACCGATGACGTCGAAGAACCAGGCCGACGCGTGGCCCTTAACCTGGCCGACCGTCCCGTTCGTTCTGACGGCCTGGGTTTCGTAGTTCCCCCACTGATAGGAGACCGTGGGATCCAGCCCGAAGGGCCCGATGCGCAGGCGCGCGTCGAGACCGACGGTGTGCCGGTTTTCGTGATCCGCCGCATCGCCGGCCGGGGCGCCGCCACCAACCGCGGCCGCGACGTTCATCGAGCCGCCGACCGTGCGGGGGTTGCTCGCGTTGCGCCGGGCCGCGCCCGCCGTCAAGCCGTCGGCGTGGAAGTACGAGTACATCGGCTTCAGGTCCAGCCCCTTGAACGGCGTGATCTCGGGGCTTTCGATGATCGCCCAGTCCTTACCTCGATTCGTCCGGGCGGTCGCCAGCGCTCGGTTGCCACCGGCGAGCTGATCCTCGACGTCCACCCAGGCCAGGTGGTTCTTGATTTCCGGCGTGAAGGTCGAGTAGAGGTCCAGGCCCGCGAAGTCGCCGTTGGCGTAGTAGACCTTGTAGTTGGCGATGGTCGCGAAGGGCTGACCGCCCGCGCGGGCGACCGTCAGGATCGGGATGAACGGCAGGAGGCTGTCCTTACCGGTCAGGTCGAACTCGGTGTAGATCCACTTGATCTCGAACAGCCCGGCCACGTCTGTGTTGATGTCCAGCCCACCGCCTGCAGAGCCGGCGCCTTTGCAGCCTCCCACAAAGCCGCAGGCCGTCCCGGCGCTGTTGCCCGGGAACCCGCCGTCGTTCGAGCCGGTCTGGCCGTAGTTGAGGTCGAGCTCGATGCCGAGCACGGCCTTGGTGCGCCCGACCGCGAACTCGAAGTCGGGACGGAAGCGAGTCCGGGCGTACCATTCACGATCGTTGTCGCGGCTGAAGTTGCCGTCGTAGACGTTTTTGCCTGCCGCTGTGATCTGGTCGAACGTCCCGGTGATCGTCACCTTCGGCGCCGGTGGGCCTGCGGGCGCCTGCGCGAAGACTGGCGGAGCCAGCATCGCGAGGATGACGAAGGCGAGTACTGCGGTGAGAACACTTCTCCTCATGACCGCCTCCTCAAGTGGTGGTGAGAAGCATCGAATCCCGTGCCAGCACTCAACGCCGACATCACCAACAACTCCAGAACGAGCACGCGCATCCCAGAGCGATCGCGCACGAGCAGGCGCCCCCACGCCGGTCGCGCGGCGGCCCGCTCCGCGAAGATCTTCTCGAATCGGTCGGCGACGGGACGGAGCATCGGGACCTCTCTCCAGACCCGTGGAAACAACAGCGCGAGTCTAGCGAGCAGCGCCTGAAGAATTCATGAATTGGAGGTGAATATTTGTTCATGATCTGCGGTTCGCGAGGAGACCCTGTCGGGGCGAGAGGCCCCGGCTGCGCGCGACGTGAAACAAAATTCAGTCTCGCTTCAGGGGAGCTTCAGCCGCGACTCCGTACGATACGGCCATGCGCGGTCGACCGCCCGTGTACGCGAGCTGGCCGGATCGACTCACCAAGACTCCGTGCGCGGTGACCTTGTCGATGAGTCTCGGCGACTTCATCGAAGTCCTCGAGCAGAACCGCCAGGCGTTGCCGGCGCAGCGTCTCAGCCCGCGAGATCTGAACGGCCCCCACGTCCGAACGGCCGAGCCGCCCGATCGCGAGACGAGCGGCTCGGCGCCGTCACCGTTCCACTTCCCCCTGGAACTGACGGAGCCGGGACCCATCGCGCTGCCGCCGATCCCGCAGGAGGGTCGAGGGCGGCCGGCGGAGCTGACGAATACGCGGGCTCAAAAGATCATCACGGTGGCGTGCGCCGGGGCGAGCATCCCCGTCTGCGCGAGGGCCGGCGGCGTGAGCCCGAACACGCTGAAGAACTGGCTCAGGCGGAAGGATCACGAGGCGTTCCTCATCTTCCAGCGGTACTTCGACGAGGCCATGACCTATGCGACCCTCGCGGCCTTGAAGGCGATCATGGAAGGGGTGGCTTCGAACCCCAAGCACGCGTTCGAGTTTCTCGCCCGCCGTTACCCAGACCGCTGGAGTAAGGTCGTCAGCTAGGATCGGTCGGTGCGCAGCAACGACGGCGCTCCGGCCTCGGGGCGAAACCTGAATTTTTCTTCATATCGCGCCGAAGGTTGCCAGTTTCGCTACGATAGGGGCGATGCGCGTTCTTTTGATCGAGGACGACCGTAAGGCGGCGAAGCTCCTCGCCAAGGGCTTCCAGGAGGAAGGATTCGTCGTTGACGTCGCCCAGACGGGCGAGGCGGGGGAAGAGCAGGCCGCCGTGAACGAGTACGACGTGATCGTGCTCGACTGGCTCCTCCCGGGCAAGGACGGCCTCGCCGTGTGCCAGGCGCTCCGGGCGCGCGATCTCTCCACTCCGATCCTCATGCTCACCGCGCGGGATAGCCTTGCCGATCGGGTCAGCGGCCTGAGCACGGGAGCCGACGACTACCTCACGAAGCCGTTCGCCTTCGCCGAGCTCCTCGCACGGATCAGGGCGCTGCTCCGACGGTCTCGCCTCGCCAGGCCGGCCGTGCTGCGCGTGACCGACCTGGCGCTCGACCCGGCGACTCGCCGCGTGACCCGTGGCGGCATCAAGATCGGACTGACCTCGAAGGAGTACACCCTTCTCGAGGTGCTGATGCAGAACGCCGGCGAGACCGTGAGCCGGACACGGCTCGTCGAGCGCGTGTGGGACGAGGCGTCCGAGGTGCTCGACAACCTCGTCGACGTGCACGTGAGCCATCTTCGAAAGAAGATCGATCACGGCCCTGGGCCGCCGCTGATCCACACTGTCCGCGGCTTCGGCTACCGGCTCGGGCTCGCCGACCCGATGGATTCATGAGGCCGCTCAGCTTCGGGACCCGCCTCTGGCTGGGGCACGTGGCGGTGCTCGCGGCGATGCTGGCGCTCGCGGCGTTCGGCGCTGACTGGGCGCTCGGCCGAGTGGTGCTCGGGCGCGTGGACGACGAGATTCTCTCGCTCGCGACGACGGAACAGTCGGCGCTCCAGGCCAATCCGGCCACGCCGGTCCGGGTCCTCGAGATCGCGCCGGGGCCGCCTTCGTTCGTCCGGCTCGACAAGCTGGTTCAGATCACGAATCTCGACGGCCATGTCGTCGCGCGCAGCATGACGCTTGGCTCGGCCCGCCTTCCGACGTCGCCGGATCAGCTCGCGCGCCTGCGCGACGGTGAAACGGTGTTCGGCACCGTCGCCGATTTCGGCGAGGAGCCGATCCGGATGGTCTCGTTGCCCGTGGACGTCGGCCGGGATCACTACGCCATCCAGGTGGCGATGTCCCTGGACGATGCGCATGCCGCGATGCGGATCGGGCGTTGGCTCTTTCTCAGCATGTCCGTGGTGATCCTCGCGGTGATCGGCCTCACCGGCGCGCTGCTCGCGCGCAAGGCGCTTCGTTCGATCGACCAGATGGTGAGGCGCGCCCGACGCATCGGCGAGGCGAACCTCGCCGACCGCCTGCCACACCCCGGGACCGCCGACGAGATCGGCCGACTCGTCGAGACGCTGAACGAGATGCTCGGGCGTCTCGAGCGGAGCTTCGAGGTCCGACGGATGTTCTCCGCCGATGCGTCGCATGAGCTGCGCTCGCCGCTGTCGCGCCTGCGCGCGGAGCTGGAGGTCGCGCTCCGCCGGCCACGTCCTGTGGCGGAATACGAGGACACGCTGCGCTCGTGCCTCGACGAGGTCGAGCGGATCCAGGGCATGATCGAGGAGCTGCTCGAGCTGGCGCGCATCGACACTAACGATGATCAGGAATTGCCGGAGCCGATCTCGATCACCGATCTCGTCGAAGCCGCGGTGCTCGCCGTGCGGCCCCGAGCTCAGCAGCTGGGCGTGCTCGTCGTCGCCGACCGGCTCCCGGACGTGCTCGTGAACGCGGCGCCGGTCGCGGCGAAGGTGGCGCTCGTCAACATTCTCGACAACGCCGTCAAGTTCTCGCCGCCCGGGGGCCGGGTCAGGGTTGTCGTCGCCGCCGCCGGCGACGAGGCGGTCATCGCGGTCTCCGATGCGGGGCCCGGGGTCTCGCCGGAGGACGCCGAGCGCCTCTTCCAGCCTTTCTACCGCGGCAAGGCTTCACGCTCGTCCGGTGTGCCAGGGCTGGGTCTCGGGCTCGCGATCTCGCGCGTGCTCGTGCAGCGGCAGGGCGGGCGCATTTCCCTCGACGCGCGCGCCCACAATGGCGCAACGTTCCGCATGCACCTGCCGCGCGCCGCGCGCCTGTCGAGCGACGACGCGCTGCCACCTATCTCTTCTTCAGCCGTACCTCCTCGAGCGGTGCCGACCAGGGATAGGGATTGATCAGCATCAGCGCGGGCTCCTCCACGCGCGGCCCGATTCCGCTCGGCCAGAGGAACTCGAAGATGGGCCCGAAGCGCACGCGCTCGTGGAGGGTCTGCTGGATCTGGTACAGCAGGGCCTCGCGCTTCTTGCGATCGGTCTCGACGGCCTGTTGCTTGTACAAGGCGTCGATGTCGGGATAGCCGCCGTACGCGTAGGTGCCGTCGCTCGGCACGATCTCCGACATCCGCGTGGCCGCGTTGCCGTAGAGGCCGCTGCCGCAGACGCACACGCCCTTGAGCTTCTTCGCTCCCCACGCCGCGAAGAAGGCGGCGCGCTCCATCGGCCGCATCTTGAGCTTGATCCCGAGGGCGCCGAGATAGTTCATGACGGCTTCGCCCCGCGAAAAGAACGGAGGCGTCACGTGGAGCTCCCCCGCGTCGAAGCCGTTCGGGTAGCCAGCCTCGGCCAGGAGCTGCCTGGCCTTCGCGGGATCGTAGGGTGACGGCTCGATGGGCAGCGCGAACTCGAAGGCGCGTGGCACGATGCTTCCGGTGGGCTTCGACGCCCCGAGCGTCTCCATCTCGCTCATCGCGCGCCGGTCGAGCGCGTGGTTGGCGGCCAGGCGCACGCGTCGATCCGCCCAGGGCGACTTCGGATCCCACATGTCGAGGAAGTCCAGCGCGGCGATCCCGATGCCGCCGGAAAACGCGAGCCTCAGCGCCGGATCCCGCTGAAGCTCCAGCGCCTGCGGCGCGTCGAGCATGTAGGCCACGTCGACCTCGCCTCGCTTCAGCATGGCCGCTCGCGTGGTGGGCTCGGGGACGACCTTGAAGACGAGTCGCTTGACCGCGGGGACCTTGCGCCAGTACCCCTCGTTGGCCTCCATGATCAGCTCGACCCCGACAGTGTGGCTCACGAACCGATAGGGGCCCAGGCCGATCGGGTGCTTCTTGAAGCCTTCGTCGCCGACCCTCTCGATGTACTTCTTCGGCACGATCCAGCCGGCGCCCGTCGTCAAGGTGCCATAGAACGCCATGAAATCCGGGAACGGCTCGTGCAGCTGGAAGCGCACGCGGACGGGATCGACCACCGTGATCTCTCGCACTTTCTCCTTGAGGATCTTGGTCCCCTTCGTGCGCTGGAAGCTGAACTTCACGTCCTCGGCGGTGAAGGCATCCCCGTTGTGGAACTTGAGACCCTCTCGGAGCTTGAACTCGTAGACGCGCTGGTCGGCGCTCACCGTCCACCACTCGGCGAGGCTCGGTGTCATGAGGTTGCCGGGCATCGGCTTCACGAGCGCGTCGTGCATCGCGTACAAGACCCAGAATGGCGTGATCTGCCCCTGGACCTCCGCGGGATCGAACCACTGTGGGGCCAAGGTCACGTAGATGGCCCAGCGCATCTCGCCTTCGGGCTTCTGTGGCAGCGCCTCAAACTTCGGCGGCGACTCGGCTCTCGGCTGCGCGGTTGCTGGTGAGGTGAAGGGACCGAAGGCGATCAGGACCGACAGGAGGCCGGCGGCGGCCACCATGAGGCACCGTGAGAGGCTCATCTTCCCCTCCGTCGCGAGGGACACCGTCAGGCCGGTTGCGCCGGACCTTAGCTCTGGACGCAGGGCCAGTCAATGGGCTGACGGGCGCACTGGGAGCGGGCGGATAACTTCGCGGAAAACAATCGGTAATCTGAGTAAACCGCCGGCGGGGAGATTGCGTCTATCAGATGCTACCCGAATTCGGGTGGTGGTATCGGCGTCTAAGGAGTCGCGAGGAGGATATGAAAAGGTCAGCGATCGTCACGGTCCTGGTCGTCGGGTTGCTCCTCATCGCCGTCGTTCCGAGCTTCGCCTGGTGGCAGCGCGGCTGGTGGGGTCCCCCGTACCCGTACTGGTACGGCCCTCGCTATTATGTCGTCGCGCCCGCGCCGGTCGTCGTCACGCCACCGCCGGTGGTCGAGTCGCCGCCGGTTTTTGTCCAGCAAGAGCCGACGCAGGGCTACTGGTATTTCTGTCCGAGCTCGCAGGCGTACTACCCCAACGTCCCGTCGTGTCCCGAGGCCTGGGTCAAAGTTCCGCCGCGATCTCAGTAGAGAGGACAGGTGAGCTCATGACGCGCAGCGCGCCCTTCCTCGCCGTGGCCGCCGGGCTCCTCATGACGGCGTGCGCGACCGTGCCGACGGGACCGAGCGTGATGGTGCTCCCGGGCCAGGGAAAGAACTTCGACCAGTTCCAGGCCGACGATTCCCTGTGCCGTCAATGGGCGCTGCAGCAGACCGGGACGACGACGGGCAACGCGTCGGCTGGATCGACCGTGGGCGGCGCGGTCATCGGAACGGCCGTCGGCGCCGCCGCCGGCGCGGCCGCCGGCGCCGGAGTTGGACTGCTCGGCGGCACGGTCGCCAGCGCCACCGCCGGAAGCGACGCGTCGAGCACCGCGCAGCGGCGCTTCGACGCGACGTACATGCAGTGCATGTACGCGAAGGGCAATCAGATCCCGGTCGCCCGGGGTGCGCTTCCGACGAGCTACGGTGCCGCTCCGCGCCAGAGCCCGTCGGTCAACGTGCCACTTCCGCCGGCGGGGGCTCCGCCTCCTCCGCCGCCGCCGGCCGGTGCGCCGCCGCCTCCACCGCCGCCCCCGCCCGCCGCACCGAAGTAAGGTTGGCCCTTGCGGGCGGGGCGTCGAGCCGCCCGGCTACTTGAACGCCGGCATCACCTCGCGGGCGAAGCGGGTGAGATTCTCTTTCATGATCTTCTTCGGCGTCCCGAGCGGACACGAGACCATGACGTGCTCGAGGCCTGGATAGCGGCGCTCCACTTCCTTCAAGTAGCCGATGAACTCCTCGGCGGGGCCGCAGAGCCACGTGCGGTTCTGCACACCGTTTTCGATCGTGGCCGCGGTGGGTGATTGAGCCCGGCGCTCCGCCACCGCCTTCACGTGCTCCTCGCTGTAGCGCAGCATCCCGAGCGGTCCCATGAACTTGGCGTGCTCCTCGAAGTACGGGCGCGCCTTGCGCACGGCGATCTCCTGGCTGTCGTCGATGCTCATCCGAAAGCCAAGGATGAGATCCTCGCCGAGCGCGAGCTCGCGCCCGTGCGCGCGCGCGGCGGCCTGATAGTCGCGGAACCAGCGGTCGGCGAACTGCTCGGCGGTGGCGGAGACAACGCCCCTGATCCCGTGCTTGACCATGAACTCGAGGCCGCGCGCGCTGCCGCTCACGATGGGCTGCCAGATCTCGACCGGAAGATGCGCGGGCCGCGGCACGAGCGTGAGCGCCTTCAGCTGATAGCCGCGATACAAGACCGGCGGCGGAATCGTGTAGTACTTGCCTTGATGCGAGAACGAGGCCTGATTGAACGCCTTGAGGATGATCTCGAGCTGCTCCTCGAAGAGCTCGCGGTTGGCCTCGGCGTCGAGCATCGGATTGCCGAAGCTCTCGACTTCACGCGTGTGATACCCCCGGCCCACGCCGAAGATCAGCCGGCCGCCCGTCAGGATGTCGGCGGTCGCGTAATCTTCGGCCAGGCGGATCGGGTGCCACGTCGGGATGATGTTGAACCCGCAGCCGATCTTGAGCCGTCGCGTGTGGTTCGCGATGTGAACGGCCAGGAGCGGGATGTTCGGGATGCACTCGTAGCCCTCGTGCTGGAAATGGTGCTCGGCCAGCCACAGGGCCTCGTAGCCGAGCTCGTCCATCGTCTGCGCGAGCTCGAGCGTCGTGTCGAACGCCTCGATCACCCGCTCATTGGGGTAGCGGCGCTCGTCGGCCGGAGTGCCCGCGTGCCCGCAGTTCTCCAGCTCGATGTGTCCGATGTAGAGGGTGGAGAAGCGCTTGATCATTCGAAGCTCCTTCGCGCTCGCTACGCGCTCGCCGGCGCGAGCGTTCTCAGATCGACGGCCGGATCCTCGAGACGCGCCGGATCGACGGCCACCCGCGCCTTGATGATCGGCAGCGTTCTCCGCATATCCCGCCCCTGGTTGATCGCGACGACCGACTCGACGCGGCCCTCGGTGAGATAGAAGGCGAGGAACTTCCGCAACGGCAGGCTGCCGCGCACGACGATGCGGTCCCAGGCGGCGTGGAATCCTGCGTACTGGATGTTCGCGTCGAACTGATCGGACCAGAACCAGTGGACCTCGTCGTAGGCCTGTCCCCGCCCGAGCATGCTGCGCGCGGCGGCGGCGCCCTGCTTGACGCCGTTCTGCCAGTGCTCGACGCGCATCTGCCGCCCGCACACGGGATGATAGTGGTTGGCCACGTCGCCCGCGGCGAAGATGCCGGGCACGTTGGTCCGGCACTGGTCGTCGACGACGATCCCGTTGTCGACCCGCACCGCCGTGCCGGCCACCAGCTCCGTCGCGGGCTCGATGCCGAGCCCGAACACCGCCAGATTGCACTCGATGCGACGACCGTTGCGCGTGATCACTCGCTCCACCTTGCCGGATCCCTCGAACGCGGTCACGGCGTCGTCCAGGAGCATCTCGACCCCGTGGTCGCGGTGGAGGCCCTCGACCACCCGGCCGATCTCCTCGCCGAGCGCCCGGTAGAGCGGGGTCCTGAACGGCTCGACCGCAACCACCTCGAGGCCCGACTGGCGCATCGATGCCGCGACCTCGGCGCCGATGAAACCCATGCCCACGACGACGGCACGGCCACCGCGCGCCATCGCCTCGCGGATGCGGTCGGCGTCGGCCACCGTGCGCAGATCGTAGACGCCGGGAAGATCGAGACCCGGGATCGGAAACCGCCGGTTCCTTCCGCCGGTGGCGACGAGCAGTTGATCGAACTCGAGCCGCTCGCCGTCGTGCAGCGCGAGCATCCGCTTCTCCGGATCGACCTTCACCACCGTCGAACCCAGACGCATCTCGATGTCGCGCTCTCGATAGAACTCGGGCGGCCGCAGCAAGGTCTTCTCGAACGGCGTCGTCCCGCGCAGATAGTTCTTGGAGAGCGGCGGACGATCGTACGGGAGCTGGGGCTCGGCCCCGATCAGCAGCACGCGCCCGTCGAAGCCTTCCTCGCGCAGGGTCGCCGCCGCCGACGACCCGGCGAGGCTGGCGCCGACGATCGCGATCGTCGGCATCAGAATTCCACTTGCAGGTCGTTACCCTGGACGCGAACCGGATAGACGTTGATCGGCACCGTGGCCGGCGGAGCGAGCACGGCGCCGGTGCGGATGTCGAAGTCCGCGAAGTGACAGGGGCAGGTCACGACTGTTTTCACCAGATCACCGTCGGCGAGCGAGCAATCTTCGTGCGTGCACGTGTCGTCGAACGCATAGAAGGTCCCGCCGACATTCGCCAGCGCCACCGGCAGATTGTCGATCTCGACCTTGATCATCTGGCCGGGCTGGATGCTGTCGGCCTTCGCCACCGTCACGAATCGCGCCATGTGAGCTGTCCTTTCCTTCCTCCGAGGGTCGTTCGGCGATCAGCGTCGAGCGCGCTTCGGGCGCCGCCTCGGCGCCGAGCCCGACCGGCCATGCTCCTCGTGCCAGCGCGCGACGTCCTCGCACGTGGTGAACCACACACCGCGCTGCCGCCGCATGTGCGCGACGAGCTCTTCGATCAAGGCCACGCGCGAGGCCCGCCCGCTGATGAATGGATGGCACGTCAGCACGAAGCAGCCGTTCTCGCGGTGCATCGCCACGAACTCCTTGCTCCACATCTGTAATACTCGACCGGGATCGGCGATCGCGTTGGTCGCGCCGTACACGTGGCGGAACAGCGGCGCGTCGTCCATGATCCATTGAACCGGGATCTCGGTCAGCGGGCCCTCGTCGGTCGTCACGTCGTAGGGCACGTCGTTGCCCATCAGTGAGCTGTCGTACCGAAATCCGTGGGTCTTCAGAAGGCCCGGCGTCCACACGTTCACGTCCCAGGACGGCGATCGGTAGCCCGCCGGACGCACCCCGAGCTCGGCCGCCAGGATGCGGAGCTGCTCGGCCAGCACGGCTTTCTCCTGCGCCGGATCCAGCGCGGCGACCGCCTCGTGGACGTTGCCGTGAGCGCCGATCTCGTGCCCGGCGTCGCGGATCCGTTTGCACTGCGGCAGGTGATTCATCACGGTCCAGCCGGGGATGTAGAAGCTCGCCCGCAGCCGGAGCCGGTCGAGCATTCGCAGGATGCGGTCGACACCGACGCGGGGCCCGAAGCGTCGCTCTTCCAGGTCGGCGAGGCTCCTCTTCGCTTTCTCGGGCTCGCGGAAGAGAAACCCCGATTCCGCGTCGAAATCGAACGAGAGCACGACCGCTGACTGCTTGCCGTCCGGCCATGGATAGCGCATAGAGCGAGACCTCGGCAACCGATTATGGACGGCTCGCTCGCGATGTCAACCGCGGAGCGGCGTGCGCGGCGGGATCAGCCGGCGAGCGCCGGCTGGTGCAGGACCTCCGCGACCTTGCGCGCGAGCGCGTCGGGTGTGACGGGCTTCTGGAGCAGGACGTCGTCGGGAATCGGCGGCTCGGCGTAGCCCGACATGAACAGAATCCGCGTGCCCGGGCGCGCGACCATCATCCGCTCGGCCAGCTCGCGGCCATCCATGCCGGGCATGATCACGTCGGTCAGCAGCAGATGGATCGTCTCCGGGAAGCGCTGGCTCAGCGCGAGGGCCTCGATCCCGTTGCCGGCGACCAGCACGCGGTAGCCGAGCCGACTCAAGATCTCGCGCACGAGACCGCGGACCGCCTCCTCGTCCTCGACGAGCAGGATCGTCTCCTCGCCGCCCGGCAGCGGTCCGCGCCCGTTGTCGACGCGCGGCGCGTCGACCGGCGCCTCGATTCTCGGCAAGTACACCCTGAACGTCGCGCCGTGTCCCGGCTCGCTCTCGACCGAGGTATACCCCTCGTGCTGCTTGACGATCCCGTACACCGTCGACAGCCCGAGGCCGCATCCCTTCCCAGGCGCCTTGGTCGTGAAGAAAGGCTCGAAGACGCGCTGGAGCGTCGCCACGTCCATTCCGACGCCGGAGTCACGCATCTCGAGGAGCACATGCGGGCCGGCGGTAGCGGCCGGGTGCGCGGCGACGAACGCCGTGTTCAGCATGACGTTGCGCGTCGCGATCGTCAGGCGCCCGCCGTTCGGCATGGCGTCGCGCGCGTTGACCGCGAAGTTGACGATGACCTGCTCGATCTGGCCGGGATCGGCCGTCACGAGGTCGAGCTTGGGGTCGAGATCGACCGCGAGCTCGATGTTCTCGCCGATGAGCCGCGCGAGCATGTCGCTCACGCTGGTGACGGTGGCGTTGAGATCGAGCGGCTGGCGCGCAGTGGCCTGGTTGCGACTGAACGCCAGGAGCTGCCGCGTCAGGCTGGCGGCGCGCTGGGCCGTAGCCTCGATCTGATCGAGATCCTGATACGCGGGATCGTCGGGCTGGTAGCGAGAGAGCATGAGCTGGCAGCGGCCGATGACCACGGTGAGCACGTTGTTGAAGTCGTGGGCGACGCCGCCCGCGAGCCGCCCGATCGCCTCGATCTTCTGGAGCTGTCGCATCTCGCTCTCGCGCTGGCGCAGGATGTCCTCGGCGCGCTTGCGCTCGGTGACGTCGCGGCCCACCCCGGTGAGGCCGCTCACGTGGTCGTGCTCGTCGGTGAGCGGCGCGCCCGTCCACTGATAGGCGATCAGGGCTCCGTCGGCGCCGCACAGCCGGCCCTCGACCTCGAACGACCTGTTCTCGAAACCCGCGGCGAGCGCCGCGCGGAACGCCGCGCGGTCGTCCTCGGCGAGGAGATCGATCAGGGGCTCGCCCTTGAGGGTCTCGCCGCCACGCCCGGTCACGCTCTCGAGCTTCTGATTCCAGAGGGTCAGGCGTCCGGCGCGGTCGACGACGTAGATGACGTCGGGGATCGCCTCGACGAACCGCTCGAGCTCCTGGTAGGTCGAGCGGAGACGGCGGCGGCTCTCACGCAGCGCGCGCGCCAGGACCGCGGTGAGGCCGCCGGCGATGTTCAACACGATGAGGTTGAACGCGGCGATCATCGTGGCGTTCGGCAGCTCGAACGGCGCGCTCAAGATCCCCGCCTGCTGCAGCGAGACGATCGTGACGTAGCTGCCCGTGGCCGCCGCGGTCGCCATCAGGCAGGCGCGACTCGAGAACGTGATGCCCGCGTAGATCGTCACGAGGAGATAGACGCCCAGGAAGTGCGCCGCGGCGAGCCCGCCGGCGAAGTAGAGCCCGACGCTCAGGAGCAGGACGTCGACGAGCATCCGGATGTACGCCTGGGCCCGGAAGGCCCGCCCGTGGCGCGCCGCGAGGAAATACGGCCCATTGAGGAACAGCCCGAAGATCGCGAGCAGCGAGATGCTACGCGAGATGACCGCGGGCTCCACGGGAAAGACGAGCTGGAAGGCGACGATGACCAGCGCGACGCCGCCGCGGACCGTCAGCTCCTGATAGAGCCGTAGTCGACGGCGGAACTGCCTCTCGGCCGGGTCGTCGTGCGCCCGCTCGAGCGAGGGCCGGGCATAGGTCGGTTGACTGGCCTCCGTCGCCATCGCCATTTATGGATGCGAGGCGGGTGCCATCGATATGGGTTAATTGAATCAACTAGATGTGTGACCGCGCGACCGAGAGAATGGAAAGAAACATCTCAGAGGCGGCTAGAAATCATCCGAAAGCCGCCCGGGCCGCCGCTCACAGAGGGGCGGGGGGATATACTCCGCTCGCCGTGAGCGCCTCTACCCGAATCCGAGTCGTCGTGGCGTTCCACTCGATCTTCTACGCACCGCTCCCGGTCGCGATCCATGGCGGCCACTTCGCCGCCGAAGGGCTCGAGGTCGATCCGGAGACGCCCGCGCTCGCCGCGGGAACGGTCGGCGCGCTCCAGAGCGGCGCCGCCGACGTCTCCCTGTCCGGCATCATGCGCAGCTTCGAGCTCGCCGACCGGGGTGATGCGGCGCCCGTTCACTTCGCCGCGGTCAACGATCGAAACGGCTTTTTCCTGTTGAGCCGCCAGGCGCAGCCGAGCTTCGGCTGGTCGGATCTGATCGGAAGAACCGTGATCTCGTTCGGCGGCGCACCCACGCCGTGGCTCTGCATGCAGTCGGTCCTGCGGCGGCACGGGGTCGATCCGGCGCGTGTCACGTTCCTGCGCGGGCTCTCCACGCAAGACGCCGTCGCCGCCTTCCGCGCCCGCAAGGGAGACTTCATCGAGCACGGGCCCCCGGTCGTGGACCAACTGCTCGCGGACGGCACCGGCCATCTGGTTGCCTCGATGGGCGACGCGACCGGACCGGTGCCCTTCAGCTCGTTCATGACGACCCGCGAGACGCTCGTGCGCGCGCGCGAGCGTCTCGTGCGCTTCGTCCGCGGCCTCGTCCGCGCGCAGCGCTGGATAGCGGCGAGCAGCGCGAGCGACATCGCCTCGGTGATCGCGCCCGCGTTCCCCGATATCGATGCGCGAATCCGCGTCGCGGCCGTCGAGCGCTATCTGCGGCAGTCGACCTGGGCCCGCGATCCAGTGCTGACGCGGACCGGATTCGAGACGCTCCAGACCATCCTGCTGGACGCCGGCTTCATCAAGCGGCCGCACCGCTTCGAAGATCTGATCGACGTCGACATCGCGCGTCAGGCCACGAGCTACTGACCTCCGTTCACGTCGATCGTCACCCCGGTGACGAAGTCGGCGTCGCTCGATGCGAGAAAGCAGATGACGCGCGCCTGATCCTCCGGCACCGCGACCCGGCGCAGCGGCACGCGCGCTTCCTCACGCGCACGCTCTTCCTGAGACATCCGATCCCAGCGCGGACGCAGCCGCGGGCTCAAGGTGAGGCTCGGGGCGATGGCGTTCACGGTTACGCCGAACGGGCCGAGCTCGAACGAGAGCTTTCGCGTGAACGCGATGATCCCGCCCTTGGCTGTGGCGTAGGCGCTGCTGCTCGATGGACTCAATCCCCTGCCCGCGATCGACGAGATGTTGACGATCTTGCCCCCACGCTGGCGTTTCATCACCGGGGCGACCGCGTTGCAGAACAGAAACGTGCCGGTGAGGTTGAAATGGAGCATCCGCTGCCAGTCGTCGAGCGTGAGCTCGTCCACCTCGGCGGCCGGCTTCGCGATGATCGTGCTGCCGCCGACCGCATTGACCAGGATGTCGATGCGACCGTGCTCGTCGACGACCCGCTTGACGACGCCCGCCACCTGGGCGGCGTCGAGCGCGTCGGCCACGAGACCGTGTGCGGTGCCGCCAGCGGCGCGGATGACGCCGACGACATGGTCGAGGCTCTCCTTGTCGACCTCGACGCCGACGACGGTCCCGCCCTCTCGGCCGATGATCTCGGCGGTCGCCCGCCCGATGCCGCGGCCCGCGGCGGTGATCAGCGCGATTCGTCCCTTGAATCTCATGACCGATCCTCCCTCTGCGGCCTCACCCAGAGACTCGCCTGCTGACGCTCGCTGACCCTAGGCCCCGCGACTTGCCTTGTCAATTCGCTGCTGTTACGCTCCCGCCCATGAAATACGAAATGATCTCCGCCGATTGCCATCTCGATCTGTGCTGGCTTCCCCCAGATCTCTTCACGTCGCGGGCGTCCTCGGCCCTCAAGGACCGGATGCCCTACACGAAGGAGGGGCCGCGAGGCCCGGTCTGGGTGACGAACCGGGGCGCCAGCCTCGGCCTGGCGTGCGGCATGGGCTCGGCGGGCCGGGAGTACATCCCCGGGCGCATCCATCGCTCCGACCGTATGGCCGAGACAGGTCTCTACGAGGATGGCAAGCGCGGGATTCGCCGGATCACCGATCCCGAGCTACGTCTGCAAGATCAGGATCGGGACGGCGTCCAGGCCGAAGTGCTGTACGGAGTGCTCGGCACCACCGGGCGCATGAGCGACCCGGAGGCCGCGGTCGAGGTCCTTCGCGTCTACAACGAGTGGCTCGCCGAGTTCTGCTCAGCTCACCCGGATCGCTACGTCGGTCTCGCGTCCATCCCGAATCATCCGCTCGAGTCGGCGATCGCCGAAGTCGAGCGCGTCGTGAAGCGCGGGGCTTTGCGCGGGCTCGACATCGCCAACTCGTCGGACTTGAAGCCGCTCTGGGATCCGTACTGGAATCCGCTCTGGGACGTGATCGACGGTTGCGGGCTGCCGCTGCATTTCCATACGGTCGGCGGCTACACCCCGGAGCACATCCGCAAGGTCATCATGATCGGCTCGGATCCGACGCGCGCGAACGCCCCGGACGCGCCGAAGGTGGATCTCCCGGTGGCGCGGTCGGCGTTCGCCTCGAACATCACGCAGTTCCAGATGAACATGTCCAACATCCTCACGTCGATGATCTTCTCGGGCGTGTTCGAGCGCTATCCACGCATGAAGCTCGTGCTCGGCGAGTCCGGGATCGGCTGGATTCCGTACGTCCTTTGGCGCATGGACGCCGAGTGGGAGGATCAGTTCAGGGACCTCTCCCTCACGATGGCCCCGAGCGAGTACTGGAAGCGCCAGTGTTGGGCGACCTATCAGACGGATCCGATCGGCGTGAAGCTCCTCGACGAGCTTGGCGCCGACAAGGTCATGTGGGGATCGGACTTCCCGCATCCGGACGGCGTCTGGCCGGACTCGCGCGAATACATCGCCCGCGAGCTCGGGCACCTTCCGGCCGCCGTGCGCCGCAAGGTGGTGTGCGAGAACGCCGGCAAGCTCTACGGCTTGATCACGTAGCGGCGCGGATCGCGCCTCGACGCTCGAACCAGTGGCCGGGACGCACTCCCGGCCACTGGTGTTTCAGTCGCTGATCAGGCGTGGCTCAGGGACGGCGGTCGACGTCCGATGTTGAGGGCCAGCGCGACCAGGTGCTCGAGCTGGCCAAAGTCGAAGGGCTTGGGGATGAAGGCGAAGACTCCCTGGTTGAGGGCCTCCGCTGCGGCCTTCGTATCGCGGCTCGCGGTGATCACCATGATGGGCACCGTCGAGTCGAAGCCGCGAAGCTGCTTGAGCGCCTGCAATCCGTCCATCACCGGCATGTGCAGGTCGATCAGGACCAGGTCGGGGCGGCCTCGCAGCATCATCATGACGCCTTCGGCGCCGTTGGCGGCCGTCTCGACCTTGTAGGTCGTCCCGTGGCTGAAGCTTTTGAAGAACTCCGTCAGCACCTGCCGGATGGTTTCCTCATCGTCGATGATGAGGACACGCTTCGTGGGTCGGTCGAATGGCTTGTCGGGGCGCTTTGCTATACCAGACATGGGCACGATCTCCAGTAGCGAGCAATCGAAATGCCACGGGGCCCCAATGGCGAATCGTGATTGTTCTCAGCGTCTTACACAAGCTGCTTCCAAAGCCTGAACCCTGACGCTGTGACAGGCTGGACTGCCAATCCGGCCCGGGGCTCTTTCCGGAATAAGATTAGCGGAATCGCGATGTTAGCCTCAGCCACCGCGCGCTAGATCACCTTCTTCTTCTCGAGCACCGTCAGCTCGTCGACACTGCAGCCGAGCCAGCGGCCGAGCACCTCCGCGTTGTGCTCGCCGAGAAGCGGGGCGCGCTTGACCTCCGTCGGCGAACCGGACATGCGCACGGGGTTGCCCGGCATCGGGAATCGGCCACGCGTCGGATGATCGAGCTCGACCACCATGCCGCGCTGCACCAGCGATGGATCCGTGAGCACCTCGCCCGAGTCGAGCACCGCGCCGCACGGAATCCCAGCAGCGCCCAGAGTCTCCATCGCCTCATGCTTGGTCCGCTTCTCGGTCCACGCCTCGACGAGTGCGTCCAGCTCGTCGTTGCGCGCGACCCGTCCCATCCGGTCGGCGAGCGTGGGATCGTCACCGAGTTCCGGGCGCCCGAGGATCTTCGCGAAGGTCTTCCACATCTCAAGTGTCGCGCAATGGATGAAGACGTAGTCGTTCGGCCCGAACGGGCGGCAGCGATACATGTTCGAGGGCGCGCCGCCGGGCGAACGGTTGCCGCGTCGCGGCACAGGCTTGCCGGTCGAGTAATGCTCGCGGAAGTGGATGCGAACCAGGTTGAGCACCGCGTCCTGCTGAGCGACCTCGATGCGCTGTCCAACGCCGGTGGCCTGGCGCTGAACGATCGCGGCCAGAATACCGATGGCGAGATGGAGTCCCGCGCCCGTGTCGCCGAGCCCAGCTTCGACCTTCGTGGGCGGCCCATCGGCCGTGCCCGTGACGCTCATCGCGCCGCCCATGGCCTGCGCGATCATCTCGAAGCTCTTGTAGTTGGCGTACGGACCTGTGCTGCCAAAGCCCTTGACCGAGGCCGAGATGATCCTCGGGTTCATGCGACGAAGGTCCTCCCAGCCGAAACCCAGCCGCTCGAACGAGCCGGGACCGAAATTCTCGATCAGGACATCGGCGCGCTCCACCATCCGCTCGAGGAGGGCACGTCCCTCAGGCGCCTTGAGATCCAGCGTGACGCTCTTCTTGTTGCCGTTCAGCATCAGGAAGAACCAGGCGTCCAGGTCGGGGCTCTCGGACAGCGCGCGGCGCCCCGGCTCGCCTCCCGGCGGCTCGATCTTGATGACCTCAGCGCCGAGCCAGCCGAGCATCTGAGCACAGCTCGGCCCCGCCTCGTACTGTGTGAGGTCCAGCACCACGATCCCGTCGAGCGCCTTCGCCATGACTTCCTCCGGTTCGGGTCCCTGCGAGCCCTGGGGGCTCATCTAGGCCCCCGGCATCACGATGTGCCCCACGAAAGGGCCGGGGGCCCTCACGTTATGCCCCGACGAGCGCCGGGGGGGGGGCTTTGGAGCCCCCTTCGAGGCCCCGGCCGCGTTATGCCCCACCGAGGGGCGCCCCGTCCGCCGGGCCGTCTCCGAGCGCGGGGGGCTTGGGGAGCCCTTCCAGGCCCCCGGCCGCGTTATGCCCCACCGAGGGGCGGCCCGGCTCCGCCGGGCCGTCTCCGAGCGCGGGGGGCTTGGGGGGCCCTTATAGGCCCCCCATTATTTAGGTCGAGTAGGCCGAAAAGCGAATCGTCGACGCGCGGGCCCGGTAGTCGGTGATGACGTTGACGACCGCAGGCTTGCCGGATGCCGCCGCACGCTCCAGAGCGGGCCGGATCTCCTGAGGCTTCTCGACGTACTCGCCATGAGCGCCGAAGTCCATCGCCATCTTGTCGTAGCGCGAATACCCGAGGTTGCGTCCGGGCTTATCCTGCTTCGGGTCCGCCGTCCAGCCGCCGTTGTTGCTGATCACGCAGAGGATGGGCACCTTGTGACGCACGGCCGTATCGATCTCCATCGCGTTGATGCCGTACGAGCCGTCGCCGTGGAGCACGACCACCTGCGTGTTGGGCTTGGCGACCTTCGCCCCGACGCCGAAGGGCAGGCCGACACCCATGCAGCCGAACGCGCCCGAGTTCAGCCGATGGCCGGGCACGTAGGTCGGAATCGACTGGCGCCCGTAGTTCAGGATCTCCTGGCCGTCGACGACCAGGA
>Ga0209160_1001052_pt1 | contig 23000 bp, 23 predicted proteins | sample GraSoiAngelo_153_FD_186167 | JGI IMG/M metagenome (GOLD analysis project Ga0209160, IMG submission 186167) | Grasslands soil microbial communities from the Angelo Coastal Reserve, California, USA - 14_1009_12_40cm (SPAdes) (version 2) | ecosystem: Environmental > Terrestrial > Soil > Grasslands ...
CGGCGGCCCGAGAGGCACGCGCAGCGGGGTTCGCCGTAATGTATCTGGTCGCGGAGGCCTCGAACGCCCCCGCCCGGCGGGTATACGAGAAGAGCGGCTTCCGCGAACACAATCGAATCGTGCGGTACAAGCTCGAGCTTTGAGCCTCGAGAATCTCTCAGAGGCGCGCCGATCGGGAACAGCGGGAGCACTCCGTTCAAGAACCAACGAGTTTCTCCGTGTCGATCTGCGCCCGTTGCAGGCGACCCGAGTAGTCGACGTAGACCGTCTTCCAGTAGGTGAACTCCTCGAGCGCTGTCGTTCCCGCTTCCCGAGTGTCGGTCGGACCCGTCTCCTTCGTGCCGCCGAACGGCAGCTGGACCTCGGCCCCGATCGTCGGCGCATTCACGTACGTGATCCCGGCCTCGAGCTCGTGCATCGCGCGGAACGCCCACCGAATGTCGTTCGTGTAAATCGACGAACTGAGTCCGTACTTCACGGAGTTCGCGATTGCGACCGCGTCTTCGTAGTCTTTCGCTTTGAGCACGCTCAGCAGCGGTCCGAAGATCTCCTCCTGGGCAAGGCGCTTCTTGCGGTCCACTGCGAAGACCGTCGGGGAGATGAAGAATCCGCGGTCGTACGCTCCACCTGTCAACTTCTGGCCGCCCGTGAGGAGCTTGTCCCCCTCTTTCTTGCCGATCTCGATGTACTCCAAGACCTTCTTCTCTTGGTCTGCGGACGCGACCGGACCCATGTCCGTCTTCTCATCGATGGGATTGCCGACCCGGAGCTTCTCGGCCCGCTCGACGAGTTCATCGACCACTTGATCGTAGACTTTCTGGTGGACGATCAGACGCGATGCCGCGGTGCACCGTTGCCCCGCGGTCCCGAACGCGCCAAACATGACGCCATCCATGAGTAGGTCGACGTTCGCATCGTCCATCGCGATGATTGGATTCTTGCCGCCGAGCTCGAGCCCGACCTTGATCATCTTCTTCGCGGCGCTCTCGTACACGTGCTTGCCCGTATCGACGCCGCCCGTGAAAGAAATCGCGCGGATGTCCGGATGAGCCACGAGACCGTCGCCGACAACGGCGCCGCTTCCGGTCAGCATGTTCACCACGCCAGGCGGGAACCCCGCTTCGTCGAGCACCTCGACGAATCTCGCGGCGCAGAGAGGCGTGAGGCTCGACGGCTTCAGGACGAACGAGCACCCCGCGATCAGTGCGGCCCCGCTCTTCCAGGCCGGGATCGCCATCGGGAAATTCCAGGGCGTGATGAGGCCGACCGGTCCGACCGGGAGGCGGGTCGTGAGGCACATCTTGTTCGGCAGCTCGGACGGAACCGTCTCCCCGAACATCCGTCGGCCCTCGCCGGCCGCGTATTCGTAGAAGTCGATGACCTCCTGCACGTCGCCCCGGCCCTCCGCGATGATCTTGCCCATCTCGGTCGTCACGGTCCGCGCAAGGTCCTCCTTCTTCCGGCGAAAGATCCGTGCGGCCTCGAGGAGCAGCTCGCCGCGCCGAGGGGCCGGCGTCTTCTTCCACTTGTCGAAGGCTTCTTTTGCCTGGCGAACCGCCTGGTTGAGCTCGTCCTTCGTGGCCAGCGGGAATGTCGCCAGGGTCTCGCCCGTCGCCGGGTTGTGCGTCTCGAAGCGCTTCCCGTCCGACTTCCGCCACTTGCCGCCGATGAAGAGGCCGTACTCCTGGACCATGTCCTCGCCGAGAGAAGCAAAGTCAGGCCAGGCTATGACGTTATCGTGGGATCCGCGACGGATTTGCGGGACGCCTCGACGACCGGATCCTCCGAATACCGGACGATGGCGCGGGCGGCCTCCAGGAGACCGTCCGCAACGACCTCCGGAGACAACGGCCGAACTTCCGCGGCGAACCGCTTTCGCCATGCCTTCGGCCCGACCCATGCGGTCCGACACCCGAATGCCCGACCCGTCTCCACATCCGAGGGCTTGTCGCCGACCATCCACGCGCCCCGAGGACGGGCGCCGAGGTCTCGAGCCGCCGCCAGGAGCATCCCGGGCCGCGGCTTCCGGCATGCGCAGTCCGATAAGACGTTGTGTGGACAGTGGTAGATCTCCGCGACGTGAACGCCCGCCTTGTCCAGCGATTCGAGCATGCGGTCGTGGACCCTCGCGAGCTGCGGCTCCGGGAGCAATTTCCACCCGGCGGCATCCTGGTTCGTCACGATCACCAGCTGCCAACCGCGGTCTTGGAGCAACCGCATGCCGTCCATGGCACCCGCGAGGAACTCAAACTGGTCCGGGGTCCGCACGTACCCGGCGCGTCCGCGGTTGATGACGCCGTCTCGATCGAGGAACACCGTTGGACGGTCTGAACCGGTTGCGTGCGGAGCCGAGCCGTGACGTTTCACTTTCAGGGCGGCTCGGGCCTCGCCCGATTGGAGGAAGAAGTCGACGAGGGCCCATTTCGCGAACGGGTTGCGGGTCAGGGTGAGCGCTTTGTCGACGGTGAACCAAGCGACGTCTTCGATCTCATCCGGTTTCAGGTGGAACGCTTCCGAGTCGAGGTGGCCCTTGTAGACGAACCCGAGCGTGTAGGCCGGCTTGCCCGGGAATCCGGAGACGTAGACGTTCAGAAGGCCATCGAGGACGATGTCCACCCCGATCTCCTCTTCCGCCTCGCGCTCCACTCCGACCTCGGGGCTCTCGCCGTAGTCCATGAATCCGCCAGGAACGTTCCAATGGCCTTTCGAAAAGCCGCGGACCGCTTTGACCATCAACACCCGCGGCCCTTTCGAGAGGATGACCTCGGAGACGCATCGGATCATCGTCGTGTAGATCGCGCGCTTCACGAGCGGGTCGACATCGCTCCGCTCGAAAATCGCGTCCCGACCGAACCATTCCTCCGGATGGTGATCGAGCAGCGGCTTCTGCCGTAGGACGCGGTCATCGCCGAAGTCCATCACGCCATTGGGCTCCGTCGGAAAGGGGAGCGTCTCGCGGACGCGGGGGAACCGGAGCGTGCCACGATCGCGAACGAGGTAGACTTGGCCGTCGGTCTCGACGAAGACGTGGTCGCGGCTTAGCTTCCGACCCATGCAAAGGCATCCATGCCCATGCGTTGTATAAAATGCTCACGGGAGGAGCGTCGTCAAGAAGACGCCGAGCCTGGCGGGGCGGAGGCGGCAGCGAAATTGCCTATTCGTGGATCTTCAGCGCGACGGAGACGCCATCGCGAAGGGGGACGATCGCAGCGATCATCCGTGGGTCCTTCGACAGTCGTTCGTTGAAGGTTCGGATGGCCTGCGTCTCCTTCGATCGGTCTTTGCGGGCCACATCGCCATGCCACAAGACGTTGTCTGTTACGAGGAGTCCGCCTACTCGGAGGCGCTCGATCGCGGGCTCCAAGACCGCGGGATATCCGGCCTTGTCGATGTCGTTGAAGATGTAGTCGAAGGGACCTTTGAGGTCCTTCAGAATTCCCTGCGCATCGCCGACGAGAATCTTGACCTTTGGGGCGACGCCGGTCTTCTCCATGTTCTTCCGGGCAATCGCCGCGGTCTCGGGATTGTGCTCGACGGTGACGAGCTCGCCGTCGTCGGGTAGCGCGCGAGCGAGCCATGTGCCCGAGTATCCGATCGCAGTGCCGAGCTCGAGGATCCGGCGTGCGCGGATCGAGCGCGCGAGGATATGGAGGAAACTTCCCTCTGCCGCGGCGACGATGGGCCAGCCTTCCGCCTCGCCCTGTCGTTCCACGGCCCGCAACGCCGGGTCTCCTCGGTTCGCCAAGCCATCGATGTACTCGTCGATTTCCTCGTATACGATTCCGCGCGGCACGCCACCACCGCGCGACGAGCGTCGTGTTCAGGTATGAACCTTCGCGGTCCCCTTGACAAACCCTTATCCCACATGAACGGCCATCGAGCCGCGGGATGGGACATGTGCAAGCTCACGAAGACGGACAGCGCCGTCCTATCGTTATATCTGGAGATGCAATACGTGAACGAGATCATGGCGCGCGGCTATGCGGTCCGTCCGAATCTCGATGTGCCCGCGCCCGTCCGATCGAAACTCACGGGTTGAGGGATTCCGCGACCGGCGTCCGCACGATTCCGTCGAGTTCGTCCGCGCGACGCTCCATCGTCGTGGCCTTCTGGAAGAGATACCGCGAGCGGTCCTGAAGTCGGTTCGCTTTCACGCGCGCTCTCGCGGCCTTGTGTCGCAGCTTCGCGGCCTTTGCGCGATCCCGGAGTTCGTGCTCGGGCGCCCTCGGCCGAGGCGACGGCGGGAACACGGCACGCTGCGACGGCGCAGACGTCGGCACGCTGTCCTGGCCTGACCCCATGGCGCCTCGAACGCCGCGGGCGGGGATAAGAGTTGTGGGGTGCGCACCGCGCAACAGGAAAATAGCGGCCCGTCGTTCCATCCGATCCGTGAAGGTCTACGTCGAAGCGTACGGTTGCACCCAGAATTACGGGGAAGCCCGGCTCATGCAAGAGGCTCTGCTCCGGAGCGGCCATAGGATCACGACCGAGGAGGCCGATGCAGACGCTCACGTCCTCGTGACGTGCACGGTGGTCGAGACCACGGAGAGGAAGATGGCGCGCCGCATGGCGGAACTGGCGGCGTACGAGAAGCCGTTCGTCGTCGCGGGCTGCATGGCCGGGGCCCAGAGGGACCGCATACAATCCATCGTACCGCGAGCCAAGCTGCTGCCGCCGCGAAAGTGGCCGCAGATCGTCGAGCTGCTCGGTGCGGGAACGGCGTGCGGCGACCGCGCGGCGGAGATCGAGTCGACCTCATTCGGTTGGAGGGACGCGATCGTCCCGATCGCCCAGGGATGCGCGGGCCGTTGCACGTATTGCATCACGCGGGTCGCCCGCGGGCGGGTCGCTTCGTACCCCATCGATGCGATCGTCGCGGAGGTCCGTCGGCACGTCGAGCGTGGCGTCAGGGAAATCAAGCTCACGGGTCAGGACACCGGGGCGTACGGCCTCGACGCCGGCACGAACCTTGCCGCGCTGTTGCGAGCCGTCGACGCCATTCCGGGCGAATTCCGCGTCCGAGTCGGCATGGCGGACCCCTTGACGGTCCACCCGATCCAAGACGATCTCGTGGACGCATACGCGTCTGAAAAGGTGTTCAAATTCCTGCACCTCCCCGTCCAAAGCGGAGACGACGGTATCCTCGAGGCGATGCGCCGGCAGTACACCGTTTCGGAGTTCGAGGAAATCGTCCGGACATTCCGCCGCGCGTACCCGGACATCACTCTCTCGACCGACGTCATCGTGGGCTTTCCCGGCGAATCCGAGGAGCAGTTCGAAGCCAGTATGGAACTCATCCGCCGAGTGCGACCGGACATCGTGAACGTCACTCGCTTCTCTCCGCGCGAAGGCACGCCCGCCGCAACGATGCCCGGACAGATCGTGGGATGGAAAGTGAAGGATCGTTCGCGCCGCCTCACGCGACTTCGGTTTCAGATTTCCCGCGACGGGAACGAGCGATTCGTCGGGCGGGAGGTCGAGGTGCTCGTCACGGAGCCGGGCAAGCCGGGCACCGTGCTTGCGCGGACGCGGGAGTACCGACAAGTCGTCTTGCGGGAACCCGCGACGATCGGCGAATTTCTCCGGGTGAAAATCGATGGCGCGGGGGCGACGGATCTCTCCGGTCACGTGTTGACCAATGAACTTTATACGCCCGTGCAAATCCACGCAGGCAGCCCCGTGGTGTAGTGGCCAAGCATTCGGGTCTTTGGAACCCGCGACGGCAGTTCGAATCTGCCCGGGGCTATCGGATGAAGGCCCGTGCACAGCTCCGTCTCACGTTCGACGATGCGGCCACCGCCAGGGCCGTGGCGTCATCCGTCTCCCTGGACGACGAAGGGTACATTGAGACCAGACGGCGTGGACGGACGATCACTGCGAAGGCGACGGCGGACGGCCCGATGAGCCTGCTCCACACCCTCGACGACTACCTCGCCTGCGTCAGCGTCGCGGAGCGGACGGCGCGGGAGGCACGCCCTCCCGAACGTGCGCGGCGACGCCGCGCTTGAAGGCGAGCATCTCCCGTCGGTTCATCGTCGCTTGCGCGACGGCGCACAGTTCGTCATCGGGCGAGACGACGAGCGCCTCGTCCCCCGGACGAATCTCAGGATCTGCGTCCCGCACGAACTTCGCGAAGACATTCTTCCCCTCGCGATGGAATGGGACGGCGTCATCCTCAACGACAATCCGGAGCTGCGGGGCGGGGAATGCGTTGCTCAGGCGACGGGCACCCGCGGCTTTCAACGTGAACCATCCGTCCTCCGCGCGCAGGGAGAGAACATGTTCGCCATTCACGTGGACGTTGCGAATCTTGCCCGTGTTCTTCGAAATCACGTAAGATACGGTGCCGGTCAAGAGCGCGTCTGCCGCACCACGCCCGAACTGGAAGTCGGCCGTCGCTCGGATCCGCAGCGCGCTCCAATCGACCGTCCGTGCGCCCGGAGCCCGGGTCCGGAGTTCGTCGAGGGTCGTCTCGCCCTCCCAGAGAAGTCCGAAGGAGAATCCGGCGCCCGCGGCCCATTCCCGGAAGAAGACTTCCGCCGCCTCGAGGGCCTCCAGGTCAAGCGCCTCCGGGACGATCGTCTGGCACATCGGCCAGACGTGATCGAGCTCGAGGGGCACGGGACCCCACACCGACTTGACCGCGATGTGCACGTCCGCCACCTGGAGAGCCTGGTCGACGACGTGAGCGATGCGCTCGCTGAACGGTCGGCCGCCCTCGGGGAAGACGAGGAGGCCTTTCGCGGGAGGCGCGCTGTACCGTTCCGCCAGCCTCCGTCGGAACCGGTGGAGGATCGGGCGGTGCGCGGTCTCCGGGCCGACGTAGTGCAGCGCTCCATGCCGGGAGACCGGCTCGAACTCTTCCAGGAATTCGTTGTGCCGCCGCAACTCCCGCACGGCGTCGAGCAGCGCCGGATGGGCCCTGGCCCGGCGCTCGGCGAGCCCCCACAGGTCGCCCTCGAAAATCGCCTGGCGGACCTCGCGGATCGCCCCGAAGCACGCGTGCAGATTGTGCTCCGCGAGGAGGATCTCCTCGGCCGCGATCTTCTCCATGGGATGTGCCATGCATACGGGACAGAGGCAACCGCTCTCCCGGACATCGCTCGCGCGGCGCGTGCCGTCGGGGAAAAGCATGCGACCGTCGCGGGCATACTTCGCGTACGAGGCGGAGTCAAAGAGGTCGCACCCCAGGAGGGCCGCGAGGGGGAAGACCAGCGGATGGCCCGCGCCGAACAGGTGGACGGGCTTCGCGGGATCGAGGCCTTTCTTCGACGCGATGATCACGCGAACGAGATCCCGGAACCGGTATGCCTCCAGGAGGGGCACGACGCCTCCGATCGCGCACACGGCCACATCGAGGGACGACACCGATCTCGCGCAGCGCTCGCGGAGGTCGGCGTGGAGGCCACCCTGGACGGCGCCGACGAGGGCCATCTCCCCGCGGAGAGAGACCGCCTCTTGGGCGCGGCGGAGCGTTTCGTCGACGTCCTTCGCGGCGCGGTTGTGGTCATGGCCCGGCTCCGAGAACACGTCGAGCATCGTCCCGAAGTCGGCGTGGATCGCCTTCTGGAAGGCCATGACCTCCGCGTTCGTGACGTCGACGTCGCCGTACACGTGGGATTGGAACGCCCCGGAATCCGTCATGACCGCCCCGGGGAAACCCAGGAACTGGTGGATGCCGACGCGCACGATCGCGTCCCGGCCTGGGGACTTCCCGAGGATGTACGCGTTCGTGATCAGGATCTGCGCGCCAAACCGAGTCGCCAGGTCCCTGGGAGGGACGATCGGCCGGTTCGGGTTGACGACCGGGGCGAGGGTCGGCGTCGCGACCCGGCCGTGCGCCGTCTCGAGCACCCCGATCCGGGCGAGCCCGTCGCGCTCCCGGATCTCGAACATGCGCGGCCATCGGAGCACCGCGAATAAGGCTTTTCCGCGGCTTCGCGCACCTCCCCGGAAGGGCTATGCCTCGCGCGCCGGCTCCGCCCCCGAGCATGCTCCGCGAGACGTTCGTTCACATCCCGGGAGTGGGCTACCGGACCGAGGAGCGGCTCTGGCGGAAAGGAATCCGCACGTGGGACGATTTCTCCATGGCATCGAAGCCGCGCCGCGTGCCCGCGCGCGTCCTGCGTCGGATCGGGGACGAGATCGTCCGGTCCGACGAGGCGTTGCGCCGAGGGCGGCATCGCTACTTCGTGCGGAATCTCCCGCCCCGGGATCATTGGCGCGCCTGGCCCGAGTTCGCGAACGCAATCGCCTATCTGGACATCGAGACGACCGGGCTGTCGATCGGTCGGGACGCGGTGACGGTGGTCGGAGTGTTCGACGGGACGAGGAGACGATCGTTCATCCAAGGCGACAACCTGGAAGATCTTCCCGCGGCCATGGAACGCGTGAAACTCCTCGTCACCTTCAACGGCTCTCGCTTCGACGTGCCGTTCCTTCGGAAGGCGTTCCCCCGGATGGCCCTGGACCAGATCCACCTCGACCTCGTGCATCCGCTGCGGCGACTCGGATTCGTCGGCGGCCTCAAGGCGATCGAGTCGCAGGTCGGGATCCTGCGGAGCGAGGAGACGACGGGCCTCGGGGGCTTCGACGCGGTGCGGCTCTGGCACGCGTTCGACGCGGGCGATGACGACGCCCTGGACCTACTCCTCGAATACAATATGGAGGACGTGGTCAACCTGGAGCCGCTCGCGAAGCTGGCGTACGAGGGCTTGCGATCGTTGTGCCTGTATGGTGGGTTCGTGACGGCCGATCGACTTCCGCAACGATCGAAGCCACCCGGCGAGGGTTCCTCAGAAAAACCGCAGCTGAGGGGCTACGTCGGACGGGCTCGTTCGATTCCGTGCGCCCGTCAGGCGAAGATTACACCGTCGAAGAGAGTCCGTGGAGGTTCATGACCTGCTCGGTGACCTCGTTCTCGAGTCCCGCGGCGACGCCGATCGAGGCCAGCACGACGCGGGCTCGAAGCTTTCCATCCTCGAACGTGATATGGACGGACCTGAGGCGAGATCGATAGAGCTGCGGCCCTCTCCCATTCCGGGAAGGCTCCGCCCGCTCGCCGTACACGAGGCCCAATCCCTCGAGTTCCTTGATCCGGCGGTAGCATGCGGCGATCGGAATTCCGAACCGGCGACCGAGCTCGATAGCCGATGCCGGGCGATCGAACGTTCCCAGTAGGATTCGTGCGGAGTACTCGTCCATGATTGTCTGGGTCACCTGCAGAGCGTCCATGAGTACCTACTCCCGTTTGAGCGCAAGGATTCGCGCGACCAGGTTCGTGATCTCGTCCGCCTCGAACGGCTTGTTGAGATAGCCGATCGCTCCGCGGCGCACGCTCTCGATCTCGGTGAAGGTGTCCCCGAAAGCCGTCATCAGGATCGCCCGCAGCCCGGGCTTCGCGCGGCGCGCGGACTCGATGAGCTCGACCCCGTTCGGGCCGGGCATCCGGAAGTCGGTCAGAAGCAGGTCCACTGCGCGGTTCCGGAGCTCCTCCATGGCCTCCGGCGCGTTCGCGGCCGTGACGACGGAATACCCGACCAGTTCGAACAGCTCCGCGAGGTTCTCTCGCACCCCGTCGTCGTCGTCGACGACCAAAATGCAAGATCCCGCAGCTCGGGTCTCCGGAGGCAGGGTAATCATCGTCCTTCCCGTGTCGATGGGGGCGGGCGATTATATATAGCGGCCAGTCGAGGCGACTTGACAAGCCATCGGCAGCGAGCGTCGCGCCTGAATCACGATTTTGAGATCAGGAGCGACGGCGGCTTTCGGTCCGACAGGGCCCGGACGACCTGCCACGCCCGCTGCCCGGCCTCCGTGACCGCGTACCGGCCGCCGTCGCCCTTCGCGAGGAGCCCGTCCGACAGCAGTTTTTGGAGGTGAAAGGAAAGCTTGGACGACGAGTCGACGAAGTTCTTCTTCAGGATTCCGGAGTACGCCACGGGTCCGGACGCGACCACGTAGGCGACCACCGCCCGCCGGATCGGGTTGGCAAGGGATTCGAGCATCGCCTGGAGCCCCTCGGAGGGGACGCTGTCCTTCTGAACCTGCTCTGCGAGCTCCCGGTCCATGGACGCCAAGACGAGGGCTCCCCCCTTCGCCCCGCATCGGCCGTTCATGTGTCGGACCCAGGCCTTCATGTCCCCGAGACCGTGGACGGCCTGCAAGAGGGAGAGGTCCGCCGCGTAGACGACCGGCCGATCGACCCGTCCGACATGGGCCTCGATCGCGCCGTTCAATTGGAACAGCTGGTTCGCCGCGAAGACGTTCGGCGGACGGCCCTCTTCGTCGATCCGCAGAACGAGGGTCGCCCCGGTCGGAGGTTGAGCGCGAAGGCCCACGACGGCGAGGAGCACCTTCCGGGTCGCGGCATCCGAAAGGACCCGGGCGATCGCGCCCTCGGCCGCGGGCGCGCCGAGCAAGGTTCGGGCCCGTAGCTCCTCCTGAACCGTCTGGAGCGTCCGCCGGAGGGCGTCGACCTCATACGGCTTCTCGACGAAGTCGACGGCACCGGCTTTCATCGCCTCGACCGCGGCATCGATCGTCCCTTGGCCCGTAATTACGACGACGGCCGTCTCCGGCCGGGCGACCCGAAGGCGGTGAAGCACTGCCAGCCCGGACGCCTTGGGCATCCTCAGGTCTAGCAACGCCGCGTCGAACGATTCTCGCTCGACGAGACGCAGCGCCTCTCCGCCGTCCGATGCACCGACCACCTCATGCCCGTCCTCGCGGAGCAAGACTGCGAGCTCGTTCCGCAGGACCGCGTCGTCATCGGCGACCAGGATCTTCATCGACGTCCCCTCGGGGGAGCAGGACGGTGAACGTGGAGCCGACGCCCGGCTCGGAGGTCGCCTCGATCGTACCGCCGTGGCCCCCGACGATGTGTTTCGCAAGAGGTAGGCCGAGCCCGAGTCCTTCCCCGCGAGGCTTCGTCGTGTATGTGGGATCGAACACCCGGCCCAAGACGTCCGGCGACATTCCGATCCCCGTGTCGGAGATCACGATCGCGAAGGAGCCCGGGCGTTCCTCGAGGCGCACTCGGACCGACCCGCGGTCCGTCGCGTCGATCGCGTTCTTCACGAGGTTCACGACGGCTTCTTGAAGCTGCAGCGGATCTCCCTTCAGCCGCAGGGGCACCTCCCCGAGGCTCACCTCGATCGGCACGCCTTTCTTCCGGTAGGAGCGCACTTGGTCGAGCGCCGCCTCGACGATGGACCGGAGGTCCGAGTCGATCGCCTGGATTTGTTGGTTCCTCGAAAGGCTCGTGAGATTCCGGATGATCTCGGCGGCCTTTCTTCGTTCCTCGTTGATCTTGTCGAGCTTCTCGAGGACGCCGGCGGCCTTCGTGCGGCGCGCCGCCGCGTCCGTGAGGAGCGAAATGTTCGTGAGGGGTGTATTCAACTCGTGGGCGATGAACCCTGCGAGTTGCCCCAGCGTCGCGAGCCGCTCCGATTGCCGGAGCCGGTCCGCGGATTCCCTGAGGGCGGCCTCGGCGGCCTTCTTCTCCGTGATGTCCCGCACGACGACGACCACTTGGTCGTTGATGAGGGGGATGATCCGGGCCTCGAACTCCTTCCGACCGGCCTGCACCTCGAGGCCGTATTCAATGGTTGCGAGGGAATTCGTCCGAAGGACTTTCTGCATCGCCCGCGCGAACGGCTCGCCGACCTCCCGAGGGAGGACCTCGTGGATCCGGCGGCCCAGGAACGATTCCGGCGGGACGTACAGATCCGCATAGCGCCCGGCGTAGTAACCGAGGATCGTCCCATCCGCCGCGAGGCGGAAGTACAGGTCGGGGACGGCCCGGAAAATCGCCTGGAGCTCGGACGATGTCTGGACGAGGCTCTCCTTCGTCCGCCTCCGCTCGATGGCTCCGGCCACCTGCTCCGACACGAAATTGAGGATCGCCTTGTCTTCTTCCGCGAACCGAACACCTTCCGTGTAACTTTGGACGACGATCACCCCGATCGTTTTGCCGAGACTCGCCAGGGGCGCCCCGACCCAGTCCACGGACGCTGGTCCGACCGATTCGACCTCCCCCGCGCGCACGAGCTCCTCGAACACCGTCTGGGAGGCGAGGAGCGGGCGTCCGCTCCGCAACACGTATTCGGTGAGGCCACGGCCCAGCTTCTGGGGCGGCGGAGGGCTCTCCTCTTCATCCACGAAGTACGGGAAGCTGAGGGTCTGGGCCCCGTCGTCGTACAGCGCGATGTAGAAATTCGTGGCGGGCATCAATCCGCCGACGACCTCGTGGATGTGCCGATACAGTTCCGGAAGGTCCCTCGCGGCGTTCGCCGCCTCGGAGATCTTGTACACCGCGGACTGGATCGCCTCGGCCTTGCGTTGCTTCGAGACGTCCATCACGGAACCGATCATGCGAACCGGGTGTCCGAAGGCGTCGTGGAGGACGTACCCGCGGTCGACGACCGTGGCATACGTGCCATCCTGACGGCGGAATCGATATTCGGCGCTCCACACGGACCCGCCGGTCCCGATCAGATCGTCGACGCTGGCCCCGACCCGCCCCCGGTCGTCCGGATGGAGGCGTTCCTCCCACCACGTCCCGGTGGGTTCGACGTCTTCCGCCCGATACCCGAACATCGCGGCCAAGTTGTCGTTCATCCACATGCCGTCCGTCTGGAGATCCCAGTCCCAAACGACATCGTTCGTCGCTCGACCGAGGAGCAGGAACCGCTCCTCGCTTCTTCGGAGGCTCTCCTCCGTCCGGGTGCGCTCGGACACGTCGAACGCCACCCCGATCGTCCCGAGGATCGCGCCTTCTTTGGAACGGAGCGGCTCCATGTGCACGTCGTACGTTCGGCCTTGCCACTCGATCTGCGTCGCGACGCTCTCGCCGAGGAGGGCGCGCCGGTGGGAGACGATCGGCTCGATGTCGTCGTCGTGGATGTTGAAGTACTCGTACACCGAGAGACCCCGCTCCCCCGAGCGGGGAAGGTCGAGACCCCGGAACCCAGTCCCCATCGCGGACGTCACCCGGAGATCCCGGTCCGTGCTCCACAGGAGGACGGGCGCCTGCTCGAGGACAAGCTTCAGGCGCGCCTGGCTCTGGGACAACTGTTCCTCGACCGTTTTCCTCGCGGTGACCGCCTGGGCCTGGGTCTGCTCCGTCTCGACGAGGCGCTTTCGATTCCGCGCCTCGACGACATGCTCCTCGACGATGGCCGGGAGCAGCTCGTTGTACCGTGGCGTCTTCACGATGTACGATTGAGCTCCGGACTCCATCGCTTGAAGGGCGGCCTCTTCGCCCCCCAACGGCACGACGAAGATGATCGGCGTCCCCGGGAGCCGACCGCCGAGGGCCCGCAGGAGTTCGATGCCGCTCCCATCGCGCAGCTTGCTTCCGATCACGACCGCGTCAAAGTGATACTCGAGCGCGAGCTGCAAACCCTGTTTCCGAGAGGCCGCGGTCCGGACGATCCAGCCTTTGCGGGTCAAGGCCGCGATGCTCAGAATCTGGTGATCTTCGTTGCCGTCAACCACGAGGACGGCAACGGGGGCTGCGCTGTTCGCCCCCGCGACCTCAGAGGGAGTCGTCTGGGCCATGGTGGATCGGTGGGCGCCTGAGCCGACGCGAGGATGCCCTCGCGCGGGACGTCGCGCAGTTCCCCGGCCGGTATAAAGGACTAGCGGGGACATTCGCGGTTTCGTCACTTAATTCGCAGGCGGTCCGTGGACGTATCCCGAAGAAGTGACGTATCACCCTACGCCGTCCCGCTGACGGCCCGCGTCACTTCGAACGCCCCATCTTCGAACGAGAACGCGTAGTACCCGGTGTCGTGCTTCGTGCCTCGCATCTTCACGACCCGCAGGCGACGTTGCACGAACAGATCGGACGTCGAGTGCATCTCGAGGGCCAGAATCCCATCCGCCAGGTATGCCTCTTCGGGCGATGACCCGCCGGTCCCGAGGTCGAGCGGTCTTTCCGAAATCAGGAACGTCAAGGGGCCGAGGTCCCGCAGCCACTCGAAGAGGAAGTAGAGTTCGGACCGGCGATCTTGCATCTTCGCCATCGTCTCGAGGACGTCGAGCGAGTCGACGACGAGGACCGAAACCGGATCGGCCTTCATCACGTTCTTGCAGTACATCTTGAACAGCTCGAGCCAAGTGCCGCGGCCCTGGAGGTAGCTCAGGTTCTTGCGGATGTTCCCCATGTCGAGCGTCACGATCTGCTCTGCCGCGCGCGGGTCGGCCATGCCCATCGAGGCCATGTGCTCGAGGATCAGATCCTTCCCCTGCTCGAGCGTGAAGTATGCGGACTTCCGGCTTTCTTGGAGCGCGTTCTGATACAGAATCGAGTACGTGAGAGAGGACTTCATCGTCCCCGGCGCTCCGCTCACGAGGACGACGTACCCTTCCGGGACTCCACCATTGAGGACGTCGTCGAAGCCCCGCACGTAGGTCTTGACGCGATTCCGACTCATGACGCGCCCTCCGGGTCGGATGTATGCGCGCGTCGGCCTAAGCCTTTTCCTCCGAGAGGTCAAGCGCACAATCTTCAAATAGACTCGGGCCGCTGGGCCGCGCATTGTCGGACGATGTCCTCGGCGCAATCGTCGCGACGGCCCGCGTGATCGGGGCGCTCGTCCTCCTGTTCTTCCTGCCGGGGTTTCTCCTCATCAATGCGCTCTATCCCCGAAAAGGGGAGCTCGACCGGGAGTACGACGCCTTGTACCGGGTGACCCTTGGGATCGTCCTGTCCATTGCCGTGACGGTGTTCTGGTCGTTCTTCCTCAACTCGCTCGGCATTAACGAAGCCACGGGTATCGGCTACGTCGTGGGGCCCAACATTGCCGGCGGATTGATCGGGCTTTCCGCCGCGTTCTTCGTGCTCGGATGGTGGCGGGGCGCCTATCCTTGGATGGCCCGCGTGCATCCCGCCCTCGCGCGAGTGCCTAAGCCCGGGCCCGGCGAACTCCTGACGGAGGATGAGCGGGATCATCGCGTGCGCCTGAAGCTCCAGAAGCTCGCCGAGAAGCGCGAGGCGCTACGGCGAGCCATCAAGGACGCCGAGCGGCGGATGCGCCTGCAATCGGCCGACGCACAGTCCCATTATGAAACGCTCCGCGACAAGTCGCGTGCGGAGCTCCGGAGCGTCGAAGCGGAGTTGAAGAAACTCGAAGAGGAGCGGGCCGCGGAACTCTATTGACGAGGCCGAACATGGACTACAAGCTCGTGATCGCAGTGCGCTCGGACCTCGACTTGTCCCGAGGGAAGCTTGCGGTTCAGGTGGCCCACGCCGCCGTGATGGCGGCCCTCGAGGCGAAGGCCCGCCACCGGAAGTGGTTCGCGGAATGGATCGCGGAGGGCCAGAAGAAGGTCGTCGTGAAGGGTGGCTCCCTCCCAGAACTCCGTGGGCTCCAAGCGAAGGCTCGCTCGATGCACTTGCCAACGGCGCTCGTGGAGGACGCGGGCTTGACGGAGCTTCCGCCCGGCACGGTCACGTGCGTCGGAATCGGGCCGGGTCCGAACGCGATCGTGGACCAGGTCACCGGCCATCTCCCGTTGATGTGACATGAAGGCGAAGTCTCGCTTCCTCGGGATCGACGACGCCCCCTTCCGATTTTCGGACGAGACCGTTCCGGTCGTCGGAGTCGTCGTGCAGGCGCCGTCGTACATCGAGGGCGTCCTGACCACACTGGCCGAAGTCGACGGGCACGATGGGACGGACCGGATCGCCGCGATGGTGCGGCGTTCGCGGTACCTCGCCGGGCTCGCGGCAATCCTGATCGACGGGACCGCGGTCGGCGGCTTCAACGTCATCGACATCGACGCGCTCCACCAGGCGGTCGACCGTCCGGTTATCACGGTCACCCGGAAAAAACCCAATCTCGATTCCATCGAAACCGCATTGCGCCGCCGTTTCGACGACTGGAAGGAACGGCTCGCGATCATTCGGCGGCACGAGATTGAGTCCATCCGCACCGAGCACGGGACCCTCTGGGTGACGTATGTGGGTGCGAAGCCGAACGACGTCCAAAATGCCCTCTCCCTCACCACGGTTCGGGGCGTCCTGCCCGAACCGCTCCGCGTCGCTCACCTGATCGCCGCAGGAATCATCCGCGGCGAGTCTCGCGGTCGCGCATGACCGCCGACGAACTTCCGACCTCTCACTTGATGGGAAACCGCAGGAGCGCGGCGATCCCGCCAAGGGCCTCCAGCTTCTGGCCCGCTTCGTGGTGTCGGCTCACCAGGACGACGGCCCCTCGAGCGGACTCCGTGGACCGCATGAGGTCCTCGATTCCGGGATTCCTCACGACCGCATCGCTCACCAGGAGAGTCTCGACCGCGCCGGCATCAACCGCCTCGGCAACTTCCGCGGGTCCGTACGCGCACGGCTGGTTCGTCGCAATCGCCTCAAGCAGCTTCTCGACGAGCCGCGTCTCGTAACCGACCCGACTGTCTCCGAAGACCTTTGCGCCCACGCCGGCTTTGAGCGCCTCCTGAATCCCTTGCATCCCCGGGTGGGCCGTACCGTGCGTATGGACTTTCGAGGCGAGGGCCGGCTCCCTCACCTTGACGTATTCCAAGAACGCGTCGCGCGTGAACCCGGGTCCTACGAGGACGAGCGCCTCTCCGAGTTCAATGGCGCGCAACTTCGCGAGAATCTCGTCAAAGTATACGGATCGAGCGTCCCCCGACGGGAACATCTTGCCGTGGCCCGGAGCGCGGATGGTCGCCAATTCCCGAACGCCGTATTGGCGGAGCTGCGCGAGGAGGGCTTCTTCGTCGTCCAGCGAAAGGAAGGCGACCAGGGGCTTCTGCGCCGCAGCAACGGCCTCCTCGATCCGCCGCAGCTCATGCGGGTGCCATGTCTTGATGACCGATAGGACGTCATCGACCGCGACGTTCAACGTGTGGTGCCGCCCCAGGTCTTGCGGTCCCTCGACGATGACGCCGGTGATTCGTAGGCGGTCCGAGAATGCCTGGAACTCGACGCTCTCCACCCGGATCGTGAGGGTGACGCGGACCTTCTCGCCCCGTTCCGGCCGGACCTTGTCGGTCTTCACTTCCTCGCGGCGGTACGTTGAGGCGCGAACGAGGTCTCCGGGGAGGATCAAGTTGTGAAGATGCCACAGGTCGTCGGCGTTCTCGACGCGAAGCTTGATCTCGCCCGTCTTTGGGTCGCGGTGGAGGACGCGCATTCGCAGACGCGCCATGGAGCGCCTCCTTATTTCTGCATGTCGAAGGCGCCGGCATTGCTCCTGCGTAATCGCGTGACCCACGAAGCTTAAGCGCCGACCAATCCATCCGAATTCGGTGGAACGGTACCTCCTTCGCGCGGATCTCCAAGGATACTCGTATCGCGAGATTTTGGAGGTGAGGCGCGGGGCCGTCCGACTTCTCCACCCGTCCGGAAGGGCCCGACGTCTCTCGCGATGGACATCGACGCTGTTCGCGCTCGGTTATCTGTTCGTCCTCGGATCGTTCATGGGGACTGCTGGCAACGCCGGGGGCTTGCTCGTTTCCGGAATCGTTGGCCTTGTCATTGCGGCCGGCTTCATCGCGTTCTTCTTCGCGGGCCTCATCGTCCTCCTGCTTTGGTGGGACGACCGGAACCTGCCAATCCTTGCGGAAAACCCAGACGCCGCGAGGCCGGTCGAGGTCCTTGGCGTGACTTCGTACGGCACTTTCCAAGAAATTCGCGCGCGTGTGGACGGACAGGAATGTCGAATAGCGGTCCACGCGTCGAAGGGCCGTTTCGCCGAAGTCCTCCGCTTCGCCGGGATCCCCGGCCTCCAGGTCTGATGCGCTCGGCCCCAGAAGCGATGCGGGATGAAGGCTAGCCCACGCCGACTCACATGAGGACGCCATATCCAATGAGCCGCCACTTTCCGCCGATGCGGCGCGACACTGCGACTCTCTGGCCAGGCTCCGCGACGACGGGGATCTTGAGGGCCATGTCCGCCCGGTTTTCCCGCGCGGAGGTCACGACGCCCACGGTCGTCGCCGTTCCGACCGACACCATGAGCGGCTCCGACGTCTTGATGCCCTCGACCTTGAGCTCCTCCGGGACCCCGACGACCCGCTCCAACAGGTTGACCTCGACGGTCATCTTCATCAGGATCTCCGGGAGACCAGCCGGCGGCGCGACGACCCGACCGACGAGGCCGTCCGCCTTCGTGAGCACGGGATCGAGATTCGTCCCGATTGCGATGAGCCCGCCCGGTCGGACCTCTTTTCGCGCGGAACCGCCCGTGTGCAGGGACCGGATCGTCGTCGTGATGTTCTTCCACTCCGTCTTGTTGCCGAGGGTCACCTGTCGGCCGGGCGAGATCTCGATCTCCTCCCCGACTTTCATGCGGCCTTGCATCAGGCTCCCCCCGAGCACACCTCCGACGATCTTCTCCGGAGGGATGCCCGGCTGATTCACGTCGAACGACCGGGCGACGTACATCTTCGCCGCCTTCGTCTCGTCGTGTGGCGGCGTCGGGATGACTTTCTGGATCATCATGAGGAGGGCGTCGAGGTTCACGTCATGATGAGCGGACACAGGGACGATGGGCGCGCCGTCGGCGACGGTCCCCTTGACGAACGCCTGGATCTGACGATAGTTCTCTTCCGCCTGCTTCGGGTCGACGATGTCGATCTTGTTCTGCACGATCACGATCTTGTCGACGCCGATGATGCCGAGGGCCATCAGGTGCTCCTTCGTCTGCGGCTGAGGGCATTCCTCGTTCGCCGCGATCACGAGGAGGGCCCCATCCATGATCGCCGCGCCGCTGAGCATCGTGGCCATCAGCGTCTCGTGGCCCGGGGAGTCGACGAACGACACGATTCGTTGCAGTTCGCCTTTCACGTTGTGCGCCTTGCAGATCTCCGTGTTCTGATAAGCCGCGGGCTCGGCGTCCTTCGGACACTTGTAAATCGCCATGTCCGCGTAGCCCAGGCGGATCGAGATGCCTCGCTTGATCTCCTCGCTGTGGCGGTCCGTCCGCTCCCCGGTGAGACGTTCCGTGAGGGTCGACTTGCCATGGTCGACGTGGCCGACGACGCCGATGTTGACCTCCGGCTGGCCCGGGACCTTCATCGCGCCTGCTCCTGCCACGCGTCCTCAATCGATTTCGGTCCGCGCACGACGATCTTCAGGTTCAGCTGAAGGATGTCGGGCGACACCGTGTTTCCGCGGACGGTCTTCTTCTTGCGCATCCCCGGTCGGACAGGATGGAAGCCGACGCCGCCGCTCAGGAGGAGGCGCTTCCGTCGCGGCCCGGGCAGGTCGGTCCGCATCGGAAATCCGTCTTTGTCGCTCCCTCCGGTGATCTGAAGCTTGTAGCCAGGCAGTCCGACGTACAGGCCGTCGAGGTCCTCCCCGATCTTCTTGCCGATGAGCGCGTTCGCGTAGTGACCCGTGATGTCCTTCTTGTACGCCTTCCCGGTCTTGGGGTCGGCGATGACCGCTTTGAACTCCGCCATGGAATCCCCTCAGAGAGAGATGCGTCCATGCGGGGCTTTCACATAAGACTTCCGCCGCGCGCCTCCCGCGGCGACGGAATCGGCGTCGATGCAGCCTTCAACGCAAGGTCGGGAAGAGCCCGAGGATCTGGCCGCATTCCCGATACACCTCGACGACTGCCCGGCCCTCGGCCGCGGACATGCCCCGCACCTCGGAGACGGCCTCGGTAAGCTGTTGGAGCCGATAGATCGCATCGCGCGTGTTCAGGTCGTCATCCATCGCCTTGAAGAAACCGTCCCGGGTCCGCTCGACCAAGGCCGCGACTTTCCCGGCGGTCCCCGGGCCGGCCGCGGTCCGCGCGGACTCGATGACCGCCCGCATCGCATCGTATTCCTTGCGCGTCCGCGCGAAGCACTCCACGTCGTACTCGACGTCCTCGCGATACGGGGCTTTCAGCAAACAGAGACGGACGACCTCCCCCGGGTAGTCGCGGAGGACCTCGCGGATCGTCACGAAGTTCCCGAGGCTCTTCGACATCTTCTCCTGCTCGAGGGTGACAAAGCCATTGTGCATCCAGGTCCGCGCCCACTCCACGCCCCAGGCGCCCTCGCAGATCATCGCCTCGCTCTCGTGGTGCGGGAACTTCAGGTCGACGCCGCCTCCGTGGATGTCGAGGGGCGCTCCGAGATACTTGTACGCCATCGCGTTGCACTCCACATGCCAGCCGGGGCGACCGTCGCCCCAAGGGCTCGGCCACGATGGCTCGTCTCCCTTCGACCGCTTCCAGAGGGCGAAGTCGAGCGGATCCTCCTTCGGGCTCGCGGCGGCGGGCGACTCGACCACGATGTCCTCGAACTTCTGGTGCGACAAGATCCCGAACGAGTGTTTCGCCTTCCGCGTCCGGAAGTAGACCTCCCCGTCCACCGAATACGCGTAACCGCGGTCGACGAGACGGGCGATCAGGGCCGTGATCTCCGGAATGTGCTCGCTCACCTTCGGCATGTGGTCCGCCCTCCTCACGTTCAGGGCGCGCATGTCGTCCAGGAACGAGTCGATGTAGTGTTGAGCGTACGCGAGGGGGGCCTGCCCGGCCTCTTTCGCCCGGCGGATGATGACCTCCTCGATGTCCGTGAAGTTCTGGACGTACGTGACGCGATGGCCCAAGAACTCGAGATACCGGCGCGCCGTGTCGAAATCGATGTACGACCGGGCGTGGCCGAGGTGGCTGTAGTCGTACGTCGTCGGGCCGCAGACGTACATCTTGACGACGCCGGGAGTGAGAGGTGCAAACGGTCCCTTCTTCCTGGTGCGGGTGTTGTACAATCGAAGGACCATGAGGTCGCAAACGCGGCCACGGGAGCCGCGCTATTAAGCCCTTTACCCGCCGAATCGAAACGGTTTGCGCCGGTCACGAGAACACACGCATCGAAACCTATTTCGTGCGCCGGGATTTGTCATCGTCCGGCTGGGCCGATAGATCAGCGGAAGATCGCCGCCTTCGCAAGGCGGAAGCCGTGGGTTCAAATCCCACTCGGTCCACTTCCACCCGCCGCCCTGTCGACCGGAGTACAGACCACGAATCGAAGGCGCAGGCCGTAGGAATTCTGGGGTGCCACAAGTCGGATGGAAAGGCCGTGTGCGTTCGCGACGGTTGTCGTCCAGCCTCGAAAATCCGGTCTAGGCGGTCTCTCTCGCAATCACGACGCTCTTCGCGCGAGGGGCTGCTTCGGGGGCATCCTGCTCGAGATACGTGAGGTAACCGGAGCCAACGTTGAAGTGAACGACGGAGGGTTTCTTCTCCAGGTCGACGATTGGCTTGCCGGACTTCCGCTTCATGGAATGTCCCTTCGAGGGATTCAGTTCCCCGGGACGGCTTAAAGGGTGTTCTGCCAAATTCACTCTCGATAAGCGTAACACAGCCCCGCCGACCGAAACGACGTTCTGGCCGGGTCCGCGGCGTTTCCGGCAAACCTATAAGGCCAACGGGGGACCAATTATTACCTGAGGAAGTGGAGGACTAAATGATCACAGTCCAGAAGCTTGCGCAGGCCATTGCGAAACGCCTCGGCGGCACCGAGGCGGAGGCCCTTGCGGAGTCGCGCACGGTGATGAGTTACTTCGGTTTCCGGAGCGTGATTATCGACAACGCGATCCATCCCGACGACCGGAAGGTCTTCTACGCGCTGCACGACGCCGGCTTGCTTCAGAGCTTCTGGGAGACCGTCCCCTTGTTGGACGGCCGGAACTGGCGAATCTTCTACTGGTCGCTGAACGAAGCGGATCTCGACCGCATTCTGGTGGACGAAGAGGCCCCTCCCGAGGAGCCGGTCTACAAGTCTCTCCCCGATGAAGCTTGGGGCCGTCCAGCGGCGGGCGCGTAAGCTAGTCCGGCCAGGCCCGCGCGCCGACGAGCGGCACGAAGGCACACGGCGTTCCTTCCCGGATCTCGAGGTTGCCGTCGGCCTTCCGGGTTGCGACAATCAGGACCTGCCCGCTCCGCAGCCCGATCGGGGCGACGATTCGTCCGCGGGACGACAGCTGGTGCCGCCATGGATCCGGGATCTCCGGGGCGCCGGCGGTCGCCAAGATGCAGTCGTACGGAGCCTTCTCGGGATAGCCGAGACTGCCATCTCCGACGACGACGGTCACGCCTGCGTAGCCGGTCCGGGCGAGGTTCGACCGCCCCCATTCCGCCAGCCGGGGGATCCGTTCGATCGACACGACATTCTCCGGCCCGACGATGTGCGCGACGAGGGCCGCATGGTACCCGGACCCCGTCCCGATCTCGAGCACGTGATCCCCCGGCGCTAGCCGAGCTTCTTCCAGCATGATCGCAATCATCGAAGGCGCGGAAATCGTCTGGCCTCGCCCGATCGGCAGCGGCAAGTCGGCGTAGGCGTCGTCGGCGTCCTCGGGACGGACGAACGCCTCCCGGGGCACGGCCAGGAACGCGTCCCGAACCCGCGAATCCTGAACGTACCGCGAGCGGACCAGCTGCTCAACCATTCGAGTGCGTTCGGCTGCGAAATCCATCGCCTGACCTATCGACCGTCACCGCGGGCGCAGCCCATAAAATATCGGTCACGCCGGGACCAGGAGGGCGATCAGGATCGTCGAGAGGACGAGCGTCGCAGCGGTGACGGGAAGCCCTGCCTTCACGAAGTCTTTCATCGAGACGGTCACCCCGTCCCGGGACGCGACCTGCACGACGATGACGTTGCACGCGGCCCCGAGGATCGTCGCGTTCCCTGCGAGGGTCGAGCTCGCGGCGAGCCCGAGCCAGAGCTGCGTCGAGCCTCGCGGGACGACCGTTGCGAGCAAGAGGACCGCAGGCACGTTGCTGATCAGGTTCGACAGCAGCGCGGACAGGCCGACCAGCCAGACGAGACCGCCGGACTGGCCTCCCACCGTGGACGTGAAACCGCCCTGGATCGCGGCCGAGAGTCCGGAGACGCGAACTCCCTCGAGCACGATGAAGAGGCCGACGAAGAACAGGATGATGCTCCAGTCCACCTTCGCGATCAGGGTCCGTGCGGTCGTCTTCGCAAAGAACGGCAGGAAAAAGAGGACGAACGAGCCGCCCGCG
>Ga0209160_1001053_pt1 | contig 22996 bp, 16 predicted proteins | sample GraSoiAngelo_153_FD_186167 | JGI IMG/M metagenome (GOLD analysis project Ga0209160, IMG submission 186167) | Grasslands soil microbial communities from the Angelo Coastal Reserve, California, USA - 14_1009_12_40cm (SPAdes) (version 2) | ecosystem: Environmental > Terrestrial > Soil > Grasslands ...
ATCTCGATCGCGGCCGGCGTCTCCACCGCGAAGATCCGCGCCGTCTTGCACAAGGACGCGCGGCTGATCCGCGTGATGCCCAACACGCCGGCCCTCGTTCTCGAAGGCGTGACGGCGATCGCGAAGGCCGACAACCTGGAGCCCGACGACCTCGACACCGCCGGCGAGATCTTCAGCGCGGTCGGGCGGGTGGTCGTGCTCGACGAGTCCTTGATGGACGCGGTGACGGGCCTGTCGGGTTCGGGGCCTGCCTACGTGGCCGTCGTGATCGAGTCGCTCGCGGACGGCGGCGTGCGGATGGGGCTCGACCGGATCACCGCGATGACCCTCGCCACCCAGACCGTGCTCGGTGCCGCGAAGCTCCTGCTCGAGACCGGCCTGCATCCGGGCGCCCTCAAGGACATGGTGAGCTCGCCCGGCGGCACCTCGATCGCCGGCATCGCGGCGCTCGAGGAAGGCGGTATCCGCACGACGTTCATCAAGGCGGTCGAGCGGGCGACCGAGCGCTCCCGCGAGCTCGGCCAAGGGCCGAAGTGATGTTCATCATCAATTACTTCTTCATCGCCCTCGCGAACCTGGTCAATCTCGTCATCGTGGCCTACATCTGGATCATCATCGCGCGGGCGATCGTCTCGTGGGTGAGCCCGGACCCGTACAACCCGATCGTGCGATTCCTGTTTCGGGTGACCGAGCCGGTGCTGCGCCCGGTGCGCGAACGGCTACCGACCTCCCAGATGGGGCTCGACTTTTCACCGATGATCGTGATTCTCGTGCTGTATTTTTTGAAGGAATTCCTGGTCCCGGTGCTGTACAGAATCGCCACCGAGATGGGCTAGGACGTCGGAGGTCTCATGCGCATCAGTCCGCTCGATATCCGTCAACAGCAGTTCAGCGTCAAGTGGTTCCGTGGCTTCGACATCCACGAGGTCGATGCCTTCCTCGACGACGTCGCCGAGGACTACGAGACCGTGCTCAAGGAGAACGCGCAGCTGAAGGAGCAGGTCGCGACCTTCGAGGAGCGATCGCGCGGGCTCAACGAGCGCGAGCGGGCGCTGCAGGATACGCTCGTGACGACCCACCGGCTCGGTGACGAGATGAAGGCGACCGCCCGCAAGGAAGCGGAGCTGCAGATGCGCGAGGCCGAGCTGCGGAGCGAGAAGATCATCGAGGAAGGGCGGACCGAGGAGGCGCGGATCCGGAGCGAGATCCAGACCCTGCGACGCGTCCGCCGCCAGCTGATCGAAGACTTTCGCGCGACGCTCGAGAGCTACTACCGGATGATGTCGGCCGAGTTCGGCGAGGACAAGGACGACGCCAAAGGCTGAGGCCACGCGGCTGTCGCTCCGCGTCCAGCCGCGGGCGTCGCGCGACGAGATCGTCGGCTGGCAGGACTCGACGCTCCGCCTTCGCGTCACCGCGGCGCCCGTCGCCGGGGCCGCGAACACCGCGGTCGCCCGCCTGCTGGCCCGTGCGCTCGGTGTTTCCCCTTCGTCGATCAGCGTGGTGCACGGCCTCCAGGGAAGAACCAAGGTCGTCGAGATCGCCGGCCTGAGCGCGCCCGAGATCCAGCGCCGCCTGGCGCTGATCCTCGCGAGGGCGTCGTGACCGGAATCGCGCCCGTCCGTTGGGACACCGACCGGCTGATCCTCGTCGATCAGACTCTGCTACCCGAGCGCGAGGTCGAGCGCGGCTACCAGAGCTGGCAAGAAGTTGGTGCGGCGATCCGTGCGCTCGTCGTGCGCGGCGCACCCGCGATCGGCGTGGCCGCCGCCTTCGGCGTGGTTTTGGCGGCCCGCGAGAGCCGAGCCGCGACGTTCGACGACCTGATGGCCGACCTCGAGACGGCGATCAAGGGGCTCGCGGCGACGCGGCCGACCGCCGTCAACCTGTTCTGGGCGCTCGACCGGATGAGACGGATCGCGATGGCTTCGAGCGCCCTTCCGCTCGACCAGGTGCGGGCGCGCCTGCTCGCCGAGGCCCAGGCGGTCCGCGACGAGGACATCTCGGCGAACCGCGCGATGGGTGCTCACGGAGCGACGCTGGTCCCGCCGAACGCGCGCATCCTGACTCACTGCAACGCGGGCGCCCTCGCGACGGCCGGGTACGGCACCGCGCTCGGGGTCGTGCGCGCTGCGCACGAGCAGGGCAAGGTGGCGCTGGTGTGGGTCGACGAGACCCGCCCGGTGATGCAGGGCTCGCGATTGACCGCGTGGGAGTGCGTGCGCGAGGGGATCCCGCACCGGCTGATCGCCGACGTGGTCGCGGCATCGGTGATGGCGCGCGGCGAGGTCGACCTGGTCGTGACCGGCGCCGACCGCATCGCCGCCAACGGCGACACCGCCAACAAGATCGGGACCTACTCGCTGGCCGTGCTGGCCGCGCACCATCACGTGCCGTTCTACGTGGCCGCGCCGTTCTCGACGATCGATCCCACGATCGCGTCGGGCGCGGAGATCCCGATCGAGGAGCGCGACGCATCGGAAGTCCGCCGGGTCGGCGCACAGCAGACCGCGCCGAGCGCGTCGCCGGTGTTCAACCCGGCCTTCGACGTCACGCCGGCCCGGCTCATCACGGCGATCGTCACCGAACGCGGCGTCATGCGTCCGCCGTATCGCTTTTGACCGCCCGCGAGTATCACGACCGGACCGCTCACTCGCCCGCGTCGGTTCGCACGAGCGGCCACACGCTCGAGTGGGACATCAAGCCGTTTCCGTTCAAGGTCTACACGGACCTCGCGGCGCTCGCGCTGCCCCGCGAGCTCGACCCGCTCGCGACCGACACGCTCGCGGCGCTCGCGGACCCCCCGCCGACGGTCTCGAGCCTCGACCTGAGCCAGCTCGCGGCGGTTCTCTACTACGCCGCCGGCGTGACGAAGAAGAAGACGTATCAGGGCGGCGGCGAGATTCTCTTTCGCGCCGCGGCGTCGACGGGCGCGCTGTACCAGACCGAGGTGTACGTCGCGGTCGGCGAGGTCGCGGGGCTCGAGTCGGGCCTCTATCACTTCGGCCCGGGCGACTTCGCGCTTCGGCGCCTGCGCGGCGGCGACGTCCGCGCCGTGCTGGCGGAGTCGGCGGCCGACGACTCGATTCGGCGCCGGTCGGCGACGATCGTGTTGACCGCGATCTACTGGCGGAACACGTGGAAGTATCAGGCGCGCGCTTACCGTCATCTCTTCTGGGACTCCGGCACGATGCTCGCCAACGTGCTGGCGGTCGGCGGCGCCCTCGGGCTCGCGCCGCGCGTGCTGACGGGCTTCGCGGACGACGCGGTCAACCGCCTGCTCGGCCTCGACACGGCCCGCGAGGTCGCGCTCGAGCTGGTCGTCATCGGGCCCGAGACGGTCGCCGCGCCCGTCGCCACGCCGCTCGACACGATCGATCACGCGACCTTGCCGTTGTCCTCGTCCGAGGTCGACTACCCGCTGATCCACGAGGTCCAGGCCGCGTCCCGGCTCGACACGGCGGCGGCCGTGCGCGCCTGGCGTAGCCACGCGTCGTCGAGCACTCCGCCGACGCCTCTGCCGAGCGCGAAGCTGGTGGTGCTGCCGCCCCCGCGCACGCGGGCGGGACGCGGGCTCGGGGAGACGATTCAACGCCGCGGCTCGACTCGACAGTTCGGACACGCACCGCTGAGTGCCGAGGAGCTCGGGACGGCGCTCTGGGCGGCGGCGCGGCCCTTCGAGGCCGACGCGCCCCCCGGTCTCGTCGATCTCTATCTCATCGTCAACGCCGTCGAGGGCATTTCACCCGGCGCGTATTTCTACCGGCCGGCCGCGCATGCGCTCGAAACTCTCGCCGTGGGCGACTTCCGGAATCGGTCCGCGTATCTCTGCCTGGAGCAGCCGCTCGGCGGGGACGCGGCGGCCGTCCTCTATTGGATCACGCGGCTCGACGATCTCACGCGCGCGTTCGGTGATCGCGGCTATCGTCTCGCCAACCTGGAAGCGGGACTGGCCGGCGGACGCGCCTATCTGGCCGCGTACGCGCAGGGATTCGGCGCCTCCGGTCTCACCTTCTACGACGGTGACGTCGTCGCGTTCTTTTCGCCGCACGCCGCCGGCAAGGACGCGATTTTCGTGACCGCGCTGGGCCGGTCGGGCGAGGGAGGGCGTGTTACCATCGAATCGAACCTGCTCACGCGAAGGAGGCCGTCTGCATGAAGAAGTATCAGTTGATGGCGCCGGGTCCGACTCCCGTTCCGAGCGAGGTCTTGCTCGCAATGGCGCAGCCGATCATCCACCATCGGACCCCGCAATACGAGGCGCTCTTCATCGAGGTGCGCGCCGCGCTCAAGAAGCTCTTTCAGACGACCGCCGAGGTGATCCCGCTCGCGTGCTCGGGAACGGGCGCGATGGAGGCGGCCGTCGTCAATACGCTGTCGGCCGGCGACCGCGTCGTGATCGTCCGCGCCGGGAAGTTCGGCGACCGCTGGCTCGATCTCGCCAACGCCTACGGGCTCGATGTGATCGATCTGAGCGCGCCGTTCGGACAGACCGTCGATGCCGGGCGCCTGGCCGAGGCGCTGAAGCGCCATCCCGAGGTGAAGGCGGTGCTCGCGCAGCACAGCGAGACCTCGACCGGCGTGCTGCACGACGTCCGGGCGTACGCCGCGGCCACCCGCCAGCACGACGCGATTCTCATCGTCGACGCGGTGTCGAGCCTCGGTATCGCCGATCTGCCGATGGACGCCTGGTCCATCGACCTGGTGATATCGGGCTCGCAGAAGGGCCTGATGCTGCCGCCGGGCCTCGGGTTCTGCGCGCTCAACGAGAAGGCGTGGCGGAAGACCAAGGGCTCGACCCTGCCGAAGTTCTATTTCAGCCTCGCCGACGAGCTGAAATACGTGGCGAAAAACGAGGTGCGCTTCACGCCGGCGGTGTCGATCGTCGTCGGGCTGCGCGAGGCGCTGAGACTGATCGAGGCCGAGGGGCTGGCCAACGTGTTCAAGCGTCACGATCGTCTCGCGCGCGCCACGCGCGCCGGGGCCGAGGCGCTCGGGCTGGAGCTGTTCGCGAAGGCCACGCCGAGCCCGGCGGTGACCGCCGTCGCCGCGCCCCAGGGCGTCGATAGCGAGAAGATCGTCGCGGCGTACTCGCAGAGCCACAACATCACGATCGCCGGTGGGCAGGGGGAGATGAAGGGCAAGCTCTTCCGTCTGGGTCACATGGGCTACGCCGCCGAGTTCGACGTCATCAACGCCCTGGCGGCGCTCGAGCAGGTGCTGGCCGATCTCGGACAGCCCGTGGACTTCGGGTCGAGCGTTCGCGCCGCCCAGAAGATCTTCGCCGAGAAGTCGTGAAGCGGGTTCTGGTCGCCGACGGCCTTCAGGCCGTCGGCGTCGACGCGCTCCGCAAGCACGGCCTCGACGTCGAGGTCGTCGGCTCGCTCGGCGAGCGCGAGCTCGTCGAGCGCATCGGCGAGTACGAAGGGCTCATCGTCCGCAGCGCCACCAAGGTGACTCGCCCCGTCATCGAGGCCGGCCAGCATCTCGAAGTCATCGGTCGGGCGGGCGCCGGCGTGGACTCCATCGACGTGGACGCCGCGACCAAGCGCGGCGTGATCGTGATGAACACCCCGGGCGGGAATACCACCGCGGTCGCCGAGCACACGCTGGGTCTGCTGCTGGCGCTGGCGCGTCGCCTCCCGGCGGCCGACGTCGCCCTGAAGGCTGGGCGCTGGGAGAAGACCCGTCTTCAAGGCGTGGAGCTGCTCGGCAAGGTCCTCGGCATCGTCGGCCTGGGTCGGATCGGCTCCGAGGTGGCGCGCCGCGCTCTCGGGTTCCGTATGCAGGTCATCGCGTTCGACCCCTATCTGACGCGTGAGGCCGCCGAGCGGCTGAGCGTGGAGAGCGTCGAGCTCGAAGAGCTGCTCGCGCGCGCCGACTTCGTGACGATCCACACGCCCCTCACCGGTGATACGCGACACCTCCTCGGGGAAGCGGAGCTCGAGCGGCTCAAGCCGGGTGCGCGCATCATCAACTGCGCCCGCGGCGGCCTGATCGACGAGCTGGCGCTGGCGCGCGCGATCCAGGCGGGCAAGGTCGCGGGCGCCGCGCTCGACGTGTTCGAGCAGGAGCCGCCGCCCCCCGATCATCCGCTGCTCAAGCTCGAGCAAGTGATCGTGACACCGCATCTTGGCGCAGCGACCGATGAAGCGCAGGCCGCGGTCGCGCTCGCCATCGCCGACCAGGTGGCGGACGCCCTGCTGCGCGGGGTCGTCGTCAACGCGGTGAACTTGCCGTCCGTCGACGCCGAGACGCATCGGGAGCAGGCTCCCTACATGGGACTCGCCGAGAAAATGGGCCGGTTCCTCGCCCAGATGGCCGAGGGGCGCATGCAGGAGATACGGCTCACGTACGCCGGCGAGATCGTCGGGCGGTCGACGGCGACACTCACCCTGGCGCTCGTCCGCGGTCTCCTCGGCACGATCCTCTCCGAGCACGTGACCGACGTGAACGCGATGCTGATCGCGAAGGCGCGTGGTCTCAGGGTCACCGAGACGTCGACGACGGAGAGCTCGGACTACGCGAGCCTCGTCGCCGCCGAGCTCCGCACCGATCGCGGCGCCACCTCGGTCGCCGGCGCCGTGTTCTTCAAGCGCGAGGCCCGGTTCGTTCAGATCGATGGCTTCTCCCTCGAGGCGGTGCCGCACGGCTGGATGCTCGTGTTCGCGAACCTCGACGTGCCGGGTGTGATCGGCCGTATCGGCACCCTCTGCGGACGCCACGGGATCAATATCGCCGGCATGCAGCTCGGACGCGAGCGCCGTGGCGGGCGCGCCGTGTCGGTGCTGAATCTCGACGACCCGATGCCGCCGGCCGCTCTCGACGAAATCCGGGCGATGCCGGACATCGTCCTCGCCAAGCTCGTCAAGCTCTAGTCGGTTCCGCCACGGTTTGCGACTCGCGGAGAGCTAAGTTCGAGCAGCGGCGCGCCAGCAAGTAGGTTACCTTCGCGGGGCATGGCCCGGCCCCCTAACTTCGTCTTCATTCTCGCGGACGACCTCGGTTACGCCGACCTGGGGTGCTATGGGGGGCGGCCGGCCGCGAGCGGCGCGCCGTTCGCCACCTGCTCTCCGTCGCTCGACCGCATGGCGAGCGAAGGGCTACGATTCAGGCTGGGCTACGCTAACTCGTCTGTCTGTTCGCCGACACGCTTCGCGCTGATGACCGGCCGCTGGCAGCATCGCCTGCGGGGCGGCGCCGACGAGCCTATCCGCAGCAACGCGCGCGGCAATCCGAGCCTGGGCCTGCCGCCTCCGCACCCCACGCTGCCGTCGCTCCTGCGCGACGCCGGCTACGCCACCGCGCTCGTCGGCAAGTGGCATCTCGGCTATCCGCCGTACTTCGGGCCGTTGAAGAGCGGCTACCAGGAGTTCTTCGGCGCGCTCTCGGGCGGCATGGATTACTTCACTCACCGCGACACTGCGGGCAACCACGACCTGTACGAAAACGACTCCGAGGTGCACCGGAAGGGCTACCTCACGGACCTGATTTCCGACCGGGCGGTCGAGTTCATCCGGCGCAAGTTCAAGGACCCGTTCCTCCTGTCGGTGCATTACAACGCGCCGCACTGGCCCTGGCTCACGCGCGAGAACGAGGCGGAGTCGAAGCGCATCGAGAAGATCTATCACTTCGACGGAGGTTCGGTCGTGACCTACCTCACCATGATCCGCCAAATGGACGAGGGCATCGGGCGCATCCTCAAGGCCCTGAGGGCGGCGAAGGTGGACCGCGACACGCTGGTCGTGTTCACCAGCGACAACGGCGGCGAGCGCTTCTCCGACACCTGGCCGCTGGTCGGCAAGAAGATGGATCTGCTGGAAGGCGGCATCCGCGTGCCTTACATCGTACGCTGGCCCGCGAAGATAAAGGCGGGCGGCGCCACCGACCAGGTGGCGATCACCATGGACTGGGTGGCAACGTTCCTCGATGCCGCCGGCGTGACGCCGCACCCGGACTATCCGCTGGACGGCGTAAGCCTGCTCTCGGTGCTGAAGAACCCCTCGAAGACCTTCGCGCGCGAGCTCTACTGGAAGATGCTCTTCCGCAACCAGAAGGCGCTTCGCGCCGGCGACTGGAAATACCTGTCCGTCGAGGGCGACGACTTCCTGTTCAACCTCGCGAAGGATCAGCGCGAGCGCGCAAACTTTGCCAAGCGCGATCCGAAGCGCCTCGCCGCGATGCGCGCGCGCTACCTCGCATGGGAAGAGGCGCTGCCGAAGCATCCGGACGCGGCGTATTCCGTTCCGGCCACGAAGGCCGACCTCCTCACACCCTCCAGCTAGGGGCTGGCCAGGGCCAGCTGACCCTGAGAAACTCGCCTTGCGTCAGCAGCTGGCCGTCTACTGATAACCGACTGTACTGCAAGTTCATAATGAGAGCGCTCAGCGGAGCGTCAACTCCTCGAACGTCTCGCGTTCTTCCACGAGCTCCCAGTCGTCTCGGTAGAAATAGTGGGTGCCATCGATGCGAGGCAATACCTCGTCAGCGTGGGTGCCGTACGCGAGATAGCCGATGCCGGTCTCGGTCGCATGGAACCGCTGGAGGTCACGCTGGAGGGTGGCGGCCACGCCGGCTCCAGCGTAAGGGTTGGCCATCCACCGGCCCGGATTCGCCTTCACGAACGCCTCGACCTCCTCGAACGTGTAGGCGTTGAAGAACAGCCGCTCGTCCGGTCGGTAGGCGAGATACTCGGGCCACTTCTCGCGAGGACCATAGTAGTCTGCGGCCGTCAACGAGCGGAGATACGCGGCGAGGTCCTGGTTCGTGATGCCTAGCTCCTTCATCTTCGTCTGGTCGAACCAGAGATTGATGAAGCCACCGCCGAGGGCGATCTTGGCGCCGAACTTCTTGTCGATCATCTCGAGCAGGGTGCGGAGCGAGAGCCGGTGACCACCTGTCACCTCAGGCATGGGCATCATCCCGTGGTCGGCGGTGATCGTGACCACGTAGTTGCCTTCACCGGCCCGGGCATTGAGCTTCTGGATGAGCTTGCCGACACAGGCATCCTGCGCACGTAGCGCCTCGCGGGCCTCAAGGCTCTCGAGGCCCCAGCGGTGAGCGGCGTAGTCCGTTGGCTTCATGCTCATGTAGATGAGCGCGGTCACGTCGTCTCGATCGATGGGCTCGCGATCCATCATCATGAGCATGTTGTCGCACTCGAACTGGACGTAGGCGGGCGTAAACCGGACGTTGGAGCTGTCGTCGATTTTGTGCCCCATCCATACGCCGGTGTCGCCCGTCAGCTCCTTGACGTAGGGCATCGGGCTCCGGCCGCGGAGGTACGCCGGGAAAGTATAGAGGTCGATGTTCGTCATCAGCCGGTGCTCCTGATCGCCGCCCGGAAATTGTTCCTGCCACGCCGGTTTCTTCGGCTGGGCGTAGAGCACGACGATGTGATTCTTGTTGCCGGGGTGATGTGCCGCGCCGTGGCCGACCATGCCCATCGCCGCACGGTCCTGGAAGCTCGTTCCGATGACTACCGGCTTGTGACCGGCGCTGACGCCGTACTCGTCGGCCAACGTGGGCGCCATGATGAACTCGGGCGAGTAATCGGGGAATGACTGAGTGACCTGCTTCTTCGCTGGATCGTAAATCTCGTTCCCAACGATGCGCGTGGTGATGGGATAGCCCCCGGTTCCGATGGCGACATGAGAGACGGCCGTCGCGGTTTCGAGCTGCGTAACCTTCGCGTCCGTGTACTCGACCCCCTGCGCGGTGAGGCCCTTGATGACGGGCCAGGCATCGGGCCAGGCCTCGTAGAGCGATCGCCCGCCGCCGTCCATCACGATGGTGAGGATGACCCGGGGCCTCTTCGAGGTCGGCACGAGCGCCTCCGCCATCACGCGCCCCATGGATCCCTTGGGCGGATTTGTACCGATCAGGCGAGCGTACGTCGGAGCGACGTTCTGCAGCGTCGTCTTCTCGAGCTTGACGCCTTCCTTGACGAAGCCCGGGCCGTACAGGACGAACTTGATGTCGGTGTCGTAGTCCCACGAGGACGCGTGCGTCGTCCAGAGGTGCTTGAGCACGATCACCCGGTTCGGGTCGTCCGCCCGAACGCCGCGAAGCGCTCGAAGAGGGATGTGACTGAACTCGTCGCTGAAGAACGCGCGGTCGACGACGATCGAATTGCGCGCAGGGACCATCACCACATGGCCGCTCTGCTCCGCGGCCCAGCTCTGGACGGCATAGGCGAAGTGCCACGCGTGGTCCTGCGTCTGCGACGCGGAGGGTGACCAGCTCGGGCTGATCACCCCGGCCTTCCCGGGCGTGCCGGGACCGGACGCGGTCGAGGCGCAGGCGCTCAGAGCGAACGGGGCGACCAGCGAGAGGAGGGTCGCGATCAGAGTGTGCATCGGTGGCATACGCCGTTTCTGCTGATCTCGATCCGGAATGGTCGACCTGCAAGTCGGTCGCTGCGCATCTACACCTCCATCGACCACGTCGCCGGGAGCAGTCTCGTGTTCTGGTGGCCGGAGACTAAGTCGCCGGCCCGCAGGAACTGAAATACATAGTAGGCGGCCCAGACATAATCCCCGGTTATGGAGCTCGAGGCGCGCCTGCGGACGTTCGCGGCGTTCGCACGGCGTCGCTCGTTCTCGGCGGCCGCTCGCGAGCTGCGAATCAGTCAGCCCGCGGTCTCCAAACACATCGCGGACGTGGAACGCGAGGCCGGCGTGAAGCTCGCCGTGCGTGGCGATCGATGTCATCGGGTTCTCTGACTTCCAAAGGAACAATCGTCTTCAACGGTCCCTGAGCCTGACGTCCTCGTAGGGGCCGCTCCAGAGGTACCTGCCGATGAGGCCCAGCGCCGGCTCGGCCACCCGGGGTCCATAACCGTGCAGGCTGACGATGTCCCAGATGGGCGCGAACATCGCCCGCTCGTGCATGAGCTGCTGGATCCTCTGCAGCATCGCCTCACGTCGCTTTCGATCGCGCTCCGCCGCCTGCTCCTGGATGAGCCCCTCGATGTCGGTGTAGCTGCCGTACGTGTAGAGACCGCCGGCCGCCACGAAGGCGTCGATGCGCGTCGCCGCGTTGCCGTACGTCGCGCTGGCCACGTACACGAGCGGCCGGAGCTTCTTCTCCCGGAGCTGGGTGAAGTACGCGGCGCGCTCGAGGCTGCGAATCTTCATGCGAATCCCGACCGCCGCGAGGTAGCTGGCGATCGCTTCGGTCTGATCGGCGAAGCCGGTGTCCGTCCAGAACTCGCCCTCGAAGCCCTGCGGGTACCCGGCCTCCGTCAACAGCTGCTTGGCCTTCTGCGGGTCGTAGGGGTATGGCGAGACCGACCAGGCGAACTCGAAGTCGCGCGGGATGATGCTGCCTGTCATCCGCGAGAACCCGAGGGTCAGCGACTGATTGATGGCCTGGCGGTCGATCGCGTGGTTGACGGCCAGACGCACCCGACGGTCGGCCCAAATCGACTTCGGATCCCACTGGTCGGTGAAGAGCAGCCATTGCTCCCCATAGAATTGGACCGGTCTCAGCGTGAGACTTGGCGTACGCCGCACCTCCTCGGCGGCGGGGCCGCGGAACACGTAGACGACGTCGGCTTCGCCGCGCTTGAGCATCGCCAGCCGCGTGACCTCGTCGGGCACAGCCTTGAGCACGAGGCGCTTGACGCTCGGGCTCTTCCGCCAGTACTGCTCGTATGCGTCCAGCACAAGCGCGACGCCAGGCGTGAACGAGACGAACCGGTACGGTCCGGCGCCCACTGGGGCTTTCTTGAAGCCGTCGTCGCCGACCCTCTCGACGTACCTCCGCGGGACGACCCACGCCGCGCCGGTCGCGGGCGTCGCATAGAAGATAAGGAAGTCGGGCCACGGCTGCTTGAGCAGGAAGCGTATGCGGTGCGGGTCGACGACCTGGACCTGCCGCACCCGTTCCTTCAACACCTTCGCCGAAACGCCGCGGTAGCGCTCGAAGGAGAACTTCACGTCGTCGGCCGTCAGTGGATCGCCGTTGTGGAAGCGGATGCCCTGACGCAGCACGAATTCGTACGTGAGTCCGTCCGGCGAAGCGCTCCACGACCCCGCCAGACTCGGCGCCATGGCGTTGCCGGGCATCGGCTTCACGAGCGCATCGTGGAGCGCGTAATAAACCGCGAAGGGGGTGAGGAGACCGGTCGCCTCGGCCGGATCGAACCACGCCGGCGGCAGCGACACCCCGATGGCCCACGTGACCTGGCCCGCTGGCGCCTCCGCCGGCGCCGGGGGCGCCGCGGCGATGACGGCAACGAGTAGCGCGACGAGCGCGACCGAGACCGGACCACGACAATGTTTCATCGAGGCCTCCTCGTGGGGCTATCGAACGAGCCAGCGTCCTGCATTCGCACGAAGTTTCAGATCGGCGAGTGCGGGACGAGGTTCTTCGCGTACGTACAGCGCGGCCGATGGGATGTCAAGGCAAGAGACCGTTGACTCCCCTGAGGGGGGGCCGTAGACTCCCAACACGTTCCTCAGGCCTCTTTCCGAAAGCGTCCCAGCCGCAGGAGAACCACGATGAAAGAACTGGTCTTCGCTCTAGAGTTCAGAGGCAGTGCAGCGCCAGTACCTGGCTCTGACAAGAAACTGCGGGCCAAGACCTCAGCGGCCAGCCAGATCCACCGCAGCGTACTGAACGCTGACGGGGTGCAAGCGGGCGTCGAATCGGCTAGTGGAGGGTCCGCCAGCTTTGAGTCGGAGGTTGAAATCGTCGGCGAGGGAATGTTCGTGGAGTCTGGGAGCATCAGGTACGGAGATGCCGGTAAGGTCTCCTTCAGAACGGTCGGCCGTGGCACCCTTGGCCCCAGCCCGCTTCCCGAAATCCAGCGGGGGGCCGTCATATGGGAAGTCACGGGGGGCGAAGGGCGTCTCGCGGGTGCACAGGGTCTCATCACGTCAAACTTTACTGTCGGCGCGCAGGGCGAAGTAGTGGACGATCAGTTCGCCCGGCTCTTCATTCCGTAGTCGGTCTCACGAGCACTTACGGGCGTCGAGTCACCCTCGGCGCTCGTGGTGCGTTGGGCCGGGAGCAGCCTCGCCGCCCGCAGCAGATCCAGCTCGGCATCTTCGGGCGTGAAGATCCCGATCGGCCTGATTGTTCTACGGCACCCGCACGTGGATGATCCGCGGGAACTCGACCATCATGCCGTCCGGCTGGCCGTCGGAGCCGGTCAGGTAGCGCGCAGTCAGCTCGGCGGGCCCGATGTCGGAGACGACCACCAGCCCCTCGCGGGTCGCGATGGCTGCCGCCTGGCGTTGGTTCCAGCCCGTCAGGAGTGGCTCGCCCACAGACGCCAGGTACGCGGCCGTGCTCTTCGCGCCGTAGATGCCGCCGCCATCGGGGCGAAGAGCCGCGTCGAGCACGTAGTCGTAGACCACCGAGCTGCCGGATGCAGATCCCGACCGGATGAAGCGAAGGGTGCTCAGGTTGGCCGCCTCGGGCAGATACATCGTAACGCCTTCCCAGATGAAGAATGTCCGTTGCGTCCGGTCATAGCCGGCGTCGCGCAAGACCTCGTCGAGCGGACGCGTGGTGAAGTCGGTCGATACCAGTACGACCCGGTCCGGGACGGCGCCGAAGATCTTGACGACGCGCTCCCGCTTGGCCCCGATCATCGCCGGAAGATCCAGCTCGAAGAATCGCGCCTGCGGGAACCGCTCGCGGAAGCGGTAGGCGCGGCTGTCGAACCCGGCACCCAGGTTGACCACCTGCGTGGCCCCCGTGGAGAGGGCCCCGACGAGCAGGGCGTCCATGTGGTGGGTCCGGGCGTTGACCCAGAAGTAATTCGGATTGTGCCGCGCCCGGTCGGGATCGTCCCGGAACGGAGAGGCGCGCCAGAACTCCGCGCTGACGAACTTCTCGGCAAGGTAGTCTGGATTGCGGACCTTCGGGTCGAGGTGCTTCGCCGCGATGGCGCGCAGCACGCAGACGGATTCGGCTGTCGTCGACACCCGGCCCGAGGTGGCGAGGGTCTGCGCGTTGGCCGCGAGCGCTAGCCCGAGCACCAGCCACCCTGGAGCGGTGAGTAGTCTTCGCCCTGCCAGCATTGTCCATCCCTCCAGCTTCCTGCGCACGAGACGAGAGCCGTTAGCCGCGTATATGGGACATTTTCCGCATGTGCGCGCCGAGTATTTCCGCCGGATCTGCGTCGAGCAGCATGTACCGGCCGCCGTGAGCAGCCGCGGCGAACGCATGCGAGCCTGCGGTCGCCGTGACCGCAGGCTGCACAGTCGTGATGTGCCTTGACTCCACCGCGGTTCTCATAGATCGATTACCTGATCCGCCCGCTGCAGCAACGACTGAGGGATCGTCAACCCCAGTGTCTTCGCGGTCTTTAGATTGATCACCAACTCGAATTTCGTCGGCTGCTCGACAGGGAGGTCGGCCGGCCTGGCCCCCTTGAGGATCTTGTTCACGTAAGTAGCGGCGCGCCGAGCCGATTCTTGGAGACTCGCCCCATACGCAACGAGCGCTCCCAGCATCGCAAACTCCTTGGCGTTCCCTACCAAGGGGACCCGATGCTTTGCGGCGAGCGCGACGAGACGTCTGCGCTCATTGAACAGCATCGTGCTCGGGAACACGAAGAGGGCTTGTGCCCGGTCCCGGGTGATCGTGGAGAACCCAAGATCGAACTCGTCGGGGCCTCGCACCTCGACGCGTCGAAGTTTCAATCCTAGCGTCCGGGCCGACGCTTCGGCCTCCTTCCACATATCTCGCATCGTCTGCTCGCCGAAGGCGCCGGGATGCCACAGGACCGCTACGCGCGAGACTCCCGGAAGAGCTTCCTTGAGCAACTCGAGGCGCTTGGGCACGAGTTCCGGGCCGAGAAACGTGGTCCCGGTGACGTTTCCTCCCGGCTTCGCGAGGCTGGCCACGAGCCCGTCGCGAACGGGGTCTCCCATGCTCACCCCGACTATCGGGATCGTGGTCGTCGCTTGCTGTGCGGCACGGGCCCCGGGCGTCGCTCCCGCAACGATCAGATCGACCTTGAGACGCGTCAGTTCAGTCGCCAGAGCCGGCAGCCGATCGATCATTCCATCGGCCGCTCGGTATTCGACGACGATGTTTTGACCCTCTATGTAGCCGTGTTCCCCCAGTCCCTGTCGGAAAGCCTCAATAGTGGCCTGAGTCTCGGGATACGCCAACGAGCCCGTTAGCAGGAAACCGATTCGTGCGACTTTCCCCGCTTGTTGCGCCTCGGCCGCGACCGAGGCCACGATGCCACAAAGCGTCAGCCCGCAGAGGAACGTGCGCCGGGTCGTCACTGGATGATCTCGTCCGCCCGCACCAAGAGCGATTGGGGGATCGTCAAGCCGAGAGCCTTGGCGCTCTTGAGGTTGATGACCAGCTCGAACTTCGTCGGCTGCTCAACGGGGAGGTCGGCGGGCTTGGCGCCTTGGAGAATCTTGCCACATAGGTGCTGGCACGTCGGGACAACTCGGCCACGCTAGCTGCATAAACCATGAGGCCACCCGCCTCTACGTGCTCCCGTAGCCCGTACATCGCGGGAAGGCGGTTCTTTGCCGCAAGGTCTGCGAAGCTTGCGATTCTTGTCGTGGTCCTCGACCATGAGGATCAGCTCATTCGCCACGGCGCACCGGGATCGTGAACGTGAACGTCGAGCCCACGCCCACCTGGCTCTTCACCCAGATCCGCCCGCCGTGGAGTTCGATGAACTTCCGGCACAGGGTCAGTCCCAGCCCCGTTCCCTCAGCCTTCTTCTCCGCAGTCCCGACTTGTCGGAACTCCTCGAACACCGCCTCCCGATCCTCCGGCGCAATGCCGACCCCGGTGTCGGTGACCGACACCTCGATTGACCCATCACGAGGGACTGCGTGGACTTCGATCTGTCCGCCCTCGGGCGTGAACTTGATCGCGTTCGACAAGAGGTTCAGGACGACCTGCCGGATCTTTCGCTCGTCCGCTCGAGCCTCGCCCAGCCGCTCATCGACGTACCTCTGCAATGTGATGCTCCGGCGGCCAGCCCGCTTCCGAATCAGCATCAAGGCGTTGTCGATCGCCGTGGGAAGATCAAAGTTCGTCAGCTCAAGCTCCATCCGGCCGGCCTCGATCTTCGAGAGATCGAGGATGTCGTTGATCAGCGATAGCAGGTGCGTACCCGATGCGTAGATGTCCTTGAGATACTCCTCCTGCTTCTCGTTGAGATCCCCGAACATACGGTCTGTCAGGACCTCGGAGAAGCCGATGATCGCGTTCAGCGGCGTCCGCAGCTCATGAGACATGTTCGCCAGGAACTCGGACTTGTGCTGGCTGGCGACTTCGAGTTGGCGGCTCTTCTCGGCGATCTCACGAAAGAGCCGGGCGTTCTGGATGGCCAGGGCCGATTGGGTGGCGAGGGTACTGAGCAGCCGCACGGTCTCCGGCTGGAACTCGCCGGGGGTCTTGCGCGTCACCGCCAGCACGCCGATGACCTCGTCCTCACTCAAGAGCGGCACGCCGAGCAGCGCGCGATGTCCGGCCTCGACGAGCGGCCGGCGGATCGGGCTCTCATAGTCACGCGCGGCGGTAATGTCGTGAATCTGGACGGGCTGCCGCCGCTCCATCACCCGAGTCGTGACCCCTTGGCCCTTCGGAATGGTCATCACGCGCCCGGGCGTCTGGAGCAGCGCGGCGTCACCCTCATCGGCGTAGTGGCTGGCCCGCAGCCGAAACTCCTCGTCCGCCTCGTCGTACTCCCAGATGGTGCAGCCGGCCGTCCCCGCAAGCTCGTTTGCCCGCAGGACAATTGTCTGGAGCACGGTCTCGAGATCGAGCGTTGAGCTGAGGGCGCGCCCGACCTCGCCGAGCGCCGTCAACTCCCCTACGGAGCGCGTCAATTCCTGCGTCCGGGATTCGAGTTCCCTGAACAGCCGGACATTCTCGGTGGCGATTACGGCTTGATCGGCGAAGGTCTTAAGCAGCGCGACCTGGCGGGCCGAGAAGGGGCCAGGGGTGCCGCGCGAGACCGACACGACCCCGATTGGGCGGCCCTCGTGGACCATCGGCACAGCGATGAGGGCTTGCAGGCTCATCCGACGATACGCCTCGCGCACGGACGGCTCCAGCTCTTCGCGCTCGACGTCCGGGACATGGACCGCGCGAGCATCGACGAGTGCGCGCGCGGAGAGCGACGTGTCGCGGCGTGGCCGCTGGGGGAAGAGCGTCTCGGTCTCCTCGGCGGCCCGAGGCCGTGGATTGTGTTGCGCGGCGAGGTGCAGGAGCTCACCATAGCGGGTCACGATGGCATGCTCACCGCCGCACAGCCGGCTGGCGCTTCGGACAATTGCGTCGAACACGGGCTGGACCTCGGTCGGCGAGCTACTGATAACGCGTAGGATCTCTGCGGTCGCTGTCTGTTGGGCTAAGGCCTCGGCGAGATCGCGGTTGCGCGCTTCAAGCTCTCTGAACAGCCGCACGTTCTCGATCGCGATGACCGCTTGGTCAGCGAAGGTCTGGAGAAGCGCGATCTGCTTGTCCGTGAACGGCCGGACTTCGAGCCTACCGACAAAGATAACGCCGGCGGGCTGGCCGTCGCGGAGCATAGGCACCGCGACTGAGCTGCGGCTGCCGAGCGTCCCGCTAAACGCTTGGTTGTAGTCCTCGTCTTGTCGCACGTCGACCACATGGACCACGGTCCCCTGGAGGATCGCTCGCCCGCTCAGGTTGATGCGGCTCGGACGCATCGGAAAGAATTGCCGCATGGTTTCCACGCCCTCGGGGCGGGCAAGGGCGTGTGCCGCGAGATGTAGGCTCTCACCGTCGTACCGTGACACCACGCTGAACGCGCCTTCGCACAGATGGAGCGCGCGTTCGGCAATCACATCGAACACTGTCTGTACGTCCGTCGGCGAGCTCGAGATGACGCGAAGGATCTCGCTCGTCGCCGTTTGCCGCTCCAGCGCCTCTTTCGTCTCGTTGAACAGGCGAACATTCTCGATGGCGATGACGGCCTGGTGGGCTAAGGTCTGGAGCAGAGCGACCTGGCCGGCGGTGAACGGGCGGGCCTCGAACCGACCAACGCCGATACTGCCAAGCGGGTGACCATCCAGCAGCATGGGCACGGCGACGGCGCTCCGGTTGCGCAGGGCCGCGGCGACAGGCTGGTCCATTTCGGGGTCGGCCTGGACATCCGGTACATGCACGACCGCTCGGTCCAGGACCGCGCGGGCGGTGACGAACGCCCGACTAGGCCGCAAGGGAAAGAGACGCTGGATGGCCTGCAAGCCCTCAGCGGTGGCGTGCGCCTCGGAACCGCGATGGAGCAGCTCGCCGTCGTACCGTAAGGCGACGGAGAAGTCCCCGCCGCACAATCGTCCCGCGCTCTGGGCAATGGCGTCGAACACGGGCTGAATGTCGCTGGGCGAACTACTGATGACGCGCAAAATCTCACTCGCCGCGGTCTGTTGCTCTATCGCTTCCGTCAAGGAACGCTGTACGCCCGGATACGACGGCACGGGCCGGGTACTGTCGAAGGGGTGCTGGAAGGGCGCGCCACACTCATCACAGAACTTGGCGCCGGATCGATTTTCCTGCTGGCACCGCGGACACTGCATGCTGCCCTCCGGAGTCTGGCTCGGTGAAGATCGGGACAGTAGGCCGAGCCTAGACTGTCGCCGACCAGGTGGTCAACTGCCGGGGATCAGTTCATCCCCGCCGCGCGGTCAGCATCCCGATCATCGTCTCGCCCGAGCTCGTGGCGGCGACTCGGGCGCAGCTCACCCGCAACAGGGCAGTTCTCGTCGGTGATCGCTGGCTGACCGGTCTAGTTGGTGGCGACTCGACGGTTTGGGGAATCGGGATAGAATGGCGGGGTTGTGGGTAGGCTCAGGCTCTTCGTAGTACGGCATGGGGAGACGGAGTGGGTCCGGGAGCGGCGGTTTGCCGGCTCGCGGGACATTCCGCTCACCGCGGCGGGGCGGGACCAGTGTGCGGCAGTTGCGCGCGCGCTGGCCAGCGCCACCGTCGCTGCCGTCTATGCGAGCCCTCTCGAGCGGGCGCGGGCTTCGGCCGAGGTGATCGCCACGCCGCACGGCCTGCCCGTGCGCATCGTGCCGGCCTTCAGCGAAATGACCTTTGGTTCGTGGGAGGGACTGACCCGTGACGAAGCCCGGGCGCGCGATCCAGAAGCCTGGGCGCAGTGGCGGTCGGCGCCACACATGCTCAAGCTGGCGGGTGGCGAAACCATCCCCGAGGTGGCGGCGCGCGTGACGGCCGGTATCGAGGCCTTGCAGGAGGCGCACGACGGGCAGACCGTTGTGCTCGTGAGCCACGGCGTCGTGGCGCGCGTGATCGTGCTGGGGGCGCTCGGTCTCGGGCTCGACCGGCTCTGGACGCTCGACGCCGCGCCGGCGGGAATCACGGAGATCGAGTACGGGCCCGGCTGGGCAACCGTGCATCGGATGAACACGGTCGCGCACCTGGAGGTGGCTGCGCCGTGAAGCCCCGTCGGACTCAGCTCCCGAAGGGCGCGCGGATCTACCTGCCCGACGAGGCCGAGCGCAAGCGGCACGTCGAAGCCTCGTTGCTGGGCGTGTTCCGGCGGTGGGGCTATCGCGAGATCGTCACGCCCACGTTCGAGTTCTCGGACGTGCTGGCGACCGGGACGGACGTCGACGTGCAGGGCAACATGTTCACGCTCGTCGACCGAGAGACCGGCCGCACCCTGGCGCTCCGTCCGGACATCACGCCGCAGATCGCCCGGGTGGTGGCGACCCGCCTGCGGGACGAGCCCAAGCCGATTCGCCTGGCCTACGTGACCAACGTGTTCCGGTACGACGAGCCGCGCGTGTCGCACTATCGCGAGTTCTACCAGGCCGGTGTCGAGCTGGTCGGGCTCGATCAGCCCGAAGCCGAGGTCGAGGTGATCGCGATGGCGATCGAGGGGCTTCGCGCGCTCGGGCTCGAGCGCTTCCAGATCGATCTCGGCCATCCCGATTTCTTCCGCGGGCTCCTCGACGAGGCCAAGACCGACGCCGCGCAAGGACGCGAGCTTCGGGCGACGCTCGTGCGAAAAGACGGGTCCACGCTCGAGCGGCTGGTGGCCGATCTCGCGCCGCCGGCGCACGTGCGCGATGCGCTCCTGGCCTTGCCGACCCTGTTCGGGCGCGAAGCGGTGCTGGAGCGCGCGGCGGCGTTCGCGCGCAACGAGCGGTCGGCGCGGGCGCTGGCGAACCTGGCCGAGGTATACCGGCTGCTCAAGATCTACGGGCTCGCCGAGAGCGTGCTGCTCGACCTGGGCGAGGTCCGTGGATTTGACTACTACTCGGGCACCTACTTCGAGGCATACGTGGCGGGGTTCGGCGCTTCGATCGCGGGGGGTGGCCGCTACGACGACATGCTCGGACGCTTCGGGTACGACTGCGCGGCGGTCGGATTCGCGTTCGACGTGGGCCGGGCCCTCTCGGTGATGGAGACGCAGGGCGTTGCCGTGGCGCTGCCGGGACCCGACTTCTTCATCATCGACTTCACTCGTGAGAAGACGGCGGCGCTCTCGCTGGCGCGCCGGCTCCGTGACCTGGGGGCCTCGGTCGCTCGCGATATCATCAGCCGCGGGCTCGAGGAGTCGATCGCCTACGCGCAGGCGCAGCGCGTCGGGACAGTGCTCGTTATCGGCCACCCGCGCGCCGGGGCGGGCGAGGTCGTCGCGATGAATCTTGCGAATGGATCGGAGCGCGTGCTGGCCGTGGATGAAATCCTCGAGCATCCAGAGCGTGTATTCAGGGGTGAAAGCCATGCCTAACATCGTGGTCGTCGGGACGCAGTGGGGAGACGAAGGTAAGGGCAAGGTCGTCGACATGCTGGCGCCTCACGTGAACGTCGTGGCGCGCTTCGCGGGCGGCAACAACGCGGGCCACACGGTAGTCGTGGGGCGGGAGAAGTACGTCCTGCACTCGATTCCGTCGGGCATCTTGCATCCGGGCTGCCGCTGCGTGATCGGCTGCGGGGTCGTCGTCGATCCGGGCTCGCTGATCGAGGAGATGGAGGCGCTCGTGCGTCGCGGGGTGACGCTCGATGGCAACCTCTTCATCTCCAAGAACGCCCACCTGATCATGCCCTACCACCCGGCGCTCGATCTGGCCTCGGAGGCCAAGCTCGGGAAGCGGCGTATCGGCACGACCGGTCGCGGCGTGGGCCCGGCGTACGTGGACAAGGCCGCGCGTGTCGGGATCCGCATGGCCGACCTCCTGAACGAGCGGCTCTTCCGCGAGAAGCTCGAGCTGAACGTCGCCCAGAAGAACCGGCTGCTGCGCGAGATCTACGACGCGGAGACCTTCACGGTCGAGGAGATCCTGGACAAGTATCTGCGGTACGCGGGCTGGCTGGCGCCGTACATCACCGATACGGCGCTTCTGCTTTCGCGCTGGATCGAGGCTGGCTACAGCGTGATGTTCGAGGGGGCCCAGGCGACGATGCTGGATATCGACCACGGGACCTATCCCTACATCACCTCATCCTCGACGACCGCCGGCGGCGCGGCCACCGGCACCGGCGTGCCGCCCACCAAGATCCACGGTGTGATCGGCGTGAGCAAGGCGTACACGACGCGCGTGGGCGGCGGACCGTTCCCCACCGAGATGACGGGCGCGATCGCCGAGACGATCCGAGCGCGTGGCCACGAGTACGGCGCCACGACCGGGCGTCCGCGCCGCTGCGGTTGGTTCGACGCGGTGGTCGGCCGCTACGCGACCCGTATCAACGGCCTCGATACGGTGGCCCTGACCAAGCTCGATGTCCTCGACCAGTGCGAGACCCTCAAGGTCTGCGTCGCCTACCGGCACCGCGGCGAGATTCTGACCGAGTTCCCCGAGGACGAGACCGTGGTGGCGGCGGCCGAGCCCGTTTACGAGGAGATCGAGGGCTGGTGCGCGCCGACGGTCGGCGCCAAGAACGAGGCTGATCTTCCGGCGAAGGCGCGGCGGTACCTCGAGCGTCTCGAGGAGCTGATCGGCACGTCGTTCTGCCTCATCTCCACGGGCGCCCAGCGCGACGAGACGATCCTGTGCGAGGATTCGCCGCTCATGCGCTGGTTTCCGTCGGTCAGGTCGAGCCTGATGTAGGCATGCCCGAGACGATCCGGCGGCTCTTGTTCATCGTCGGGAGCAAGCGACCGGATTTCTACGAGTCTCTGCGGCGGACGTTCCGCGGTGACGACACGGTGCAGATCGTCCTCGATCGGCGCCGCGGCGAGCGTCGCGGGGCCCGCGGCCCCGGCCGGCGCCAGGTGCCGCCGGAGCAGCGCGGGGCCGACCGGCGAGCGCAGCTGGAGATCCAACGCCAGCTGCGCTCGCGTGGCTATGCGGTTGTCGGGGTCCCGTTCTCGGAGTCTACAGGTACTGGCCGGTCGTAACGATTTTCTCGACGTTCCGCTTCGGGCCCGGCACTTCACCCGTCAGCGACTTCACGGACACGATCCGCTCACCCTTCTTGCCGGCGATCTTCGCCCAGTCGTCGGGATGCGTGGTGTTCGGAAGATCCTCGTTCTCCTTGAACTCTTCACGGATGGCGCTCTGGAGGTCGTCGGCCATGATGCCCTTCTGCCCACCGCCGATGTAGCGCTTGAGGGCGAGCTTCTTGGCACGGCGAACGACCGACTCGATCATGGCGCCGGAGGCGAAGTCCTTGAAGTAGAGGACCTCCTTGTCGCCGTTGGAGTAGGTGACCTCGAGGAACCGGTTCTCCTCGCTGAGGCTGTACATGGCCTCGACGGCGGCGGCGGTCATGGCGCTGATGGCGCCGGCCACATCACGGTCGCGGGTCTCGGACTCCGCGAAGGGGATGTCCGCCGTCAGGTACTTGGCGAAGATGTCGGCAGCGGAGCCGCGGTCGGGGCGTTCGATCTTGATCTTCACGTCGAGCCGGCCGGGACGCAGGATGGCCGGGTCGATGAGGTCCTGGCGGTTGGAGGCGCCGATGACGATGACGTTCTTGAGCCCTTCGACGCCGTCGATCTCGGCCAGGAGCTGCGGCACGATGGTGGTCTCGACGTCGGAGGAGATGCCGGTGCCGC
>Ga0209160_1001055_pt1 | contig 22990 bp, 24 predicted proteins | sample GraSoiAngelo_153_FD_186167 | JGI IMG/M metagenome (GOLD analysis project Ga0209160, IMG submission 186167) | Grasslands soil microbial communities from the Angelo Coastal Reserve, California, USA - 14_1009_12_40cm (SPAdes) (version 2) | ecosystem: Environmental > Terrestrial > Soil > Grasslands ...
CACGCCCGCGGGCACGTACACGAACGCGCCGTCGCACAGGAACGCCGTGTTCAGGGCGGCGAACGGGCTCGCCTGATAGGGCGCATAGCGCGCCAAATGCTGGCGGGCGAGCTCCGGGTCGCGCTCGAGCGCTGCCGCGAGGCTCCCCACACGGACGCCCTGAGAGAGGCCCGCCACGGCGGACAGACTCGGGACGAACGCGCCGTCCACGAACACGACCCGGACGGCCCGCCGCCCGCCCACGCACAGCGGCTCGAGCTGCTGGGCCGTGACATGCGGGGTCTCGCGCCCGCGGCTCAACGTGAACGTCGTCTCCGCGATCGGCGCCACGCTCGTGAAGCGCCACTCCTCTTGCTTCGTCGTGGGGAAGCCTAGCTCGGCGAAACGCGTGATCGCCGCCTCGCGCATCTCTTTCAGCCACGCCGGCGCCCCCGCGGCTCCGTTGCGTGCGAACGCCTTGAAGGCCGCGACGTAACGCTCCCTCGTGTCTGCTAGTTGCGTCATGCGACCGGCGCCTCGTCCCGCACCCAGTCGTAGCCTTTCTCCTCGAGCTCCAGCGCCAAGTCCTTGCCGCCCGATTTCACGATCCGGCCGCCCGATAGGACGTGCACGTAGTCCGGCATGATGTGCGTAAGGATGCGGTAGTAGTGCGTGACGAGGACCGTCGCGCTGTCCGGGCGACGGAGCCTGTCCACCGTGTGCGCCACGGTCTTCAGTGCGTCGATGTCGAGCCCCGAATCGGTCTCGTCGAGGATGGCGAGCTTCGGCTCGAGCACCGCCAGCTGGAGGATCTCGTTGCGCTTCTTCTCGCCGCCCGACAAGCCGTCGTTGACGGGCCGGCTCAGGTAGCTGTCGTCCCAGCCGATCAGCTTGAGCTTCTCCTCGAGCGCGTCCATGAACTCCACAGGCCCGAGCTCCTCCTGGCCGCGGGACTTGCGGATGGCATTGAGCGCGGAGCGGAGGAAGTAGGCGTTCGTGATGCCGCGGATCGCCACCGGATACTGGAACGCGAGGAACAGCCCCTCGCGGGCGCGCTCCTCCGGCTTCAGCGCCACGAGGTCCTTGCCGAGGTACTGTGCAGATCCTGTCGTGATGGTGTACGCAGGGTTACCGGCCAGCACCTGCGCGAGCGTGCTCTTCCCGGACCCGTTCGGCCCCATGATGGCGTGCACCTCGCCGGCGCGCACCGTGAGATCCACGCCGCGCAGGATCTCGTTGCCGTCGATCCCGGCGTGCAGGTTCTTGATCTCGAGCAAGACCGTGCCCGTCATCCGACGCTCCCCTCGAGGCTGATGCCGAGCAGCCGCTGCGCCTCGACGGCGAACTCCATCGGCAGCTCTTTGAAGACTTCCTTGCAGAAGCCGTTCACGATCATGCTGATCGCGTCCTCCGCGGCGAGACCGCGCTGCTTGCAGTAGAAGATCTGGTCCTCGCCGATCTTGGAGGTCGAGGCCTCGTGCTCCATGGTCGCCGTACTGTTGCGCACGTCGATGTAGGGGAACGTGTGCGCCCCGCACTGGTCGCCGATGAGCATCGAGTCGCACTGCGAGTAGTTGCGCGCCCCCTCCGCGCCCTTCAGGATCTTCACGAGCCCGCGGTACGTGTTCTGCCCGTGACCCGCGGAGATCCCCTTCGACACGATCGTCGAGCGCGTGTTCTTCCCCAGGTGGATCATCTTCGTGCCAGTGTCCGCCTGCTGGCGGTTGTTGGTCACCGCGACCGAGTAGAACTCGCCGATCGAGTTATCACCCTGCAGGATGCATCCCGGGTACTTCCAGGTGATCGCGGACCCGGTCTCCACCTGCGTCCACGAGATCTTCGAGTTCTTGCCCAGGCACTTCCCGCGCTTGGTGACAAAGTTGTAGATCCCGCCGCGGCCCGCCTCGTCGCCCGGGTACCAGTTCTGGATCGTGGAGTACTTGATGGCGGCGTTGTCGAGCGCCACGAGCTCGACCACCGCCGCGTGCAGCTGGTGCTCGTCGCGGATCGGCGCCGAACAGCCCTCGAGGTAGCTCACGGAGCTCGCCTCCTCGGCCACGATGAGCGTCCGCTCGAACTGGCCCGTGGACGAGGTGTTGATGCGGAAGTAGGTGGACAGCTCGAGCGGGCAGCGCACACCCTTCGGGATGTAGGCGAACGAGCCGTCCGTGAACACGGCCGAGTTGAGGGCGGCGAAGAAATTGTCGTTGTACGGCACGACCGAGCCCAGGTACGTGCGCACGAGCTCGGGGTGCTCGCGGATCGCTTCCGAGATGGCGCAGAAAATGATCCCCTGCCGCGCGAGGGTCTCCCGGAACGTGGTCGCCACCGAGACGCTGTCGAACACGGCGTCCACTGCAACGCCGGCGAGCCGCTTCTGCTCTTCGATCGGGATGCCGAGCTTTGCGAACGTCTCCACCAGCTTCGGATCCACCTGCGCCAGGCTGTCGAGCTTCGGCTTAGCCTTGGGCGCCGCGTAGTAGCTGATCGCTTGATAGTCGATCGGCCCATATCGCACGTTCGCCCAGTGCGGCTCGGGCATCTTCAGCCAGTTGCGGTAGGCCCGCAGCCGCCACTCGAGCATCCACTCCGGCTCGCCCTTCTTGGCGGAGATCAGCCGGATGACGCCCTCGTTCAGGCCGGGCGGAACGACGTCTGCCTCGATGTCGGTGACGAACCCGTACTTGTAAGGCTGCAGTACCTGCGCTTCGATCCCGGTGGTCATGTGTGCTCCCGTGTTCCAGGCGTCGCGCTCGGGCCCCCGGCGGTCCCGAAGCTCACGGCGTACTCGCACGCGTTGCAGCCGGCCACGATGTGGCTGCGTCGCTCCACGGTGGCCCCGAGGGCGTCCCGCAGGAACTGCTGCTCGGCGGCGCACGCCTCGGGGAAGCGCTCCGCCACGGCCCGGATCGCGCAGTTGTGCTCCGCCACCCGGAACGTGCCGCTCGCGGCGCCCGGCTCCCACTCCGCCATGTAGCCCGCGTCGCTCATCAGTCGGGCCACCGCCGCGATCCGCTCCGCGGGCGGGGCCTCCCCGAGCTGGGCCGCGAGCTTGCGAGCGAGCGCGGCATAATGGTCGGCGAACAGTTCCCCCACGGCACCGCGCCCGTCTTTTCGCGCGACCCGCTCCAGCAGCTCGGTGAGGGTCTCCTCGTACCGCTTCGGGAAGATCGCCTCGCCGTCGGGGCTGAGGCGGTAGGCGTGCGTGGGCGCACCCACGCCGCGCTGTTCGCGGTCGTAGGCGATGAGCGACTCGATCTCGAGCTCCTTAAGGTGGTGGCGGATCGCGTTGGGGGAGACGTCGAGCTTCGCGGCGAGCTCGTTCGCCGTGAGCGGCTGCGAGCACTTCAGCTCGAGCAGGATCGCACCCCGAAGTCCTTTGTGGACAGCGAGTTGCGGCAACGTGGTCCGGATCACCTGGGAATCCTAAGTGCATTTGTCGGGATTGTCAACTAAACGAAAAGAGATGTGGGCGAATTCGCAAGTGGCTGTCACCTGAAGACTTCAGATGTCAGGACTGTGATGTCTGATGTCTCGCGTCTCAATAGATGTCCCGATTCACCTCCCGCACCAGGCGCTCGTAATCGGCGGGCGTGTTGAGGTCGTCGATCACGGCGGGGTCGTCAGCCGCGACGCTGCGGATCCGGTCCTCGTGAGCGTGCAGCACGGCTCGGGCGCCATGCCGCGTCGCATCGCTGCTCGACTCCAGCTCCGCGAAGAGCTCGTGGTCCCAGATGACCGGATGACCGCGCCGCTCGCCGAACGTCGGGACGACCGCGGCGGCACCGGTGCGGCGATACGCCTCGATCAGCCGTTCGACGGTGGCGACGCGGACGTGGGGAAGGTCCACCGGCCAGACGAGCACCCCGGACGGTCGCACGGTCTGGAGCGCCCGCAACGCAGCTCGCAGCGAGGCGATCGACCCGCCCGTGACGTCGGTGTTCTCCACGACGACGCAGTCGTGCACCGCGAGTGCGGGACGGATGCGGGAAGCGTCCGGTCCCAGCACGACCAAGCGGGGCCTGACCTCCAGAGCCTCCAGTGCTTCCAGGATCCGGATCACGAAGGGCTGGCCGCGGAAGTCCAGGAGCGCTTTGGGAGTGCCCATGCGCTCGGAGCGCCCGGCCGCTAACACCAGCCCCGCGAGGGACATGCGCGAAAAGCATAGTTGCGGGACGCCAGGACGCCAAGTTGAGCGTCTTGCAACTGGGTCCGCGGCCCCCAAATTGGCGCCCCATGGCAGTCCGCCGCATTCGCCAACTGGGCGATCCCGTGCTGCGGGCCCGCTGCGAGCGGGTCCACGACCCGAAGTCCGCCGCGACGCGGCTCATCGCGGATGACCTGCGCGACACGCTGCGTGCCGCGAAGCGCAAGTACAGAATGGGCCGGGCCATCGCTGCCCCCCAAATCGGCGCGCCGGTGCGCATCGTGTTCGTGGAGGTCGACAAGCAGCGCTGGACGATGGTCAACCCCGAGATCACCGACGTGGGGCCTGAGGACTTCCTCGTGTGGGACGACTGCTTCTCGTTCCCCAACTTGCTTGTGCGAGTGACGCGCGCTTACACGGCGACGCTGACGTACACGGACCTGAAGGGGAAGCCGCGCACGATGCAACTCGATGGCCCGATGGCGGAGCTGTTGCAGCACGAGATCGACCACCTGGACGGGATCCTGGCCGTGGACCGCGCGAGCGGCCTCGACCCATTCGCCCTGCGGACGGAGTGGGAAAAGCAGCACAAGGACCCGGAGCGCTACGGCCCTCCGAAACCCCGGGAGATCTGACCCGTCGCAGCCCCGGCCACCATCGCGACATCATCCCATCACCGGACCGCGATTCCGTAGCGCCGCCCGCACGCTAGATTGCGATACGACAGGGGTGCCCGCCGCGAGCGGGCTGAGATCACACCCTTTGAACCTGATCCGGCTAGCACCGGCGAAGGGAGTCGCGTATGACCGGCGTCACGCAGATGTTCTCCGCCCGCCAGGGCACGATCACCCCACAGATGCGGCGCGTCGCGCAACGCGAGGGGCTCCCCCCGGAGCTCATCCGCGACGAGAGCGCGCGCGGGCGGCTGATCATCCCCGCCAACGTCCGCCACCTCGCGCAGCGGCTGGATCCGATGGCCATCGGCGCGGTGGCGAGGGTCAAGATCAACGCCAACATCGGGAGCTCGGCCGTCGCGGCGAACCTCGATGAGGAGCTCGCCAAGCTGCACAACGCCGTCCACTACGGCGCGGATACGGTGATGGACCTGTCGACCGGCGGCGACATCGACGCCATCCGGGAGGCGATCATCGCCGCGTCGCCGGTGCCGGTCGGGACGGTGCCGATCTACCAGGCGGTCGAGGCGGCGCGCTCGGTGGAGGCGCTCACGGCGGACGACCTGCTCGCGATGATCGAGCACCAGGCGCGACAGGGCGTGGACTATGTCACGGTGCACTGCGGCATCCTGCGGGAGCACGTGCCGCTCGCGCTCGGCCGCGTCACGGGGATCGTGTCGCGGGGCGGGTCGTTGCTCGCCTACTGGATGATGCATCACAATCGGCAGAACCCGCTCTACACGCATTTCGACCGCATCCTCGAGATCGCGCGCACGTACGACGTCACGCTGTCGCTCGGCGACGGCTTGCGGCCCGGCTCGCTCGCCGACGCTACGGACAAGGCCCAGCTGGCCGAGCTCGTGACGTTGGGGGAGCTCACGGCGCGCGCCTGGGCGCAGGACGTGCAGGTGATGATCGAGGGGCCGGGGCACATCCCGATGCATCAGATCGAGGTGAACGTGCGGCTCGAGAAGGAGCTCTGCCACGAGGCGCCGTTCTACACGCTCGGGCCCCTGGTGACAGACATCGCCCCGGGCTACGACCACATCACCTCCGCCATCGGCGCGGCGATGATCGGCTGGTTCGGGGCCGACATGCTGTGCTACGTGACGCGCAAGGAGCACCTCGGGCTCCCGAACCCCGAGGAGGTGCGCGAGGGCGTGATCGCCTACAAGATCGCGGCGCACGCGGCGGACCTGGCACGGCGCCGCCCCGACGCCCGGGACCGCGACGACGCGCTCAGCCGGGCGCGCTACGCGTTCGACTGGAACGAGCAGTTCCGACTGGCGCTCGATCCCGAACGGGCGCGTGAGCTGCACGACGAGGCCCTGCCCGCGGAGTACTTCAAGTCAGCTGAGTTCTGCGCGATGTGCGGGCCCAAGTTTTGCTCGATGCACATCACGCGGGAGATCGGGAGAAAGCTGGCGCGGGAGACGGGGGAGGAGGGACGGGTGGCGGAGGCGGTGCCGGCCGTGACATGAGGAGCGTCTTGCCTCTGGAGAGAGTCACACCGTCGTCCCGCTGATGAGTCCGAAGGCCCGCACGGGGAAGCTTCCAAGCCCCTTCACCTTCGCCGGCACCGCGAAGAACCGGAATCCCTGATCCGGCAGTTCTCCCAGGCCGCACAGGTGCTCGACGATCGGGATCCCCGCGCCCAGCAGGATCGTATGCGCGGGGCGCGTGCGGTCCGTGTCGTCGTCAATGTTGAGCGAATCGATCCCCACGAGGGCGGCGCCGCCGTGCGCGAGCACCTCGGCCGCGGCACGAGTTAGGAACGGATGGCCCGAGGCGTAACGATCGGTGCGCCAGTGCGCGTCCCAACCGGTGTGGAGCAGCACGGCCTTCCCCTTCAGGTCCCGGCCGCGAAGCCGCGGCGCGTCGAGCGCGCGACCGTCTCGCCGGATCGCCCGGATCACCACGCCCGGCAGGTCCGCCACCGCCTCGAGGGGGTAAGCGGCGATGTCTTTCCCGTCTTCGAAGCGATGAAACGGTGCGTCGATGTACGTGCCGGTGTTCGCGAGCATCCCGATCTTGCCGATCTGGAAAGTCGTGCCGGGGGCATACCGAGCGCTCGAGGCGTCGCGGCTCAGCCAGTCGCCGATCACGGGCGCGGGGAGGCCCCGATAGGTCACCATCCCGTGCTCGATGGTGTGGCTGAGGTCGATCAACCGGGGCGACCGTGGACTCATGGGGCGGCTGGAGGCGTGGCGAGAAGTCGTGCCAGGGCCCGGAGCAGGAGCCCTTCCGGCGAGCCCCCGACCGGTGCTTCGCGCAGCACCACGGCGAGGCGCCGCCTGAGCAGCGGATCCCGCACCGCCCGGGCGGCGAACTCCAGGGTCAGTGGGACGAACCATGGCGCGCGCCGCGCGCCCGGGCCCGCGCGGGCGACGGCGGCGTACTGCTCGAACAGGGCCAGGAGAAACGCTCCCTTGGAGGGGAATTGGCGGTAGATGGCGCCCTTCGTGAAGCCCGCGGCGTCGGCCACCTCATCGAGGCTGCCGAGCTCGACGCCGCGCTCAGCAAACACACGCAGTCCCGCCTCGAGGAGGAGCACCCGGGTCTCACTCTTCCGCCTCGCGCGAATGATACCCATGGGGATCAAAGATACTGGTCAGAATCCCAACCGGCCAACCGAGCGACCCCCCGACCAGGGCGAAGGCGGGACGCTGCGACAACGTCTCGTGTGCGGTCTCCATGTGGTAGAACACAGTGAGGAGGACGAGCATTTCCGGTGCGGCGGGTAGGAACCCACTGCGCGGCGCGCACTTGACTGGGGGGGGTCCCAATCTATGTTTGCAGTTTGGCCCCGCCAGCGGAGCGAGGAGACGCCCGACGACCACGCATGCCGTACATCATCGCGGAACCCTGCATCGGCGTGAAGGATCGCTCCTGCGTAGACGTGTGCCCGGTGGACTGCATCTACGAGGGGGAGGACCAGCTCTACATTCACCCGGACGAGTGCATCGACTGCGGGGCATGCGAGCCGGAGTGCCCGGTCACGGCGATCTTCCCGGAGGAAGACACGCCGCCTCAGTGGAAGAGCTATATCGCCAAAAACCGGGACGTGTTCCAGGGCGCGAGCCCGCCTGGGAAGCCGGAGCGCAAGGGATCCTGAAGACGGCGAACCCCGGAGCTTGGCTCCGGGGCTCTCCTTTTTTAGCGGTTCGCGCGGCCTTCTTTCCCGGCCACCTGCCGCATCCCGGCCACGAGGAACTGCATCTGCCGCTGGAGGCGATCGAGCTCGCGGGTGGTGGCGAGCCCATAGGCGCCGTCCACCCCCGCGCGCACAGCGACGCGGTTCAGCCCGCGGGCCGTGTCGACGAAGTCGTCCACGAGCGCCCGCAGCGCGAAGTAGCGGCGCCGCTCATCATAGGACTCCTGAAAGTGCCGCACGATCTCCGCTGCCGGCAGGGCACGAGCCTGGCGCAGCAGCTCCTCGGGGCTCCGCCCCAGGAGCTCCTCCTTGTCCCAGACCTCGGTGCCCCCCGCCTCGGAGAACCACAGGCGACCACGCCACCACGCCTCGTCTTCGAGCCGTAGCCGCACCAACACCCGCCACTGCCGCCCGTCCACGTTGGCGTAGCCAACGAACCCCTGTCGGAAGGGCTCGATCTGATCCGATTTCTGCGCGGCACTCACCATTGAAGGCTAGCCCGCCGCCCCACTCGGGGGAAGGGCGTGTCCGCCGGCGAGCGTCGCGAGGAAGCCGGCGAGCGCGCGCGTCGTGCGCGCCGGACGCTCGAGGGGCACGGCATGCCCCGCGCCCGGCACGATCTCGACCTGGGCGTTCGCAATCAGGGCACCCATTGCCCGGACGACTGCCGGGGCGGCGATCTCGTCCTCCCCCCCGCCGATCACGAGCGCGGGCAGGCGCAGCCGGCGCAGCGTCTCCGTGGAATCGGGCCGGGCCCGCATCGCGCGCTGCGCGCCCACCATCCCCGCGACCGACCAACCGCCGGCCATCCGCCGCACTGCCGCCGCCGCCCCCGGCCGGGTGGCGCGCGTGGTGCGGCCGAGCAGCCTCGAGAGCATCCCGTCCGCAACGGCGGCCGGCCCCTCGCGCTCGGCCTGTGCGACAACCTGGTCGCGCGCACGCTGTCCCTCCGGCGTGTCGGCGTCGGGCTTCGTGGCCACGAGAACCAGGGCGCCCACTCGGTCGGCGTGCCGTCGCAGCAGCTCGAACACGATGTAGCCGCCCAGCGACTGGCCGCACACGGTGGCCCGCTCGATCCGGAGCGCGTCCAGAACCGCCGCCAGATCGTCCGCGTAGCGGGCCATCGTGTAGCCTCCGCCGGGCGCCGTCGAGGCGCGCACGCCTCGCAGATCGAGCGCGATGCGACGCCACCCGTGCAGAGACCCGAGCTGATGTCGCCACATCGTATGGTCGAACGGGAACCCGTGGACGAACAGCAGCGGCTCACCCTCGCCCCGCACCGCCACGGCGAGCTCGGCATCACCGGCGTGCACACGGATCGAGCGCGCCCGGCTCACTTCACTCGCCCAGGGGGAGCGCAAACGTGTGCCAGAACACGATGCGACGAAATCCGCGGCGGGCGAGCTCCGGGACCGCAGCGAAGGCCTTGGCGCCGTAGGTGGGATCGAGCACGAGCCCGTGCGGCGCGACGAGACGACGGGCCGCGTCGCCCGCGGGAGTGGGATGCCCGTACCCGGGGCCCACGCCATCCACCACCGCCAACGGGAAACGCGGAACGGGAGGCGGCAGGCGTATGCCGTGACGTGCCAGCAGCAGCGCCGCCCCGCGGGCCAGCCGGGTCGTGCGCCAGGCGTTCGCGACGAGCCGCGGTGCGACGCGCACGCCGACGATGGTCGTCGGCCACGCCAGTGCAGCCACGGCCAGCCCGAGCCCTGCCGCAGTCCCTCCGGTGCCGAGCGGCGTCACGATGGCGTCCGGCCACTCGGGCAACTGGCTCTCGAGCTCGAGACCGGCGAGCAGGTGCCCCACGACGGCGCGGGGATGCGCACCCCCGGACGGGATCCAGCGAACGGGGCCCATGCGCCGCGCCGCCCGCCAAGCTCGGAGCAGCGCCAGCGGCAAGCCCGCCGGGGAGCGCGCCCGCACGACCAGCGCCGCCCGGGCCGCGCACGCCGTCGCGACGGCGCGGCTCGCTTCCGTGTCGGGCTGCGGGAACTGGGCGAGGACAGTCCGAGCCCCGAGCGCACCCGCGTGGACCGTGGTGGCGAGGCAATGGCTCGAGCCCGTGCCCCCGGCGGTCAGGTACACGACGTCGGCCGGCGCCGGGCCGAGCAGGAACTCGAGCCCGCGGACCTTGTTGCCGCCGCAGCGGCGGGAGGACCGGTCCTCGCGCTTGAGCCAGAGCGCGGCTGCGCCGCACGCGGCGGCGAGCCCGGGCGCGGACTCGAGCGGGGTCGGCCAGTCACCGAGACTGCCCGGCGCGAGCGCACCGCGTATCTTTGGGCTCAACCCCGCTGCACTCGACACGCACGCTCCGTTCAGGCGAGGACAACCGATGCGGGTCGCCACCGATTACATCCGTCACGCGGCCCGGCTGGCGCGCAAGTCCGCCGGCGACCCGCTGGGCGGGGCTCCCCAGCCGCCGGACCCCGAATTCTATCGCACCCTAGCGAAGGCGCTGGAAGAAGTCGCCGCCGCACTGGAGCAACTCGGCAAAGAAGAATGATGCACATCCGCACCGACGCCGCGCTCGCCGAGGTCGTCGCCGCGCTGCGGCGCGAGCCGCTCGTCGCAGCGGACACCGAGGCCGCGAGCTTTCACCGCTACCGCGACCGCATCTTCCTGGTCCAGCTCTCGAGCCCCCGACAGACCGCGATCATCGACCCTCTCGCGGTGCATGATCTCGCGCCCGTGGGGGAGCTGCTCGCCGACCCGCAGGTCGAGAAGGTCTTCCACGACGCGGACTACGACCTCCGCATCCTCGACCGAGACTACGGCTTCCACGCGCGGCGCTTGTGCGACACGCGGATCGCGGCACAGCTCGCCGGGGAGCGGGCCGTGGGACTCGCGGCGCTCTTGGACAAGTACCTCGGCGTAAGGCTCTCCAAGGAGCATCAAAAGGCCGACTGGTCGCGGCGGCCTCTGCCCCCGGCCATGCTCGAGTACGCCGCCGCCGACACGCGGCATCTGCCGGCGCTGCGCGAAGCGCTGCGGGCGCGGCTCGTGGCGCTGGGCCGTCTCGCCTGGGCGGAGGAGGAGTTCGCGCGGCTCGAGGCGCTGCGCTGGACCGGGTCGGGTGACGGGGCGGACGCCTACCTGCGCGTGAAGGGCGCGAAGGCGCTGGCCCCGCGGCAGCTCGCCACGCTGCGTGAGCTGTATCGCTGGCGGGAGGAGGTCGGGGCGCGGGCGGACACCGCCACGTTCCGGATCATCGGGAACGACGCGCTGCTCGCGGTGAGCAAGGCGCTACCCGAGACGCATGAGGCGCTGGGGCGCGTGGCGGGCCTCCCCGCGGTCCTCGCCCGCCGCCACGGCGAGGCCCTGCTCGCCGCGGTTCGCCGCGCGTTGACGCTGCCGGAGGCCCAGCTGCCGCGCATCGAGCGGACGGCGCGTCCGCCCAAGGACCCCGAGATCGACGCCCGAGTCGAGCGACTCAAGGCGGCCCGCAACCGCGTGGCCGCCGAGCTGGGACTCGATCCCGGCGTGCTGTGCGGGCGGGTCACGCTCGAAGCGGTCGCGCGCGCGCATCCAAAAGACGGCGCCGGGCTCGCCCAGGTGGAGGAGCTCCGGCGCTGGCAGATGGCGGCGCTGGGAGATGCGCTGCTCGCGGCGCTGCGCTAGAGTCCCATCAGCGCGCGGACCTTCGGATCGATCCGTTCGGGCGTCCAGTACGGCTCCCACACGATTTCGACATCGACGTCCTGCACGCCCTCGAGCGCCCGCACCACCTTGTACACGTCGTTCGTGATCATCGGCCCGGCCGGGCACCCCGGCGACGTGAGCGTCATCGCGATGCGCACGTCGCCGCCGGTCACCTCGACGTCGTACACGAGGCCCAGGTCGACGATGTTCATGTCGAGCTCGGGGTCCTTCACCTGCCGCAGCGCCCGGCGCACGGCTTCCTCGTTCAGCGTCGCAGTCGCCACCATGCTTCCTCCTCTCGTGACAACCTAGCCGGCGGGTCGGCCCGGCACCAGGCAGCGCCGTCGCGCCGCGATCCAGGCGTAGGCGCGCCGCGCGATCGGGCGCACGCCCGGCACCGCGAACAGCCAAGTCAGCCACCGCTTCCCCGGCAGCAGCCGCCCGAGCTCGGGCACCGCGTCCGCCCCCGCGACCACGCGACCGTCGGGCAGCACGAGGTGCATTGCCGCGGCGAGCGCGGGGAGGGGCAGCCCGAATTGGGCCACGCGGGCCGCGTCCTGGAACGGGATCAGCTCGATGCGGCCCTCGCGATCCCAGCGGGACAGCACCGCGACCGCGTCGCGGCAGAATCCGCACTCTCCGTCGTAAAACAGCGTGGGGCGGTCAGCGCGCGCCGGCATCGGACGCCTGCGCGGCGGCGTCGGCGAGCCGCCCGCGCACCTGCTTCAGCGCGGTGAACGAGCGCCGGGCCCGCGGCGCGTAGGCGCGATTGGTCAAGAGCACCACGAACAGATCCCGGTCCGGATCGATCCACAGCGAGGTGCCGGTCCACCCGGTGTGGCCGTAGCTGCGGGGTCCGAACAGATGCCCGGCGCTGCTCACCGCTTCCCCCGTGGGCAGCGCCTGCCATCCCAGCGCGCGCGCTTCCCCACCGGTTCCCCGCTCAGGCCCCGCACTCCGCGCGGTGAAGCGGCGCACCGTTTCCGCCTGGAGCAACGGGCGCCCGTCGGGGAAGGTGCCCTGCCGCAGCATGAACTGCGCGAACCGCGCCACGTCCGCAGCCGGAGCGAACAGCCCGGCGTGCCCCGCCACGCCGCCGACCCGCGCCGCGTTGCGGTCGTTCACGACGCCGGCGACGGGCGTCCCGCGCCACTCGCCCGTCGGGGCGGTGCGGTCAAACAGGGCGCGCCGCGGCCGGAACGTCGTCTGCGTCATGCCGAGGGGTGCGAGGATCTCGCGCGCCGTGAAGCGGTCGAGCGGCTCCCCCGCCGCGCGGCGCACGATTTCGCCGGAAAGCATCGCGTTCAGGTCCGAGTAGATGACGCGCGTCCCCGGCGGCACGATCGGCGTCACATGGAACAGCGCGGCGAGCGCCGCGGCGCTGTCCGGCTCCTCGTACAAGGGGAGCGTGGCGCGCAGCCCGGACGTGTGGGTGAGGAGCTGCCGCACGGTGATCCCCGCCGTTCCGGGCCCGTCGAACTCCGGGACGTAGTGCGCCACCGGCGCGTCGAGGTCAAGCTTGCCGCGCTCCACCAGCAGCATGGCCGCGGTCGTGGTCGCAACAACCTTGGTCAGCGAGGCGAGATCGTAGAGCGTGCTCTCAGGCGACACCGGGCGCGCGGAGGGGGACCACGTGAGCCGCCCGTAGCCCTTGGCGAAGAGGATGGTGTCGCGGCGCCCCACGACGAACGCCGCTCCGGGGTAGGCGCCGGCGCGGATGCCGCCCAGAACGATCGGGTCAAAGGTGGCGGCGTCAAACCCGGGGTGCGCCGGGGTGAAAGAGACTGCGACTTGCAGCAGAACGACCGCTAGCACCACAGGCCCGGAATGCCGCGGCCGCAGGTGGGGCAGCGCCCGTGGGCCGCGAGCTTGTTTCGCTCGATGACGTAGCCGTAGCGCTCGATCAGGAGGTCGCCGCAGTCGGGGCAATAGGTGTTCTCCCAGCGGCCCACACGCCCCGGGAGGTTACCGGCGTAGATGAACTTGAGGCCGGCCGCCGCCCCGATCTCGCACGCCCGCACCAGCGTCTCCGCCGACGTGTCGTCGGGGTCAGTCATCCTGTAGTCCTTATGGAACGCCGTTACGTGCCAGGGGATCTCGGGCGACACCGACGCGAGGTACTCGGCTGCGCGCCGCAGCTGCGCCGTATCGTCGTTGAAGCCGGGCACGACCAGCGTCACGATCTCGACCCAGAAGCCTCGCTCGTACACCATGCGGACCGCGTCGAGCACATGCTGCAGCACGCCACCCAGCTCGCGATAGCGCTTATCGTCCATCGCCTTGAGATCGATCTTGTAGCAGTCGGTCCAGGGGCGGATGTAGTCGAGGACCTCGGGCGTGGCGTTGCCGTTCGAGATGAACGCGGTCTTCAACCCCTCGGCCCGGGCTACCTTGAAGACGTCCACCGCCCACTCGGCCGTGATGAGCGGCTCGTTGTAGGAGGAGCCGACGAGCTTCGCCCCCTGCCGGAGGGCCAAGCGCACCAGCGCGTCCGGCGTGACGTCGGTGGGCAGAACGCCCGCCGCGTCGTCGCGCAGCGCCTGCGACGTGAGCCAGTTTTGGCAGTAGCCGCAATGGAAATCACAGCCCAGCATGCCGAACGTGAGCGTGTCAGAGCCGGGGAGAGCGTGGAAGAAGGGCTTCTTCTCGGTCGGATCGCACTGCAGGGCGGCGACATAGCCGGCCGGCACCTGCAGCACCCCGTCCTTGTTGAAGCGCACCTTGCAGATGCCCCGGCGCCCGGGCTTCACGAGGCAGCGGTGGCCGCAGGCGAAGCAGCGCACCGCGCCGTCGGGCCGTCGCTCGACCAGCTCGCCCTCACGCACCCGCCCGTCCAGCGCTTGCGCGAGCGACGCCGGTCCACCGTCGGGGGTGTCGTGCTGCAGGAAGGAGGTGATGCCGCGGTGCACCATACGCTGCTGCCCTTTCCTCAATATACAGCCCGCCGCGCGCGGAAGCCGCTCAGCGGATCGAGCCAGGCGCGAGGTCGTAGAGCAGCATCGCGGTCTGGATGTCCCGGGGCGACAGGTCCCGCACCTTGGTGACCGGGTACATGATGTCGGTCGTGTCGGACGAGTGGTCGAGCCCGATGAGGTGGCCGATCTCGTGGAGCGCGATGACGCGCACCTCGTCCGTGCCGAGCGGGTGCCCTTTGGGATCGAAGGTGGCGAGGGTCACGATGGCGGTCTGGAGGTGTCCGTCCTGGTCCCAGGTGAGGTCGGTCTGGCCCGTCCGCTCCTCCTCGAACTGCACCTTCCACTTGAATCGCACCTCCGCCGCGGCGGAGTCCGCCGCGAGATCCCAGCGCACCGCCACGCCCGCCTCCTGCCAGCGCTGGAACGCGTCGCGGACGGCGCCGAGGAACTGCGGCTGGAAATTGGCCGCCGTCCCGGTCGCGAGGTATACCCGCACGGGCCGATGGAGGCGGTCATCCCAGCGGTGCAGCATCGAGTCGCCGGTCTCCGCCACGACTTCATTGAGATAGGTCAGGCCGGCGCTGGCGCGGATGCGGCGCCGCGTTTCGGAACGGGCGAGCAGCTCGGCGTACGAGACATTGGACGGCGCGACGACAGTGCCGGGGGCGCCGGGGGGGGCGGGGGGGACGGGGGCGGGCACGCGCGCTCCCTGCACAGCTGTGGTCTCCGACAGCGGCCGCGGACGGTGAGAGGCCGACGCCGTATCGACAGCTGAGAGCGCTCGGGGCGCCGGCCGGCGCGCGCGCACGCCTCCGAACGCGTCCCACAGCATGGCGCACACCAGCAGCACCGCGAGAGCGGCAAGCAGTGCGGAAATTCGCCGTTCGACCATGCGCGCAATATGCGGAACGCCGCGGTCCCGCCGCTAGCTTTGGGTGCCCGGCCTCTCTATGATTGTGGCCTCCGCATGCTGGGACAGTAGTTGTTCGCGCTCCCCGGGACCTTCCTCGTCCGTTGGCGCGGCTGGGTCATCGCGGCGTGGGCGGCGCTCGCGCTGCTCTTCGCGCCGCGAGCCAGCCACGTCCAGCAGGTGCTCGCGCTGCGGGGTGGGATCAGCGAAACCACGGAGGCCTCCCGCGCCACGGAGCTCCTCAAGCAGGCCTTCCCCAGCCCCTTCGCCGATTACGTCGCGATCGTGGTCCATGGTCCCGTACGCTGGACCAACCAGCGCTTCGAGCGGGTGCTCGACACGCTGAAGGCCGTCGCCGAGCGGCAGGCCTACGTGAGTCAGATCATCTCGGTCCGCTCGATCGGCGAATCCAGCTTCGTGAGCCCGGACCGCCGCACCACCTTCTTGATCGCCGCCCTCACCCCCGAGTTCACAAGCGACATCAGCAAGAGCGTCGTGCCCGACCTGCGCGCGGCCATCCGCGACGCGATGGGCCGAGCGCCCGGCGCGGATGGCTTCGACGTGATGGTGACGGGCTTTCCCGCGCTGGATCACGACGTGCGCACGATCAGCGCCGAGGACAGCGAGCGTGGCGAGCGGCGGGTCCTGCCCCTGACGCTCGTCGTGCTGATCGTGGCGTTTGGGGCGCTGGTGGCCGCGATGGTCCCCATCGTAGTCGGCGTGCTGGCGATCACGATCGCGCTGGGCCTCGTCACCATCGCGGCGAGGTACGTCCCCATGTCGGTGTTCGTGCTGAACATCACCACGATGGTGGGGCTCGGCGTGGGGATCGACTACTCGTTGCTCGTGGTCACGCGGTTCCGCGAGGAACTGAACCGCGGGCTCTCGCCGGTCGACGCCGCCGTGCGCACCGTCGAGACGGCCGGGTCGGCGGTGATCACGTCGGGGTTGACGGTGGTCGTCGGCTTCGCGGCGCTACTCACGACACCGCTCTCGGACACGCGGTCCGTGGGGGTGGGCGGACTGTTCGTGGTGCTCGTCGCCGTCCTGCTCGCGACGACATTTCTCCCCGCCGTGCTCGCCGTCCTGGGCCGCAACATCGATCGCCCCAAATGGCTGGCCCGCCCGCTCGCGACGTTTCACGCCCCCACGGGATGGGAGCGCTGGGCCCGCTGGCTGGGCCACCGCCCGTGGCGTGCCGTCGCCGCGGGCGGCAGCGCCGTCGTGCTGCTCGCCTTCCCGGCCACGCAGATCCGGCTCGGCCTTCCGGCGACGAACTGGTTCCCGCCGGAGTCCGAGTCCGGCCGGGGCCTGGCGGCGCTCCGGGCGATGGGGGCGAGCGGCGTGATCCAGCCCATCCGCGTGGTCGTGCAACTGCCCGAAGGCGAGCATGCGCCGAGGGGCCGCTGGCTCAGCGGCCTGAAGGCGCTCACCGACTCGATCCGCAAGGATCCCCGCGTGCGCGAGGTGCGCGGCGTGGCGAGCGTCCGGCCCCACATGTCCACGCTGCAGCTGCTGTTCTTCTACAGCGACCCCGCGGCGGCGCGCCAGAAGTACGCGAAGTTCTTCGACGCCTACTTGAGCACTGACGAACGCACCACGCTGCTGGACGTGATCCCCGCCGACACGGTATCGCTCGCGGGGATGATGGACGTCGCGCGCCATGTGCGGGCCGTCGTGCACCGCGGCGTGCGGGGATTGGGCGGCGCGGAGATCTTGGTGGGGGGCTTCGCCGCGTCCAACGTGGACACGCAACACGAGCTGCTGCGGCGCTTCCCCGAGACGATGGGCCTCGTCCTCGGCATCACGGCCATCATGTTGTTCGCCGCCTTTCGGTCGGTGCTCGTGCCGCTCAAAGCGGTGCTCCTGAACTGCCTCTCGGTGGGCGCCGCCTTCGGGCTCACCGTGCTCGTGTTCCAGCACGGCTACGGCGGGCGGCTCTTCGGCCTCGAGGGGCCGACCGAGGCGATCTGGGCCGTCGTGCCGGTGCTGGTGTTCGCCATCGTATTCGGCCTGTCAATGGACTACGAGGTGTTCCTGTTGACCCGTGTGAAGGAGGTTTTCGACAAGACGGGCCGCAACGACCACGCCACGATGGAGGGACTGTCCGCCACCGCGTCGACCATCACGAGCGCCGCCGCGATCATGATCCTCGTGTTCGGCACCTTCGCCTTCTCCCGCGTCCTCGCGGTACAACTCGTGGGATTCGGCCTCGCCGCCGCCGTGCTGCTGGACGCGACCCTGATCCGCATGGTCCTCGTGCCGGCCATCATGCACATCGCGGGAAGATGGAACTGGTGGCCAGGCGTGAGGGCGCCGAAGCTCGAGCGGGAAGTAGACGGTTAGACGAACAGGTAGACGCCCCGTCGCTGAGACGCCGAGTGGATGTGAGGGACGAGTGCGGAAGCAGGTCTTACTTGCGCCCTGCTCCTCAGATCCACTCAGCGTCTCGGCCGCTGGGCGTCTACCTCGTCGTCTCGGCGTCTAGCCGCTCAAGCTTTTCACCCCACAGGTCCCAGTGCCACGCCGCTACGCGCTGTCCGGTCCTCGGGTCCTTGAGCGGCTTGTACTGCAGCCACTCCTGGCGCAGTCCCAGATCGCGGCCCAGCGCGAGCAGCCTGTCGCGGTCCGCGCTCACGAGATGCACCATCGGCTCCCCGCGCAAGCGGTGGCGATGAAGCCAAACGCCGCCGTCCAGGGCGAAGCACATCCCCTCGCGGCGGCGTGCGAACTCTCGATAGGCGCCTGCTACTGGCAGAGTATACGGCCTTCGATCATACCGCTCACAGGGGGCGTCGCAGTGCCCGAGAAGAGATAGCACTTGTGCGTGGTGGTGGCGCTCGACGCCGTCGCCGACCATCCCGCGGGCGTGGCCTCATTGACGACCAGCGTGACTCCGGTCGACGCGGAGAAGTTGTTCATCTGCGCCAGGTTGGTCGTGTAGTTCGTGCTGTCGTAGAAGAAGGCTTCCTCGGCCGTTGCGAGGTTCCGCAGGTCCGACTTCATCGCGCCGATGTACGCCTTCTCCTTCGTGTTGGCGAACTTCGGAATCGCGATAGCCGCGAGGATCCCGATGATCACCACCACGATGAGGAGCTCGATCAGGGTAAAGCCACGTCGAGACAGCACCGCTCACCCTCCAGGGCGCTAAAGGGCGCCGAACCGTGGAGCTATAACCCGAGGCCCGGCGCCACCATATTGGGCGCCCCCCGCCGAACCTGCAAGAGCTATGCTTAACCCTTGGCATCGACCCAATTCCTTCCCACGCCGATACTTACGACGAGCGGTACACGCAATGTCGCCGCCGATTCCATGTGGCTTTTTACGAGCCCCGTTGCGTCCTCCTGCTCCGATTCCGGCACCTCGAACACCAGCTCGTCGTGCACTTGTAGCAGCATGCGGGTGGCGAGACCGCGCTCCCGCAGGGCCCGGTCGATCCCGATCATGGCGAGCTTGATGAGGTCGGCGGCCGAACCCTGCAGCGGCGAGTTCGTGGCCGTGCGTTCCCCGAAGGCGCGGATGTTGAAGTTCTTGTCCTTGAGCTGCGGAACGTAGCGCCGGCGGCCGAACAGCGTCTCCACATAGCCCTGGTCGCGGGCCTGGGCCACCGTGCGGTCGAGCCACGCGCGCACTCCCTGGAACCGCGTGAAGTACTGCTTGATGAACTCCGTTGCCTCCTCCTGCGTGATGCCGAGCTGGCGCGACAACGCGAACGGGCCCTGGCCGTAGATGGTGGCGAAGTTGATGGTCTTGGCGCGCGCCCGCATGTCGGGCGTCACCTCGTCCTGAGACACGCCGAAGATGATCGCGGCCGTCTGGCGGTGGATGTCCCCCCCCTCTGCGAAGGCGTGCAGGAAGGCGGGATCGCCGGACAGATGGGCGAGCAGCCGTAGCTCGATCTGCGAGTAATCGGCCGTGAGCAGCCGCCATCCGGGCGCCGCGACGAAAGCCCGACGGATCGCTTCACCCCGGGGAGTGCGGACGGGGATGTTCTGCAGGTTCGGCTCCGAGCTCGACAGGCGACCGGTCGCGGCCCCCGCCTGGTTGAAGCTCGTGTGGATGCGCCCCGTGGCGGGGTTCACGTACCCGGGCAAGGCGTCCACGTAGGTGGACTTGAGCTTCGCGAGCTCGCGGTACTCGATGAGGAGCCGGGGCACTTCATGCCCCAGCGCCGCGAGCTGCTCCAGCACCTCGAAGTCCGTGGACGCGCCAGTTTTGGTCTTCTTGAGCGCCGGCAGCTGGAGCTTCTCGAACAGGATGTGACGCAGCTGCGGCGTGGAGTTGATGTTGAAGTCCGTACCGGCGGCGCGATAGATGGCCTGCTCCAGCTCCCCCAGCTCCCGCGCGAACTGACGGGAGATCTGCCCCAGCACCTCCCGGTCCACCAGCACGCCGTGCCACTCCATATCCACGAGCACGGGGATGAGCGGCACCTCGATCGTGTCGAGCAGCCGGAAGAGCTGGTGATCCTCGAGCTCCGGCCGGAAGGCGTCTCGCAGCCGCAGCACGACCTCGCTGGAGGCGCAGCAGTAGCGCGCCGCCACGGCCACAGGCACCTCCGCGAACGGCTGCTCCCCCCGCCCCCCCCGCCCCCCCGGCCCACGGCCCACGACGCTGGCATAGGTCTGCATCTCGATTTCCAGCCGCTCCCGCGCGAGCTCGGCTAAGCCGTGGGAGCGCCGCGCCGGGTCGAGCACGAAGCTCGCGAGCATCGAGTCGTAGACGACGCCGGCCAGCTCCACGCCGTGACGCCGCAACACGAGCCAGTCATAGTTGACGTTGTGCCCTGCCTTGGGGACTTGCGGGTCCGCGAGCAGCGCTCGCAGCGGCGCCAGGGCCGGACTCGAGAGCGCCGGAAGGTTGCGCGGCGGCTCACCCGCGGCGAGCTCTCCATCAGGGGCCAGGTGGCCGAACGGCAGGTACCAGGACCGCTCCGGTCTCACGGCGAGCGACATCCCGACGAGCGTCGCGCGGAACGGGTCAACGGACGTGGTTTCTGTGTCCAAGGCGACGACGGGAGCCGTGCGGCACTCGGCGACGACCGCCGCGATGCCAGCCGCGTCATCCACGATCCGCGCGCCAGGCGCCGGCGAGGCTGCGGCCACCGCGGGCGGCGCGGGCGGCGGCGCCGGGGGCGTCTGGGGGGCGGGGCGGGCCGGGGGGGCCGGGGGGGCCGGGGGGGCCGCAACGAGACGCTCCAACCGCGGGATCAGGGACCGGAACTCCAGCTCCGTGAAGAGCTGCGTGAGCCGGGGGAGATCGGGGGGCCGCACCCGGAGGGCGTCGAGCTCGAGCGGCAGCGGTACGTCGCGCCGGATCGTGACGAGGTCGCGCGACAAGCGCGCCTCCGCGACCTGCGTGAGCAGCGCCTCGCGCGCGCGCTTCCCGCGTATCTCCGCCGCGCGCGCCAGAATGCCGTCGAGATCGCCGTACGCCTGGATCAGCTCGAGCGCCGTCTTGTCGCCGACTCCCTTCACGCCGGGGATGTTGTCCGAGCTGTCCCCCACGAGCGCGAGGTAATCCACGACCCGCGCCGGCGGCACGCCCAGCCGCTCACTCGCGTTCGACTCATCCACCCACTGCTCTTCCACGGCCGCGGGCCCGCCCCGGCCGGGGTTGAGCAGCACGACGTTCGGACCGATGAGCTGATAGAAATCCTTGTCGCCCGAGACGATGACCACGCGAAACCCTGCTCCCGCCGCGTGGGTGGCGAGCGTGCCGATCACGTCATCGGCCTCGTAGCCCTCCACGCCCACGAGCGGCACGCCGAACGCTGCGAGCAGCTGCGCGATCCGCTCGACCGAACGATCGAAGTCCTGTTGCAGCTCCTCGGAGAGCTTTTGGCGGGTGGCCTTGTAGGCGGGGTAGGTCTCCTGGCGGAACGACGTTCCCACGTCGTGTACCCAGCCAAGGCGCTCCGGTCGGTGCTGTTCCAGCAGGCGCAGCAGGAAATTCGTGACGCCCCACGCCGCCGACGTGTTCTCACCCCGCGTCGTCTTGAGCGGGCGTGCGATCATCGCGAAGAAGGCGCGATAGATCAGCGCGTAGCCGTCGACGAGGAAGAGCGTGGGCGCCGCTGGAGCAGCGGCGGAGGCGCCTGGCATGGGTGCAGAAGAATAATAGACCGCAAACAACAGCCCCGCCCTGCGAGGCTCGGGCGGGGCTGAGCGAATGGCGTGCGGAGCGATTACACTCGGACGACGTTCGCCGCGTGGAGCCCCTTCTCGCCGGTTTTCACCTCGAACTCGACGACCTGTCCTTCCGCCAGCGTCTTGAAGCCGTCCATCTGGATCGCCGAGAAGTGGACGAAGACGTCCTCGCCCCCCTCCTGCTCAATGAAGCCGTACCCCTTGGCGTCATTGAACCACTTCACCTTTCCCTTTGCCATTCGAGCTGCCTCCTGCGAAGTCGCACACTAGGGCTGAACAGCCTGCCCGGCACCGGTGTCGGGCGGGATAGATTTGCCGTGGGGCGAAAACGTTGTCAATACACGAGAGCGGGGCGGAGTGTCGCGACGGTGCACCGGCCTAACTGACCACCGCTCAATTGGTTGAGATCCCGTACAAAGCCCGATACAGCTCGCGGTTGCGCAGCACGGAGCGAACGTAGCCGCGCGTCTCCTGGTAGGGAATCAGCTCGATGAAGCGGTCGGGGTCGTCCGCTCCTTCGCGGCCCACCCAGCGGGTCACCGGGGACACGCCGGCGTTGTACGCCGCGATCGCGGGCTCGAGGCGGCCGCCGAAGCGCCGCAGCAGCTCCGCGAGGTGCGCGGCGCCGAGATGGAGGTTCAGGTCGGGGACGGTGATCCATTCGGGGGAAAACGTGACGTCGAGCCCGCGGGCAGTCAGCGCGGCCGTGCCGGGGAGGAGCTGCGCCAGTCCGCGCGCGCCGGCGGGGGAAAGCGCCTCGGGATCGAACACGCTCTCCTGCCGCACGATCGCCACGAATAGCAGGGGGTCCACGCCGAACTCTGCAGCCTCGGCCTCGACCGCGCCGCGGTTCGGCCAGGGGAAAATGGCGCGGAGCACACGGGGATCGTTGGGCACGCGCAGAGCCGCCTGCCACCCGAGCCGCACCGCCGCGGGCCCGAAGCCGCGCTGGGCAAGCCGGTCGCTCCAGACGAGCAACGCCTCCAACTCCTGCGGCGCGCGGGCCAGTACGCCGCGCACCTCGGCCTGGGCCTCGGAGTCGAGGCCCGCCAGCATCAGCGTGTCGAGCCGCCCGAGCGCCGCGACCACCCCGGGCGGGACGGGCGGCGGCGTGGCGGGCGCGAACGCGAGCGGCGGCGACCCGGTCTCCCTGCGGGCCCGCAGCCCGTAGTAGCCGATCGAGTCGTCGCGGGCCAGGCTGAGCCACATGGCCCGCGCCGCGGCCGTGTCGCCCCGCTGGAGCGCCAGTTTGCCCAGCCAGAAACGCGCCCCCATGCGCTGCGGCGCGCCCGCCGTGACCTCGGACTGGTACAGCGCCGCGGCGCTGTCGAGGAGGCCCCGCCGCGCGGCCTCGAAGGCCAGTCGGAATCGGGCGACCGAGGAGCGCGGGTCGACGGGGTACCGGGCGATCAGCTCGCGG
>Ga0209160_1001057_pt1 | contig 22954 bp, 16 predicted proteins | sample GraSoiAngelo_153_FD_186167 | JGI IMG/M metagenome (GOLD analysis project Ga0209160, IMG submission 186167) | Grasslands soil microbial communities from the Angelo Coastal Reserve, California, USA - 14_1009_12_40cm (SPAdes) (version 2) | ecosystem: Environmental > Terrestrial > Soil > Grasslands ...
ACGCCGTCATTGTCTGCGTCGCTCGGGCATCCTCTCGCATCGACCGTAGCGCCGGCCGGCGTGTTGGGGCACTGGTCGATACCGTCGGGCACACCGTCGTGGTCCGAATCAATCGGGCAGCCGGTCGCGTCCACCTTGGCGCCAACGGGTGTGTTGGGGCACTGGTCGAGGCCGTCGGGCACACCGTCGGCGTCCGCGTCGGCGGGGCAGCCGTTGGCGTCGACGCGCGCGCCGGCCGGCGTATCGGGACACTTGTCGAGGCCGTCGGGCACACCGTCCTGATCGCTGTCGATGGGGCAGCCCCGCTCGTCGACCTTGGCGCCGGCGGGAGTGTCGGGGCACTTGTCCTTGGAATCGACGACGCCATCCTGGTCCGAATCCTTCGTGGGGCGTCCCAGCTCGAAAAAGGAAAGGCCGACGGTCCCGGCCCAGTGCGTGGCCGACGAGGCGAAGGACGACTGCGTGCTGGGCGTGTAGTAGCCGCGCGCTTCGAGGCGGAGGGCGACGCGGTTTGTGAGGAAGATGCGATCGCCCACCCCTGCGTGCGCCGCGTTGTCGGTGAACTTGTAGGGCGCCGTATTGCCGAAGTCGAGGCGTGAGTAGCCCCCCAGCACGTAGAACACGTTGCGCACGCCGGAGAGCAGGTTGACCACGAGGCTCGCGCTGCCGATGATCGGCTCGAGCGTGGAGCTGGTCCCGGGCACGGGGTAGCTCGGCTGGAACAGCACCTCGCCTTCGAGGCCCACGGCGTCGGCCACGAAGTAGCCGAAGCGCGCGCCGCCGCCGACTTTCTTGGCGAGCCCGAACGCCGGGTCGTACCGCGTGTACGACCCGAACGCTCCGATCTCGTACTGATGGGCCCGCTGGGCCGCGAGACCCGGGGCCGTGAGCGTCAGCGCCGCCAGCACCACCAGCTTCTTCATGGACCGCTCCTGCGCGCCTGTGCGCCTAGGGGAGTTGGTGGAGCTCGACGCGCCGGTTCTGGGCGCGGCCGTCGAGCGTCTTGTTGGGTGCGATCGGGTTCGCGGCCCCGTACCCCCGGGCCACCATGCGCCCGGGCGCCACGCCGCGCGCCGCGAGATAGGCGCGCACCGCTGCCGCCCGGGCCTGCGAGAGCCGCAGGTTCGCCGCCGGTGCGCCCGTGGTGTCGGTGTAGCCCGCGATCTCGATCCGGATGTCCGGGTTGTCGAGCAGCGACTGAGCTACGATGTCGAGCACCGTGTGGGACTCGAGCTTCAGCGCCGAACGACCCGTCTCGAAGGTCACACCCCGCAGGATAACGGGGGTCCGCTCCGGCGTGAAGAGAATCGGGCAGCCGAAGGCGTCGACGCGCGTCCCGGGGGCCGTGCCGGGGCATTTGTCCTTCGTGTCGTCCACGCCGTCACCGTCCGAATCCGCGATGCGGGTGCACCCGACGGCGTCCACCTCGGTGCCGGGTGGGGTGTTGGGGCACTTGTCCAGGCCGTCGGGGACGCCGTCCTTGTCGCCGTCGAGCGGGCAGCCTGCGGCGTCCACCACGGCCCCGGCCGGCGTGTTGGGGCACTGATCAACACCGTCCGGCACGCCGTCCCCGTCCCCATCGCTGGGGCAACCCTTGGCGTCGACTCGCGCGCCGCTCGGCGTCCCGGGGCACTGGTCCAGGCCGTCGGGGACGCCGTCCTTGTCCGCGTCGAGCGGACAGCCGGCGGCGTCCGCGGTGGCGCCCGGCGGCGTGTTGGGGCACTGGTCGAGGCCGTCCGGGACGCCGTCGCGGTCGGCGTCCGATGGGCATCCTCGGGAGTCCACGGTCGCGCCGTGTGGTGTGTTGGGACAGGCGTCGCGCTTGTCCGGCACGCCGTCGCCGTCCGCGTCGGAGGGCCGCCCGCCGCCCGCGAACACGGAGAGCCCAAGCGATCCGACCACGTGGCCCGCCCAGCCGGACCCGAAGCTCCCGTGCGTGCTGGGCGCGTAGATGGCCCGCACTTCGAGCCGCAGCGCCGCGCGCGACCCGAGGAAGAGGCGATCGCCCAGGGCGCCGTGGACGGCGTTGTCCGTGAAGCGATACGGCGGGGTTTTCTCGAAGTCGAGCCGAGTGTAGCCGCCGAGGATATAGAGGAGATGACGCTCGCCGGCGGCGACGTTCAGCACCAGGCTGCCGCTCCCATGCGTCAGTTCGGCCGTCACCACGCCGCTCGTGGCGTTGGGCTCGACGTAGCCGATGTCCAGCTCGGCCCCGACCACGCGGCCGAAGAAGTAGCCGACCCGGGCGCCGCCGCCGAACTGGTTGTCGAGACCGAAGGCGCGGTCGTAGCGGGTGTAGGACCCGAAGGCACCGAGTTCGAACTGATGTGCATGCTGGGCAGGCAACGTGCGGACCCCCGCGCTGGCGAGCAGCGTGGCAAGGGCGGTCGTGAGTGTGCGCATCGGCCCAGAGTCCCCCGCCGAGCGAGTGATCTACGGTAATAGCTTGCCGGATGCGAAGAAACCCTGGCCGGAGGCCGCGGGCGGTGCGCCACATCACAGGGGCGGGGGCCAGGCGGGGGCTAGCGGCGCCCGTTCTCTCCGCGCACGAACCGCACGGCCTGGGCGAGATGGTTGGCGAGCGCCGCGAGCTCGGTGGCGCCGTGTGCGAGCTCCTCGATCGCGCGCAGCTGCTCGGCGGCCGCTGCGGCGACGGTCTCCGCCTCCTGAGTGGACGACTGGGCGCCGGTGCGCGCCCGCTCGAGCGATTGCGCGTTGCGGCTCGCCAGCTCGGCGATGCCGCGCGCCAGATCCTCGGCCCGCTTGCCCGCCCGCGCCGTGCCCGTCGCGGCCTCGGCGATGGCGTCGAGGTCGTGCACCCAGGCACCGGAGCTCTGCGCCACCTCGCCCAGGTCCGTGCGGATGCGCTCGAGCAGCTGCGCCGCGCGATCGAGCGCCCGCCGGGTCTCCTGTGCGGACTTGCCGACGTTGCGCGCCTCCCGCCCGCTCGCCTCGGCGAGCTTGTGGACCTCGTCCGCGACGACGGCGAAGCCGCGGCCGTGCACGCCGGCGCGCGCCGCCTCGATTGTCGCGTTCAGAGCGAGCAGGTTGGTCTGGTTGGCGATGAACCCGATGGTCTCCGAGAAACGCTCCACCTGCTCGGCGACATCCCGCAGGCGGCGCACTTCGCTCGCGCTCTCCTCGGTCGTCACGCCGAGGTCGGTCAGCCGCCGCGCCGCGGCGTGGGTCGCCTGGCGGACCCGGTCCGTGGTCTGCTCCATCTGGGCCCCGGCCCGGCGCGTCTGCTCCCCCGCCGCCACGACTTCTCCGGCGCGTTGCTTCAGCTCGTCCGACTCCTTGGCGACGGCGCTGACGAGAGTCGCCGCCTCGCGGGCGCCGTGGCTCGCCCGCTCTGCCGCGGCGGCTACTTCCTGGCTGCTCGCATGAATCTCCTGCGTGGTGGAGGAGAGCGTCTGGATGTAGGCGCTGGTGCGCTCGGAGGCGCCCACCATCGGCTGCACCGACCCGTCGACGGCGAGCATGAGCGCGAGCTGCGGCGCGAGCAGGGCGAGCAGGTCGCCGTCCGAGTCGCGGTAGATCGCTGGATCCGAATGGCGCACGCTCCACAGGCCGACCAGTTGACCGGCGTGGTACAGCGGGACGAGCACTTCCGAACCGGGCCGCTCGTGACCCGGGGGCACCGCCGGCTCGCCGCGCGGCTTGCGCGCGACTACGGGGCGCCCCAGGCGCACCGCCTCGCCGGTCAGGCCCACGTCCGCGGCGAAGCGCTCGCCGGACCGCTCGCCGGCGGGAAGCGCCGTGTCCGCGATCAGGGCCATCTCATTGGTCTGCGCATCGTAGCGCGCGAACCCCATCTGCTCCCAGGGCACGAGGCGGCGCGTGAGCTCCTGGATGCGGCCGAAGCTGCGGGCCAGGTTGATGTCGGCAGCGATCGCCTGGGAGAGCCCCTGCACGAGCTGCAGCTCGTCGGCGCGCACGGCGCGGCGCATGACGGAGAGGCTGCCGACGGTCGCGGTGGTGAGCGCGATCCCGAGGGGGAGGGCCGCACCCGCGCCGAGGTCCGCGTGAACGAGACGCAGCCACCCGAGGGCGAGCAGCGCGGAGCAGGTGTACACCGCGCCCTCCCAGCGCGCGGTGAGCCGCAGGTCGACCCAGGCGCGCGCGGCACCCAGCGCGAGCTCGAGGTAGAACGTTCCGTTGATGACGACGGGCAGTACGAGCAGCACGGCGGCGAGGGCCGGCAGGTTGTGGGCGCCGAGCGCGTCCGCGCCGAGCGCGCCCCCGAGCCGCGCGTACAGCAGGCCGGCCAGCGCCGTGCCGGCGGCGAGGTGTGCGGCGTTGCCGAACCCGGCGCGCGGCGGCAGGCGCCGCAGCAACAGGTCGCCGGGCAGCAGGGCGAGCGGCGCCAGGAGCGTCGCGAAGGCCCAGCCCCGGTCGAGCAGGGCGTACGCGACCACGCCAAGGACATAGGAGGAGAAGCCGTTGCCGGGGAGGGGGATGCCGTAGCGGCGCGTGAGCGCGCCCACGACGGCGAGCGCCAGCAGCTCCGTTGCGAACCCCGCCCCCGCCCGGGCAGCGCCGGACCCGTATGCAAACGCCGCCCAGCCGATCGCGACGAGGGCCCCGAACGAGACGAGCGCGCGCGGGAGCAGGGCCGGCGACGCCTTGACGCGAGGGAGGGAACTCATGCCGCTCGCGCAAGCTCGGGCGTGTGGCGCGGCGTGTCAAGCGCGACTAAGCTTCAACGCATGCGCGTCACGGTCGAATACTGCGTCGTCTGAAACTACGAGCCCCGGGCCGCCGGTCTGGCGGCCGAAATCCGCACCATGTACCCGCACGCGGACGTCAAGCTGATCCAGTCCTCCGGCGGCGTGTTTGAGGTGGAAGTGGACGGGCGCAAGGTCTTTTCCAAGAAGCAGCACGGCCGCCACGCCCAGCCGGGCGAGGTGCTGCGGCTGATGAAGCAAGTCGCCCCGCCCGCGGCGCGTTGAAGATCGCCATCTCGACGGGAGGCGGCGACGCCCCCGGTCTGAACGCCGTGATCCGCGGAGCCGTGCTCGCCGCGATCCACCGCGGCTGGCAGTGCGTGGGCGTGCGGCGCGGCTATGCCGGGCTCCTGGGCGAGGACCGGGTCGTCCCGCTCGACGCCAATGCGGTGCGGGGCATCACCCACCTCGGCGGGACCATCCTCGGCACGAGCAACCGCGGCGACCCGTTCCGGTTCCGCGTCCAGCAGCTCGACGGCACCTGGACGGAGCGCGACCGGTCGGACGAAGCCATCGCGGCGTTTCACGCCCTGGGACTCGACGCCTTGATCGCGATCGGCGGCGACGGGTCGCTCCGTATCGCCCAACAGCTGCAGCAGAAGGGCGTTCCCGTGGTCGGCGTTCCCAAGACCATCGACAACGACGTGGGCGGGACCGTCGCGACCTTCGGGTTCGACACCGCCGTCCAAACGGCCACCGAGGCGATCGACAAGCTGCACTCGACCGCCGAGAGCCACGAGCGCGTGATGGTGGTCGAGGTGATGGGCCGCTTCGCCGGGTGGATCGCGCTGCACTCGGGAATCGCGGGCTCGGCCGACGTCATCCTCATCCCCGAGATCCCGTTCGACATCGCGAAGGTGTGCGACAAGGTCCGCCGGCGTGAAGAGGAGGGCCGCCATTTCAGCATCGTCGTCGTGTCGGAGGGCGCGGCGCCCAAGGGCGGGTCGGTGTCGCTCATCGATCCGGAGCACCAGCGCCTCGGCGGGATCGGTGACAAGGTGGCGCACCTCGTCGCCGAGATGACCGGCAAGGAGACGCGCACCCTGGTGCTCGGCCACCTGCAGCGCGGCGGCAGCCCCACGACCTTCGATCGCCTCCTGGGGCTGCGGTTCGGGGCAGCGGCGGTGCGGTTCATCGCCGAGGGCAGGTTCGGCTCCATGGTGGCGCTGCGGCCGCCCCTCATCACCGCCGTCCCGATCGAGGAGGCCCTCGCGATGCCGCGGCGGGTGCCACTCGACTCCGACACGATCGCCACCGCGCGGGACATCGGGATCAGCCTGGGCGACTGATCGTGCACCTCGCCCGAGATCACTTCCTCCCTCCTGATCCCCAGGCGTTCCTCGCGGCGGAGCCCGCCACCGGGCGCGTCATCGTCATCGCGCCGACACGGGCGGCGTGCGAGACCATCGAGCTCGCCATGGGGCTCTCCATCGACACGCTGCTGGAGCGCGAGCACGGGGAGGACATCCGACGCCTCGCGGCCTCGGGGCGCGGCTTCGGGGTCGTGGCGGGCACGGGCACCGGCAAGACGCTCGGGATCCGGCCCATCGCCGAGACCATCGTGCGGGAGCCGCTCAGGGTCGGCGTCGTGAATCGCGAGCGCGAAGCGACGCCGGAAACGCCGACCTGGAACGTCGTGATCGTCACGACGGGGATCGCCCGGCGCTGGTTCGAGGATGGGCTCATTACGGCGCGCGACACGCTGGTCGTGGACGAGATTCACCAAACGTCGGCCGAGATGGAGCTCTGCCTCGCCCTGGGCAAGCGGGCCGGGTGCCGCTTCATCTGGCTGTCCGCGACCGTTGACCCGACGTTCTACGCCCGCTATCTCGATTCCGCCGAGGTGCTCGAGACCCGCGCGTTCGACCCCGCCCGCGCGGCGGCCGTGCGGGTGCTGCCGGAGCAGCCGCTCGAGTTCCTGAACGAGCGGTTCATCCGGCGCGCGATCCGTGAGCGTCGCGGCGTGGCGGTGTTCGTCCCAACGCGCGCCGAGGTGGAGCAGATCGCCGGCGAGCTGGGCGATCGCTGGCAGGCGCTCGCCACCGCGTTCTACCACGGGGGCGAGCCGATCCGCGTGATTCGCCCCTTCCTGGATGGCGAGGTACGCCGTCCCTTCCTCCTCGCGATGACCGCGGCGGGCCAGTCGGCGCTCAACATCCGCGGGCTCGACACCGTGGTCATCTACGACGCGCGCTACGCCAACGTGGTGGAGCGGGGGCGCAACGTGCTGACGCGCCTCTACCTGGGTGCGAACGAGATCCTCCAGATGGCGGGTCGCGTGCACGGGCGCGTGGAGCGGGGCGAGGTCTACATCCTGACTGACCGCGACCTCGCGTTCGACGAGCTGCGCCCCACGCCGCCCGAGTTCCAGCTCGCGGGCGACGCCGAGCGCGTGGCCATCACCTGCGCGGCGCTGGGCGTCGACGCGCGGGAGCTCGACCTCCCAGTTCCGCTCGACCGACGGGCCTACGGTACTGCCCTCGAGCTCCTGACGGCGCGGGGGCTGATCGAGAAAGGTCGACTCACGCGCTACGGACGCGAGGTGGAGGCGATGCCGGTCGAACGTCCCTGGGGCGAACTCCTGGTCCACGCCGACGCGGATCTCGTGCCGGTGGTCGCCGTCGCCGCGAACATCGAGTCGCTCCACCGCATGACGCGGGAAGAGCGGGACCTGCGCGGCCTCGTGGTGTCGGGGAGCGACCATCTCACGGCGTACAATGTGTACGCCGAAGCGGTCAACAAGCACGGGTACCTGGGCGAGGTGTACGGGCTGCCCCGTCATCTGTTCGACGAGGGAATCGACGAGTGGGCGGAGGGGCGCGGTGTCCTGGTCAAGGCGATCGAGGACGTCGCGCTCGGCTCCGCGTCGGTGTATCGGCAACTGGAGCTACCGCTCCCCGAGCGGCTCGCCCACGCGGGCCAGCAGACGCTGGCGGCGTTCGCCGATCTCGTGGCGCGGATCATGCCGTTCGACCTCGTGATCGACGAGGAAACGGCGGACGGGCGAGAGGCGCGGGTGAGCCGGGGCTCGGTGTGCGGCAGCTGGGGCGCGGTCGCGGGGACGCTGCGCTACTTCGCCGACCGCTTCGGAACGCCGCGGGCGGCGATCGAGGGGACCCAGCTGCCGGAGCGCGTCGTGCGACGCTACGCGCGGCGCGGCGCGGCGTCGGTGGCGTTCGACCGCCGGCGCCGCCATGAGGGCCTCGTGCGGGTCCGCACCGTGGAGTACTTCGGGTTCCTGCTGGAGCGCGAGGTCGAGCCGCTGCCGGACCCGTTTCCCGCCGAGCTCGAGGAGGCGGCGCGCGCCGCGTTGCGGGACGCGCTGCTCGCGGGCGAGACCGCGCACCCCAACCAGGCGCGCCTGCGCCGCGCGCTCGAGCGGTTCGGCTTCTACTGGCGGCGCTCCGGCGGGCAGGTCGCCGCCGCCGCGACCGAGCGCCTGGCCGCCGCCCTCGACGCCCAGCTGGCCCACGTCCGGTCGTGGCAAGACTTCCTCGACGCGCGCCTCGCGCTCGACGTCGACGCCACGATCCCCGCAGACGTGCGCGCCGCGCTCGAAGGGCTCCCCTCCTCTCTGCACTTGTACGGCGACCGCGTGCCGCTGGACTACGAGGTGGAGCAAGGCCGGGGAGTGGCGCGGCTGCGCCTCAAGGAAGGGCAGGCCCGCCGCCTGCAGGCTCGCGATCTTCCCCCGTTCGATCGGCCGCTGCGTTTCACAGTGGTGCGCGGCAAGCGGGAGGCCCTGCGGGCCGACAGCCTAGAGGAGCTCCGCCGTCAACTCGCGGGGCTGCCGCGAGAGGAGCGGGCCCGCCTGCTGCGGTCCGGCCGTCGCGTCCGGCGCCGCTGACCCAGCCGTCGGCGCCGTGTGACCTTCCCGGTCGGCGGGGGTCTCTTACCTGACGACACCGAATGAAACCCTCACGACGCCGAATGAAACCTTCGCGGGACCCTGCTGGTATCTGGGACTGACCATGACAGCCAAAGACACGACTGCTTCGGCCGCGACCTTGTCGCCGCTCGCGCGGGCGATTCTCGATTCCCTGACTCAAGCGCTGGTCGTGTTCGACCCGCAGGGCCGCTTGGTCTATGCCAACCCGGCCGCCCGAGCGGCGTTGCAGGATGCCGGGGACGTCGCCGGGCGGCGGCTCGACGCGCTGCGGCCGCGCTTGGCATCGCTGGGTGCGCGGATCGTGCCGCTCCGCGCGGGCGCGACCGAGGTCGGTGTGCTGGCGCACGCGAGCGCCGAGCAGGCCGCGACGCTGGCCGAGCGGGAGCGCCAGGCGATCGTCGAGATGCTCGACGGCACGAACGGCCGGCTCGCCGAAACCGCCCGGCGCCTCGGCATCAGCCGCACCACCCTGTGGCGGCGTCTCAAGGCCTACGGCCTGCAGCCCAACGGCCGTCGTGGCGGGAGCTCCTCCGCGCGCGTCTGAAGCGGCGCGCTCTGCTGGCGTCGCCCTCCTCCCCGCTCTACCTTCCCCGCTCCGTCGCGCCGTCGGGGAGGTTATGCCGGCCACGCCGTTCGTCATCGAAGAGTATGTGCGGTGGTCCGACGTGGACGCCGCCGGCATCATCTTCTACGGCTCTTACGTCCGCTTCTTCGAGATCGCCGAGACCGAGCTGTTTCGGGCGTGCGGGCTCGCCTATTCCGATTTCTTCGACCGCTACGGCATCTTTCTGCCCCGCAAGGTGGTCCACAACGAGTTCTACTGGCCCGCGCGGCTGGACGACCGGCTGCGTGTGGCGGCGTACGTTGGGCGGATCGGCACGAGCTCGATGACGCTGAACTTCGACGTGCTGCGGCACGACTCACCCTCGCTCGGCGCGGCCGGGTGGATGGTGCTCGTCTGCGTCGGCCGCCGCGACCTCAAGCCGCGGCCGCTGCCGGGTGAGCTGCTCCAGGCGTTGGCGCGTCACACACTCTCGCCCGAGGCGGCCCGCGCCGCGCTCGGCGTCACGCCCCCTTGACCCGCCTGCCGCTCGCGGCGCTCGCCCTCGCCGGCTGCGCGGGGGCGGCGGAGCGGGAGGGGGTGCTGCGGGCTCGGGTCGCGTTCCCGCCGCAGGACACGGTGCGCTTCACGGCGCCGGCCAGCGCGCGCCCGTGCGGGCAGCCGGGCGCGCTCGTCGCGCGCGGATCCGCGGGAGGCAACGGCGTGCTGCTGTGGCTGCGCTACCGAGACTCGCTCGCGAGCGGTGACTATCCGGTGCTGGTGCGCGGCGACACGGCAACGCCGCCCAGTGCCGTGGTCGGCGTGCGCTTCATGACCGGCGCGTTGACGCACGGAACCGCACTCGACAGCGGCGTGGTGACGGTGTCGCGTGCCGGGGAGCGGCTGACGGCGCGGGCCCGCGGCTCGGGTCAAGAGGTCGGGGGCGCGCGCCGCGCCAGAGTCGAGGCCGACTTCGAGGCGCTGGTGATCGGCCGCGACACGGTCCCCTGCCGCCCGGTCCCATGACGGTGCGCGTGGGGGTGATCGGGACCGGGTTCGCGCGCCGCGTGCAGCTCCCCGGGCTGCGGCTCGTGCCGGAGGTCAGGGTGACGGCCGTGGCGAGCGGACGGCGCGAGAACGCCGAAGCGACGGCGCGGGAGCACGGGATCCCGCACGTGTTCACCGAGGGCGCGGAGCTCGCGCGGTCCGGCGAGGTCGATCTCGTCCTCGTCTCCTCGACGCCGGACACGCACGCCCGCTACGCCATCGCGGCGCTGGAGGCCGGGAAGCACGTGCTGTGCGAGAAGCCGACGGCGCTCAACGCCGCCGAGGCGCAGCAGATGCTCGACTGTGCCCGCCGCCATCCGCGCCAGATCGCCTGGATCGATCACGAACTGCGCCACGAGCCCAACCGCCGCAAGGTGCGCGAGCTGATCGCCGGCGATGCGATCGGCGCGGTGCGCCACCTCGAGCTCGTTCTCAAGCCCTACCTGCGCGGCGACGGCCGGCCGCAGGCCTACGCGGCGCCCTGGACCTGGTGGTTCGACGCGGCGCGCGGCGGCGGCATCCTGGGAGCGGTCGGCTCCCATTACATCGATCTCGTGCGCTACTGGACGGGGAGCGAGCCATCGCAGGTCGCGGGCGGCGCGGCCACCTTCGTCACGGAGCGGCGGGATGAGCGTGGCGTCGCGCACCGGGCGACGGCGGAGGAGTTCGCGAGCTTCACGCTGCGGATGACCGGTGGCGCGGTAGCGACGATACTCCTCACGACGGTGGCCCACCACGGGCCGGGGCATTTCGCCCAGGTCACGGGGAGCGACGGGACCCTCGTGCTGTCGGGGGAGACGAAGCTCGAGATGACGAAGCCGGACGGGCCGCTCGCGGACGTGAGCGCGCCGGACGAGCTGTGGGAGAAACTCACGCCCAACACGATGTGGGCCCGCTCGTTCGTGCGGCTGGTTCGCGATCTCGCCCGCGTCGTCGAGGGCGCCGCTCCCACGGTGCCGCCCGCGACGTTCGAGGACGGCTGGAGGATCCAGCGCGTGATGGGCGCGGTACGCGCCGGGGGAACCACGCCGTTAGATTGAGCGCCGTGGAGCAGACCTACTTCCGCAAGGGCTTCGGGCTGAAGGGCACGATCGAGGGCGCGCTCGCCGCCGACTACCACAGTCGCGTGGTCGATGCCATTCGCGGCGCGGGGTACGAGCTCGTGGTGGGCGACCTCACGTTCAAGCTCGCTGGCGAATTCGGCTTCTGCTACGGGGTCGACCGCGCGGTCGAGTACGCGTACGAGACCCGCACCAAGTTTCCCGCGAAGCGCGTGTTCCTCGTTGGCGAGATCATCCACAACCCCCACGTGAACTCCAAGCTCACCACAATGGGTGTGCAGATTCTGTTGCGCCGGCCCGAAGGGGAGTTCGACTTCGGGCCCGTGACCCCGGAGGACGTGGTGATCCTCCCCGCGTTCGGGGTAACGGTGCAGGACTTCGAGCGGCTGCGCGCGATCGGCTGCGTCCTCGTGGACACGACCTGCGGCTCGGTGCTGAACGTCTGGAAGCGTGTCGATTCCTACGCGCGGGACGGCTTCACGGCCGTGATCCACGGCAAGTCCTACCATGAGGAGACCAAGGCGACTTCGAGCCAGGTGACCAAGTACCCGGGCGGGAAGTACCTCGTGGTCCGGGACATGGCCGAGGCGAGGGAGGTCTGCAACTACATCGAGGGAGCGGGGAGCCCTAAAGGACTCCCTGACGGTCGCGGGGAGCGGCTGCTGCGGCTCTTCGGGGAGAAGATGTCGCCAGGGTTCGACCCGGAGCGCGATCTCGTGCGCGTGGGCGTCGCGAATCAGACCACCATGTTGTCCGGCGAATCGCTCGCGATCGCCGCCGAACTGCGCAAGAGTATGGCGAAGCGCTACGGCGAGGCCGCGCTGCCGCAGCACTTCCGTAACTTCGACACGATCTGCTCGGCCACCCAGGAGCGCCAGGACGCCGTGCTCAAGCTCATCGGGGGCCGGCCCAACCTGATGGTGGTGATCGGCGGCTACAACTCGAGCAACACCACGCACCTCGCCGCCATCTGCCAGGAGAAAGTCACCACCTTCCACATCGAGGACGCGGGCTGCATCGACGCCGCGGCTGGGACCATTCGCTTCCGGCCCGTGGGGGCGAAGGTCGAGGAGCGTCGCGAGGCGTGGCTGCCGCAGGGGCCGCTCACGATCGGCGTGACGGCCGGCGCCTCGACGCCTAATAACAAGATCGGTGAGACGATCGAGCGCATCGCGGCGACGCGCGGCGCCTCGCTGGGAGCGGTTGTCGGCCGGTAGCCGCTTCGGGGAATGTTCGGTACATTCGAGTGATGCCTCTCTCCGGTTTCCACCCAGCCGTGGCGCGCTGGTTCGGCGCACGCTTCACCGCGCCCACCGAGCCCCAGCGGCACGCCTGGCCGCTGATTCAGGCAGGCCGCGATGCCCTGATCGCGGCGCCGACCGGCTCGGGGAAGACGTTTGCGGCGTTCCTCGCCGCGATCGACTCGCTGGTGCGCCAGGGCCTGGACGGCCCCTTGCTGGACGAGACGCAGGTGGTCTACGTCTCGCCCCTCAAGGCCCTGTCGAACGACGTGCAGAAGAACCTGTCCGAGCCGCTCGCCGAGATCCGCCGCACGCTGGAGCAGCTGCGCCTCCCCGACGTCGCGATCCGCACGCTCGTGCGGACGGGCGACACGCCGGGCGCCGAACGGCAAGCGATGGTGAAGCGCCCCCCGCACATTCTGGTCACGACGCCCGAGAGCCTGTATCTCCTGCTCACGGCCGAGCGCTCGCGCGCGATGCTGCGGACGGCGCGGACCGTGATCGTGGACGAGATCCACGCCGTGGCGCGCGACAAGCGGGGGAGCCACCTCGCCCTCTCGCTCGAGCGCCTCGACCACCTCGCCGGGCGCCGGCTCCAGCGCATCGGTCTTTCGGCTACACAGAAGCCAATCGAGGAAATCGCCCGCTTCCTCATCGGCAACGCCCCACGCCCTACGACCGTCAGGGAGTCCTTTAGGACGCCGCACGCCCCTTGCGAGATCATCGACGCCGGGCACGCGCGCCGCCTCGACCTGGCGCTCGAGATCCCCTCGTCGCCGCTCGAGGCGGTGATGGCGGCGGAGGTGTGGGAGGAGCTGTACGACCGGCTGGCACAGCTGATCGGCGAGCACCGCACGACGCTCGTGTTCGTCAACACGCGGCGACTTGCCGAGCGGCTCACGCTGCACCTGTCCGAGCGGATCGGCGCCGAGCACATCACGTCGCACCACGGCAGCCTATCGAAGGAAAAACGGCTCGACGCGGAGCAGCGGCTCAAGGAGGGGAAGCTCAAGGCGCTCGTGGCGACGGCGTCGCTCGAGCTCGGCATCGACATCGGGGCGGTTGACCTCGTGTGCCAGATCGGCTCGACGCGCTCGATCGCCACGCTGCTGCAGCGCGTGGGGCGCTCGGGACACCACCTCGAGGCGATCCCCAAGGGTCGGGTGTTTCCGCTGTCGCGCGACGAGCTGATCGAGTGCGCAGCGCTGCTGCGCGCGACCCGTGGCGGCCGGCTGGACCGGCTCATCATCCCCGAGCGGCCCCTCGACATTCTCGCACAACAGATCGTCGCCATGGCGGCCTGCGAGGAGTGGGACGAGCAGCACCTGTACGACGTGGTGCACGGGGCTTATCCCTACCGCGACCTGTCGCGCAAGGACTTCGACGCGACCGTCCACATGCTCGCCGAGGGGTTCACGACGCGGCGCGGGCGGCGCGGCGCCTACGTGCATTATGACGGTGTGAACCGGCGGCTGCGGGGCCGCCGTGGGGCTCGGCTCGCCGCCCTCACGTCGGGGGGCGCGATCCCGGACATCGGAGACTACCGCGTGGTGCTCGAGCCCACGGAGACGTTCGTCGGGACCCTGAACGAGGACTTCGCGATCGAGAGCATGCCGGGCGACATCTTCCAGCTCGGCAACGCCTCCTACCGCATCACGCGAGTCGAGTCCGGTCAGGTCCGTGTGGAGGACGCACAGGGGCTGCCGCCTTCGATCCCATTCTGGGTGGGCGAGGCGCCGGCGCGCACCGCCGAGCTGTCGCAGGAGGTCTCGCGGCTGCGGCAGGAGGTGGACGCGCGCTTGGGCGATCCCGCCGCGGCGATCGGCTGGCTGTGCGAGGCGACGGGCATCGCCGAGCCAGCGGCGCGACAGATCGTCGAATATCTCGCCGCCTCGAAGCGGATCCTGGGCGTCATCCCGACGCAGCAGACCCTCGTGCTGGAGCGGTTCTTTGACGAGGCGGGCGGCATGCAGCTCGTGCTGCACGCGCCGTTCGGGAGCCGGGTCAACCGCGCCTGGGGCCTGGCGCTGCGGAAGCGCTTCTGCCGCAGCTTCAACTTCGAGCTCCAGGCGGCGGCCACCGAAGACGCGATCGTCCTCTCCCTCGGCCCGCAGCACAGCTTCGCCCTGGCCGACGTGTTCCAGTACCTGAAGCCCCAGACGGTGGAGCACCTGCTCGTCCAGGCGATGCTCGACGCGCCGATGTTCGGCAGCCGGTGGCGCTGGAACGCGACCCGCGCCCTCGCCGTGCTGCGCCAGCGGGGCGGCCGCAAGGTCCCGACACCGCTGCAACGCATGGACGCCGAGGACTTGATCGCGGCGGTGTTCCCCGACCAGCTCGCCTGCCCCGAGAACCTCGTGGGCGACCGGGAGATCCCCGATCATCCACTCGTCAACCAAACGATTGCGGACTGCCTGCTCGAGGCGATGGATTTCCCGGGCCTCAAGCGCGTGCTCGAGGAGATGGACGCCGGCCGCTTCACGCTCGTGGCCCGGGACACGCCCGAGCCGTCACCCCTCGCGCACGAGGTGCTGAACGCCAAGCCGTACGCCTTCCTGGACGACGCGCCGCTCGAGGAGCGCCGCACCCAGGCCGTGATGACGCGCCGCGGGCTCGACGTCAAGAGCGCGGACGAACTCGGCACCCTCGACCCGGCGGCGATCGAGCGGGTCAAGGACGAAGCGTGGCCGGACGCGGCCAGCGCCGACGAGTTGCACGACGCGCTCCTCATCGTGGGGGCCCTAACCGCCGGGGAAGAGGGAAGCGGGAAGGGAGAAGGGTCCTGGCGGCCGTACCTCGAGGATCTGGCGCGGGCGGGCCGCGCGGGCACGCTGCTCACCGAGCCGCGGCTGTGGATCGCGGCCGAGCGCCTGCCGATGCTCCAAGCCGTGTTCCCGGACGCCCGCTGCGAGCCCGCGCTCACACCGCCCGAGCGCGAGCGGGCGCAGGCATGGACGCGTGAGGACGCGGTCCGCGAGCTGGTGCGCGGGCGGCTCGAAGCCGTAGGTCCCACGACCGCCGGGGCGCTCGCCGCGTCGCTCGGCCTGGGCGTGAGCGACGTAGACCTCGGGCTCGCGGCGCTCGAGCGGGAAGGGTTCGTGCTGCGCGGCCGCTTCACGCCCGGCGTGTCCGAGCTCGAATGGTGCGAGCGGCGGCTGCTGGCACGCATCCACCGCTACACGCTCGACCGGCTGCGCAAGGAGATCGAGCCGGTCGCAGCGGCGGACTTCCTCAGGTTCCTGTTCCGCTGGCAACGGGTGGCGGAGGGGTCGCGTGCCGAGGGCCCGGAGGGGCTCGCCGCGGTGCTCGACCTGCTGGACGGGTACGAAGTCGCCGCCGGCTCGTGGGAATCGGACGTGCTGCCCGCCAGGCTCGGGCAGTACGATCCGCTGTGGCTCGACGGGCTGTGCCTCTCGGGTGAGATCGCGTGGGGCCGCGTGTCCGCCGCCGGCCCCTCGAACGGCCACAAGTCCGGCCCGATTCGCACGACCCCGATCGCGTTGTTCCGGAGGGAGCGGGGAGCGGTCCGGCGGTGCCTCGCGGCCCCGCCCGATCCCGTGGCGCTCCCGCTGTCGCATGCGGGTCGCGCGGTGCTGGAGGCGCTCGACGAGCGGGGCGCTTCGTTCTTCGGGGACCTCGTGAACGCGACGGGGTTGTTGCGGACCGCGGTCGAGCAGGGACTCGCCGAGCTCGTCGCGTGGGGGCTCGTCACCTCGGACAGCTTCGCCGGCTTGCGGGCGCTGCTCGTTCCCTCGGACCGGCGGCGGCCGCTCGGGGGGGCCAGCCTCCGGCGACGGCGCGGTCCGGCGGCGCCGTTCGGGGTCGAGACGGCGGGGCGGTGGGCGCGCGTGTCTCCCGGCTCCCCGCTCGCGGAGGAGCAGGTCGCCGAGGCGGTGGCCTGGCAGCTACTGCGACGCTACGGCGTGGTATTCCGCCGTGTGGTGCAGCGCGAGAGCTTGCTCGTCCCGTGGCGAGACGTTCTGCGCGTGTACCGCCGCCTCGAGGCGCGGGGCGAAATCCGGGGCGGCCGCTTCGTGAGCGGGTTCTCTGGGGAGCAGTACGCGCTCCCCGAGGCGGTGGGATCGCTGCGCGCGGTGCGGCGCGAAGAGTCCTCGGGAGAGCTCGTCGCCGTGAGCGGGGCCGATCCCCTGAACCTCATCGGCATCCTCACGCCCGGTGCGCTCGTCCCCGCGCTCGGCACGAACCGCGTGCTGTACCGGGACGGCGTGCCGGTCGCAGTCACCGGGGAAGGGGGAAGCGGAAGGGGGGAACGGTTCCTGGTCGCGGTGTCGCCGGACGAGGAACAGGTGTTACGTACGGCGCTGGTGCGGCGGCGCGCGGCGCCGCTCGTGCGGGCGTACCTCGGAAAGAGCCGGGCGGGCGTGTAGGGGCGTTACGGCCGCGTCAGATCCACCGTGACCACCGGCACGTCCCAGTGCGCCGCCAGGATCTCGAAGCGCCGCTGCTCCTCGCGTCGTAACGCCTCCTGGTCGGGAAAGAGGCGCCGCAGTTCCGCTTCGGGGAACGGTTCGTGCGGCGCCGCCGCGTTCTTCCACACCAACGTGACGCGATAGTCCCAGCGGCCCTCCTCAGTGCCGTGAAACCTTGGGGCCGCCGCCGTGATCTCCTGGATGCGCCCGAGCTCCAGCTGGCGCTTTAGCACCGGGTAGTGGTTCTTCTTGAACAGCCGGATGAACTCCTCGGCGTAGCCCCAGCGCGCCTTGTAGTAGTACTCCACTACGAACGGCTCACTCGGGCCGGCTGGCGGCGCTTGCGCGGCGCCCGCCGCGGGCGTCGCGAGGAGTAGCGCGAGCATCGACCGACGCTTCATGCCTCCCTCCCCATGATCAGTGCCTCCAGAGGCGCCCCCACGCACGACCGGCGAGGCGGCGAATTACCCCCGTGCGAGCGGACTGCGCGAACGCCTTGAGATGCACGACCGGGAGCACTCTGTCAAAGCCCGCCGCACGGTCGCCGGCGTTGCGATACCACGCGAGCCACCCGAACAGGCGCGCTCCCCAGTACAGCGCGGACTTCACCGGCCCGCTCACGCCGAGCACGCCCATGGCCTCGAGGAAAATCGCGTCCGCCAGCCGGCGCGGGCGGGCCTGCGTCCAGTACAACCAGTCGTGAATCACCGTGGCGTTCCCGTAGCGGCCCCACTGCGGCAGGATGATCCAGAAGGGCCGCGGGATCGTGGCGAAGTCGGTCTGGAACCCGACGGCGACGTCGATGCGATCGCCGCTCGCCTCGGTCCCGACGTCGTAGCCGAAGTCGCGCATGATCACCCACGTCCTGCCGTCGGCAAGGGGGGACACTAGCAGGACGTCGGTGAAGCGGCTCATGGGGCCGAACCCGGGCTTAAGCCACGGGCTGCTTCAGCTTCTCGAGGTAGAGCTTGCGGAGCTTCGCCACCTTGGGCGCGATCACCAGGCGGCAGTACCCCTGGTTCGGATTGCGGCGGAAGTAGCCGCGGTGGTACTCCTCGGCGGGATAGAACTCGGTGAGCGGGACGAGCTCGGTCACGATGGGGTCGTCCCAGACCTTCCCCGCCTCGAGTTCCTTGATGACCTGCTCGGCCGTGGCGCGCTGCTCGGCGGTGTGATAGAAGATCGCCGAGCGGTACTGCGTTCCCGTGTCCGGGCCCTGCCGGTTGAGGGTAGTGGGGTCGTGCAGGGTGAAGAACACCTCGAGCAGCTCGCGGTACGAAACGACTGCGGGATCGAAGCCGATCTGCACGACCTCGGCGTGTCCGGTCGTGCCGGTGCAGACTGCTTCGTAGCTCGGATGGGGCACGTGCCCGCCCGCGTAGCCCGAGGTCACGCCGGTGACCCCGCGCAGCTGCTCGAACACGGCTTCGAGGCACCAGAAGCAGCCGCCGGCCAAGGTGGCGAGGTCCATACCACAATGTAACTCACCCCCAATCCTTCGACTCTGGCGCGACGTGGCGGAACGTCGTCAGGAAGGCGTACGGTGAGTCGGGATGCGGGATGCGAGATGCGGGATGGGTGGTGTGAGGCCGCATCTCGCTTCCCGCATCCCGCATCCCGCGCAGCGTCAGCCCCTGCACTTCTTCGGCGAGCAGGTTGAGCGTCCCGTCGTCTTTTGCCAGCTTGCCGCGCACCCAGAGCAGCGGCTCGCCGCGGATCGCCGGCCGGTGGCGCTGGTACACGTCGGGCCGCACGATCACGTTCACCATTCCCGCCTCGTCCTCGAGCAGCACGAAGATGAACCCCTTCGCCGTCTCCGGCCGCTGGCGGGCGACGACGAGCCCCGCGACCTCGACCCCTGAGCCGTGCCGCAATCCGGGGAGTCGATCGCTCGACACCACGCCGGCCGGAAGCGCCCCGCGCAACAGCTGCAGCGGATGGCCGCTCGCCGCGAAGCCGAGCACCGCGTACTCGGCGAGCACTCGCTCGCCGGCCTCGAGCCCGCCGAAGCGCAGGCGCTCGAACGGCTGGTCGAGCGGGAGCTCGAGCTGGCGCCGCCGGCGCGCCTCGTCGCCCGGATCGCTCTGGGGCGGAAGCCAGAGCCCTACCTGCCACAGAAGCCCACGCCGGGTGAGCCCGAACCCGTCGCACCCGCCCACCCACACGAGGTGCTCGATCGCCGGGCGCTTGAGCTGCGGGGGCGCGCGCCGCACGACGTCGCCCACGCTCCGAAACGGGCCGCCCTGCTCGCGCTCGGCGACGACCGCCGTGGCCGTTTCTTCGCTCCAGTCACGGATAAAACCGAGCCCGACCCGCACCGCTCTCGTTTCCCCTTTCCCGCGACCGTCAGGGAGTCCTTTAGGGTTTCCCGCGACCGTCCCGGAGTCCTTTAGGGTTTCCCGTTCTACCGTGCACCACACATCGCTCACGTTGACGTCGGGGAGCCGGATCTCGATCCCGTTCCGCTTGGCGTCCCGCCCCAACGCGTCCAGGGAGTAGAACCCCATCGGCTGGTTGTTGAAGAGGGCGCAGTAATACTCGGCGGGATGGTAGTGCCGCAGCCACGCCGACTGGTAGGCGAGGAGGCCGAACGCCGCCGCGTGCGACTTGGGGAAGCCGAACTCGCTGAAGGCGATCACCTGCGCGAACAGTTTCGCGGCGACGCGCTCCGTCACTTCGCGGGTCGCCGCCCCGGCGCGGAACTCCTCCCAAAAGCCCGCCATCAGCTCGCGGCTGCGCCGGCGGCTCATCGCGCGGCGCAGCGCTTCGGCCTGCCCCGCCGTGAAGCCCGCGAGCGCCTGGCACACCTGCAGCACCTGGTCCTGGTAGAGGATCACGCCCAGCGTCTCGGCGAGCACGTCCCGCAGCAGCGGGTGATCCACCGGTGGCTCGTAGGGGCGGCCCGCCTCGCGGGCGCGGCGCTGTTCCTCGCGCCGCCGCACGTAGGGGTTCACCGCCCCGCCCACGATCGGTCCGGGCCGGACGATCGCCACTTCGACGGCGAGATCTTCGAGATCGCGCGGCCGGGTGCGGCGCAGCATCTGGATCTGGGCGCGGCTCTCGATCTGGAACAACCCCACGGTGTCGCCCCGGCAGATGCGGTCGTAGACTGCCTGGTCGGCGAAGTCGATGCGTGACAGGTCGGGCGGCTCTCCCTCGCGCCGCGCCACGAGTTCGACGCATTCCTCCACCAGCGACAGCATCCCGAGGGCGAGGAAGTCGATCTTGATGAAGCGCGCGTCGTCGCAGGAATCCTTGTCCCACTGGCACACGACGCGGTCCGGCATCGCCGCGCGCTCGAGCGGCACGAGCTCGACGAGTGGTCGGCTCGAGATGATCATCCCGCCCACGTGCTGCGACACGTGGCGCGGCAGCCCCGCGATCTCTTCCGCCAGCTCGCACAGCTCCTTCCACAACGGGGCATTCCGGCGTCCCTGGAAGCCTGGGAGCTGGTCCAGCTCGTCCGCCAGTCCGCCCGACCGACTGCGACCGTCAGGGAGTCCTTTAGGATCGGCCAGTTTTGCCACCTGCTCGATCTCTCCCGCCGGCAGGTCCAGCGCCTTGCCGATCTCGCGCACCGCCGAGCGCAGCCGGTAGGTGGGGAACGAGCAGACGAGCCCCACGTGCTCGGCGCCGTAGCGCGTGTACACCCGCCGGATCAGCTCCTCGCGGATCTCCCGCGGGAAGTCGAGATCGATGTCGGGCACCGACGCCAGCGTCTCATTCAGGAAACGGCCGAGGAACAGCCGGTTCGCGACCGGGTCGATGTGCGACAGCCCGAGCAGGTAGCACACGATGGACGACACCGAGGAGCCGCGGCCGCGCCCGGGGAGCAGGTTGCCCGTTGCCCGGCGCGAGCCGCGCCGCACGTCGGCCGCCACCTCGCGCGCCAGGTCGAACAGGTCATGATAGACCAGGAAAAAACCGCTGAGCTGGTGGTGCTCGATGAGTGTCAGCTCTTGCTCGAGCCGGCGCTCGGCCTCGGCGCGGTGCTCGGTGCCACGAGCGTAGCGCTCCTCGAGCCGCGCCCGGCACAGTTCGGCGAGCGCCCGGGGGGCGGGGGTCCGATCGGCGCCCCGGAAGTCGGGGAAGCCGTAGCCCAGGTCTCGCGTGAGATCGAAGGCGCGGCAGCGCGCGGCGATGGCCACCGTAGTGGCGACAGCATCGGGACAGTCACGGAACAGCACCGTGACCTCTTCGAGCGGCCGCAGGGAGAATTCACTGTTCGGTCGCCGCGCGCCGTGCGAGCCGTCGAGCGTGGTGCGGTGGCGGATCGCGACGAGCACGTCGTGCAGCCGGTGCCGTTCCCGGGCGTGATAATGGACGTTGCCCGACGCCACGACGCCAAGTTGCACGTCGTGTGCGAGGTCACGCAGTGCCCGTGTCAGGGCGAGATCGCCCCGGACGTAGTTCCGCTGCAGCTCGACGAAGAAATTCTCGTGCCCGAACACCGCGCGGCAGCGCTCGGCGCAGGCCCGCGCGGCCGCGCGCCCTTCCCTGCGGAGCAGCTGCGGCAGGAAGCCGTCGCGGCAGCCCGAGAGGACGATCAGCCCTTCGTGGAGCGCCTCGAGCGCGGCGAACTCGAGCCGCGGATCGCGGCGATCAGCGCGGCGTAGATGAGCCTCGGTGATCAACCTGCATAGGTTCGCATACCCCTCAGGCGTCTCGGCGAGAATCGTCACGTGAGAACCGTCGAGCAGCGTCAGCTCCGCACCGGTGATCGCCTGGAGGCCGAGCGACTTCGCCTCCTGGGCGAACGCCATCGCGCCGTAGATGCCGTTGTGGTCGGTGAGGGCGAGCGCCTGGTATCCCAGGTTCGCGGCCGTGAGCGCCAGCTGCTCGGGGAGCGAGGCGCCGTCGAGAAACGAGTATGCCGAATGACAGTGGAGCTCGATGTACATAGTGAAAGACGTGGGGGAGTGGGGAGTGGGGAGTGGTACTAAACGGTGCGAACCGACTGAACGGTGTGTACCGGTGAGTACCACTCCCCACTCCCCACGCAGTTAGGGTTTTTGCATCCACCACTCTCCCGTCATCAAGTCCTCGAACAGCACCACGTGCTTTCCACCTTCCAGGATCACCTCGACGTAGCGCCGGTGGATCGGCTCGCGCCACCACTCGTCGTCGATGCGCCAGATCTCGCCCACGGACTCGACGGCGCGGCGTTCCACCATCACCGGGAGCCCGGCAACTCCGAGCTCCACCTCCACGCGCCGGGGCGTGTTGATTGTCCGGAGCCGGTCGGTCTTCATTCCGCAATCCGCAATCCGAAATCCGCAATCGAGTCACGGTTCATAGTCGATCAACGCGTAGCGGCGCTCCGGAAGACGGGACCATGGCTGGACCGCGATGATGTGATGCAGCATGGGGCGCTTGAGCCGGAGCGTGATCTCCTGGACGGCGCTCCGCAGGGCGCGCAGTCGGCCGGCCCGCGCGGCAGCGCTCGCGTCCCGGGCGAAGAGCTGCAGCTCGGCGGTGCCCGGGGCGAAGGCGGTGAACTCGACGACGAGCTGCTCGACGGCGCCCGCGGGCGGCGCCTGCGCGAGCCGCGTCTTGAGCGGTGCGGCGATGTGGTCGCGGTCAGCGGAGGGATCCTTGAGCGTGGCCGCGGCGAGCCACGAGGCGGCGTGCTCGAGCTCGGCCCGGGCGCGCACCACCTGCACGCGCCACCCGGTGCGGCGCGGATGGCGGAGCGCGCGCTCGATCAGCCGCTCGAGCGCGAGCACGAGCATCTCCCGGTCCGCCACCGGCGTGAAGAAGGTCAGGGAGGCGCTGATCGGCTCGGGAAGCACGCGGCCGACGACCGGATCCGCGGTCGCGCCCGCCGCGAGCCGCCACCAGCGGCGGCCGGCACGCCCGAACTGCGATACGATCGCCTCCTCGGGCAGCGCGGCGAGCCGCCCCAGCGTGCGGAGCCCGAGCAGCCGGAGCCGCCGGTGCGCGTCGGGATCGAGCGGCAGCACGGCGACAGGCTGGGAAGCGAGAAACGCCCCCTCCTCCCCCGGAGGGACGATGAAC
>Ga0209160_1001059_pt1 | contig 22921 bp, 19 predicted proteins | sample GraSoiAngelo_153_FD_186167 | JGI IMG/M metagenome (GOLD analysis project Ga0209160, IMG submission 186167) | Grasslands soil microbial communities from the Angelo Coastal Reserve, California, USA - 14_1009_12_40cm (SPAdes) (version 2) | ecosystem: Environmental > Terrestrial > Soil > Grasslands ...
CCGGTCTGAAAATGACGCCGGTAATCGAATGGCTTGGGGTTGCGATCGGGATTGGGGTCGGTTGGGTTGTTGGAGTTAGGGCCCTGGCACTATTCGATAAACCGGCCCATCCAGCGTCACGATATAGAGATCCCCCTTAGCATCCTGCCCAAATGAGCTGACGCTGCCTGTGGGCTGGAGCGTCGGCCACGTCTGACCATTCGGATAAGTCTTCACGAAGCTCGCGCAGTAGTCGCTATAGAGATACTGCCCAACGAGAGCGGCGATCTTGGTCCCGCGGTACACGTAGCCGCCGGTAATCGCACAGGCGCCACCGGTGTGCGGATACTCGAGCACCGGCAGCGTCAGGCCCACCTGATTGCATGTCGCGGCGCCGTAGCAGTGGAACCCCTCCATCACGTTCCACCCGAAGTTCAGACCCTTGCCGAGGAGGTTGGCGGTGGAGGACACGTCGACCTCCTCATACAGGTCCTGGCCGACGTCACCGATATCGAGATCGCCGGTCTGGCGATCGAACGAAAACCGCCATGGATTGCGCAGCCCATAGGACCAGACCTCGGCCGCGCCGGACGTGTCGCGCGCGAAGGGATTGTCCGTGGGAATCGTGTAGCCGCTCGCGCCATCGACATTCAGGCGCAACAGTTTGCCGAGCAGGGCGTGCTTGTTCTGAGCATTCCCCATCGGATCGCCGCCGCTTCCACCATCGCCGGTCCCCGCATACAACCTGCCGTCGGGACCGAATTGGAGCTGGCCGCCATTGTGATTGTCGTACAGCGGATGGGCGATCTTGATGACCGTATCGGCGCTCGCTTCGTTCGCCGTTTCCGGAGTCGCGGCATTGTAGCGGACGATCCGGATGTCGCCGTTCAAATTCGTGAAGTACACGTAGACGCGCTGGTTCGTCGCATACTGCGGATGGAACGCGAGGCTCAGCAGTCCACGCTCACCGCCTGACAACACTTTCGTCGAGATATCGAGGAACGGCGCAACCAGCAACGTGTCGTGCCGCAGCACGCGAATGCGTCCGCGCCGTGTCGCCCGGCGGCGACGTCAGATACACTGGGCTCGCGAATGTCCCAACTGACTGCAAGACGGGCGCCGCCGGCGGGGGCGGCGGGGGGGGCGGGGGCGGCGGCGGCGGGGGGGGAGGTCCAGGCGGCGGGTTCATTGAGCCATTGCAGGCCGCGATTCCGGCGACGACGACGAGTAACCTGAGAAGCCTCACGTCACGGCCTTGGAACTATCCTATACACACTGCCGCTCAGCGTCACAATGTAAAGCTCTCCTTTCGCGTCCTGTCCAAACGAGCTGATGCTGCTCCCCGGCGACAAAAGCTGCGTCCAGTCGAGCTGTGTGGTCACGTTGCCGCCGTTGTAGCGGAAGCTCAGGACGAAGCCGTTGCAGTAATCGGCATAGAAGTAGTAGTCGGCCATCACGGGCAGGCGCGAGCCGTGATAGACGTAGCCGCCGGTGATCGCGCAAGCGCCGAGGGCGTGAGGATACTCGACCACGGGATCGACCAGTCCGGTTGTCGAGCACGAGGGGTTGGTGTAACAGTGCTTCCCTTCCCTCGTATTCCAGCCGAAGTTCGCGCCGCGGCCGGCAAGTACCGCCGTGGAGGAGACGTCGACTTCTTCCCACGAGTCCTGGCCCACGTCGCCGATATAGAGATCGCCGGTCACCCGGTCGAACGAAAAGCGCCACGGATTGCGCAACCCGTACGACCAGATCTCCGGAGACCCGAGCGTGGTATCGCTCGCGAACGGATTGTCGGTCGGGATCGTGTAGCCGCTCGCGCCGTCCACGTCGAGGCGCAGCAGCTTGCCCAGCAGCCTGTGCGTATTCTGCGCGTTGCCGGCGGTGTCGCCCCCGCCGCCGCCATCGCCGGTTCCGGCGTAGAGTTTGCCATCGGGCCCGAACTGCAGCTGGCCGCCGTTGTGGTTGTTGAAAAGCGGGTGCGCGACTTTCAGCACGGTATCGGCCGTCGCTTCGTCGGCGCTGTCCGGATTGCTCGAGACGTTGTAGCGGACGATGCGAATGTCACCGCTCGGATTCGTGAAGTAGACGTAGAAGCGGCCGTTCGCCGCGTACTGCGGATGAAACGCGAGACTCAAGAGTCCGCGCTCTCCGCCAGAGGAGATGTTGCCGGTCAAGTTGAGAAACGAGCCGGCGAGCAGCGTGTCGTTCCGTAGTATGCGGATCCGCCCATCCTGCTCCACGACGAACACTCGCTGCGAGTCCGCGGGCGGCGCAGCGACATACAGGGGACTCAAGAAGGATGTGCCGAGCGCCTGGAGCGTCGGTGTGCCCGGGGGCGGCGGTGGCGGCGGAGGAACAGTGAGAAAACTGTTGCACGCCGTGAGCAATGGCAGAAGCAGTAGAGCGTGACGCATTGAACCTCGGCTACGGACTTGGAACTATCCTGTAGAGTGTCCCGCCATACGTCATCAAGTAGAGCTCACCGCGTCCGTCTTCGCCGAAGGAGACCACTCCGCCCCCGGGCGACACGAACGGGGTGAAATCGCGTTGCGCGGTGGCGGCTCCGCCGGCGTACTTGAAGCCACCCACCATGCCGCTACAGTAGTCCACGTACAGGTAATAGCCAATGAGCTGTGTCACGCGCGTGCCGCGATACACATAGCCGCCCTGCACGTCACAGTTGCCGCCGACGTGCTGGTAGTCGATGACCGGGAGCGTGAGCCCGGTCTGGTTGCACCCGGCCGTGACACAGTGCGATCCCTCCATGGTGCTCCAGCCGTAATCCAATCCCTTGCCGGCATTCGGCGCGGGCGCGACGTCCACCTCTTCCCACGTGGCGTCGCCGACGTCGCCGATGTAGAGATCGCCGGTCGCCCGGTCGAATGAGAAGCGCCACGGATTGCGGAAGCCCCGGGCCCACGTCGTGGGTGGGAAACTCGTGTCGGAGTAGAAAGGATTGTCGGGCGGCGCGACGTACCCCGTCGGTCCATCGACGTTCAGTCGGTGGATCTTGGCGTTCATCGTCTGATGCCGCTGGCCGTTCTGGAGCGGATCGCCGCAACACCCGCCGTCGCCCAGCGACACGAAGAGCATGCCGTCCGGTCCGAATTGCAGCTGGCCGCCGTGGTGATTGCCGAAGGGGAGGCTCGTCCCGGCGATGGGGTGCGGGACCGCGAGCAGCGTGTCCGCGTTCGCCTCGTTCGCGCTGTCGGGATTCGTTGTCGAGACGGTGTAGCGCACGACGCGAATGTCGCCGTTCAGATTCGTGAAGAACACATAGAACCGGCCGTTGGTCGCGTACTGCGGATGAAACGCCATGCTGTACAGACCGTTCTCGACCGTGTCGCTGATCTTGCCGCGCAAATCGAGAAATGCTCCCGCCTGTGCCACGTCGTTCTTCAGCAGCACGATCCGGCCAGCGCGTTCGGTCACGAACAGCCGCGTGGTATCGCCGGGCGGCGATGTAGCGAACGTCGGATTCGCGAATGTCCCGACCGTATGCAGCTGGGCTGGCGCCGGTGGCGGTGGCGGACCGGGTGGAGGCGGGGGCGGGGGCGTATAGACCGACTTGAACCAGTCGGCGCACCCGGCGAGCAGGAAAAGCAGCGGCAGAGCGTATTTCACGCGCCGCCTAGTATGACTTCGACTCCCTCGTGGCGCAATTTGCCGAGCAGCCGCGCTTCGATGCGTGCGGTCACGGTGACCATGCCGTTGTGCTGGATCTGCTCCATCACTTCGGCATCGCGATGAATCGCGGCGAGCAGCTTGCCGTTCGACACTGGAACGCGAATCTCGGCGATGGGACGCAGTGCCTGGGCTGAGGTGCGAAGCGCGCGCCGCAGATCCTCGACGCCTCCTTCACGAAGGGTGGAGGTGAGCACCGCATGCGGGTAGTGTTCGCGCACCAGTGCGAGGAACGCATTGCGATCCGGCAGCAGGTCTGCCTTGTTGAAGACGTGGATCACCCGCTTGGGCGAAATACTAGTCGTCTCTTTCTCCACGACATCCAGCTGGTCTTCCCACCCCGGATGGCTTGCATCGATGACATGCAGCAGCAGATCGGCGTCCTCTGCTTCCTCCAACGTCGCCCTGAAAGACGCAACGAGATGATGCGGCAGCTTGCGGATGAATCCGACGGTATCCGTCAGCCGATAGCGATAGCCTTCGCCGACGTCCACCTCGCGCGCCAGCGTATCGAGCGTGGCGAAGAGGCGATCCTCGATGAACACGTCTTCGCCCGAGAGGGCTTTCAGTAGACTCGACTTGCCGGCATTGGTGTAGCCGACGAGCGCGGCGGTCGGCAAGTCGCGGCGGCCTTGCCGCTGATTGGCGCGATGCTCGGCGACGTCTTTGAGCCGCTTCTTGAGCACTGAGATCTTGCGACGAATGACGCGGCGGTCGGTTTCCAGCTGGGTTTCGCCGGGACCTCTGAGTCCGATGCCGCCGCGAATACGCGACAGGTGCGTCCACATGCGGGTGAGCCGCGGCAGCAGGTACTCGAGCTGCGCCAGCTCCACCTGGAGCTTGGCCTCGTGACTGCGCGCGCGCGTCGCGAAGATGTCGAGAATGACTTCGGTGCGATCCATCACGCGCACGCCGAGGCTCTTCTCGAGCTTGACGCCCTGCACCGGCGTGAGGCTCTCGTCGAAGAGCATCAACGTCGCGCCGGCCGTGGCCAGCTCGTCCTTCAGCGTTTCGACCTTGCCCTGGCCGAGGTAGAAGTTCGGCGTCGGGGCATCGATGCGTTGGATGGTCCGGCCGATCACCTCGGCGCCCGCCGTGTCGGCGAGACGCTCCAGCTCTTCCAGGTGCTCGTCGATGTGCACGGCATCGTCAGAGCCCTTGCGGGGCGCGCCGACGAGAAAGGCCCGCTCTACGGGGGACTGAATCTCAATTAATCGCCGAATAGTACCTCTCCCCTCTCCCTTCTCCCTTACTAAATCAGCTTCCGCAGCGGCACATTGCCTTTGCTCGTAACCTGTACCCTGCGTTCCCCTAGGGGTGTGTCCAGGAGCACAGCCCCGGTAAGTCCATAGGGCAATTCTTGACTCTGCAACAAGGACCGGGCGGCTGCGCCCACTCCCGACCACGAGAATCGAACTGGCATGACTACCCGGCTGTGATTTTCCGGGGAGAAATCCAGGGGTTTGTCTATAAGGGCTTCCCCGAAGTCCGTGCCTGCGAGCGCGAGACTGACGTCCAGCCGCGTGCTGCGCAGCGAGTACTTGTTCGGGTTGTAGACGTCGAACACGAGGTCGAGCGTGCCGCCTTGCAAACCAAGACCGGTGATGTTGATCTCTTGCAACACGATATCGGGCGTCTGGAATTGGATCGCATTCCGGAGCGTGGCGCATGAGACCAAAAGTCCTAAAAGGCTAAGCACTGCTAAGAGCCTTAGCCCCCTAGCCTCTTTGTTCATATCCGCTAACATAACGCACCCATGACAGCCGCCGTACAGCCTCTGGTGCTCGTCGCCAATGGCGACAAGTGGTTGACCGAGTCGCTGGAGAGCGTGCTCACGCAGGGCGGCTACCAGGTGGTGGCCACGGCGCGGCGGCAACAGGTGCTCGAGCATGTGCGCAGCCAGCGCCCCGACGGCATCCTGCTCGACCTGGGACTGGATCGGCGCACCAGCGATAGCTTCGCGCTCTGCCGCGCGCTGCGCGCCGATCCAAGCGTCTCGCGCGCGACACCGATCGTGCTCCTAACGGCGGGCCCGGCGCTGCGCTCGCAGCAGATCGAAGCGTTGCGCGCCGGCGCCTGGGAGCTGCGCGGCGATCCGCTCGACATGGAAGAGCTGGTGCTGCGGCTCGGCGCCTACGTGCAGGGTAAGCTCGAAGTCGACCGCCTCGGCGCCGAAGGTCTGGTCGACCGCGCCAGTGGGCTCTACAACGACGCCGGCATCGTGCGGCGCGGCGCCGAGCTGGCCGCGCTGGCGGTGCGCCAGGGCACGCCGCTGGCCTGCGCAGTCTTCCAGCCGGCCAATGGAGGCGAGGCCATGACGCCAGTGGCCGCGGATCGCCTGGCGCAGGCTTTTCAGCGCGCGGGCCGCATCTCCGATGCGCTGGGGCGCACGGCCCCCGCCGAGTTTGTCGTCTTCGCTCCCGCCACCGATGAGATGGGCGCGCACGGTCTGGTGCAACGCGTGACGGACACCGTGGCGCGCACGATGGGGGGAGCTGGAGGGACGATAAAGTTGCGGGCGGGGATCAGCGCGGCGCCCGCGCCGTCTGCGCCCGCTCAGCTCTCGCCACCTGAGTTGTTGGAAGACGCGCGTAACGCGCTGCGTTAGGCCGGCGGGGTGCGTCTCGGCGCATGCGCGCCGCTGTTCCGCACCGGGTGCACACCGCTAGCGCGCTGCGCCGGGCGCGCCCCTGAGCGCCGCGCCGGACACACCGGCAGCTCCAGCTCGAAGTAGAACCTCGTTCCCCACCCGATCCGCGATTCGACTTTCAGCTCCGACTTCATCGCGGTCGCGAGCTTCCGGCAGATGGTGAGCCCGAGGCCGGTCTGCGAGAACAGTTGTCCCCGCCGTCCCGATTCCTTGCGCAGCGGTTGGAAGAGTGTGGTGATCTTGTCCGGCGGAATGCCGCGCCCGCTGTCGCGCACCGCGAATTCGATTCGGTCCCGGCCGGTCTCCTGCGCCACGATCTCCACATAGCCTTGATCGGTGAACCGCAGGGCGTTGGTCGTGAGATTGAGGAGCATGCGGCTGAGCGCCACCGGATGACCCTCGCGCTCGTCGTGAGTCGGTGCGAGCAGGCGCACGGTCAGATGCTTTTCCTCGGCGATCGGCCGCACGATGTCACTCACCGACTGGAGCATCGCGGTCACGGAAAAGACGGTCGGCTCCTGGTCGACGAGCTGATCGCCGCCCTGCGTGAACTCGATGATGTCGCTCGCCACCGCCGAGAGTCCCAGCGCCGCGGTATAGATGAGACCGAGCTGGCGATGCTGGACCTCGTTCACGGCGCCACTCTGGCCGCGCTGCAGCGTCTCGGCGAGCACGAGGATCGACGTGAGCGGCGACCGCAGATCGTGCGCGACATCCATCAACAACGCCAGCCCGTCCGACCCCGAGAGATGCTGCGCAAACGTCTGCGCCCAGCTCGGCTCGATCGCGACGCGCACGCGCTCCATCGCAACCAGCAGCGGCAACAGCTCCGCGTCGGGAACGCCGCCGTCGCGCCAACCCTCGACGACTTGACCGCGCAGCAGCTCGAGCAGCCGCCTGCCGAGAGACGAATTCACGCGCGAATCCACGGGCGGCGTCGGGGCATCCGCCTTGCGACTCTCGAACCACGCCTCGTGTGTCGCGGCGTCGATCAACCCGAGCACTTGCCCGACTTCGTCGGGTCCGGTCGAGCGTGGCCGCCGGGTCCAACGCGACAGCACCGCGCGCGAGGCAGCCTTGAGAACTTTGCAAGGGACGCAGCGCGCGTCCCCTCCATATGGATGCGGGGACTGAGACGTCGGGTTTGTCGATCCGCTCCCGCTCCTCGGCTGCAGCGGGATCGGAGTTATCCGTTGTGCAGGCATCCGCTCGAGTATATGGGTGTAAGGGCCAGCATTCGTACCCTAGGAATTCTCCTAGGTTTCGAGTCTTATTTAGGGGGCGATCCAGCCCTCGCGGATCGCGTAGCGGACGAGGTTCGCCGTGTCGTGAACGTTGAGCTTCTTCATCAGGCGGCCACGGTGGAATTCCGCGGTTTTCACGCTAATATGCAAAACTTCGGCGATTTGCTTGGTCGATTTCCCTTCTCCGACGAGCTGCAGTACCTGGCGTTCCCTCGGGGTGAGATGAGAGCCCGGGCCGCCTTGATCGTCTGGCGTAGCGCAGGCGTCTACGATAGCCTGGGAGGCTCCGGGGCTGACGTAGAGCCGGCCACCCCGAACCTCTTCAATCGCATGAACTAAGTCGTCGGCTCCCTGGCTTTTCTGGACGAATCCCTTTACGCCGACCTTCAATGCTTCCCTTACGAAACGCGTGTCGTCGATGCCGGAGAGCAGGATGATAGGACAGCCGGGAGCAATACGGGCGATCTCGCGGGCGGCGTCCACGCCGTTCAGCACCGGCATGGCGACGTCCAAAACCGCAACGTCGGGAGCATGGCGCTGGACGGCATCAACTGCCGCCCGGCCATCCGCCTCATCGGCCACGACCTCCAACCCTCGGTGCTCCAGCAATGCTTTCAGGGCTTGCCGCAACACCAGGTGATCGTCAGCCAAGACCACACGAACCGGCATCGTTGCAGGTACGCTTGACATCACTTGCAATTTGGGGGTGTCAGGTCCGCCGGGCCAGAGCGTCGCTCAGCGATCCTCCCGCGGCTTGCGCGCCAAGCCGAAGCGCGCGAGCAGCGATTGCTTATCCAGCACCCGTTTCACCATGTCTTCAGGCCCCAACAGATTGCCACAGCGTGAACACAACTGATCGCGAACGCGGCCTGGCGTTCGCCCACGCAGCGCTGCTCGGCGTTCCTCCTGACAGGCGCGACACAGCATGGGACTGCAGCTCCCGGGATAACCCCCATGTGTCGCGCCTCAAGTTTTGGGCCGCCCAGGAGCGACCGAAAATGCGTGATACCGCTGCGATGTTGTGGCCGGACTGCACCAATAGCGTGGAAGCCATGCTGCGGCGACCTCTATGTGGGACCCCCGCAACATGGCACGCCCTGGGGGGTAGAGGATGTCGCGCCGCCGCAACACTCCGGACCGGAACAGGCGCCAGAAGTCATTACCGCAGTGGCACTTTCGGAAGATCAACAGAACGGCGCGACTCGGCTCGGTACGTGCTTCACGCGTCTCCAAGACGCCTTCGGAACCGCTATACACGGAGGTCACTGCTCAATGCCTAACGCCGCTTCGCATGTCGCCGCCCCAACGCCGGAAGTGATCGGCCTACCGGCGTTCACTCCGCAGGTAAAGGCCACGATCCGGTTCCTGATCGTCGACGATGAACGCACGCTGCGGGAGAGTTGCGCCAGCCTGCTTCAGATCGACGGCTATCAAGTCAGCGTCGCCAGCCGGGGACAGGAAGCGCTCGAGCTGCTGCGCCATCGCCGCTTTGACATCGTGCTGCTCGACCTCTACATGAGCGACGTTCCCGGATACCAGCTGCTGAAGACCGCTCTGGAGACGAGTCCCGAAACCATCGTCATCGTCATGACGGGGAACCCGAGCGTGGCGTCGAGCGTGGAGGCGCTGCGGTTGGGCGCCTGGGACTATCTGCCCAAACCATTCTCGGCGACGCATTTCCAGATTCTCATCGGGCGCGCGGTGCACACCGTGAGCGTCGCCCGCGAATCGAAGGAACAGCAGGCGGAGTTCGCGCGCGACAACGGCAACAGCGATCGGGTCCAGGTCCTGGGGATCTCGCCCGTATTCCGCGGGGCGATCGATCTCGCCCGTCGCGTCGCGCCCACCGACGCCTCGGTGTTCATCACCGGCCCCAGCGGTTCAGGCAAAGAGCTGATCGCGCAGTTCATTCACGCGCACAGCCGCCGCAGCAGCAAGCCGCTCGTCGCCGTGAACTGCGCCGCCCTCCCCGAAGCGCTGCTCGAGTCGGAGATGTTCGGACACTGCAAGGGCGCGTTCACCGGCGCCGTACGGGACAAGGCCGGCCTGCTGGAGACCGCCAACGGCGGGACCCTCTTCCTCGACGAGCTGCTCGAGATGTCCAAGCCGACGCAAGCGAAGCTGTTGCGGGTGATCCAGGATGGTGTGGTGCGGCGCGTCGGCAGCGAGACGACGGACGCGGTGGTCAACGTGCGCTTCATCGCGGCGACCAATGGCGATCCCGAGGAGTCGGTCAAATCAGGCGGGCTGCGCGAGGATCTGTACTACCGCCTGCGCGTCGTCCCGATCTTCGTCCCCCGCCTCGCCCAGCGTCCGGAAGACATCCCGCTGCTCGCCAACCACTTCTTGAACTATTACTGGCAGGAGCACCGGGATCACAAGAGTGCCGTTCCCAAACTCGGCGAGGGCGCGTTGCGCGCCCTGCGATCCTATTCGTGGCCCGGGAACGTGCGCGAGCTGCAAAACGTCATCGAGCATACCGTCGTGCTCATGGATCCCGGTGCGGACGTGCGGGCGGAGGACCTGCCCTTCGGCCATGCGCAACCGTCGGGAGCGGGCACTGGAGCGCTGGGAGTGGCCGACGAGGTTGCGTCCACGACCGTCACCATGCCGGTCGAGGAGACGTATCACGTCGCGCGGGAGCGGCTGTTGGCGGAGTTCGAGCGGCGCTACCTCACCTGGCTGGTCGCTCAGGCCGGCAACAACATCTCACGTGCCGCGCGCATCGCCGCCGTGGACCGGACGACGTTGTATCGCCTGATGGAGCGGCATGGCCTGCAGCGCGCAGTGTCCTCGTCCCCGTCCCCCTCCCCGGACGACGAGTAAGCCCGCTAGCGCGCGATCTGCTCGCGCTGCTCGCTGTGCCGGCGTCCGGGATGGTTGGGATCGGGTCCGCTGTTGCGGCCCGGCTTCCGATGCGAGGGACACTCCGGCAGCTCCAGCTCGAAGAAGAACCGCGTCCCCTGTCCCAGATGGGTCTCCACGCGGAGCTGCGCGCCCATCGCCTCGGTGAGCTTGCGGCAGATCGTCAGTCCCAGGCCGGTGTTCGAGAACAGTTTGGTGCCGCGCACCTCGTGTTGACGCCGGGCCACGTGTCGCACCGGATCGAATAACGTCGGCATCATCGCGGGATCGATCCCCCGGCCGCTGTCCCGCACCGAGAACTCAGTCCATCCCGGCTTCGTATCGGACGCAGTCAGCTCGACAAAGCCGTGCTCCGTGAACTTGAGTGCGTTCGTCGTGAGATTGAGGAGCACGCGCGTGAGCGCGACGGCATGGCCGAGCCGCTCGGGCACCTGCGGCGGCTCGATCCGCACCTCGAGCTTCTTCACTGCCGCGATCGGCCGCACGATATCACGCACCGAATGGAGGACGCTCGTGACCGAAAACGGCACCGGCGTCGGCTCGAGCAGCAGCTCGCTGCGCGTGAGATCGATGATGTCGTTTCCCACCGAGCTCAATCCCAGCGCCGCGGTGCAGATCAGACCCAGCTGTTCGCGCTGCACATCGCTTACGTCGCCGCGTTGCAGCGTCTCAGCGAGAAAGAGAATCGAGGCAAGCGGCGAGCGCATGTCGTGGGCGACATCCGCGAGCAGGTTCAAGCCATCACCACCCCCAAGCTGCGCCGCAAGGGAATGGACGTCGCGGTTCGCGATCGCGTCCCGGACGCGCTCGATGGCCAACAGCAGCACCGGCAACTCGGTCTCGTCGATCGCGTAATCCCGCCAACTCCGCATGACCTCATCGCGCATGAGCTCGAGCAGCCGGCGGCCGAGCTCTGACTGCGCCCGCGCGTCGATAACCATTCCCGGAGTGATCTGCATCTCCAGAATGCTGGCGACGACGATGACCAGAACGTCGGTGACTTCCGCACGGGAGGGATTGCCCAACTCCTGACATCGGGCAATGACTTGGCGGGCCGCGTTTTGCTGGATCGCGGGAGGGACCCCGACTAATCCAGGGCGCTCGAGATCCGGCACGGGCGACCAACCTGGTAATTTCGAGGCGGCGGGGACTGCGGCCTCGGGAATGGCTTGTTGTAAGGGCATCACACCGCAGGTTATAGGGCGGTGTGTAAGGTATCCGGCCCTAGGGAAGTTGCTAGCACCCGAGACAACCCAAGCGTGGCGCGGAAAAACGCGCTATGCATCAAAGAGAAGACGGGGGGAAGACCCAGGGCGAGCGATGTCGGGAAAGCCCTAGGCGAGCGTGCGCCGCAACAGGTTGTGAGTTGGATGCAGCAATCGCCGTGAGGGTCGTGAACGTCCGGTCGCTAATCCACTGTAGGCGGCCATATTACTGGCGGCACGCCCGCGCATGCATCGTGCAGCAGGCTTTTGCTCCACGCCCGAGGACCGAATGCAATTACGAGCGCCCGTCGCGCGCCCAGTCGACGTGCTCATCGCCAGCACACACGAATGGACCAGTCGATCGCTGGCCAGCATCCTCGCGCCCCATGGGTACGTGTTCTACAGGGCGTACAATCGCGCGCAGACCCTCAGACGGATTCGCAGCAATCCACCGGACGCGATTATCGTTGACGAGCAGCTCCCCGATGGCGATGGCTACACGCTGTGCCGCGAGCTCAACGAAGAGAACCTGGTGTCCCCAAGCACGCCCGTCTTCCTGGCGCTGCCGCGTTCGCCGACGCGACGCGACCGGCTTGCAGCGCTGCAGGCCAGCGCATGGGTCTGCTTGGGCGATCCGCTGGATGCCGAAGAGCTCACCGCGATGCTCGAAGTTTTCGTACCGGCGAAGCTTGAAGCGGACCAGGCGCGCATGCGCGGCCTCGTGGATGACGTAACGGGCGTCTACAACCTTCGGGGCTTGACGCGTCGCGCCGAGGAGCTGGCGGCGCAGGCGTCACGCCGTCACGCGGCGTTGTGCTGCGTACTCCTCAAGCCTGAGATCGAGCGCGACGCGGACGGGGGGGGGGGGTCGACGTCGCCCGATCCGCAGCCCTGGTTACTGCGTCGCATTGCCACCGCGCTGCGCTCCACGGTCCGGCATTCGGACGCGATCGGCCGGCCTGACACGAGCTCGTTTGCGGTCGTCGCCATCGACACCGATACCTCCCAGGCTCAACCACTGGCGGAGCGGCTTGCCGCGGCCATCATCGCCGCGCCTACCACGCTGAGTGTCCCTCGCGTTCCGCGCCTGCGTGTGCGCGTGGGGTGGCACAGCATCTCCGAGGTTCACGCGACGCCTCTGGACGTGGCGGCGCTCATCCACCAGGCAAGCGTCGCCTTGGAGCGCACTCCTTCCTTTATATAGCCCAACCGTTCCCGCCAGCCACAATTCTGTAACTGAACACCAACGAATTGCCCGCCTGCCCGTTTGCGGCCGCACGGCATGCGGCTTGCCTGCCACAAGTGACCACAGGACACTCGGAGGATTGTTGCGGCAGAACGCAGCGTCGTGTCACGTCGCGATCGTCGGAGCGGGGCCATACGGACTGGCCGCGGCCGCGCATCTTCGCGCGCAGAACGTCGAGACCCGGATCTTCGGCGAGCCGATGGAATTTTGGAAACGGCACATGCCGCGCGGGATGTTCTTACGCTCGGGCGCGCACGCCTCGAGTCTCGCGGATCCCCACAATCGCCTCGGACTCGATCGGTACCGCTCACTGCATGGAATTCCCCCTGCCAAGCCCGTCCCGATCGAACACTTTGTGGGCTACGGGGAGTGGTTTCAGCAGCAGGCGGTACCCGACCTGGATCGACGTGCCGTCGCCCATCTCGCTGCCAACTCGCACGGGTTCCGCGTGCGCCTGGCCGATGGCGAGGAATTCCACGCGGGGCGCGTCGTGGTCGCGACCGGCATCAGCCCGTTCGCGCACCGTCCGCCGCAATTTGCTGATCTCCCGGCCTCGTTGGTTTCTCATTCGTTCGACCACGCGGATCTGCGCGGCTTCGCCGGCCAGCGGGTCGCGGTCCTCGGCGCCGGCCAGAGCGCGCTCGAATCGGCGGCGCTGCTCCACGAGGCGGGCACGGATGTCGAAGTCATCGCCCGCGCCCCGGCGACGTACATGATTCCTGACGTGGCGTACAGCGGCCTCAGCCGGTCAGTGCGGCACCTGCTCAGCCCCCTCGCCCGCCCGCCATTTGACATCATGGGTCCGCGGTTCGTCAGTTGGCTCATCGCGTGGCCGCGGCTGTTTCGACACATTCCGCGGCCGCTCCAGAATTTCCTCACGGCGCGTGCGGTGCGGCCGGCGGGTGCGAGCTGGTTAGCGCCGCGTCTGACACCGATTCCGATCACCGCGGGCCGTACGATCCTCGGGGCGAAACCTGTCGGGTCGCGGCTTCGGCTCCAGCTCACTGACGGCTCGAAACGAATCGTGGATCACCTCCTGCTCGGCACCGGTTACCGCGTAGACATCTCGCGGTACTCATTTCTGGCGCCTGCCCTCGGGCAGGCGGTGCGGACCCGCGAGGGATATCCCGAGCTCGCGGTCGGGTTCGAATCGTCCGTACCGGGCCTCCACTTCGTGGGGACGCCCGCCGCCGGCACGTTCGGACCGCTCTGTCGCTTTGTGGTCGGCACCAGCTACGTAGCGCGCGAGCTGACCCGTCACATCAGCACGCGCAGCAGGAACGGTCACACCAGTTCGCATCGGACAGCCAAACCCGAATCTCGTGCCACTCTGAATGCATCGTACGGCGACTAAGACTCCCCGCGTCCCCGCCGTCGTGCTCAGCTCGGATGCCGTCGGTTTGGGGGCAGTCCGCAGCCTGCAGGCGGGGGACGTCCCCACAATCGTTGTCATGATGGACCCGTGGGAGCCGGTCCGGGCGTCCCGCTACGGCCGGAAGATTCTCGTCCCGAAGTCGCGTGACGTGGACGCCGCGATTTTGGATGTGCTGGCCGGGATCGACCCCGAGCCCCGCCCGGTGCTGATTCCCACGTCCGATCATCTCACCTATTTCGTGGCGAAGCACCGGGCGCAGCTGGAAGAGCGCTTCCGCTGCTGTATTCCGCCGAATGCCGCGATCGACATCGTGCTCGACAAGGCGCGGGACACGCGACTGCTACAGGGGACCCAAATCCCTCTCCCGCGGACCGTGCAGGACTTTCCGGCGTCGCCCGCCGAGCTCATCCGCGAATTGGGGCTGCCGCTGATCGTGAAGCCGCGCACCTTCGTGGACAAGGAAAACCTCGGCTGGCGCAACGTGATTGTTCGCAGCGCCGCCGACGCGGACGCGTTTTATCGCGAGAACAGCAGAGTATTCACCAGTGTCATCGCGCAGGAGTTGATTCCGGGTCCGGACGAGGCGCTGTGGGAGTCCATCAGCCTCTTCAACGACCGCAGTGAGGCCGTCCGCACGTTCACCTTCCGCAAGCTCGCGACGATGCCGGCCCACTTCGGCGCCACGAGCCGCGGCAGGAGCGAGCGTAACGAGGCGCTCGCCGATCTCACCGCCGCCGTCGGCAAGCGCCTGGACTACGTCGGTATCGCCGACATCGACGTGAAGTACGACGCGCGCGACGGGCAATACAAGTACCTCGAGCTCAATCCCCGGCTCGGCCTGTGCCACTATTTCGCGACTCGGTGCGGCATCAATCTCACACTCGATGCCTATCGCCTGGCGTGTGGCGATGGCCTGCCGGAGGGAGAAGCTCAGACCGAAGGACGAACGTTCCTGGCGGTGCTGGAGGAGATCGGTGGCAGGTTACAGAGCGGCGACTCGTTCTTCGCCGTCATGCCGGGCATCCTGGGTGCTCTCTTGAGCAGGCCGGTAGGGGCATACTTCTCCCCCGACGATTGGTGGCCGGGGCCCTTCGCGATCGCGCGAGTGTGCTATCGGCTGATGACGAAAGCGTGGCGGGGACAGCTCGGCACCGTGTTCAGCAAACAGTACGACCACGGCGCTTGAGGCTATAGGGCCAGTCGCGTAGCAACGTGCGCCCACGACTCCAGGGCCGCGAGCTGTCGAGGGGTTGGCGCCACGATGGCCCGGCGATCGTGCAGTCTCTCGATTGCTGCTGCCGGCGTGACTCCGTCTCTCGCGATCAGCCAGGCGGCATAGAGCGTCGGAGCGCGTCCCGATCCCGAGCCGCAGAACACGAGCACACGTCGGTTGGCCGCGCGAGCGGCGTCCAGAAATTCGACGCCGGCTCGCAGTTGAGCCAACGCGGGCCCCGCGCGATCTGAGACCGGAAGCCACAACACCGCGGCGGCGGACGCGAGCCAACTGGGCGGTGAGCTTTCGCCGACGAGCGAGACCATGTGCGTCACGCCGGCAGCCTCGAGCGCGCGCCACCGGCGCTGTGACGGGACCGCGCCGATCCAACAGCCGGATTCCACTTCGGTCGGCCGATTGCCGGCCCACTCATTCCGCACGCGCAACCAGGTGTCCCATGCCGCACGCACTGGGGCGCGACGCCCGAGCCAACCGTCCAGGAGCCGATCGACAAGTACCACGACGTCAGCCTCGGGGACCGGTGCCGGCTGCGGAGGACGCCTCTGGAGGAGCGGCGGGGAGCCGGTGCCGGAAGCGAGCGATGCCGCGATCAAGCGCAGCACCGATGAGCGGGAGCGGATCGTCCCACGCCAGCGTGCGCTTCGCCTCGGCGCCCAGCGTCCACCGGAGCCACGTCAGCAGCGGCACTCCAGCCGCCCGCGCCGCATGGACGTCGTCCCAGGGCTTGCACCAACGCACACCGGGGCGCGCCACAGCCGCGCGTGGCCGGGGTTCGCCCACAAGATCGGCGTACACAAACGCCGGAATGTTCACCCCCGCGCGCGCGCCCAAATGATGCCACAGGTTGAAGCGCGGGTTGACCTCGAGCAGGGATAAGCGGCCGTCGGGGCCGCGCTTGAAGTCGAGCTTCGCAACGCCCTGCAGCTCGAGCCGCGCGATGATGTCCCGGCCCACAGCGACGACGTCCGGCGCGTCGCTCGTCAGCAGAGCCGTACTGAAGCCGCAGCTGGTCGGCCACGTGCGCAGCTTCCGGCCCGTGAACTCGGCCACCGTGTCGCCGCGCTGATCGACGTAGACATGGTAGCTCTCGACTTGAGTTTCGGGACCGGGGATGAGCCGTTGCACCAGGAGCGCGACGCGCGCCGCTGCCAGGCGCGGCCACACCTCGCGCAGCGCGCTGGCGGTCTCGATGCGCAGCGCTTTCGCGTCACCAGCAATCGACGGCCACTGGTCCTCTCGTCGCACCCTCGGCTTCAGCACGAGTGGGAACTCGAGGTCGACTGGCGCGGGATCGCTGGCGGGGTCGAGCAGACGCCCTGGCGGTACCGGCAGGCCGAGGCGCTCTGCGAGCACTTGGAAGCGCGCTTTGTCCACGAGGTTTTCTACGAGCGCACCCGCCGGAACCACGAAACGGAAATGGTGTTGCAACCGCTCCCGCTCGCGCGATATGAGGAGGACGTAGCGATCCTCGTCGTAAAAGAGCACCGGCGTGTGTCGCTGCGTCATCGAAAAGCGTTCCAGCAAGCCGGTGAGCCTGTTGGGCTGCTGCCATGGGTCTGCCCATTCGACCGCGACGCGGGCGAGCCGCGAGTACCGCGCGGGTGCGTCGGGCGGTGCGACGATGGCACATGCCACACGCGCCAAGGCGAGCGCGCGCAGCAGGTCCGTATCCCCCAACACGCAGGCGACCGGGCGCCCGCGGTTTGCTGTGTTCACTCGAACCGCCCGCCGTCGCACACGACGGCCGCGATCCGCTCGCCGGTGCATCCGTCCCAACGCTCGATCACGGGCGCGGCGGCGGGTCGCTGTGCCCGGGCCGCCTGCGCTGCCTGTTGAATCGCGGTACGGCACGCCGCAGCGAGCCGGTTGGTGCCCATCGTGCACGTGATCGGCCGCTCGGTCGTGGGCCGAACCGTGACACAGGGCACGCCCATCCACGTCGTCTCTTCCTGCAGGCCACCCGAGTCCGTTATTACCAGGGCGGCGTCCGCGACCAGACCAAGCATCTCCAGGTACGGCAGCGGTTCCATCAGCCGGACGCCATCGACGATGCCGTTGCCGTTCAAACGCCCGATCCGCGCCCGGGTACGAGGATGCACGGGAAAGAGCACCGGGCCGTCCGCGGCGAGCGCGGTGAGGGTCTCCAACAGCTCGCACAGCGTGTCCGGATCATCCACGTTGGCGGGCCGGTGCAAGGTCACCAGCGTGTAGCTGCGTGGGGCGAGGCTGTGACGGCTCGGCATGTCCAACGCGCGCGCCTCGGGTAGTGCGGCCGTGAGTGAATCGATCATCACGTTGCCGACGAAGTGTACGCGCTCAACCGGGATGCCTTCCTGGCACAGGTTCTCAATGGCATCGCGCGACGGAGCAAACAGGATATCGGCTAGCTGATCCGTCACGATGCGATTGAGCTCCTCCGGCATGGTGCGATCGCGGCTGCGCAGCCCCGCTTCGACATGCCCGACGCGCGTACCCAGCTTCGCCGCCACCAACGCGGCGGCTACGGTGGAGTTCACATCGCCGTAGACCAGCACGAGGTCCGGCGCTTCCGCGATGCACACCGGTTCGAAGCGTTCCATGATCGTCGCCGTTTGGTGGGCATGCGATCCGGAGCCCACGCCGAGCGCATGGTCCGGACGCGGCAGATCCAGATCACGGAAGAACGTATCGGACATCTCCGGGTCGTAGTGCTGTCCCGTGTGGACGATGACGTGGCGCGCGTGGCGCGTCGCGAGCGCGCGGGCGACGGGCGCGAGCTTCATGAAGTTCGGCCGCGCACCGACGACCGAGAGGATGGTCGGAGAGGGGCTCAGAAAATCCTGGTCAGCGTGTAAATGGTGACCGGTATCGTCAACAGGAACCCTCCGAAACGGAGCACGTCCCCGGGGGTCGTGCGTCCGCGGCGCGGCAGCACGTACTGATCGCCCGCGATAAGCCCTGCGTCGTCGATCGTCTTGCCCGCCGCGATCGCCTGTTGCAGCGCCCTGCCTTCCCAGATCGGCCGCCCGGCCCGCTCGATGCGCAGCTTCCCAAGTTGGGCCTCGGGCGTGGGACCCCCAGCCGCCATGAGGGCGTCGGACAGGAGCGCATCGGCCGGGACCCCGTAGAAGCCCGGCCGCGCGACGGCGCCGTCAATCGAGAGGCGCACGTACGCCCGCGCGCGTACCACCGCGTCGCGCAGATTCTGTCCCAGACGGCGCGCCAGATAGTCTTGCAACTCGGACCGCAGCACGCCCACGAGCGATACGTCGCCGACGGCCGGGAGGATGAGCGTGGAACCGAGGCCGACGGTGAACGTGTCCGACAAACTCGGCTCACCTTCGACCAGCAGGAGGATGCGATCGCCGACCTTGAAATCCCCCTCCGCCAGGCGCCGGCGGATGACCGCTGCCTCCTGCGCGGCCGCGGTCTTCGCCACCGACGGCTGATTGGGGGACAGAGCCACTTCCTCCAGGCGCTGAGCGCGCTCATCGAGCCCGATGCGGGTTGCGCCCAGTCCGAGCGCCGGCACCTGCCCCCCAAGGGATCGGGCGGCGAGCAGCAGCGCGGCGAAGGCGATGGCGCTTCTCATTCTACCGTCACGCTTTTAGCGAGGTTGCGGGGCCGATCCACGTCGCAGCCACGTCGCACGGCGATGTGGTACGCCAGCAGCTGCAGCGGCACCGTCGTCACGACCGGAGACAGCAATGGGGCGGTCGCGGGGACGCACAGGCGGTGGTCCGCGAGCGCGTTCAGCCCCTCAGTGCCCGCGCCGTCCGTAGTGACTGCGATGATGCGCCCGCCACGCGCTTTCACTTCCTGCATGTTGGAGAGGACCTTGGGATAGACCTCATCGCGCGGTGCGACGAAGACGACCGGCATATCCGCGTCGATGAGTGCGATGGGTCCGTGCTTCATTTCGGCGGCCGGGTACCCCTCGGCGTGGAGATAGCTGATCTCTTTTAGTTTGAGCGCGCCCTCGAGGGCCACCGGAAAATTTACGCCCCGACCCAGATAGAGGGCGTTGCGCGCCGTCGCGAATGTTTCGGCGATGGCGACGACCTCGGGCTCGAGTGCCAACGCCTGACCCACCAGCGCGGGAAGCTGCGCCAAGCGACAGGCGAACGCCCGGCCTGCTTCCAACGAAAGTCCGCGCTGCCGTCCGAGATAGAGGCCCAGCAGTCCCAGCGCGGCGATCTGCGATGTGAAGGCTTTGGTGGAGGCGACTCCGATCTCCGGCCCGGCATGCAGGTAGATCCCGCCGTCCGCCTCGCGCGCGATCGTGCTGCCAACCACGTTCACGATCCCCACCACCCGGCAGCCCGCCGCGCGTGCCGCGCGCATCGCCTCCAGCGTATCGGCGGTCTCACCCGACTGCGAGATGGCGATCGCCAGCGTGCCGGGACGCGGCGGTTGACGGCCATAGCGATACTCGGACGCGTATTCGACCACGACTGGTACGCGCGCCAGCTCTTCGATGAGGTGACGGCCCACCAGCCCCGCGTGCCACGACGTGCCGCATGCGACGATCACGATGCGATTGATGCCGGCGCACGTTTCCGGCGGGAGGTTGAGACCGTTGAGGCGCGCCGTCCCGTCCGCAAAGAGCAAGCGGCCGCGTAACGTGCTCTGCACGGTCTCCCGCTGCTCGCAGATCTCCTTCAACATGAAGTGCGGATAGCCGCCCAACTCGATTGCTTCCAGATCCCACGCAATGTCGCTCACGTCGCGCAGCTGGACGTGCGCGTCGGCATCCGTGACGTGATACCTGTCCGGCGTGAGTACGGCGAGATCGCCATCGTCGAGGTAGACGACCGAGCGGGTGTGCGCGAGCACCGCGGCGGCATCCGAGGCAACGAAGAACTCGCCGTCCCCGATGCCGAGCAGGACTGGAGAGCCCTGCCGCGCCACCACCACTTTTCCGGGGTCGTCGGCTGAGAGCACCGCGAGGCCGTACGTTCCCACCACAGCGGCGATCGCTGCGGCGACCCGCTCCTCCAGCGTCGCCCCGGGAGCATCCTCGATCAGGTGGGCCAACGTTTCGGTGTCGGTGTCGGTGCGGAAGCGATGGCCGGCGCGCTCCAGTGCGGCGCGCAGGGCATCGGCGTTCTCGATGATGCCGTTGTGGACGACGGCGATTCGCTCGCGACAATCGACGTGGGGATGGGCGTTGCGGGTGGTGGGCGCGCCGTGGGTGGCCCAACGCGTATGCGCGATGCCGCTCGTCCCGATCAACGGAGTGCGCGTCACTTCCACTTTCAGGGCTCCGACGCGGCCGGCGAGCTTGCGCACCTCCACCCCATGGCCGTTCTGCACGGCGATACCCGCAGAATCGTAGCCGCGATATTCCAGTCGCCCGAGACCATCGACGAGAATGGGTGCCGCCTGGCGCCGGCCGACGTAGCCTACGATGCCGCACATCGCTCAGGCCGGATCCGGCAGCAGCATTTTGCCGGCCTTCCCCTCTGGGTCCTCATCGCGCACTTCGTAGCCTTCCAGCGAATACGAGTAATAGCTGTATGCCGAGCCCGGGCGCACGTCGTTCAGGATCGCGCCGAGCACGCGCAGCGGCAGCCGATGCAACACCTCCACCTTCGCCTCCGCGAGGCTGCGATCCGTGACGCCGGTGCGCAGCACGAGCAACACGTTGCCCGTCGCCGCGCCGAGCGCGTACGGATCGACGCCGGCCGCGAGCGGCGCACTGTCGACGAGGATCACGTCGTAGGCGGATCGGAGCGCCGTCAGCAGGCGCGGCATCCCCGCAGAGCCGAGCAACTCGGGGCCGCGGTGCATGCGGGACCCTGCGCCGAGAAACGACAGGCGGGTGTGGGGCGTGCTCTGCAGCACCGCAGCGTACTCGACGTGGCCCGCCAGCACGTCGGTCAACCCCGGACGACGCGCGGCTCGCAGGGTTCGATGCAGCGCGCCGAGTCGCACGTCGCCATCGATCAGCAGGGTGCGATAGCCGACGGCCGAAAACGCGTATGCCAGGTTCGCGCTGACGAACGATTTTCCTTCCCCCCGCCCCGGGCTCGTGATCGTCGCCAGCAGCGGGCCGACCGCCCCGCTCGCATGGTGGACATTGAGACGAATGCCGCGCAGCGCTTCGACGGCCTTCGCGCCGTCTTCGGCGTCGACTTCGGGAGCCCGCCAGGTCGCCCGCACTTCCGCCGGCCGGCGCGAGGGCGCGGTTTGCCGCACGTGCGGTACAGCGCCGAGGATGGGCAGTCCCATGGCGCTCGTCACCTGGTCGGGGTAGCGCACCTTGGGATCGGCACGCTCGCGCACCACCGCTCCCGCCACCCCCGCGCCGAAGCTCGTCAAGAACGCCGCGATGATGAGGAGCGGGGCGGTCCGACTGGCCGGGCGTGTTGGCCGAACCGCCCGCTCGAGAATGCGCACGTCGGGGAGCGTGCTCACCTCGGCCAGGCGGGCTTCCTGATATCGCTGCTGCAGATTGGAGAACAGCTGTTCGGCGTTCGTCTGGTCACGGGCGAGGCGGATTTCGGTCAGCGCCACCGGCGGCGCACTCTGCAAGTCGCGAGCGATCGAGTCGCGGCGCGACGCCAGCTCGCGCGCGCGCGCCGCGAGGCCGTCCATGAGCGTCCGCGCCAGTCCGGGAATCACGCGCTGAGCCAGCGTGTCGACCTGCAGGGCCAGGCGCCGCACAGGGGGATGCGTGTCGGCGTAGCGAAACCGCAGGGCGCGGAGGTCCGCCTGGCGATCCGTCAGTTCTTTGAGTGCAGCGGTCAATTCGGATGAGCGCTGCACGGCGCCGATCATCGCCAGCTGATCCACTGCCACCCCCGAATCAGCGGCGTGCGTCAGCACCTGCGCGATCGCGGCGCGATCTCGCGTCAGGCCGTCGAGCGTGACCTGAACGTCCACGTAGCTCGCGAAGGTCGGGTCCGCCGTGATGCGCCGGCCGTCGGGGCCTTGCGCAGGTCCTTCGGACGGTCGCACGGCGTTGTGCACGCGGAACACCGTCAGCGCGGCCTCCGCGGTGCGGAGGTTCGCCTGAGCGTGATTCAGCTGATCCTGAAGGATCGCCGTCAGCTCGGTGAGCCGTTGGCGCTTGAGGTCCGCCGCCGCCGCGACGAATCGCTCCGCGACCGCATTGGCGATCCCCGTCGCCTGGTCGGGATCCGGTCCGCGTCGGGCGATCCGCACGAAATTGCCTTCGGGGGCGGCGCGAATGCGCAGCTCTTCAGCCAACTGCAGCGCGGCCTCGCTGGTGGTCGTGACGGTGAAGTCCACGCGGCCACCTGGTTGCACGGTGCCGGCCGGCGGTACCCAGACGAGTCCGAGCGCCGCGCCAATCGCCTCCCCCGGCGTCGCCTCTTGCAGGACCTGTTTTTCATCAGCATCGAGCAGGCGGAAGCGCTTGCCGGCGCGATCCAGGACGAGGCGGTAATGGCCGGGGCGAACGTCACCGGGAACCGCCAATGTCGCGAGCGCCG